>Ga0181576_10000975_pt1 | contig 21823 bp, 15 predicted proteins | sample 101ome_22_FD_132464 | JGI IMG/M metagenome (GOLD analysis project Ga0181576, IMG submission 132464) | Coastal salt marsh microbial communities from the Groves Creek Marsh, Skidaway Island, Georgia - 101412BT metaG (megahit assembly) | ecosystem: Environmental > Aquatic > Marine > Intertidal... | reverse complement strand
TTGGATATCGCTGGGTGTTTTGCCTGAGCTGCTGGCCCCATGGCGATAGCCACTTGAGAGCGAATGAGGGCATCCTCCGCAAGGGAAGCCTCAACCAGTGCTTGGCTCACTCCGTCCTCAAACCACCAAATATCAAGCATGCGAGCGGCCACAGCCTTCCAGAAAGGTTGCGTCAGATCATCTCTGAGCATGGCTAGCATGGGACGATGCGTGCCTTCCCGCGCACTGCGTGCGGCTGCCACCCACCTGGCTCGCTCGCGTGTGGGGCGATCTAGGCGGTCACCATACCAAGCCTGTGTGAACTCCACCGCCCAATCAGTTGTCTGATCTTCGTGACAGCGATTGCAAGCGTTAGGGATTCCTAACTCCCGAGTTAGCAGCGGGTCAGGGATGGTAAAGCCATGATCTCGACGGGGATGACGCTGCATGTAGGTCGTCTGAGGCATGTGACAATCCACACATCGTCCTCCGGGAGTTTCTGCGGCATGAAACATATGAGCCCCAGGTTCAATCACCGGTGATCCAGGATAACCACCTGAGTGGCAGCGCATGCATAAGGCGTTCCCAGGTAAAATGGTTTTATTGGAGTGAGGGTCGTGGCAATCCAGGCAATGAACGCCAGCATGGTGCATGCGACTGCTCAAAAAGGATGTGTAGACGTAGTTTTCCTCCCTCACCTGCCCATCTGGATAGTAAATCTCCGAGGCATCTGGTACCACCAGAGAGTAATGATCCAGGAAAGGTTCACCAGGGAGAAAATCACCCGTCAGCTCCGTACGTCGCGAGTGGCACGAACCACAGGTGTTGAGAACCTGCTGTGGATCGCGTTTACCAAGATGAACAGGAGGCGGCTCCTTACCTTCAGGGGGATGCTGGTAGTATTGAACATGATCCTTAAGCGGCCCATGGCAAGACTCACAACCCACAGACATTTCAGCCATGGCGGTGTGATAGGCGTCTTGCTCTGCGTCATAATTCTTACGCAAACGGGTGTTGTGGCAGCCTGCACACATGCTGTTCCAATTCATGCCGCGCCCCGTCCAATGACCCCATTCACCGGATGTGCGATCCTCATCTCCATAAACATTGAACCAGTCCATGCGATGAGGGTCCCAGGATACATCCATGGCCTGCAGCTTTCCTCGGCCTTGATCAACCAGAAACTGGCGAAGGGGCTCGTGACCAATGACTCTTTCAATAGAGTGAACCTGGTTGGTGCCCCCCAGGCCCAGGGTATCAACCTGAAAGGTCTCACCATCACTTGAGACCTGGGTCTTGACCGATCCGACATGAAAAGTCTTCATCGGATCGAAAGCGGACCGGTCCACCGAGGCATCAAGTGAGCGCTCTGCCAGGGCGTGATTGGATGGCTGCCACTTATCAAAGACTTCGCGGTGGCATGGCACACAGGAGGAAGATCCGGCATATTCGGCAAAGACAGCTTCATCCGGTTGCCGCAGTCGCTCCATAGTGAGCTGAGGCGACGAGGCTGAATGATAGGTCGGCAAGCCGGCTTCAGTCGCTACACCGGATATGGTCTTTGACGCGTCCAATGGCTTAGATTTACCTTGCCAGATCACCACCGCCCCCAAGACCAAGCCACCCCACAGCCACCACCAGTTACCTTGAAAGTACGAGGCAAAACCCTGAGGCTTCTCCTCCTGCCTCGGGGACCTGGACTTGCTTTTAGATTTGGATGGACCGGATGCCATGCGGGAGAGAGTCTATCAAAAGGTTGCAGATGATCAACCAGCGGTTGATCGAGTTTAACTTGTACCTGACAGGTCCTAGGCAATCTGAAAGAATAATCCCCGATGGGCATACCACATCCCAAGCCTGAGACCGAGCCGGGACAACCCCTGAAGGAAGGGGTTCTTTACCTGGTAGCAACCCCGATTGGGAACCTGGAGGACATCACCCTCCGGGCGCTCTCAACGCTCAGGCAATGCGATCTGATCCTGGCCGAAGACACCCGTCATTCAGGTATCCTGCTCAAGCACTTCGACATCCAGAAACCGCTGATCAGTTATCACAAGTTCAATGAGGCAGCTCGGGTGGAGCAAATCCTTAACCGCTTGGCCAGAGGTGAGCGACTGGCCCTAGTAACCGACGCTGGCACGCCTGGCATCAGTGATCCTGGCGAACGCATCGTACGCGAAGTGATTGCTGGAGGATTCGAAGTTCAGTCCCTCCCCGGGGCCTCGGCGTGTATCACTGCCCTCAGTGCCAGCGGATTGCCAACTGAAACATTTCACTTCCTCGGTTTCCTGGATCGCAAAAGCGCCAGAAGACGTCGCAAGCTAGAGTCTTGTCGCTCCCTGCCTGCCACATTGGTGCTTTATGAATCGCCCCATCGCATTGAAAAGTTGCTTGAGGAACTCAAGGATCTGATGCCCGAAAGACAGGTGGTTCTAGCCAGAGAATTAACCAAAAAATTCGAGCAATGGACACGGGGAAGGGCTGAGCATCTCTGGCAGGATCGGCATTCGATACGTGTTAAGGGAGAATTTGTGGTTTTGATCGGACCACCGGAGAAAACCGGCGAATCAAACGCGATCAAGGGGCATCAAAGCGACTAACCGGCCCTATGGGTTCGAGTGCTGCAGGATCCAGAATCATGTGCCGCACGCGCTGACGATTCCAGGTGTATGTGATGTGAACCAGACCATCGCTGGCCTGAATCATGGAAGGGTAGGAGAATTCTCCAGTTTCAGCTGATTCCAGCTCAGCAACCGCTTGCCAGGAACGACCATCCTCGCTCATGGCCAGATGGATTCGGTTGCGAAACCCCCAGCCCTCCTGACGCCTGCCTCCACCCATGTGATTGTAAACCAGTAAATGACGCCCGTCGGACAAGCTCAAGGACTCAATACCCGAGTTATTGTTCGGCATGTCGGTGCGTTCGAGAGGTGACCAGGTCAGGCCTCCATCTCGCGAGAAGCTCTGAACAATACGTTCGTGCTTGGAGCGGCACAGGGCTTGCAAGCTGCCGTCGGGATGACTCAAGAAAGTGGGTTGAATAATCTGGAAAGGTTGTTCCTCAGGTTCATGTCTGGACCAGGACGATCCCAGTTCGGGGTGAGACAGATTGCTCAGGCGTTCAAAGTGAAAGCGCCAGTCATTGCCATGTTCGGTAGAGGAAGGACACAGCAACACACCCGAGGGTAGTAGCAGCGGTTTGCACCGAACAGGACCGTCCATGCCTTCTGGAAGGCGACGGCGATCACGGAAGGAACGTCCCCCATCATAGCTGAACAACACCTCTCCCCACCATTGCTGAGGATTAGGGCCCACCTTGAAAAACAGCATCAGCGGTTGCTTGCCTGGGGGCTGATAGAGCACCGGATTCCAGGTGGGATATCTGAGATCAGCGTGCTGAACGCCGTCTGCCCATTGCCGAGGAGTCGACCACCCTTCCCCATCGTGGTAACTACTCCAAATGCCGACATCTGGATGCTTCTCGCGTGTCCCACCAAACCAGGCCGCTACCAGTCCACGGGAGGTTTGAGCAATCGTCGAAGCATGGCATTCTGGGAATGGCGCCTGGTCATAAATGAAAGAGGCGTCGCGCCAACCAGCAAAAGGAGGGGCTTGCTTGGCCTGAGGTCCTCTGGCCTGGAGGGAGGCTTTCGGGTAGGCAATACAGTCCTGGTGGGCGATGTAATAAATGCGTCCATTTTCTGCCCCAATCAGAAGGTCGGGACGCCCATCCCGATCAAAATCGCAGGTCGAGGGGCTGGAGGTATGCCCCGCCACATTGCGTCTGGCAAGAGGGCCTATGCGCTTGAGGACGATCTTGCCGGATCGGGTTTCACAATTACGATACCAGGTCGCATTTTCCGAATTGACTAGGATGTCCAACCTTCCGTCGCCATCCCAGTCCACCACATCGAGTTTGATGCGACCACTGCCACCGGCTGTCCTGGCATTGAGCCGAATGGGCTCTTCATCTTCATTCACAAAATGTCTGGGATCCTTCAAGGCACGGCTTTGGCAGGTTAGGTAACCTTCTTGATCGAGCAGGATCAGGTCCATCAGGTCATCGCCATCAAAATCACAGGCAAAAGGGGTCGTGCGCCACTGAGTCTGGGTCTCCTCTGCCAACGTATCCCACCAATAAAAAGTGGGTGGGCGTGACCGTCTCCAAAAGGGCAAGGGCTGGGACTCAAAGCGCCCATAACGGTTTTTGAGCAGCATCAGGCGAGCCAGGATGGAATTGACAATCACATCTTCATGACCATCGCCATCCCAGTCAGCAACCGAAAAAGTCGTGTAGCCCCACTTGGCTTCGGCTGGCCCCTGTATCGATCCATCCTCACCGGCGGTGATACGAAAGGGTTTGCCGTCCACTTCCAGCAAGGAGGGGGCACTCCATTGCTTACCGTTACCATCCAAATTGATAAAAATACCGATTTGTCCGGCCGTGTTGCCGCAGAGAATATCCTCATCGCCATCACCATCCCAGTCATGCGCAAAGGGGGTGGCCAGAGCACCGAATTTCAGGGTGTCGGCCTCCTGTTGAAAATAAACTGGAGCTCTGAACTCAGGCATACCTCCTGAGACCCTGCCAAGATGCTCCACTAGAGCCACCCTGCCATCCTCATCCCCTACCACCAAATCCATATCCCCGTCGCCATCCCAGTCAATGGCCACTGGGGTAATCATTTGCAGGTCCATTTTCAGGGACTCTCCAGCTGAATTCATTAGCCGTCGCCCCGAAGCATAACTAGGGGATTGGCGACTACCGATGTTTTCAAAATAAGTGAATCCATCTAGGAATTCACCGCAAAGTAGATCCAGATCCCCATCGCCATCAAAATCAGCCAAATTGGGGCTAGGCCATCCGTAGACATCCACTGGACTCCCACCTGCGGTCACCTTGACTGGGTTTTTGGCATAGACCCCATCCTGGTTTTCAATCAGATACACCCACCCATGTAAGGGACCATGCTGCCATCGCCCCTGAGCATCATAGGCCTGATCCCAGATGTAATCTGACCAATCCCCAACCCCGACCATCAGGTCCAGATCACCATCGCCCTCCCAGTCCACATAACGCCACATGCGGGCTCGGGTTTGTCCGGGGTGAAAGCGGGCTTCAGGGTAAATGGTCGCACGCGAGGCGAAGCCCTGATTCCGGAAATCAAGGCACTCCTGATTTTCTACCAGCACTCGAGCCTGCCCTGCGACATAGCTGACCTGCATGTTCTGTGAGGCATCTCCCACCCTGATTGCCTTGCGAAAAATAGGCAGCGATTGCCCCGGGGCAAGCCCAGGGTTTTCGAAAAAATACACCCCATTGGAGGGCTTATCAGGGCAGGCGACGACCAGATCCAGGTCACCATCTTGGTCGTAATCCATAGGCATGGGCCATGCCCAGAGCCCCACGCCTAAGTCAACACTCATTCCAGGCTGGTTGTATTCCAGCTCTTTGAGCTTCCAGTCCTCAGATTGCAGCGTCAGAAGACCAAGGACCCACAGCAGGGCAAGGGATGCAATTCGGCAAGGCATGTACCCATGATGTCCCTAAGATGAGCGCTGGGTCACGCCTTAAAACCATGCCCGTCAAAATCCAGAAATGAACACCGCCATGCTAGATGCCCTTTAGGCGAGTATCAGCATCCCCAAAGGTTTCCAGGCTCACCCCCATTCGGTCCATGATGGAGAGATAAAAACTGCAAAGTTTGCGTTGCTCGTCTGAGTCATCCAAATAGTCCAGCACCCGACCCGTTTCCAGGGATCCATCAAGCCCACCAAGCGTGATGAGGGGGACCTTGGTTGAATCATGTTTGCTCCCTGACCACATATTAGAAATCCAAATCAGGCAGGAGTGATCCAATACCGTTCCCTCTCCCTCTGGCATGGCATCCAGTCGGCTGGCTAGGTAAGCAAGTTGACCAATGTAGTAGCGGGTGATGCGTTCAAATTCATCGGATTCATCATGGTGCGAGGCACTGTGGTGGGCGTTGCGCGCATCAAGAAAGGGATAGAACAGACCCGAAATATCGCGGCATAGCAACAAGGTAGCAACCCGTGTCTTATCGGTCTGGAAGGCAAGAGCCAAGATGTCACACATCAGGCGCATGTGCTCTCGAATATCCTCAGGCAACCCATTTTCAGGTCGCTCCATAACAAATCTATCCTGAGGTCGTTTGATCCAGCTGACATCGGCCTTGTCTTTGAGACGCCGCTGGGATTCGATACGTTTTTCAACCTCTCTGACACTGGTAAAATACTCATCAAGCTTTGCTTGGTCAGCACGGCTTACCCGACGCGTCAGGTCTTGGGTCTGTTCACGCACACGATCAAGAATGCTCAAATGACGCATGCCTCCCTTGTTTTCGAAAAGGCTGTCAAAGGCCAAAGAAGGATAAACCTCCATGGGAACCGGCGAGCTTTCATTTTGCCAGGAGATATGAGAGCCATAGGCCATGGAGAAGTTGGTTTCGTGATACCCAGTCACGGGCTGTTCACAGCCAAGCACCAGGCTGGGTTGTATGGTTTGATGCCCCAGACGCTCGGCCAATACCTGGTCCATGCTAATACCACCGCGCAAGGTGGCTCCCTTTTGAAGCGACGCACCCGAAAGGAGGTTACCCGTCTGGCCTGGATGAATCCCCACACCCGTCGCGTTCTTGTTAAAAAGCCCGGAAATGTAATTCATCTTGGAGGTGTAGGGAGCCAGCGGCTCAAGGCTCTTACCGAGTTCAAGTCCCGATTCTCCAGCTTTGGCCCAAAAATGATGAGGGTTGACGCCATTGGCCATGAACAGCGCCGCAAATCGACGCGGATAGGAGGAAGCCCCCTCCCCCGGGAGGGACTGTGCCTTGGCAAACACTGAGAGAGATTCCAGCCATGGAAGGGACATCGCTACACCGGCACCCTGCAGGAAGAGGCGGCGTGACCAAGAGGTATCGTGCTCTGCTAATCGTTTGTTTTTCATAATGCGGGGCTCCATGTCACCTGAGAATCGCCACGACGGTTCTGGAACTGTGAACTGGTGATAATCTGTTCAATCAACCACTGAATCGAGTGATCGTGGGCATCGAGTCCCTGGATCACTTCTTCGATGAATGGTTCATCCGAAAGCATCAGGTTACGACCCAGGGCATAGGCCAACAGCTTGGAGGTCAACTGGCGAATAAAATCCCCTTCGCGTTGGATTTTAAGATACCTTTTCAAGCCATCAACCCCTACCCCTTGCGTCTGATCAGGAAAACGCACAGCATCGGCAATCGGCCGCCCTGCCATATCCTGAGTGCGAAGCTCGCCTACGGGCCCGTAGGCCTCAAAGCTAAGTCCCATGGCATCAAATTTTTCATGACACTGAGCACACTGGCTGACTTGTCGATGCCTGGCAAGCATCTCTGGCAACGATACGTCCATGCGACTTTCATCAGCCGGCAATTCGGGCACGTTAGGCGGAGGCGGAGGAATTGGCTGACCCAACAACTGGTGAACCAGCCAGTAGCCTCGCTTGACGGGGCTGGTCCTAAGCCCTGGAGCATTCATGGTCAGAAACACCCCCATGGTCAGAAGTCCCCCCCTGGACCTGTCTGCAGCCTGCACCTTGATCCATTGATCTGGTTTCAGGCCTTCAGGCAATACAATCTCATAGTGATTGGCCAAGACTGGATTAACCCAGGTATGCTCGGCATACAGCAGTTCGAGCATGGGCCGATCCTGGAGGACCAACTCTTGAAAAAACCGGATCGGCTCCTCAAACATGGCGCTTCGAAGAGCCGGGGTAAAATTGGCGAAGCGGTTTCGATCGACGCTGTTATGATCTTCAAATTGGCGAAACCCCAGCCAATGCCCCATGAATTCCCGAACCATGCGCTTGAAGCGAATATCCTGGATCATGCGTCGCATGTGCTGAATGAGAATACTCTTTTCGGCCAAACGGCCAGCAAGCGCGTCAACCATAAGGGGCTCATCCGGCAGGCTCGACCAGAGAAAGAAACTCAGCCGATTAGCCAAAGCCTGGCCGCTGAGTGCGTGGCCCTGATTCGATTCAGCTGCAAGATCAAGCCGATGCCAAAAATGAGGCGAAACCAGGATACTGATGAGGCTGTCTCGGATGGCCTCCTCGTGACTCAGACCATCCTCTATGACAAGGCGCCGATAAAAGCGGCGCATTGACTCTGCTTCCATAACCTCAAGGGGCCGGCGATAAGCGATTGCCGCCAGCCTTTCCAAAGCCTTGAGGTGATGGTAACGCGCCTCCTCCATCCAGGATTCGACTTGTCTGATTTGATGGTTGATGACCTCAAAATGCTCCTTGATCGCTTCCACGGCCAGGGCATCGGCCCCCATGGAGATTGCCTTGGTGAGATAGACATCAGCCAAACGACGAATCTTGGGTTCGGAAGTCACATCCTTGTCCTCTGCTCTGGCAAAATCGAATCCCTCATCGCGCATGAATTTTGAATCCGTGCGTTCGAACCACACCATACCTTGATGCTGACGCATGGGAGCTCGCGTCGTGAAATGAAGGGACTCCCAAAGCTGGTCCAATTTGGCTTGATCAGCCTCCTCAAGGAGGAGCTCGTATAGTGGCTCATCGTCTCGGAAATAGCCCATCATGCTGTGAAAACCTGCACTAAGAAGTCGTCCCTTTTCGACCTCCTGGCGATTGGGGTCGGGATCCAGAAACTCACGACCACGCTCAGCAACGTAGAAACCATCAGGAAAGACACGGCCGAACCATTCAAGGGATTGGATTTGTTCGGGAGCGAGCAAGGAAGGCGCTTGGTCGTCCGGTGGGTCGAATCCCAATAAATGACCGCTAGTCGATAGTGTCTCTTGGATGCGTGCCAAATCAACCAGCATGCGACGGGACGCTTTCTGCCGGTTCCTCCAGAGCACGAAGGCCTGACTGCCGTTGTGGATTCCCTTGGATCGCAGGTGAGGGATTTGGAAGCTGATCAGCGCACGAACTGATTGGATGTAATCAGCCATGACCTTGAACCTTTCCTCAGGAAGCACCTTGTCATGGGGTTTGTCTGGGGAAGCATGCATACGCCATAACTCCCGCAAGCGGCGTATCGGGCCATGATCATGGTCCTGGCTTTCGAGCAGGGTGTAAAGGGTCTGCAGGTATTTTCGGCTCAGCCCAGACCCTGCGACCGAATGCTTCCAAGCCTGCGTGGATGAACCCAAACCAGACTCTGTCTTTAGACGCCAGGCAGCCTCGAAATAATCCTCCAGCCGAGTATTCTGAGATCGATAAAAATCAACAATTCGGTAAACGCCGTAACGATCCAGATCGGTTTCGGTCTCCACCGGGTAGGGCGCAAAATGTAATCCACGCGGCGTCATGACAAGATGCCTGGCCACCTCTTGAGCTGACTCCAGGTATTTTTGGAACAACGCAGGGGAAACTGTCAGGGATTCAGCGGTGTTGTCAAAGCCCTGCTCATTGGCAGGATCCAGCGGGAAGGTGGCTGCAGGGGAGATGGCCACTCCAGTCAGATCCTCTATCACATGGGTATACTCGGCGTGGCTGAGACGACGAATTGGAACGGGCCCAGGATCGCCTGCCTGCCTGGCTGCCTCCGAGCGCCGGAATTGGTGCATCCATTCGATAACCGATTGGCTTACCTCGGCTCTTGGGAGGAACTCAGCATCCTCTGGAGGCATTTCGCCTGTTTCAAGACGCTCAAGGATCAAGTCCCAGTGCCCAAAATCACGGCGAACCGCATCCAATGAATCGAAGGAGCTGATATCAAATTTGGCCTTCGGGCGATCACCGCTGTGGCAGTCCAGGCAATAACGCTTAATAAAGGGCCTCACCTGGCGATCAAACCGCCCTTCCAGATCAACCGATTCACCTTGAAGGACTTGAAGGCAGCCAATTAGCAAGCAGAAGGCCCCCCAAGCATAAGAAGGCAAGCAGAGTGGTGAATAACCCAAAGTCATGGAGTGTGGTGAGGAATTATTTTATCGTGAACACTTGAGGTATGCAACGGGATACTCTGGTCAATAGTTGCCCTATTCAGTGAGGTCATAAGCCAGCAAGACACTCCAGGATGACCCAGCATGATGTTCGAGATCCCAGTATGCACTCATGGGGGGAGGCTGTCTGTGGAAATTGATCTCGCCTGAAGGTGTTCAAAGGCCTTATTGCTATGGGCTTGATGTCCGAAAAACCCATCATTGCCATCACCATGGGAGATCCTGCTGGGGTTGGGCCTGAAGTTTGCCTCAAGGCAATGCTCGATAGGTCTGTGCTGGAGGCCTGCATCCCCGTGATCTTTGGCGATGGCCCCATTCTCGAACGATGCGCCGATGAACTAGGCATCGTGAGGCAAGCCCCAATCTGCAAGGCATCTCGCAGCGGTCCTACCCCCTCAGCTCTGCCCTTAACCGAGCGCCCCAAAGAACCCTTGATCCTGGATCTTGAGGTGTTGAAGCCAGATCATTTTGTCCCTGCTCAGGTGGATGCCCATACAGGGATGGCCAGTTATCAATTTATCCAACGAGCCATCGATGCAGCCTTGGGCGGCATGGTCGATGCCGTCACCACCGCCCCGATCAATAAGAAGGCGCTGTCCCTAGCTGGCATTCCCTACCCTGGCCACACCGAAATGTTTGCCGCGCGCTCTGCTTCTGAAAGCTGGTGCATGATGCAATACTCAGAGGCGATTACCTGCACTTTTGTCACGGTTCACATAGGTTACGCGGAGGTGCCCTCCCACCTGAATACCCAGCGGATACTAGAGGTCATCCGGCTTTCGGCTGATGGGTTGCAGCGCATTCGGGGAAGGCAACCCCGAATCGTGGTTTGTGGACTCAACCCTCATGCTGGGGAAAATGGATTGTTCGGGAACCAAGAGGAGGAAAACATCATCGAACCGGCCATCCTGGCAGCGCGAGCAGAAGGCTACCAAGTTGAGGGTCCGATTCCTCCCGACACGGCCTTTCTACCTCAGAAACGCCAAGACTGTGATGTTTATGTCTGCATGTATCATGATCAGGGGCACATTCCAGTCAAAGCGCTTGCCTTTGATACAGCAGTCAACACCACCCTCGGGTTACCCATCATCCGAACGAGTGTGGATCACGGGACGGCACTTGATATTGCCTGGAAGGGTTTAGCCCGGGAGTCCAGTTTGATCAGCGCCATCCAGCTGGCAGCCAAACTGGCTCGCAGGGACCCTTCTGGAGCGTATTAATTCACCCGGCCGACTCGTATGCTCTGGGGCTGGCAATCTCGAAAAGTAAAATCATCGGGCACTTCCACCTCCAAGGCGACGGCGAAAGCATCCTCTCCACTCTGCTGAGTCAGGTCGGCTACCACTCGAATACGCCCCGCATCAAGTGTTTCCAGCAACACCGATTGACCTTGAACACTCACCGATACGACCTGGGGTTCAATGACATAGCGATTGGTATCGGTTGAAGAGGTTTGGATGATGATGGGTACTTGCTGAATCTGCCGACTGGCTAGTGGCCCGCGGTTTTCCTGATTGGCTTCGTAGGCTTCCACCACGGCGATGCGGATAACCACCCACAGACCAATGGAAAGCAGGAGAGAAACCAATTTCCATCCTGGGTTCTCAACAATGCGGGCCAGATAAGTTTTAAGATAATGGCGATTCATTTTCAGGACACAGTCTTCTTTTCGAGTCGACGTTCGAGGGCAGCCTGGCGGGCGGCACGCTTGTCCGACTGTGATGTCTTAACCAGCAAAGTGCTGAGAACCGATCGCAATTCCTCGCACGAAAGCCCCCTCACAAGCTTACCTTGGTGAGCATAGGAGATCATCCCCGTCTCTTCGGAGACCAATACCACCACCGCATCAGTTTCCTCACTCAGACCAATGGCTGCCCGGTGCCGCGTTCCCAGCGATTTTTGTAGGTCCTGACGACGGGTAAGAGGAAAAATACAGGCAGCATGAGCAATGCGATCCCCCTGGATGATCACACCCCCATCATGGATGGCGTTATTGGGGAAAAAGATGGTCTCAAGCATTTCGGGTGTCGCCTCACAATCAACCGGAACACCCAGTTCAACAAGTTGCGAAAGATCATGGTTCTGCTCGATCGCCATCAGGGCTCCTATCTTGACGTTGGATAGGCGATCGACACTCTGTACGATCACTTCGATGGTTTCTCGCAATTCCCGGATGCGGGCAAAGCTCGGCAAATTGCCCAAGCGGGCAAGCAGACGGCGGATCTCAGGGTGAAAAAGAATCAAGATGGCGTAAGCGGAGAAACCGAAAAATTGGAGTAGCATCCACTTGAGCACCGTAAGATCCAAGAGGGCGGTGACAGCCAGCATACCCAATAAAACCAAAAACCCAATGAGGACGCCCCAGCCATGGGTTCGCCTGACGAACATCAATACGTAATAGATCCCGATGGCAAGGATGGTCACCTCGACCAGCGGTCGCCATAACATGGACCATGATGCGTCTAAATTCATAGTTGGTTTTTACCCTGCAAGGCTTCCCACATGGCCAGAGCCTGAACCGTCTCGGCCACATCATGGGTTCTGATAATCTTGACGCCCTGATTCACGGCCCAGAGCGCAGTGGCAAGCCCAGCAGGTAGCCGTCTGGAGGGTTCTTCAACCCCAAGGAGAGCTTTGAACAGCGACTTCCTGGAAACACCCAACATGATAGGACGCTCGAGTTTACCAAAACATTCAATGGACCTAAGGAGCTCGAGATTATGGGAGAGATCTTTACCAAATCCAATACCCACATCCAGCACAACCTGCTGCTTTTTGATCCCTAAGTGGTGCATGGCATCCAGTCGCTCGGTAAAAAAAGCATAGACCTCTGAAACCACTTCTGAATAGTTGGGCGCATGCTGCATGGTGCGAGGCTGGCCCTGCATGTGCATGACCACATAGCCTACCCCGCTCTCGGCCACCAACTGCCACATGGCCAGATCACTACGGGAAGCTTCCACGTCATTGATAATACTCGCTCCGCACTCCACAGCAACGCGGGCTACCTCCACTTTGCGGGTATCCACACTCAGAGCTGAGCATCCGGCTGATACCAGGCGCTCTAGGACTGGTATCACACGCTCCATTTCTTCCTGCTGACTGACCTCCGGAGCCCCAGGACGGGTGGATTCCCCCCCAATATCCACTATATCCGCCCCTTCATGAACCATGGTCATGGCGCGTTCTACCGCTCTGGAGGGATCCTCATATTCTCCCCCGTCCGAAAAGGAGTCAGGGGTCACATTGAGAATCCCCATCACAAGCGGGCGATGGCTTAGGTCCCAAAGCTGTTGGCGGCATTGCCAGATCATGGCACTTGAATTCTTTGTGATGGGTTCAAATCTGGGAATGGCTTCTTCAGCGTGGGAGCCTCTGGGGCATATCTGCCACGATCCACATCATGATGGCCGAGGCTGCCACACAGCGGTTGAATGAATCCTTGTCCACTTTGTCAACCGTGTCGGCAGCGGTGTGATGATACCAGAAATAGCGTGTTCGATCCACATCCAAGCCCATGACTGGCACACCATCGGCAACCAAGTGCATGATGTCAGAAACCCCTGCACCCCACTTGAGGCGGCTCGCACCAATGGGCTTGAGCATGGAGCCAATCGACTCAAGGAAGGGCATCGCCTGCTCACTCCCAGTAAAGCTGAACCCTTCGGGTTCAAAGGTACCAGCATCAGATTCAATAGCCAATACGTGCTGAGCCATTTCCCCAGCATGATCCCTCTGGTAGGTTCGCACCCCAGCCATGCCATTCTCCTCATTGGTCCATAGTACGAGTCGCAGCGTTCTCTTGGGTCTGAGGCCTTGCTGTAGAATGAGCCGAGCTGCTTCCCACATGGCAAGGCAACCTGCCCCATCATCCATGGCACCCTGCCCCACATCCCAGGAGTCTAGGTGTCCACTAACCAGGATGATCTGCTCAGGCCAATGGCTTCCGGTAATTTCCGCCACCACATTGCGCGAGGTCGTCGGCTCCAACGTCTTGGCCTCCATCTTCAGGCAAAGGTCGATGGTTTCACCGCGTGCCTGCATCCGTTCCATCATGATTGCATCCTCCATAGTGATGGCAGCGTGAGGAATACGTTTAACGCCCGTTTCGTAAGTCATCATTCCCGTGTGCGGGGTTTGCATGGAAAAAGGCCCCACTGAGCGTATCAGGCTGGCAACCGCCCCCACTTTGGCTGCCTCAATAGCTCCACGCGTCCGAAACACCACGGTGGTTCCATAATCAGTAAATGGGGCGTTGAAGAGCACGATTCGTCCCCGGGCCTCTTGAGACCTTTGTGCGAGCTCCTCGAAGCTACTCACCACCAAGACCTCAGCCTCGATCCCTTCCTGAGGTGTGCCAACACTCCCTCCCAACCCTAACATCGGACACTCCCTTTGTCGTGGTCCCTTCATGAGGAGCGATTCCTGGCCGCGCACCCAGCGCGGCACCTCGACGGCCTCTCCCCTGACAGGGTCAAAACCGTCCTGCCGAAGGGTCTCAAGGGCCCAATCGATTGCGCTCTCCAACTGGGGTGAACCACTAAAGCGAGGGCCAAAGCGATCACACATCAAGGCAAGACGATCGTAACCGACCTGACTATTAAGAGCCTGAGCCATCAGTTCTTCAGAGACCTCCTGGTAGAGGCTGCGCAATTCATCCGGCAAGGAACCCGATCCCTGTCCCAGCAGACCTGGTATCACCTGGAACGGGCCAAGCAGTAAATGGAGCATCAAGAACCAGCAAAAGGTTCGTCGGATCGACAAGCTGGGGAGGGAAATCACCATAGGCTTCTTTTTAAAGGCGGTTGTAGTCCATGGCAATCCATCAAACCCTTAGAAACTCAAAGGGTATTGACAACGATAGCCTGCACCATGGCAAGTCAGCAGCCTATCCTTGTGGTTTGATTCTAGGAAACATGCCGTCTCACCCAGCCAACCTGACAAGGAATCAGATCAGATCCATAAGATGCGTCTTGAGGAATTTCCAGGCAGCATCCTGCATCGACTGGTTGAAAGCATGCCCAGAATCATATTCCTGAATGTAAAGTCGATCCTGGTATCCACCCTTGGCGAAGGAACGCTGTAACTGCTTGTAGGCAGCCTGTGTGCCTTCGCGATTGAAGAACTGGTCCTTCGCCCCCCCCTGAATCATGAGGGCGCCTGGCATGGTCATGGCCGCCAAATCAGGTAAATCCATGAATCGGGACATACCGGGTACGAGCACAGAGAATCCCATGGTAAACTTGATATCATTCTGAAGCTGGTATGGCATGGATGTCATCCAGCATGCGTTGACTGTGGCCTTGATCCTGTCATCCAGGGCTGCCATGAGCATGGCTCGCATACCTCCAGTAGAGAAGCCCACACAGCCAATACGATTGCGATCCACCTCATCGCGCGACCAAAGGTAATCAATCGTCCTAAGGTCATCCCAAGCATTGATCCCCGGCCAGGTCGTACCGGCCGCAAGCAATGTTCGATCCAGCAAATGCTCATGATTGGAGGATCGGATATTGAAGGCATTGACCTGCTCAGGCGGGAGGTCAGCAGCCCGAGCCCACCAATCGTCGGAGTCGCCATCAAGCATCATCCGACGATTACCCCAGTAAAGGGCATCAATCACGATGACAAGGTAGCCCTGCCTGACAAGATCAGTCGCGATGGAATGTCCCTCGAAGTAACGATCGCGATACTCCTTGAGTGACTGGTTTTCCTCAGCCAAGGCAACCATTTTCTCTTTGCCCCAAAGGTAGAATCCACCGTGATCATGAAGCAGTATGACCGCAGGGGTTCCTCGTTTTTGGGCTGCCTTGGGAACCAAAACATAAGCGGGGGCGGTGATCTCCTGCGCCGTGTTGAAAACCACTTCCTCCAGCATGTAATCGCCCTGATCGGTTTCACTCACCTTGTTGGCTTGGGGTGGCCACAGACCCGGGAAATGGCTTAGCATTTCCCCTAGCCTCATCCTCACACCCTGCTTCCATGCCAGCAGATCTGTGAAACCATCCTGAGTGAACGCATACGGAAAAACAGATCGAGAGCCGATCCGGCTGATCGTAGCCCACATGGAGCCCACATCAGACTGATAATTCGGGCGCAGCGCAGAGGGTGGCACTGCCACAGTAAAAGGGTTGGCAGCGGTCTGAGCCTCGCCTCGAAAAGCCAGGCAACTTCCCCCGGCAAGCACGCTCAGTTGCTGAAGAAAAAGTCGCCGGTTGGCCGAAAATCGGTCGGTGTCAGGTTGGGTAGGCGGTTGGTTCATGAGGTCAGAGCTAAGGAAAGAGGCCAGTGGGGTTGGGATGCGTCAGATTGTATTGGAGTAATAAATGAATACAGCTACCAAGGCGGATACTAGGATCCCCACCAAGATGGCCCAACGGACAAACTGCTGATGACGACGACGGTTACTCTTACCCATGCCTGGCAAGAGGTAATATCGGTGTTCTTCAGGGTTTTTCTTTTTCCAAAACATGTGTGATGCGGGCTGATTTATATGTCCATACCGCCAGAGGCCTATTTAAAGACGCTCAAAGAGGGGTCGTCAATGCTCTCAGGAGTACTCAAGGAATACTTAATTCACTCCGGCGAACCTTCAGGGCATAGACTGCCTCATCATCGATGGTGATGATCCGGTAAGTGAGCTCGGGATCCAGAAGAGTGGTATCGAATTCCACCAACCCAAATGAGCGCTTGGCATTATAACCAAACAAACTGCCCTCCATGACGGGGTGAAGGTGTTGATTGGTTAGGCGAGAGGACATGAATTCGTAGAACGGATAAGCACCCGGTCGATCGATCCGCCAGGCATCAGAGCGATGCCGGTCAGCGGCTAAGAGGACAACCCCTTCGATTTGATGCTGGTGAATGTGTGTGAAAATGGCCTCCCGCTCTTCTGGATACCCATCCCAAGGATCCAGGCTACCGGGTTTGACTCCTGAGGCAAACGGTACAGGCGAGGCGAGGACTTTGAAGACTCCTCGAGAGTTTTCAAGGGTTCGGAACAACCATTGGAGCTGGTCAGGGCCAAGCATCGATCGGTCCTTGATCCGCTTGGGATCGCTTCGGTAGTAACGACCATCAAGCATGATAATGTGCACATCACCGATGTAAAAATCGTGATAGCAGCCAGGTGATTCCTCCCCTTGCCCATAGCCGTGATTATTCCAATTTTCTTTGAAGACGCGAAGCACATCGCGCTTAAAGGTAGGCAAATTCGGATCAGGCCCATACCAACAATCGTCATCACCAAAGTCATGATCATCCCAGATGGCGGTCACGTTGAGGCTAGCAGTCAGAGATCGATAAGGGCTTGAATGCTGTCGCCGATAATACCCATAGCGCTGCACAGACGGCAGCATGGGCTGGTCCACGTATATATTGTCTCCCATTTGCAGAAAGGCCAATGGCTGACGGCTCTTGATGGTGGTAAAAATACGCTCGTAATCAGGGGTGAAAGCAGCGCCACCTCCAAAGGCAAGGCGAAAGGCGGCCGCATGATGCTTTTTGGGGAATGTGCGGAATTGATGCCCCTCCCAAACCACTCCGCCATCAAGTTTCACTTGATAGGTATAAAGCTGGTTGGCTTTGAGGCCGCGAACTTCAATGAGTCCGGTTCGATCATCAGACTCCCCAGCCCGGCCAGTTGCCTTGATGGGATTCTTTCCATAGAGGTTGCGACCCACCTGAGAGACCACAACTTCAACATGGCAGGGTCTGGCTGTTCGCAACCAGAATCTAGCAGAACGGTCGCTCAGGGCTCCCAGCATGGGACCATGGATCAACAACGGACTGTTGTGCTGTTTTCTTCTTTGGAATCCTGGCAAGGCATAAAGAGGCTCTAGCATTTCCATGGGCCCGGCAAGAAAGCGCTCAAAGGGCAATCCAGCAGCCACCGCGCGGTCCACATAATCAAGAGCTGTGTCGCCATGCCCTAACCTGGCATGAGCCACGGCAAGACCAAACAGGGCTTCCAACGGCTGAGCAGGAAGCTTGAGGGCTTTTTCATACCGCTCGATGGCCTCTGACTCCTTTCCCGCATGGATGAGAATCATTTCCTCCCTGCCTTGCTTATTGGCCCAGTCGGTGAATCCCTGCCCCACGATCGTATGGGTCAGACCGATAAAACAATTCAGCCTGATAGCCCATCCCATTGCTGAAGCCTTAAACACATTCATGAAGTAGGGATCTAAATGAGAATGAGCTTAGAGGCTAGTTCGAATAGATGAATCAGTCATATGAGACGCCAAACCCTTTTTTACCATCGAATCAAATGCCTGCAGCCTTCTCCAGGCCATCAACTTAATTTGAAGGCTAGGATGGCTTTAGCGAAGCAGTCGGCGAAGCCTTTTTGCCCAGCAAACGCAAGGGTTGCCAGATCCGTATTCATCGTAGCAACGGTCATCGGATAGGCCAACGACTCACTTCTTCATATTGGCACTAGGAGCCCCTCAAGGCGCCAACAGAAGCTAACCCCTAGCTTGAAACAACCGGCGATGATTATCTCACGGCCCAGACAACGTAACCAGACACTATTTTTTTGTTTTGCCGTCTTTTTTGAATGATTTTTTAGATCATTTTTAGATCAACCAGATCAAAAAGCTGCGTTTTTTGACTCTTTTTTAACTAAACTAGCTCAAAGTAACTCAATTGAACTATTTAATATTTTTTTATTGTTTTTTTCTGTTTTTAGCACATGTTTGCAATCAGATTTGGTAACACCTATGAAAAAAGTAAGTACAAAACTCGAAAAGATGGGGCTACGATCCGTAGCCAAGCTGGGCATGCACCTCACAGGCATTTTGGGAATCATAACCTTGGCTTCGACCATCCAGACAAAAGCCGCAACGCTCAGCGAAATTGCTGCTATTGAAGGATGGGATGCCGTCGAACAATGGTGTCAGAGTGCTGGCCTAGGTCTCGATCGCAAAGCTGAGCGCATTTATACGCCAGGCAAGCTCTTTCTTGAGCCTAATGGCATTATAATGGATTTCGCTGCAAGCGCTGCTGCCTACTTTTATGCAGATCAGCAAGTTGCCGGTGTGGGACTGACCCAGGACAGCTACAATTCAGGCACAAGGGAGCTCGGTTCAGGGGGAGCCACTGTTGAGCTGCTTGCGCGTAATTTCGCTTACTCCGATTATATATTCAAAGATACAAGCAGTGCGGATGCCGTCACAAAGAGGCTTGTCGTCGAGTACGCCATGAAACTTGACAACACAGATGAAAGATATATCTACGGTGGTCAAACTGCATATTGGAATGCCCGATTTAGGGCCTGGACAAGACTCAGGAATGATGGTCCCGCTGCATTGGCTGCCCCACAAAACGGGGTGATGAATGAGGTCAAGTTTGCCGCCAAATATAAACTAGCAGACTTGAGCTACACCGCTGAGGCCGGAATCACATCGAGAGAGAGAGCTCAACTGGAAATGCTGGCAGTCAGGGTGAAGGCATATGAGGGCGGCGAATATAGCAATATCGACCTCCTGCCAAGAAAAACGGAAATTGCAGAAGGCCCCTACTTTGAGGGCGGGGTCGAGCGGGCACGGTATTTGAATACAGACAGCTTTGATGCAGATAGAGCTAAGACCGACGGGCTGAAAACTGAGCTCAAGAGGGTGTTGGCTCGCCAGCAGTGGGATTACGTTCAAGCCTCTGATTACTGAGTTCCATTAGGTACTCAATCACCTATTGCAAACTAACGATGGGATCGGTAGCGGTAAATCAATTTGGCATATCATACGTGTCATCTTCCTAAGAAACCTAAAGGAGCCAATCCAAACCTTAAACTAAGTCAAGGAAATGGCTGAGAAAGGTGCTTAGCAGGTTTTTGGCATACCACATTTAACAAAGCTCGTAATGATTAGATCATGAAAACTCCATCGAAATTTTGGACAATCTTGGTCATTGGCGTGGTGGCGATCTATTGGATGACCCTCAACAGGCAAGGACCTCCTTCTTCAGATCAGGTCGAGCAGCGAGAAACACCAGGTAGGGAGCATGATTCAATAACAGGAGTTTCAGCGCAGACCACAAAGAGTCCAGGCCTTGAAAAACCCATTGGGAGTCGTTTGGCAAGGGGTGTGCTTGAGAACAGCCGAAGCCAGGCAGATCTGGCACGACAAGCCCAAGTCGAACAGGATGAAACGGAGGCTGCTGAGGCGGCGCGACTCAAGCGATGGAAAGACAATTTCCCCTACGCCAAGGTCTACCACCCCGAGCTAAAGTACGACCCGTCTCTGTATGATCAAGACTCCCTGAGTGATGATCACATACAAATGGATGAGGCAGTGCGGGATCATGCATTCATGGTGAGTTTTTTTGATAACCCTCAAATTTACTGGGCTGAGTTTGAGCAACTGCACTCGATGATGGCAGCGGCTGACAGGGGGGATAACCCTCGAATCACCGCGACGATATTCAGGCACCTGCAACATTACCACAAACTCATGAGCTCGGCAGATGAGTCGCGAGTATTTAGTCCCAAGGATTACAGTGATGCCATTGTTGGGTTACTTGCCTTGGAGCGCTACTGGCCAAATCATCGTGCCATGAGTGCGGAAGAGGCCAGGGCCATGCGTGATCGCCTCATCGAAGAGATCCCTCATGAGCGCATGACAGCCACTCCCTTCAGTGAGGGTTTATTTTGCATTGACACGGGTGTGATTGCCAAGATGGAGGCAGGGGAGTCCTTGATCACCTCCAATCCTAACGTGTCGTATTATTCCAGGAGGGAAGAATGAATCGAACGATTCCATCTAACAATCACGCCCCACAAAACGGGCATGCGCAAGACACACGAGGGGAGTCTCATAGCTCGGGCAAAACCAGACCTTGGAGAGTCTCATTGCCTCAAATCTTTGCCCTATTTCTGGTTATCTCCCTGTTCACCCTCTCGCACCAGCTCCACGGGGAGGAGCCGGTTATGGTTGAGGGCGTTAAAACACTAAATAGCCTACTGGATCAGTGTTACCAAGAGGTCCTGAAGACTGAGAGCGGCAATAGTGTAACGGTAACCATCATTCCCCATGATGTTTTCGGGGACTTGCTAGTCAAGGTAGCTGATGGGGAGTTGAACATGAAGGGTCTCTTTGATGTGGCCGAGTTTCATGCCAAGGAGAAGCAGAATCGTTGGGAGCTCGCCTTCCCTCTGGCTGGGACATTTAGCCAGGACGGTAGCATTGCGCGAAGGGACGGCCTCATGCAGCAGCCCCTGCACTTGCCAAGTGAGGGCTCAGCAATGCATGCAAGACGCAACGCCAAGCCCTCCCAGATCAAACAGAACCCTCACGAATCAACTGAAGCAGACTCGATGGATGATCCTGCCTGCAATCCTATTGGGACCAAAAGCCATGGCTAAGCCTCATTCAAATCATGATACCAGATTATGGTCGATACGGCCCGTGCCTTGGGCATTGAGTTTGGCATACGGTTCGCCTTGGACCGAGCACCGTCGCGCTGCTCACATGGCTTCGAGGATTGGATGGTGCTTACTAACGATTATTCACCTCACGTTATTTCCATCCCAGGCACAGACCCTTGATACCATGAACCTGGGTCGTGACATCAAGGGGCTGAGGGTCATCCCCGGCCCAAACCATCAAGAAAATCCCTCATTGTTGGAAGGCGAGCAGGTGGCCACTTACGAAAGCATCGAATCGTTCATCGCAGACATTGCGAGTCCCAGCCAGGCATCACCCGACTTGGAATCCAATCTGCCACCCTCTGATTCAGAGAATCTTTCAATTCTGGGGATGATCGCGATGACTCGAGAATTGCTACGAAACCCCATCACCCAAAGCTCTGCCTTCAACAGCCTGCAAAGCCGTTTGTTCGAGCAAGGGCTCCGCCTAACCCCTCTCACATT
>Ga0181576_10000972_pt1 | contig 21849 bp, 18 predicted proteins | sample 101ome_22_FD_132464 | JGI IMG/M metagenome (GOLD analysis project Ga0181576, IMG submission 132464) | Coastal salt marsh microbial communities from the Groves Creek Marsh, Skidaway Island, Georgia - 101412BT metaG (megahit assembly) | ecosystem: Environmental > Aquatic > Marine > Intertidal... | reverse complement strand
TGGCGAAAGAGTGGGCGGCGCGGTATTAGGTGACCACAGGGTTTCGGATACGAGACCGAAGAGAAGCCAGCACGCCGTGCTCAGCGTGATCAAGGATCTGGTTGAGGAAGGCCATCCGGAACCCTCCCATGAGACCCCACAGCGTCTCTCTGAATTACTCCTCCAACTCGAGATGATATCCCGACCCGGAACGCGACTTTTTATTGTCAGCGACTTTCACGACCTCTTCGACAATGACGGGGTCGCGCCGCTCAGAAGGCTAGCGCGTAAAACGCAGATCGTAGCAATCAGGGTAACGGATCCTCTCGAGGCAACGCTGCCTCAGGCCGGCTTTTATGCCGTCACCGATGGGCAATCACACTCTCAGCTTGATACGAGTCTCGCCACAACCCGCGAGGCCTATGCGAGGGACTATCAGGTCCAGCACGACCTGACTGCGCAACGGCTGAGAGAGCTGCGCATACCATTGCTTCAGATTCACACCGACGAAGACCCCCTAAAACGGCTGCTGACGGTATTCCCCCAACGATGAATCCGGAGATGATGCTCGCACAGCTCGCTCCACTGCGGGAGCCTCCCGCGGTGAACTGGTGGCCATTGGCTGCGGGTTGGTGGATCCTGATCGTGCTAGGACTTCTCGCACTGGGCTTCCTTGCACACTGGTATCGCCGCAGACGGCGTCATCGACATTACCGACGGATAGCACTTGCCGAATTAGATCGTCTTCGCCAGCAAGGCGCTGCGACAGATGAACTGAATCGGCTGCTCAAGGCGGCCGCCCTGCGCGCTTATTCAGAGAAAAAAATTGCACCGCTCCACGGTCAGCATTGGCTCTACTTCCTTTGCGACACCTGTGAGGCCGTGACTGTCGAGAAGCTCAGTGAGCTGGAAGACTGTTACCGCGCCCATCCCGCCTCGGCGAGCGATAACCTGTTTGATGCGGCCGAGAAATGGATTCGGCATCACGAGGCCACCCGTGCTTGAGTGGATATGGCCTTGGGTCTTTCTGGCGAGTCCTCTCCCCCTGCTGATTCACTATTTCAGCCGAGGCGATTCTCTGCAGCCCAGCGCAGTGAGAGCACCCTTCGCCGCACGATGGCGTGGTCTGGCGGCTGGCGGACAAAGTGGCGCGACAGGCCGGGGATACTGGTGGTTGCTGTGGCTGGCTTGGATGATGCTGCTCACCGCGACCGCTCGGCCGCAGTGGATTGGCGAGCCAATCGAACTCCCCAATACGGGGCGCGACCTCATGTTAGGTCTTGATCTGTCGGGCAGTATGCAAATTGAAGACATGCAAATTGGCAGCCGCCTGGTGCCACGCATTACCGCAGTCAAGGCTATCGCAGCCGATTTTACCCAGAGAAGACAAGGCGATCGGGTGGGGCTCATTTTGTTTGGCACGCGCGCCTATCTGCAGGCACCGCTCACCTTCGACCTCGATACCGTGACGCGTTTTATCGAAGAGGCCCAACTGGGCTTCGCGGGGGAGGATACAGCGATCGGAGATGCACTTGGCCTCGCCATTAAGCGTCTCAGGGAGAGGCCAGCCGCCTCCCGCATTTTCATTCTGCTAACCGACGGGCAGGACACCGCGAGTACCGTCGATCCGATGGAGGCCGCCGCACTGGCATCACAGCTTGACGTGAAGATCTATACGATCGGCATCAGCCGAAATCTGGGCCGCTCCAGCCGGGGCAGGGTCGAGGTGGACGAAGCCATGCTCAACGCAGTCGCCGAGGCCACTGGAGGGCGTTATTTCAGAGCAACATCTCCCGCGGAACTGGAAGCCGTTTACGCGCTGCTGGACGAGCTGGAGCCCGTGGAGCAGGCGGCCAGTACCTTTCGACCCAGACGGGCCTTGAGCTGGATTCCACTGTTAGTCGCCCTGGGCCTCACCGCCCTGCTAGCACTGCTGCGCAGTGGATGGTTCAGCCAGATATTTGCGAGGCCCAGCTATGGATGAACATTTTCATCTGCTACGCCCAGAACTGCTATGGGCCCTGCTCGGCTGCCCGCTGGTCGCCTTGGCGCTCTGGCACAGACGCTCCCAGCAGGGAGATTGGAGTCGGGTGATTGATCCGGAACTCCTCCACTACTTGCTACCCGATCAGCGTCAGACAGCAGGTCGCTCGCGAATTTGGGTGCCGACACTATTGCTGGCGATGGTCATTCTGGCCGCAGCGGGACCGAGCTTTCAACGCGTGGAACTGCCTGTGATCAAGCGAGCTGACGCGCTGGTGATCGTGCTGGATCTCAGCGCCTCCATGCTGGCTGCCGACATCCAGCCCAGCCGCGTGCAACGTGCACAACAAAAAGTGCTCGATTTATTGGAAACCCGTGAAGAGGGCGTGACCGGACTGGTCGTGTTCGCAGGAGACGCTCACGTCGTCACGCCGCTCACCGATGACACGCGTACCATCGCCAACTTGATGCCTGCGCTCTCGCCCACCATTATGCCGCTTCCGGGGGCGGACGCGAGTAGCGGCATTCTGCTGGCAGCGGACTTACTGGTGACCGCGGGAGCACAGGGCGGACAGATCCTGTTAATGACCGATGGTCTACCGGGATTTGATACCGGTGCCGTACAAACAGCACTTGAGGACAGCGGCGCTTCACTGGCAATTCTCGCCATCGGCACTGCCGCGGGGGCGCCCATTCCACTGCCCAATGGCGGATTTCTCAAGGACAACGATGGGGAAATCGCGATACCGACACTGGAGCTCGCTGCCATTACCGCTATCGCTGAGACGCTCGACGCTGTCATAGAGCCCATTAGTTTGGATGAGCGAGACATCGAGACTCTGACTCAGCGCAGTATCCTGGACACAGACGGGGAACTGGACTTGGATCGGCAAACGGACGCTTGGCAGGATCAGGGTTACTGGCTCGCGGCTTTGGTAGCGCTGCTGGTGCTACCCGCCTTCCGCAAAGGAGTCGTAGCGGGTTTAGCGCTTCTGATCGGCTTTCATTCACCTCCGCCCTTGGCCGCCGAATGGCAGGACCTGTGGAGCACCGCTGATCAGCAGGGAGCGCAATATCTCTCGGCAGGCGATCCCGCCAGCGCCGCAAAGTTATTCGAAGATCCGAACTGGCGCGGGTTCGCGGAATTTGAGGCAGGCACATACGACAAGGCCGCCAAGTCCTTCAGCTCGCAGCCCACGGCAGACAGCCTCTTTAACCTCGGGAACGCATTGGCATTGCAAGGTGATTTACGCGGCGCACTGTCTGCCTATGAACAGAGCCTGAACCTGCTGCCCGACGCCGAGGACGCCATTGCCAATCGGGATTTCATTCAATCGCTACTCGATCAGGAGGAGCAAGAACCACAAGATCAGCAGGGTGAGGAGCAAAATCAGGAGGGGGAAGACTCAGAGCAGAATAACGAGTCCGATTCTGAGAGCGAGTCGGGAACATCCGAGTCAGACCAGTCTGAGGATCAATCTGGTGAACAATCTGAAGGGAACCCCGGTGAGCAGGAACAAGCGTCGCAAGAGCCGGCCGACGGGCAACAGGAACAGCAGGATTCTGCGATGGCCGAAGCGGAAATCAATCAGGAGGCGCTGGAGGCCGCTACTCAGGAGCAAATGGCCAAGTTTGATGAGGCACTGGAAGAGCAGCAAGCCTTGGAGCAATGGCTGAGGCGGGTTCCCGACGATCCAGGCGGCCTGCTACGCCGGAAGTTCCGGTATCAGACGATGCAACGACTGAGGGAGGGAGAAGAACCTGATGAATCGGTTCGTTGGTAAAAAATTCGCGCGTTCAATGTGGCTGTGCGTGCTGCTGCCGCTGCTGGTTTGTCCCACGGTGTCGCTGGCCGAGCTCACCGCTTCGGTTGATCGTCGCGAAATTGCCATGGGTGAAACGCTGCGCCTCACGCTCACGGGAAATGCCGGTGAGCAACCCGCCGAAATAGATCTGACGCCACTCGGTAACGACTGGGAAATTCTGTCTCGGTCGAGCGCCACCAATGCGCGCTTTATCAACGGACAAAATCAAGTCACTCGAACGCTGGAGATGGAGCTCGCGCCGCTGCGCGAGGGGACACTGAGCGTCCCACCCCTGACCGCGGGTGGGCGAACTACCACACCGCTATCGATTCGCGTCAATCCCGAGCCTGTGATCGCCGCAGGAGACGCACTGGTTTTATTTGAGGCGAGCGTTGACCAGGACTCGGTATACGTGCAAGCCGAGCTCATGCTCACCGTGACACTACAACAGGCCATTAATCTCGATGGCGGCGAAATTTCAGCGTTCGACATACCCGACGCCATCGTTGAGCCGCTGGAGCGACGCTCTTTTCAGCGGCGAACCGGAAATCGGACGTGGCTCGTGACCGAATTACGTTACGCCGTCTACCCACAGAAAAGTGGCGCTTTGACGATCCCCGCGGTGGGTTTCACTGCACGCGAGGTGCAACCCGGGAGGTCTCTGCTGGGCGCGCGTCTCGGGCGGCGCCTGCGGATGGCTTCGGAACCGATTGAGATCAACGTCAAGAGCGTCCCCGCCAGTTTTCCCGGAGCGGTATGGCTTCCTGCTCGCAGTCTCTCGCTGGAAGAAGACTGGTCTTTAGATCCGGACAACCTGACGGTCGGAGACTCCACGACACGCACTTTGACCCTGATCGCCAATGGACTTCAGGGCAGTCAACTGCCACCGCTCAATAGCGTGCAGGGGGCTCTGAACATCCCCGAGTTACGCTTTTATCCTGACCAAGAGGCCATTGATCAGACCGAGGTGTTGAATGGCCTTCAGGGAAAACGCGTGCAAAGTGAAGCGCTGGTCGCCAGAGCCAGCGGCACGTGGGAATTACCCGAAATCCGGGTGCCGTGGTGGAATACCGAGACAGACAGCCTGAGTTACGCCGTACTGTCGCCGCGCGCAGTCAGGGTGGACGCGGGCGCATCGGCGACCTTCGAATCGAGTGGTTCTCAGATCGGCGCAGAAACGGTGAGCACCGCCCCCCCCCAGCTCTGGATATGGGCCATCGCAGGGTCTGGCTGGGCAGTCGCACTGGGGTTGCTCGCTTTCCTCTTCATCACGCGGGGGGCCGTTTGGAGAACGCCGCAGGATAAGGCGTCGAAAAGGGTGGACGGTGTCAGCACGCGGCAGCTGCTGGTCACGATCCGGGGAGCTATTGAGTCAAAGGATCCGGGCCAGCTGCGATCTGCGATTCTGCAGTGGGGGGCGGCGCATCATGGCAAGCCCTTCTCGTCGCTGGAAGCGCTGGCGACGGTGAGCAGTACCCAACTCGCCACCCTTCTCAGCTCTACAGATCGGTTGATGTACAGCGATCTTGACGGCGCAATCGATGCGTCAGCCCTGATCGGAGCGCTCCGCGACGAACCGCTGCCAGATAAACCCGCCCGACAGGAGGAAGGGCTGTCTCTCTACCCAGCGATTTAAGTAGCGGCTCATGACCGTACCAACCGGCTTCCAATTGACTTCGCATTCGGAATACAGAGAGGCACAGAGACCGCCTGTCGCGTGAATCGAATCAATTCGGATCAGCAAGCGAACGGCTGACAACCTCGAATACATCTTTTGGCAGCGGTGTGATCGCAGCAATACGCTCTAACTCGGCGCGCATGGCGTCTTGCCCTTGAGCATACCGCCGCCAGCGTGTCAGTGGAGTCAATAAGCGCGCGGCAATTTGAGGATTGGTGGCCTGAACCCGCTCCACCGCATCACCCAGCACTCGATAGCCCATCCCATCCTCTCTATGAAAGGCCAGTGGATTCGAGGAGGCGAAGGCACTTACCAGTGCGCGCAACTTGTTGGGGTTCCGCCAATCGAATGCCTCATGCTCCATCAGAGCAACCACGCTCTCTACACAATCTGGACTGGGTCGCGTTGCCTGCACCGTAAACCATTGATTGACGACCAGAGATTCATGGCGCCATCGCTCGTAGAAATCTGAGAGCACCCGCTCTCGGAGATCGCTGTCACCGAACTGCACTATCCACCTCAGCGCCGCCAAACGATCGGTCAGGTTGTCAGCGCACGCTAATAACTCCAGCGGCACGCTGAGATCGAGAGGATTGGAGGCAAGCAAATAGTCCTGCGCTAAATGGCGCAGGGCCCTCACGCCAATATCATTGGCTCTGGGGGCATAGTGCGTCGGGGCAGGGTTATCAGACAGCGCATCCATCCATGATGTCGACAATAAGCGGCCCATTGCCGCCTTCATTTGTTGTCTGCGGACGTGGAGATCAGTCATATCCACCAGACCGCGCTGCGCGGCGCGGTCTGCAAGATACTCCTCACCCGGCAAACTGAGCGTCAGCGCTTTCATGGCCGCGTCCATGGAACCCGTCAATACGCGCTCGGCCGCCTGCAGCAATCCATTATCGATCTCGGCTGCGTCGCCCGCGTTTTTATCGAGCGCTTCAATCTGTCGGGCGAGTAGTGTTTGCGCCGCATCCCAGGCAACAAAGTCGTCGTCATCGCCGCCCATCAGCGTTTTCAGCTCTTGCTCGGATTGCTCCGTGCCAAGGCGCACGGGTGCCGAGAATCCACGCAGCAATGATGGCACTGGGGCGGAGGTCACCCCCTCAAATACAAATGTCTGTTCCGGCTCGGTTAGCTCCAAAATGCGGGTCGTCCCCTGCCCCATATCCAGCGGTTCTCCGTCGACCAACAACCCCGTCGCCACGGGAATCAGAAGCGGAGGCTGATCGGCAAGGTCTGCTTTCGCGGGATTGCGCTGACTCAAGGTAAGCCGGTATTCACGAGCCGTTGGATCATAGTATCCGCGATACTGGATTTCGGGAGTGCCCGCCTGTTCATACCAGCGTCGAAAAAGGGTCAGATCCCGATCCGTCGCCTCGGCCATACAGTCAACGAAGTCATCACAGGTCACCGCCTGACCGTCAAACCGATCGAAATACAAGGTAGCACCGGCGAGGAATCCCTCAGCGCCGAGGAGGGTATAGAGCATGCGCACCACCTCAGCACCTTTTTCGTAAACCGTCAGCGTGTAAAAGTTGGAGATATCGACGAAGGCGTCGGGGCGCACGGGATGCGCGAGCGGTCCGGTGTCTTCTGCAAACTGATGTGTACGCAGAAACGCAACATCTTCTACTCGCTTCACCCCACGCGAATTCATATCAGACGAAAACTCCGAGTCGCGGAACACCGTAAAGCCCTCTTTGAGGCTAAGTTGGAACCAGTCCCTACAGGTCACACGATTCCCGGAATAGTTATGGAAGTATTCATGGGCGACCACTGCCTCGACCCGTTGAAACCCCGCATCGGTCGTAATATCGGGATGCGCCAGTACGCAGGAGGTGTTGAACACGTTCAGACTCTTGTTTTCCATGGCCCCCATGTTGAAGTCATCCACCGCCACAATGTTGTAGAGCTCCAGGTCGTATTCCAGTCCATACACCTGCTCGTCCCATCGCATGGCAGCCTTCAACGCCTTCATTGCATAGTCGCAATAGGCTAGGTCCTTCTCCTCTACCCAGATGTGAAGATCAACCACCTTGCCTGAGCAGGTCTCGAATTGATCACTTACCCGTTTTAAATTGCCGGCGACCATCGCAAATAGATAACTGGGCTTCGGGAAAGGGTCGTGCCACACCGCCCGATGTCGGCCTTCCGGCAACGTTTCTTCAGAGATGAGATTCCCATTACTCAACAGCACCGGGCAGCGATTGGAATCAGCCTCAAGCGATACGGTGTACACCGACAGCACATCGGGACGGTCGATAAAATAGGTGATCTTCCTGAAACCCTCTGCCTCACACTGAGTGCAATAGGCGCTTTGTGAACGATAGAACCCCTCAAGAGAAGTGTTGTTCTCGGGACAAATCTCAACGCAGGTCTTCAAGGTGAACCGCTCTGGCACGTCGGGAATAACGAGAGCCCTGTCCGATACTTGGTACTGATCCTCGGAGAGCCGCACGCCGTCAAGTTCAACCCAGCGTAAGGTAAGCGCTTCGCCATCCAATTCCAAAGCGGTCTCGGCGCTCGAGAGTCGCTCAAGGACGAGCGCCGCTGTCACCTCCGTACGTCCCTCAAAAATGCGGACATCCATTGCAACCGTATCGATGCCGAAATGAGGCGCTTCATAATCCGCGCGGTAAATCGTCCCGGGTAAACCCTCTCGTAGTCCCATCACAGCACCTTCACTTCCACTTCATAGCCACTAAATTTGCGAATATTGAGCACGCCGGTATCCAACATCAGGTATTGGCCCTTGATCCCCATGAGCGTCCCCTCCACCACAGGCTGCTTATCGAAATTGTGCGCCTTGACCTTTTCAGGCCAGCTCAAGACCGGATAGCTGATGTGGGTCTCGGGCGCATCCTCGAGCACCTCAAATGCCGAATCGCCGTGCTGGAGCCTCAGGTCAGCCAGCTCTGCAGCACAACTCGTCATCAGTGCTTGCCGGGTAGACTCTAAATCCTGCCTTTCCCCATCTCCTTTGAGCATCGTCTGCCATGCCGTTCGGTCGCTAATCTCTCGCGCGCACAGAACTTCCAGTAAGCCGGATTGGTGTCGGGTCTGTACTTTGGCGATGGGTTTTGCCTGAGTCGCGCCCTGATCCATCCACCGGGTCGGCACCTGCGTTTCTCGGGTAATCCCCACTTTGATGCTGGATGTGTTAGCCAGATACACAATGTGCGGCACCTGACAGTTGCGCGCCGCCCATTCGGGTTCACGGCAGGTGCCTGCCGCAAAATGACATTTCTCGGGACTGACAATACAACTGTCGCAGGCCGCAAGCTTTCTAAAGCACGGGTAGCAATGCCCCTGATTAAAGCTTTTTTTGGTCAGTCGGTCGCAGGCAACACAGCGAATAACACCGCCATAAGAGAGCCTGATGGATTGCCCCAGATACTCGTTGAGGCACAGTCCATTTTGTTCGTCAAACAAGGTGTAGCGGACCGTATCAGCCAGCTCGGTCCGCATTTTTCGCAGATCTCCGTGCCACTCACTCATGGGCAGATTCCTTCCAACTGAGGGGTGCCGGCTCGTCACACTCGCTACCTGCCTTAGAGCCCTTATCGATGAATCCCACGCGCTGCTCTGGAGGCAGATGTAGTGCTCCCCACGCGATCACAGCTTGCATCGAATGTTGTCGTTGAACTTCAGTCAGAGCCCGCCCGTCGGGCCACCGCCCGGTCGCCAATGACTCCAATAATTGGTCATAAACAGTGCGATCCATTTGCTCAATCGATTGTCGATAGTCTTCTTTCACATCACGAGCTCCGAAACCAGCCCGGCAAAGCACTGATGAGCGCCCCCAATACACACCCAATCAACAGCCCACCCACGTGCGCTCCATTCGCAATCGCTCCCGCACCGATGAATTCCATGCTGCCTAGCAAGCCGACCAACAACCAAATCAGCATAAAGGCGAAGACGGCCATGGGTGGTGCTTGAATCCAGCCCGGCCTCCGCCAATGTGCCACCAGAATAAAACCTAACAACGCGTACACCACGCCGGACATACCACCGAATATCGACGGCCCCTCCAGCAAAAATTGACTGTAATTACTGACCATTGCCGTGATCAGGTACAAGCCCATCAAATTGACCGCGCCCAGCTGATGCTCGATTCGCTGCCCAAACTCCCACAGCCAAAGGCAATTAAAAACCACGTGCAACCAACCAAAATGTATCAGCGTTGGCGTGATCAGGCGCCACCACTCTCCAGAGATATCACCAAAAGCCACGTACCCCCCGGCCCTGCGAAAGGGTACAAAATTAAACAGTTCCAGCATCCCCATCCAATGCAGCGGATAAAAGAGAAGAAAGCAGAGCACCGTCACGACGATCAAGAAAAAGGTCGCGGGCGCACGCTGTATCGCAGGTGGAACGCTACTTGACCAGCGCATCAGACCAGCGCAGCTTATCCCGACAACTGGCATAAAAACTGTATCCCGGAGGGTGAAGCAACGTTAGCTCGCGCGACTTCTTGCGGATACGGACGGAATCCCCGGGCAATGCCGTGATAGAAATTTGCCCATCGCAGGTGATGGGCGGGTGAATATCGTTGCGCGACACCACATCGATACGGATCTCACTCTGACCGCTGACAACGATAGGCCTGCTGGTCAGCGAGTGCGGAAACATGGGAACAAGGACCAGCGCATCCAGCCCGGGATACATAATCGGGCCCCCCGCCGAGAGACAGTAGGCTGTGGACCCTGTCGGCGTCGCCACCAGGAGTCCATCGGCATTCAGCCGGTAAACAAATTCGCCATCGATACTGAGCTCAAACTCCACCATTTGAGCCGAAGCGCCAGAATTCACCACGATGTCGTTGAGCGCCTCTCCCCGTCCTACCACCTGTTCCCCGCGCCACACTTCGGTGTCCAGCAGGAATCGACGATCGCTCAGGTAATTCCCATCCAGCACGTTACTCACCTGATCGAGCACTTCATCCGGACTGACATCAGTGAGAAACCCCAGACGGCCCCGGTTGATGCCGATGACGGGGGTGTCGTGCTTGACCAACGTGCGCGCCGCACTCAACAAACTGCCGTCACCGCCTATGACAATCGCCAAATCGACCATAGCGCCTATTTGATCGCGGGATTCCATCTCGCGCTTCTCAAAATGAGACAGCGTGGCCAGACGATCTTCTATGGTGACCTGCAACCCTCGATCATCCAGTAAATTGAGCAGCCCGGATACGATTTCTTCAACGCCGGGATGCTCGCGCCGGCCCAACAAACCCACGTGGTTGAAAGTTGCAGTCATAGACACTCCAACGCTTCGCTGGCAGTCACCATATCAATTCGCCCCCAGACCCACATTATTGTGTTCCAGTACCCGCTCCGCCCGATAACTTGAGCGAACAAATACCCCGGAGACCACCTCCATAAACCCGCGCTCCAAGCCCCACTCCCGGTAGCGCTCAAACTCCTCAGGTGTGACGTACCGCTCCACCGGTAAATGATTGCGGGTGGGCTGAAGATACTGGCCTAGGGTCAACACGTCGACGCTGTGACTACGCAGGTCGTCCATGCAGGCCTTCAGTTCATCCTCACGCTCACCAAGACCCAGCATCAGCGAGGTCTTGGTGATGACATCCGGCCGATAAGCCTTGCCGTGAGCAAGCACGTCGAGGGTCTGCTGGTACCCTGCTCGGGGGTCACGAACCGGGTGAGTGAGGCGCTCAACCGTTTCCACATTTTGAGCAAAAACGTCGACGCCAGAGTCCAGTAGCAGGTTTACGGACGACTTTTCACCGAGAAAATCCGGCGTCAGCGCCTCGACAGCGGTTTCCGGATTCAACGCCTTTGTCGCCTGCACTACCGCTGCATAGTGGCCCGCGCCACCATCTGGCAGGTCATCTCGGTTCACCGATGTCAGCACAACATACTTGAGGCCCATCAGACGCACAGCCTCTGCGGTATTGGCAGGCTCCTCTGCATCGAGCCAGCCACCGGGGTTACCGGTATTCACGGAGCAGAAGCGACACGCCCGCGTACAGACATCACCCATCAGCATGATGGTCGCGGTGCCAGCGCTCCAGCACTCACTGATATTGGGGCATTTCGCCTCCTCGCACACTGTCGCAAGACGATGCTCATGCACGATGGAACGAACCGATTCAAACTTGGGGCTACTGTGAAGCCGCATTCGCAACCACTCAGGTTTGGCGACGCGGGCGGTGTCTGCAGAAGAGGCTTTAATACCGTCTTTGATGACGCTCATACCACGATCGTTGGTGAACTTTACGCCACTATCGATCTGCTTTACCGGGATATGTTTATTGCTCATGAGGTGATCACAGAGGTCAGACCCGAGCCACGCTGAGCCGCACAGGGACGCCATTGACCGCCGCATTACCCGACAGCTGATCAACGAGTTGCTCGTCGGTAATGTCATTACAACTGACGCCAGCGTGCCGGTTCGCAATGCCTGATCGCGTGCCCTTTCGCCCATGACCATAGCCATGGGGCAGGCTCACGACGCCGGGCATCATCTCATCCGATGCGGCCAACTCCGCTTCCACCTGTCCCACTCTGCTTGCCACTGAAACGGTCATACCGGCTGTCCAGCCCTCCTTCGCCACGTCGTCAGGATGCATCAACAGCTGACACCGAGACTTGCCCTTCATCAATCGGTGATGATTATGCATCCACGAGTTGTTGTCTCGCACGTGCCGCCTGCCGATCAGCCGATAGGTATCCACCGGGTCCGAGCCCTCCGCGACAAAGCGCTGAATATCTTGAAGTAACTCCGGAATCGCAAGCTGAATACGCTTATCAACCGTCTGCAGGCGATCAGGGCATGACGGTTGCAGGGGACCCAGATCGATACCCGAGGGATGCTGGCGAAGCTTTTCAATACTCAACTGCCAGTCGGTGCCCTCTCCGTATGGCCCTCCGCGAAGCGCCATATCCACCAGGGCATGCGGCGGCTGGCTGGGTAACGTCTCCAGACCCAGCCTCGACGCAACCCGGTTACCCAGTTCGGTAAAGATCTCCCAGTCGTGCATCACACCCTCGGGCTTCTCGAATATCGGAGGGTTATAGCGAGCGGTATTACGGATCGCCAGATTGTGAAAGCCAATGTCGTAATGGTCGTGCTCAAGGGGTGAACTGGGCGGCAAAATGACATCTGCGTGCCGAGTCGTCTCGTTAAGGGCGGGATCTACCGAGATCATGAATTCGATCTCTTCCAGCGCGTCGTCCAGCGCCGCGCCATTGGGCGTGGACAGAACGGGATTACCTGCACCCGTGAACATGAGCCGAATCTGGCCGTCACCGGGGGTTCTTATCTCCTCGACCAAGGTAGCGGCCGGCAACTCGCGATTAAATTCGGGCAGCCCTCTACCGCGACTGGCGAAGCGGCCGAAACCGCCGGGGTTGGTGTTGGCAACCTGGTCCATGGCGGGCAAAGCGAACAAACTGCCGCCGGGCTTGTCGAGGTTACCTGTCGCGACATTGATGACGAGGATCGCCCACTGACACAAAGCACCAAAAGCCTGGGTGCTGACCCCCATTCGTCCGTAACAGATGGCTGAAGGCGCGTCGGAGAATTCGTGTGCAATGCGCTCGATTTCATCGGCGGCAATGCCCGTAAGCTTAGCCGCCCATGACGGCGTCAACTCCGCAACCGACTCTCCCACCTCCGAGAGACCGTCAGTAAATGCAGCCAGCGCTCCGGGGGCCACCAGATCATCACGGAACAGAACATGCAGCACCGCGAGCAGAAACGCGGCATCAGAGCCCGGTTTGATGAACAGATGCTCAGAGGCCAGCTCTGCTGTTTCGGTTCTTCTGGGGTCGACCACCAACAGTTTGCCGCCCCGTGTCTTGAGCTCCTTCAGGCGCCTGCGAACATCCGGGACAGTCCACATACTGCCATTCGACGCGAGCGGATTGGCGCCTAGCATCAAGAAATAGTGGGTGTTGTCGACATCGGGCACAGGTTGTAACAGCATGTGCCCGAAGCACCACATAGACACCAGGTGATGAGGCAATTGGTCTACCGATGTCGCGGAGAATCGATTTCGGGTCCGAATATGCCGGAACAGGTTTCTCTGGTGCGTGAGCATCCCGTAGTTGTGCACCGACGGATTGCCGAAATAAGCACCGATGGCATCGACACCGTGTTGCTGAATCGTCGAGACCAGTGCATCGGCCGCGAGGTCCAGTGCCTCGGGCCACTCTATCTCTTCGTGCCGGTACTCCCCTGGTGCAGTTCGCACTCTTTTAAGCGGCTTACGGAGCCGATCGGGGTCCTCATGGATATCCTTGAGCGCCACCGCTTTGGGGCACACATGCCCTCTACTCAATGGATCCTCCCGATCACCGCGAATATCAATCACGGTGTCTTCCCGGGTTTGAATGACGAGTCCACACATGGCCTCGCACAAATGACAGACCCTATGGTGTGTTTGAATGCTGGTATCGCTCATTTAGCGTTCTCTCGTTCGATCTGCACAGGCAGCCGTAGATGCAAAGCCATCACCAACTGACCGATACTCAGTCTAACATTGGCTTGACTGGAATCATGAAAAGGACGGTGCCCGGCCCTCCATTTGAGCTGCTACCGCTTCGATCTGATTAGGCTGACCAATAATTTGCAGTTGCTCGGCCGACTCCGCCAGCAACAGCGCCTCGTCAGTGCTATCCGCAAGCGCATTGGATAGGCGCTTGGCGGCCTTGATCGCATCGGGGTTCTTGCCCGAAATCTCCTCAGCAAGTGCGATAGCGCGCTGGAGCGGGTCGGCCGCCGTCTCCGTCGCAAATCCCAACTCGCAGGCCTCTAAACCCGAGAATTGAGCATGGGTATACACCAGCTTGCGCAACACATCGTCTCGCACATTGCCTCGCCATAAGGGATAACCTGCCATATCGGGCACCAGCCCCCATCGCAACTCCATGACCGCACAGCGTGTTTCAGGGTGGATCACCCGAATATCGGCACCGGACATGATGTTGAGCCCGCCGCCAATCGCGACACCGTGAACCGCCGCGATGACCGGCACCGTCAACGTGCGCCAACCCCAGGCAACCTGTTGCACCTGATTGGCAATCCCATGGGTTCGCGGCATCAGCTCCAAGGACTCTGCCTCACCGCCAAAATTGGACAAATCCAAGCCGGCACAAAATCCGCGGCCCTCGCCAGAGACCACGACAGCCCGCAGCTCTGGCGCCGCTTTTAATTCATCAATTGCCTCACAAATGGCCATGAACATAGCCGTATCGAGCGCATTGATCTTGTCGGAACGGGTCAGCGTCACGTGCGCAATGTGCGATGAAATGTCGATGGAAACGCGGTCAGCCATATCGAACTCCGGGTGATGAATCTGGGGTTTTAGGGTTAACAGCTCGCAAGGCTTCGGGGCGCTCGCGACGCACCCAGTATAACGGCCCCGCGCGGCGGAGGGTGACTCAACTGTGCTCTGACACACCCTTTATTGTCAGACAAAGCGTTCAGATCGATCGGGTTTTAAAACGGCGCTGCGTGCCGACGTCGCTATTGAGCCAATAACTTCAGGGGATCGGTCGTTTCCGGCAGTTCCGTGGTGGTTGTCTCGACAAAAAAGCGATGCCACAGCGCGAATTGCAACAAGGTCATGAGCTGGCGGCCAACGCGCCGGGTCCGGCCCTGCTCCTCCAGCAAATCCCTGACCCCCTCGGATCGAAACCATTCGCGGATGGCGACGTTTTCCAGTAAGACCTTCGACAGCGCATTCAGCCTCTCGCCCTGCCACCAGTCGTTGACAGGGACATAAAACCCGCGCTTCTTGGCAGCAAAATGTTCCGTCGGCATGAAATTTGCGGCCCAGCTTTTGAGAATCTTCTTACCTTCTCGCGCGTCCCTTTTTTGTCTGTCCGGCAGCGAAAGCCCCCAGGAGACGACCCTTCTATCGACAAAAGGCATACGTCCCTCCAGGCCATGGGCCATCAACATCCGGTCAGCTTTGACCAACAGGTTATCGGGAAGGGCGTGCTCAAGATCCAGTGCCTGCATCTTCTGCAGATCACTCCATTGAGCGGGGTAAGACCGCCAACTGTCCTTCAATGGCTCCCGCCAGCCTGCGCGAGCTAAAGTGAGCGCGTCGCCCAGCAATTTTTTAGCCAGCCCGCCCCGTAAATCACCCCGCGACCGAAACCCGCCGGTACCCGGAAACAGCAGCCCTTTGAATACTCTCTCCACCGCGCCTGTTCGATAGCGGCCGTAGCCGGCAAAACTCTCGTCACCTCCCTCTCCCGAAAACACCACCTTCATCGACCGGCTCGCTTCTTCGGCAAGTAACAGGGTCGGCAGACTGGCGGGGTCTCGCATCAGGTCATCTGCGGCCCACACGACCCGCGGTAAACGGCAGAGCATGTCTTGGGCACTGGGAGTGATGACGCGGTGTAACGTGCCAAAATGGTTTGCCAGACGCGTTGCGACATCGAGCTCGTCCCCCACCGAGGATTCTGGAAAGCCCAGAGAAAAAGTTCGGATGTCACTCATGCCATAACGCCGCATGAGACCAAGCAGCACCGTCGAATCCACACCGCCAGACAAGAAAAGGCCTATCGGAACATCTGCTCGCAAATGTTGGGTAAATACCGTCTCCATCAATGCATCGAGCGCCTCTATGGGTTGCGCCTCCCGCTGCGCCTGCACCTCACCAACATGCCAATGGCGCCATCTGCTCTCGATGCGGCCCGCCTGTAAAATCATGGCCTCGCCTGGCAACAGGCGCTCGACAGATTTGAACGGTGTGTTGCGGGCGAGCGGATGCTGACCCTCCACGTATTGAACCAATGCTGTCGGGCAAAGATTTGGAGTAGAGGGCATCAGCGTAAGCAGCGCCTTGAGCTCGGAGGCAAAGCGCACGCCGTCCAAGCCCGCCGTAACATACAACGGCTTCATCCCCAGCGGGTCGCGCGCAAGCAACACTTCATTGCTTTCGGTGTCGTGGAGCGCAAACGCAAACATGCCCTCCAGACGTCGCAGAACCGACCTGCCCCACACTGCATACCCCTGTAAAATGACCTCGCAGTCCGACCCCGTTAGAAAGGTACAACCGGCAGCAATGAGTTCTGATCGCAGCTCCAGATGGTTGTAGATTTCTCCATTGGCAACCAGTACGTAGCGACCACAGGGGGAGTGGAGCGGCTGAGCACCGCCCTCGAGATCAATAATGGATAGACGGGTATGCCCCAGCGCGACGCTCTGATGGATCGATTCACCCCGACCGTCTGGCCCTCGATGACTGAGCGCCGACATAGCCGAGCGAAAGCGATGGAGGTCCAGCTGTCCTGTGCTGGCATAGCCCAGAAGACCACACATTCAATGATCTCCCTTATTGGCCCGGGGCCATTGCAGCTTGCTGCCAAACACGTCTTAAACCACCTCAAAGTTGGCTCAGTTACCGCAGAGCCGTGAGTGTAAGCCTAGCGACATCCTGCACCAAGCGATTGGCTACTCGGTATGCTAGTCTGAAAATTCCACCCGAATGGACGCTTCAGATTGACTCGGCCGAAACTTGCGATTCTGGTGTCTTTTTCTGGACAGGGCGGAGTGGAGCGAATGATCGCCAACCTCGCCCAGGCGCTCGTCGAGGCGCCTATCGATCTCGACATTCTCCTGATCAAAGACAAGGGGCCCCATGTAGCGTCACTGCCTGATGCGGCTCGGGTCATCACCCTAAAATCCCGCCATTCGGCGACCTCTATCTGGGAGGTGGCGAGATATCTTCGCAAGGAGCGTCCGGATGCCCTGTTAGCAGTCAAACACCGTGGCATTCTGGCGGCGTTGCGCGCTCGCAGCCTCGCCAGAGTGCCAACCCCGATTACGGGCCGTCTGGGCACAACCGTATCGGCAGCGCTGGCGACCAAATCAGAAAGACGCAAGCAGCGGTGGTTCCGGGCGATGACAAAATACTACCCCCGCTTGCATCGCTTAATTGCCGTGTCGCAGGGTGTGGCCGACGATGTCATCAATATCACTGGCATGCCCCCAGCTCAGGTCCCCGTCGTACGAAACCCCACCATCTCACCGGAGCTGCTTCGTGCGTCGGAGGAGCCGGAAGCCACGCACCCCTGGTTATCCAACGAATCGGTTCCCGTCATTCTTGGGGTGGGCAGACTGACCGAACAAAAGGACTTCGCCACACTGATATCTGCATTTGCGGAATTGAGAAAGACCCGCTCCGCCCGACTGATCATTCTGGGCGAGGGCGAGCTGCGCGACACGTTGCAGGCGCAAGCAGCTGCTCTGGGCGTCGCTGACAGCGTGGCGCTACCAGGATTCCAAGCCAACCCCTGGGCCTGGATGCGTCGTGCAAGTGTCTTTGTACTGTCTTCGCGGTGGGAGGGGTCGCCCAATACCCTTACCGAAGCGCTGGCCCTCGGCGTGCCGGTTGTCAGTACCGATTGCCCCAGCGGACCCACTGAAGTGCTAGAGGGTGGCAAGGTGGCACCGCTGGTAGCCATGGGCGATGTTTTAGCGCTGTCTGCGGCGATCCAAAGCGTCCTGAGCACCCCACCCGACCCACTCACATTGGCTCAGGCTGTAGTCCCCTATCATCGCGACGTCAGTGCTGGCGCCTATCTCAAGGTCATGGGTCTTGCTATCGAATAGCGCCCGACTGGGTCTGGCAACAAGCGGTTGATGTGATGGACTCAAGTACCCGACAATCAAACACTACAATCAGAGAAGAGGATATATCCGCGCCATGCAACATTATCTCAAGAAATCACTGGCAATAGGCCTCGCCCTCTCGATACTCATCTGGACTCAGGCCGTCAATGCGGACGCGGACGAGACCGAAATTCTTGCGCTGTATCAGGGCTGGATTCAAGCCGTTGAGGGCAGCGATATCGATGCCTATGTGGGAGGACTTCACCCTGACATCAGCCTGCGCCCACCGGGCGTAGCCGGTCTCGATGGCAGGGAGAATTACCGGGCGTTTCTCGGGCCCGTATTTGAAACCGCGCGCTATGAAATCACCGTTGACGTGCCACACAGTATCACCATGATGGGCGACGCAGCCGTGGTCGAATACGACTACACCATTCGCCGGATCGTTGATCAAGATGCGGATGCGGCCCTGCCAGAGGGGGCGCTCGAGGTCGAGTCGACAACATCACACTACATTGATGTTGTCGCAAAAGACGACACCGGTGCCTGGAAAATCCGGCTGCACAGCTGGTCCATGACATTGTGACGGCGGTTACAGATGCAACACACCGGAGTTACGCGCTTATCACTGGGGCGTCCGCTGGGTTGGGAGCGGAGTTCGCCAAGCAGCTGGCGGCCGAGGGCAAAAACCTGATCTTGGTGGCGCGCAGGGAAGATCGCCTGCGTGAGTTGGCTGACGCACTGGGCCAACAGTATTCGATTCGCACCCAGATCATTGTTGCTGATCTCAGTGAGCCCGACGCAGGTAGAGACATCGCCGAATCCTGCATTGCAGCAGACTGGCAGGTCGACTGGCTGATCAACAACGCAGGTATCGCAGGGCCTGACCTGCTTGTCGATCGCGACTGGCGAGCGCAGCGAGACTTCTATCAACTCATGATGCTGTCGGTCGCGGATCTGTGTCATCGATTGATCCCTGGCATGGTGGACCGACAGTACGGGCGCGTCATCAACGTTGCCTCGGTGGCGGCGCGGGTGCCACGCTCGGGTGGCTGTAACTATGGTCCCGCCAAAGCTTACCTGGTTGCCCTCTCGGAAGAATTGAACCTGACTGTCGCTGCGCGGGGCGTCCATGTATCGGCGCTCTGTCCGGGCTTCACCCACACTGATTTCCACGAGACCGCAGGGCTCATGGATATGAAAAATAATATGGCAAAGTGGCTATGGTACGGGGCCGACGTCGTCGTGCGCGATGCCATCGCGGGGGTGGAGCGAGGCAGGCCGGTCGTGATATCCGGACGGCTCTATCGCTGGCTCGACCCCATTTTCCAATCGGTTTGGACGCGACCGTTTCTACGCATCAGAGCGAGACCAGAGTAGTGCTCCGCGAGCGTCTTAACGGGACAGGGCCCGGGACCAATCGAGATGGCTGAGCTGAATCGTCGGGCGCTACTCATGGCCTCAGCCTCAATTCCGCTATGGCGCATGGGTAACGCGCGGGCAGATCTCTCGGCTCATTATGATGTCATTGTGATCGGAGGCGGAACTGCCGGCATTCCCTGCGCACTTTTTGCTGCGCAAAACGGCGCCCGCGTGCTGCTGATTGAAAAAAGTCCCGCACTGGGCGGCACCCTATTCTGGTCAACAGGTCAAATAGCGGGTGCCGGGACCATTTTTCAGAGAGAACTCGGCATTCAGGACTCGCCCGATGCGCACTTTGATGACTGTATGCGCATCAACGAGCACACCGCGGATCCTGAGCTCACCAGATTAACCGTGGATCATGCGGGTGAGACCATTAACTGGTTGGCTGCAAATGGATTTGAGGTGATGGCAGGCCATCCCGTCACGGGCATCGGCCACGACCACTTCACCACCCGGCGCTACCAGCAGGGTGTACGTAGCGGCTTGTCCATTCTCGACGCCCTCATGCCATCACTGGAAGCCTGCATCGCTCGAGGCGAAGTCACACTGGTGACCAGCACGGCTGTCACCGGCCTGATTCAGCGCGCTGACAAAAAAGTGGTCGGCGTGACAGCTGTTGGTCAGTCGGGCGGTCACGATATTCTGGGCAACCACATAGTACTGGCGACGGGAGGCTGCGCCGCCAATCCGCGACTTTTCGAAGAGCTCCATGGCGTGCCGCTGTATGCCAAGACCGCTTACCCCACGTCACAGGGAGACGGGCTACTACTGGGCATGTCTGCCGGCGGCGCCGTCGTTGGCGGTGAGAAATACGCGAGCCTACCTGGACTGATTCCGGACGCTTTTCAGTATCCGTGCCAAATGTATGCCTGGGCGCCACTGAATCCCGCCATCCGTCAACCCTGGGAAATTTTAGTGAATGCCTCCGGAGAGCGGTTTGTGCGGGAGGATCACCCGAGCGTGCATCAGATAGAACGCAGTATCTACCGGCAACCCGGGCATCGACATTGGGCTGTTTTCGACAGCGCCGCTCTGGAATCTGGCGAGCCAATCATTCCCGATTGGAGTCGGGAACGGCTAGCCGCCGAACACCGCACACACCCGATGTTTTACAGTGCGATGACCCTGAGAGATTTAGCTTTTCGCGCTGGAATCAATGCCGCGAAGCTGACCTCCACGGTTCAGGACTACAATCGCCAAATCGATGCCGGCGACGTCGACCACTTTAGCCGCGTCCACAGACCCGGCACTCTGAGAAAACCTCCGTTTTACGCCATCGCCATGCAAGGGTGGACGCTGGTCTCATTTGCCGGGCTCAGCGTGAATCGACACTTACAGGTCCTGGATAACGAGCGACGGGCCGTGGCAGGCCTCTATGCCATTGGCGAGGTGATCGGCGCAGGCGCCACCTCCGGTGCTGCGTATACCAACGGCATGCTGGTAACACCGGCACTCACCTTCGGTCGACTTCTGGGCGCCTCCCTCGCGCGAGCATACGTGTTGCCTTGATAGCGATCACACGATCTATACGGGCACGCGCGAACGGACGGTTAATTAGCAAAAGGTGACACGCCAAGGCAGTTGATTGCGCCACTCAGACTGCCTTGTTACGTTCTACGTGAGGTCAAACAAGGAGATCCCATGAAACTCAAAGGTTTTGTTTCGTTCGCAAGCGCCCTGCTACTGGTATCGCCATTCGCGTCAGCGGGCAGTCCGGTTCAGATGTGGAAGTGCAACATTAACGGCGACGTAGCCGAAGAGGCTGTGATGGCCCAAGCGAGCGAGTGGAAAAAAGCAGCGAGCGCCCTGCCTGGCGGCGAGGGGATGAATGTGTGGTCCCTGTATCCGGTGGCTGTTGGTGCAGACGGTGACGGCACCGACGTTATGCTGGTCGTAGGCTGGGAGTCTTTTGGTAGCTACGGTCAGTGGTGGGATGCCTATCCCTCGTCTGATGTCGCGCAAATGGAGCGCGAGACCATGACCTGCCACGGCAGCGCGTTGTGGGAGAGTGAGTCGGGTTGATCCCCCAACTCAATGATGTCAGGGGTCGCCTCCGGGCGGCCCTTTTTCGTTGTGTCGACCCTAATCAGTGCAGACAATATCTGCCTGCCCTTATACGCAAGAGTAGTCAACGATGTCTCAAGTCTGGAGTTGCAATGAGTGGGATCCTCTCGAGGAAGTCATTGTGGGAGATCCTCTGGGCGCTCGCTTCCCTTTTGCCGATCCCAGCACCTGCCTGGCAGAGTATCCGGATCGTGAGCTGGCAGACATTCCTCAGGGCCGATTCCCCGAGCAAATCATTCGCGAAGCGGAAGAGGATATCCAGCGCTTTGTAGAGACCTTGGAGGCGCGCGGCATCCGGGTGCGCAG
>Ga0181576_10000963_pt1 | contig 21904 bp, 36 predicted proteins | sample 101ome_22_FD_132464 | JGI IMG/M metagenome (GOLD analysis project Ga0181576, IMG submission 132464) | Coastal salt marsh microbial communities from the Groves Creek Marsh, Skidaway Island, Georgia - 101412BT metaG (megahit assembly) | ecosystem: Environmental > Aquatic > Marine > Intertidal... | reverse complement strand
CTGTTCCTGATTCATATCCAAAATTAGTAAAATTACAAAAAGTTCTAGATAAAAAGAATATTGCAAAAGACGCTAAAACAGTTTTTAAATTTACAGATATGATTTATAGTATTTTTGGTGACGATTCATTCTTTGATGATTTAGGAACATTACAAGATATTTCCAAAGGTGGAGAAATTGACCAATACGATGGGTCTAAACAAAGTCCTGAAACCCTTAAAAGGTCAGCTGAATATGCAAAGAGAAACGGACTTAAAGCTGGTATGGACATGAATCAACTACTCATGAAACACTTATCAGATTGGACTGGTGGTGTATTGAAGTTCAAAGGAAATAAAATTGTTCAAATGCCTAGAGAATGGTATTTCAAAGATAATCCTGAACATACACCTGATAATTCACCAGTAAAGGCAACTCTAAAACAAGGTGATAACGTGCAAGAAAGATTCAAAGGATTCAACAAATTACCAAGTGGTAAAATTAAGAGAAGTAGATTTAAACCTATCAAAGCAGAAGCAGTATCAAGAGCTCAACAAGCTGCAATTGCAATCTCTAAGAAAGAAAAAGAGAAAAAAGAAACTGTTATGGATTCATACAGAAAAATGTGGGAATCTCAAAACCTTGAAGAGAAAAAAGAATTCAAACAAAGTGATATCGATAAAGTTGCAAAACTTACCGATAGAAACGAACACACTAAATCACTTATACACATTGCAAAAACAATGGGTGACAAAAATTCATTTAAAAAATTACAACTAATCGATAAAATGCATAACGAATATGGTCACATGCCTAAAGGTCTTATGGACATGAGAAATGAAGTCTATGACGACCTGAAGAAAGGAATGGAGAAGTATTCGAATGGTAAGGATATGTATGGTGCAACCTAATGTCTAGAAAACTTATAGAAGATTCAAAGAATATCCTCATTAACGAGGTTCAAGAAAAAGAAGTCAAGATGATGAAAGCATTGTCTAAAGACATGCAAAAAGTCTTGAAAGGATATCAAAAGATTGTAAAAACAGGTGATAAAACATTATCTGATAAACAATACAATTACGAATACGAATCAATTTTAAAAGCAAGAGATACAATTATTCAAATGATTGGTCGACTTGAAACTAAAATGATAACCCAACAGAAAATGAGGGGAGAAGAAGTTCAACTAGACGAGAAACTTGGATACAATGGTAATTACCAAACGAAGAGTAAGTATGATGGAAAAGAGTTTAACAAAACAAAAGAACTCAAAACAGTTTATAAAATCCAAAATGCATTGGTAAAATTAGACAAAATACATTCAGACTTACAATATCCTAATACAGTAGACGCTGTTAATGGTATATGGCAACCTATAAACGATGCATACTTAGGTTGTTTGAAGTATGCAGAAGAGATTAAAAAAGGTTCATATGACGGGGAAATCGACATAGACTCATAATGGATAAAGTAGACGCAAGATACAGAACGTTTAAAGAGAAACTTAAGAAACTCGGATACGTTAAAGCAGACGCAAAAAAAGTCAATGCAGTCATGGAAAAGATTGGTGACTTTGGAATGATGTCAGACGCAGGTAATAAAAAGATTGCACGTGCTGTATCACAAGCAAAGAACGAAAAAGATTTAAAGTCAAAGTTGATGAAAATATCAACAATGGCTAAAGGTAAGTATGCCGAAGCAGAGGAAGACGAAGTGTATCAAAGAGCTTTAGATGCATTCCAATCCAAAGCAAAAGGGGTTCAAAACAGACCCGACGCTGCAATATTAATGCAACTTCGTAAGTTTAAAGACGGAACTAAAGATGGTGAAGTCCGAACAGACGATATGAAGAAGATTAAGGTAAAAAATGCAGATGCAGTGAAAGTTCATGACGCTTTAATGTCTGTTAGAGCACCCATTAGGACTAAATACTTACAATTACTTCAAAAGGACAAAAAGTCTTTTGAAAAGGCTTTTAAAGCAATCTTAAGGGTTGCATAATACAACTAGGAGAAAAACATGGCACTTTGGGGATTATTAGATAACGAAGCTTCTAAACCAAAATATCTTAACACTGCTGATAAAGCGGAATGTTATGGTGCTGATACAGCTGAAGTCGGTGCAAACGCTGGTGTAAATTCTGAAGGTTGGGTATTAAGAAAAGTAGTAGGGTCAAGAACTCAATTTGAAACATTGGTTGCAATGTCTTCAGGTTCTATGGGTTCAGACGTTGCAGACTTTGACGATGACTCAGACTCAGGAACACCTGATGTTGATGACGATACAGTATTAGCAGATAGTTAATAGAGGATAAATTATGAAAACATTTAAAAACTTTATCTTGGAAGAGGGTGGAGCTCAGATTCCAACGGATTCTAACGCATTTTTTGTGGGTGCAGCTGGACTAAGTTCAGAAAAAGTCCCACATGATATAGACGATGCAGACGTTAAGTCTAAGGTTAATGCAATCTTAGGACAAACTGCAGTATCAGAATGGTTAAATCCAAAAGCTGCCGTTGCACAAATGGAAGCAAAACTTTCTCTTTTAGGTTTAAACAAAACAGGTGAAGGTGACTTAGAATTTGCATCTGAATCAGGTTCTTTTGACCTACAATTTAATAGATACGGAGTCATAACAGGTAAGTCAGTTGACACACCACATGACGAATTCGATAGAGAAGAAAAAATCGTATCACTAAACGTTAAATACGAACAGAACGAAAACGGAACTTATAAAGTTATCGGTTCTTTAGTTTAAAGTAGTAGGACACGGATTGTCCTATTACTTCCCTTCGGGGACACCTACATAATATAACATGAGTCTATTTGATAAATTAACTGCAAAGAACTTTTCTGCATATGCAATGAAGCATTATGATGACCCTCAGTGTGAAGACATTGAGGACTTCCAAGAAGACCTACGCAGATTCCGATATTTAAAACGTCTATTGCATAGATATCACGAAAATGGAGAACTTCGTGAGCGTCTTATGTTAAATCACCTTATTTGTCTATTCAATGTCTTTGGATACGATGCATGTATGAGAATGTTAGAGTTCAAAATTAAGGACGATAACTACTGGTCTTCCATAAAAACTATGTTATTATACCTAGAATACATAGAAGAAGGTTGGAAAACGGAGATACCTATTGATTTAAATCTTGCAGAACGTTTAAGAGACCTTTAAAAAAACATAAATAGTTCTATGAGAATCGTAGATACACTTATAGTCTTTCGTATATTGAAGATGTTAACAACACCCTTCAATAAAATGAAGGCATACAAGTTTGGTTTTATTGATAAAGACGGAAATAGAATCAAGAAAATTGAGAATGAAGACGGGAAAATGGTTCCAAACGACCCATTTACCAAAGCAGAGAAAGCTTCACTCACACCTTTACATAGACTTGTATTCAATCTAAAGAAAATTATTGCAAAGGTTCCTTTCGGAAAAACACAATTCGCCTCATATGCAATTGCACTTTTACTACTAAAAGAAGAAGCAGAACTTGACAATGAACAAGGGGAAGAACTATATGAGAAATTCTACAGATATCTAAAAGAACAAGAACTACTCACTGCAGAAACAATCAGTGAGTCAATCAATGTAGGTAAACTAATCGAAGGGGAAACTTATAAAATTAGATTCCCAATCAAAGAACAGGGTGAAATGATACACCAACACAAAGACGAGGTTTACATTGTCAGTGAATATGAAAAGATATATGGTATTCAGACATACATTGGTTATGCAAACACGGAGAGAGTCTTAGTGACTGCAGATGATGTTTATTGAAGCAATACAAGAAATAGATAAACTTACTTTTGGTAAACAACAAGACCTAAAGAAACCCAAGTATAAGAAACTTACACTATGGGACGAAGGTTGGGAAACTATAATGTTAGGAGCTCCACCTAAAGGTCAGAAAGTTGTAGACGAAATCAAAGAGATTCAGAAGTTAGTCAAAGGTGCAACTGCAGAACAAAAACGTCAATACATAAATTGTGACGAAGACGCTTCATACTATATCAAACAATATATGGACGAAAATGAATTGGAATATAGTCAGGACACTATAGATTTCATTAGAGGTCAATGTAGTCCAGTAATCAAACACCACAAAAACCATTTTAATCGTGCAAGACCATATCAAGTTGCAGAACACTTAGGTATGGAATTCGATAGATTTAAAACCGAAACATCTAAAACCCCTTCTTATCCCAGTGGACACACCACTCAACCTTATGTGATTGGACTATATTACAGTAAACTGTATCCCCAACATAGTGCTGGGATAATGAAAGGTGCAAAGATTAGTGGATTCGGAAGAGTTATCGCAGGTTTACATTATCCTTCAGATTATGAAGCAGGTGTTAAACTTGGAAAAGAATTATTTGAGTTTATGAGAGTCGAGGAGATAAATGAAGACGCACCTATGAACTCAACAGGAGGTGCAATTGCAATGCCTCCTACAATGAAAAAGAAACGTGATAAGAGATATGATACAGATAACATGTATAAACTCTTAAGACGATACATTTAATAAACTATGAAATTTTTGAATTACCTCGCCCTTATTACGTCTTTAGGAATAGCAGGAATCGCTGCATATTTCTCAGTTCTTGGGCTTGCAACTATATTCAGTGGTGCATTCTTAGGTATTGTCATTATGGCAGGTGCATTGGAATTTGGTAAGATTGTCAGTGCAGCCTATCTTCACTTGTTTTGGGAGAAACTAAATTACTTTAAGTATTATTTGGTTGTAAGTATCATAGTGTTAATGTTAATTACCTCACTTGGTATTTTTGGATATCTTGCAAAAGCAAGTTCGGATACTTCATATGCAACTGCTTCAGCACAACAAGAAATTAGTCAGATTGACGGACAAATTGCAAGAGAAGAAAACAAAATTACACTATTAGAAGAAAGAATATCAGGTTTAAACTCAGGTGGATTAGACGTATCCGATTCAGTCAATGCACAAATAGAGATTAGAGATGGTGCATGGGATAGAGTTCAAGGGGATATTGACTTTGCACAAGGTCAAATCGATAGTTTACGTGCTGAATTGACAACACTTGATACTCAGGTAGCTGAACTCAGAAACAGAGGTGTAGAGACGATTACAGTGAACGAGGGAGTGTTTAATGACGAGGTTCAAGTCATTGACTATGTTGCACAAGCAGACGAATTATACCTATCTCAACAACCTCAGAGAACACAAATCAGGTCAGATATTAAAGAACAACAGGATAATATAGACAAATATAGGGCATCTGCTCAGAACACTATAGACACTGCGAATGCAGAAATTAGTAGACTACAAGACCTCTCGACTGGAGATGCAGACGAAAAATTAGTAAAAATAGAAGAATACAATAGTCAAATAGATACCATATATGATACAATACAGGTATTGAGAGAGGAAAAGTTCCCCATAGAACAAGAATTGTTGAACTTTGAACGTGAAGTTGGCCCTATACAGTATATTGCAGAGGTCATTTATGGTCAAGAAGAGTCTGTCAAGTATCTTGACAATGCAATTAGATGGGTGATTTTTGCACTTATTTTTGTGTTTGACCCACTAGCAGTGTTATTATTAGTGACTAGTGTTGCACTTATATACAATCCAAGTGGTAAATCTCCAAGAGTTGTTAGAGTTTTGGATAGACCAACAGTCATAAGAGTTCCGAAAAAAACTAAATAAAAGGTTAAATTTAACAGGAGAAACACATGTCAGAAGAAGTAATCGCAGACGGAATTAGTCTTGCAGATAGAATGACAAGGTTGAATTCAGCAGAACCAGTATTTGAAGATGGTGGTCATGCAGAAGGAACAGACGGATACGTCGCAGCCAAGGATTCATTCGACGCTGCTCATGCAGCTTGGACAACTCAAAAAGCAGAACTACAAGCTCAAATAGACGGCTAAAACCCACTTGTATTTTCTCTCTTTTCATAGTATAATGAATTCATGCTATGGTTAGAGAGAAAATATCTTTCCCGTATTGTTTCACTCGTTGAACAGGGAAAATGGAAGAACGACAATACACTGAATCATCGGTGTCCCTATTGTGGTGATTCCCAAAAAAATCAGTTCAAGGCACGTGGATTCCACTTTACGATAGGACAAAACTTTGTCTATAAATGTCATAATTGTGGTCACTCCACCTCTTCTGTTAATTTTCTCAAAGACCATTACCCAGTTATTCATAAGGAGTATCTAAAGGAGTGGTTGACTGAGTCAGGTAAGAAACCTAAGAAACCTCAGAAAATGTTGAGTGCAAATGAATTCAAGTTCACTCCAAACAAAGAATTACTAAATATGAAGAAAGTCGATTTGAGTGCAGTAGCCTTCAAGGTGACCGATAAGGTCGTTGCACAAGAATTTGTAGAACGTAGACAAATTCCAAAAGAAAGAATTGACGAACTTTGGTTCACACCTCAGGCTCAATCTTTAGGTTTATTATCACATAAGTATAAGGATAGAGTTTTGGGGAATGACCCAAGAGTTGTATTACCATTCATAAATGAGAATGGGGAATTAGTCGGTGTCACGGGTCGTGCAATAAACGATTCACCCCTCAGATACTTGACCATGAGATTCCTAGATGACGTTCCACTCATCTATAACATAGGAAATGTGGACAAAACTAAAACTGTTTATGTGACTGAAGGGCCCATAGATAGTTTATTCCTACCAAACAGTATTGCAGTCGGTGGTAGTGATTTCAAAAAACTAGATGACTCGTTAAAAGAAAATGCAGTAATCATTTATGACAACGAACCACGAAATGCACAAATAATTAAACAGATAGAAGAGGTAATTGACCTCGGCTATAAAGTGTGCATATGGAATGAAAGAAGAGTGAGTGAGTATAAAGATATTAATGATATGGTAATTGGTGGTTTGAGTCAGAATGAGATAATTGAAATTATAAATTCTAATACTTATAGTGGCCTTTCAGCAAAAGCAAAATTACAGGAGTATAAGAAGGTATGAATTCAGACATTAGAGTTGTAAAGTCAGACGGGTCAAAAGTAGAAATCGATTTAGACAAAATCCATAAAATGGTTCACAAAGCCTGTAAGAGGATTACAGGTGTATCAGAGTCATTAGTAGAAATGAACAGTGGTTTACAATTCTATGACGGAATCACAACAAAAGAAATTCAAAAGATACTTGTCAAAAGTGCAAGTGATTTGATATCATTAGAATCACCAAATTATCAATTCGTTGCAAGTAGATTACTTTTATTTGCAATTCAAAAACAAGTCTTTAATACAAAGTGGAAGGATTCAGAAATCTATCCACCTCTTAAAGATATCATTGAGAGAAACATAGACTACGGAGTATATGACGATGACATATTGAAATGGTATAAGGAAGAAGAGTTAGAAATATTAGACAAATATATCAAACACTCACGTGACCTTACCTTTACATATGCTGGATTACAACAAATAGTAGACAAATATCTAGTGCAAGATAGGTCGAGTGGAATGGTATATGAAACCCCACAATTCATGTATATGTTAATTGCTATGACTTTATTTAAAAAGTATAGTGGTGAACTAGGAGATAAAATAGAATATGTCAAAAAATACTATGACGCAATCTCAACATTCAAAATCAATATCCCAACCCCTATCATGGCTGGAGTTCGAACTCCTTTACGACAATTTGCATCGTGTGTCCTTGTCGATACAGACGACACTCTCGACAGTATCTTCTCAAGTGATATGGCGATTGGAAAATATGTTGCACAAAGAGCTGGTATCGGAATTAACGCAGGGAGAATACGAGGACTTGGTTCAAGAATTAGAGGAGGTGAAGTCCAACATACTGGAGTCATACCTTTCCTTAAGAAATTTGAATCAACTGTTAGATGTTGCACCCAAAATGGTGTCAGAGGAGGAAGTGCAACAGTTCATTTCCCGATATGGCACCAAGAAATAGAAGATATTCTAGTATTAAAGAACAACAAAGGAACAGAAGATAATAGAGTTCGTAAACTTGATTACTCAATACAATTAAGTGAACTCTTTTATCAACGTTTCCTAAAGAACGAAGACATTACACTATTCTCACCACATGATGTGGAAGGATTGTATGATGCATTCGGAACACCTGAGTTTGACGAATTGTATGAGAAATATGAACGTGCAACTTCAGTTCCAAAAAATAAAGTAAATGCAAGAGAACTATTCTCTAGTTTATTAAAAGAACGTGCTGAAACAGGTAGAATTTACATTATGAATATCGACCATAGTAATAGTCATAGTTCATTCAAAGATAAAGTGAACATGAGTAATCTATGTCAAGAGATAACATTACCTACAGACCCTATTCAACATATTGAAGGGAATGGTGAAATTGCACTTTGTATTTTAAGTGCAATCAATGTAGGTATTGTTAAAGAAGAAGAGTTGGAATCTCTTTGTGATTTATCAGTGAGAGGACTTGAAGAACTGATAGATTTCCAAGAATATCCAGTATTAGCTGCAGAACAATCAACCATAGCAAGACGTAGTCTTGGTATCGGTTATATAGGGCTGGCACATTACCTTGCAAAAAATAAGGTCAATTATAGTGACCCCGAAGCATGGAAACTGGTTCATGACCTAACAGAGAGATTCCAATATTATCTTCTTAAGTCGTCAAACAATCTTGCACGAATCAATGGTGCATGTATAGATTTCAACAGAACAAAATATCATGACGGAATCTTACCTATTGATACATACAAGAAAGACGTAGACGAATTGGTTCCAAACAAACTTAATATGGATTGGGAGCAACTCAGAAAAGATATCAAACAATATGGATTAAGACACTCAACATTGACTGCACAAATGCCGTCAGAGAGTTCTAGTGTCGTTTCTAATGCAACCAATGGTATTGAACCACCACGTGACCACCTAAGTGTTAAGAAGAGTAAAAAAGGAACACTCAAACAGGTTGTCCCTCAGTATTCTATATTGAAGAATGCATACACATTACTATGGGATATGCCTGATAATACAGGATATATCAATGTGGTTGCAGTAATGCAGAAGTTTTTTGACCAAGCAATTAGTGGAAACTGGTCTTACAACCCTGAAAATTATGAGAACGGAGAAGTTCCAGTATCAGTCATGGCAAGGGATTTACTCAACACATATAAATACGGGTGGAAGACAAGTTATTATCAGAATACCATGGACGGGAAAACTGAAGACGTAATTACAGACCCTAACTCAGCGTCTAATGATTACATACCACCATTGTTGGATTCAGTGAGTAATGATGAAGGAGAAGAAGATTGTGAAGCATGTGCAATTTGAAGACAGAACTGTAGAATTAATTATAGAAGAAGAATTACCAAACGGAAAGATTAAAAAATATCCTTGGAATACAAATAGACTTACTGCAGATTTTGTCAAAGATAGATATGTTGTATTGAGGGATTTCATTCCTAAAGATATCATAAACATGACATTGGATACATGGAAAACTGCAGAACATAGAAGAGACGTTCATGATTCAATATTCAGACGTGAAACAAATGACATAACATTTAATTCACCAAAAAATTCTATAGGAAAATCTCATGGTGCTTATTGTTCTCCATGGGGTGTTGCACTAAATAGATACCTATGTGATAAACTTAGAGGTGTTCTTGATATAGATGTAAGGGAAACTTACTCTTACACTAGAAAATATGACAGAGGTGCATATCTATCTTCACATAGAGATAGACCTGCTTGTGAGATATCTACAACTGTTTGTTTAGATTATCAAACAGACGATGGTAAACCATGGGTAATATGGGTTGATAATTCTAAGAATTGGGTTGACCATGACGTGACCAAGACAATGCAAGAGCAAACTCAAGGAATACCTAATAGACAAAGAAAGTCAATTCCAATATCATTAGAGGTTGGTGACGTATTAGTATATCAAGGGCCTAATGTTGCACACTGGAGAGATTATTTGATAGGTGATTATAGTTATCACATATTTTGTCATTTCTTTAATGCTGAGGGAATGTTTAGTAGACACCCTAAAAATAGGTGGAGAGGTGAAGACACTAATTTACAAAGTCAGATTACAAAACACCCTATGCCTTTAGAATATGACGGAAGATTATCAAGGTATCATACACAAGAGAATGCACCTGATGAATTGAAGAATGGATACAAAGAATTTATAGATTCATACGAATCATGTGAATATGCACCACGTAGTGAATTTGCAAATAATTACTTAACATTTAAGGAAAAAGAAAAATGACAGTTTTTAACAAAAATAAGATAGACTTCACTAAGAATAAAATGTTCTTTGGTGAAGAATTGAACACGCAAAGATTTGACGAGTTCAAATATCCTATTTTTGATAAACTTACACAAACACAATTAGGTTTCTTTTGGAGACCCGAAGAAGTATCTCTACAAAAAGATAGAGCAGATTATCAACAATTAACAGACGCACAAAAACACATATTTACCTCTAATTTGAGGTATCAAACCTTACTCGACTCAGTTCAAGGTAGAGCTCCGTCCATAGCATTCTTACCTTTCGTGACTTTGCCTGAACTTGAGTCTTGTATTATCACTTGGGACTTTATGGAGACTATTCATAGTCGTTCATATACACATATCATAAAGAATGTATATGCAAACCCAAGTGATATCTTTGACACCATACTGGACGAAGAAGCAATCGTGAAACGTGCAGAAATGGTCACTCAAAAATATGACGAATTTATTGCACTTGGTCGTAGAAGATTACTTGGTTTAAAAGTTGACGATTACGACCTTTATAAAGCATTATATCTTGCACTTATATCTGTAAACATATTGGAAGGAATTAGATTCTTTGTATCCTTTGCATGTAGTTTTGGATTCGGAGAATTGAAACTTATGGAAGGAAGTGCAAAGATTATATCTTTCATTGCAAGGGACGAATCACAACACCTTGCAATCTCACAACATATACTCAAAGCTTATAAGAATCATGAGAATGATAAACTTATGAATAAAGTTATGAAGGATTGTGAACAGGAAGTGTATAAGTTATATGAGGACGCAGTTCAACAAGAGAAAGATTGGGCAGAGTTCTTATTTAAGGACGGGTCAATGATTGGACTAAGTGTTCCATTGTTGGGTCAATATATAGAATTTATTGCAAACAAGAGATTACGTGCATTAGGATTAAACCCTATATACGATATCTCTAGTGCAAACAACCCTTTACCTTGGACACAACACTGGTTCAACAGTAGAGGACTTCAGAATGCACCACAAGAAACAGAGATTGAATCTTATGTGATTGGGGGTATTAAACAGGACGTGTCAGACGATACGTTTGCAGACTTTAAATTATAATGGAACTAGGATTACTATTTGCAATTGCAATCTTATCACTTGCAGCCATTTATGGTTTGTTGGTAAGAAACTTAGAAGGGACTAAGGGTCTTACAAAACCTTATAAAACTAAAAATGGTAAAACTAGAACTGCATTAAAAACTAGGGAAAGACATATAATATAAATTTATTTAACAGGAGTTAAAATAATGGAACAAGAAGATAAAGTTATTATCTATGGTAAAACACAATGTCCATATTGCGATAAAGCAAAAGCACTATGTGAACAGAGAAACTTTGATTACACTTATAAACAATTAGACACGGATTTTGATAGGGAAGAAATGTTAAAAGTATTTCCAACTGCAAGAACATTCCCTCAAATCATCTTTAATGGTTCAAAAATAGGTGGATTTGATGCTTTAGAGGCTATAGTTAAACACCAAGATTCTCAAGGTGACTAGTGAAAAAGTTTAGATTATATCTGAACCCACCTCATAAACAATCAGTTCAAGATAGAAGGTGGGAACATTTATTTAAAAATATAGATAGAGAATTCCAAGAAGTCAGAACACTAGTTGCTGGATTGGATTTCTATCAACCTGAGGCAAAACACCCACTTCCGTATGCAACACTTGACGGAAAGAAAAAGAGTTTCGAGAATCTATACAAAACTATTATGGTGGACTCGGGTTTAACAGATGACGATTATATCCCAAAGGAGGAATAAATGGAAGAATTTGCATATAGACTTTATTGTCAATCATGTAAATCAGAGTGTGAAGTGTATCACCATATGGATTCACACCAATACGAACTAGATTACTGTCCTTTTTGTGGTGCAGAAATTGACGAAGACACTAGAGAAGAGATACACGAAGAGGAAGAATAGTGGAAATCTACTGCAAAGACAACAAAATGTTGGATAAGGCTATCAATCTTGCAGAACAGTTGAATATTGCAGACGAAGAGGGTGTCACTGTATACATAAAAAGACTTCCACCCTCATTCAAACAGAAGGGAATCATAGAATTCCCTCGATATTTCAAAGAAGAAACCCATATTGATATCTATATCAAATATGACTCAGAAAGATATGTGACACTTGCACACGAAATGGTGCATTTAAGACAAGTTATTACAGACGGAGTCTTAGACGAAAACGAAGCATATACCCTCGAAAAAACCCTAAAAATCGACTAAAATTAATTGTAAAAAGGCTTGACAATGGGTGTCACTTTTTACTATAATAACAGTATGGAAATGAAAGAGAAAAACGTGAAAAGAATCTTCGTTGATATGGACGGAGTCGTTGCAGACTTCCTTGCTGGTTGTTCTGAAATGATGGGTAAACCATTGACCAGTGACGATGCTGGTCACACTGAGTATGACCTCAGAAAAGAAGAATTGACTAACAAGAGATTATTTGGAATGTTGCCTCCTATGGTGGACTATGCAGACTTGATTGGATATATCAAACACACTGGTCTTCCTTGGGAAATACTAACTGCAGCTGGAACAGTTAACAGAGAGTTGGTTGTTTATGACAAAAACAAGTGGGTTAGAAAGTATATTGACCCTACAGTTGTTGTGACTTGCACATATAGTGGTAGTCAAAAAGGTGCATTTGCAAAAGAAGGTTTTGTGTTGATTGACGATAGACCAAAGAACATCAAAGCGTGGGAAGACGCAGGTGGTATTGGTATTATCCACGAAAGTGCTGAAAAGACAATCAAGATTTTGAAAGAATTAAGAAACGGAGAATAATATGGAATATGCTTATCAAATAACTACTCAGAATGTTGAGGAATATGGTGAAAACTTTTACAAGTATAAGGGTGGTTCCGTATACTATGTGAAGTTTGAGGTCACTCAAGAAATCTTTGAGAAAGATGCATATGGTGAAGGAGTCCATGATTATTACAATTGTCCTTCATTAACTGAAGCTACTGCAACTGCATTAGTTATGCAACATGTCAATAGGTGGAATGGACTCTATGGTTCATTTGACTATATCACTGGTTGTGAAACTATTCACCTTAGTGATATAGACGAAGACTCTACAGTTTACACTGTATCAGACTTGATTGCAGATATCGATAATTCAAGAGAAGCTCACTATGACAATAATGGTGAACTTGCAGTCACACCATAATGGTAGACACCTACGAGATACAAAACGTCTCATTTGGAGACTTGACCCAAGAAGCTATACATGATATCTTAAAAGACGGAAGACTTGCTTCACACTTCTTAGAACGTCTATTAGAGATATGGTATCCACATATAACTTTTGTGGACGGAAAAGGATATGACCATATTGACGAAGAAGGAAATCTATATGACCAAAAGTGTTTCACTAAAGGTGGACTTGCATTTGCACCTTCTAATATGATTGGTGGGAGTAGAAGTATCAATGAGGAAGTTGCAACAGAACACTGTAAAGACATAACCTATATTGCATGTGATATTATAGACTTCCCTACAGTTAGAGTAAAATTTGCAAAAGGTTCTGACCTTATGAAGGAATATAAGAACTTCAAAATACCAAAATCCCAAAGAGAGAATTTCTTCTCTAAATAAAACACCTATATATTATCATGTTAAAGAAAATATGGAATTTTATCAAGGCTATCCCTTTTTACTCAGCAAAACTGGGTAAGTGGACTGTTGAAAAATTTAAACAATGGTTCACAACACGATATAAGGTCACTGTATCATTCAATTCAATATATGGAGATTCAGACGACAGAGTGTTTATTACAAGAAAAGTGTTAATTCAGAAAGAAAAGCACTTGAAATTTCGGGACGATGATGGTAAAATAGTAGAGTATAGAAGTTCAGGCGGACTGAACTATATCATTGAGGAGTATGAAGGATAATGCAACAGATGTTAATCACACTAATCCTTGTTCTCGGATTAAGTAGTTGGTATCTTTATAATCAGAACCAAACACTCACTGCAAATAATCAGAAATTGGAATATGCAGTAGAAGAACAAAAACAAGCTATCGAAGCAATAAAAGAGAATTACGAAAAACAAGGTCAATCTCTTTTACAAATGACTAGAAAAGCTGCAGAAGCAGAAGCCGAAAAAGCAGAGTATCTCTCTATTTTTTCAAGACACAACCTAGATTTACTTGCATTGAAAAAGCCAGGTCTTATCGAAATAAGATTTAACAATGGAAGTGAGGAAGTAATGGAGGGACTAGAAAATGACACAAAAGAACTTTATAAGCTTAGTGTGCCTGACACTACTGATTAGTGGGTGTTCACTGATTCCTGCGAGGAATGTAGAAATTGTATCAAAACCGATACAGATTGATATCTTACAACCCGATTTACCTCGACCAATCGAATTGACTGCACCTAAATGGTTTGTAGTATCTGAAGCAAAGATTGTCAATCCATGTGTTGCAACTATATCATTTGAACCAAAGAGATATAAGGAAGATGGAACAGAACAACTCAAAAGACCTAAGACTTGTGAACTAAACGAGAGAGAAAATCCCGACTGGCCAGTTGGATACACATATCTCGATAAGTTCTTAGACGAAATGAAAGCACAAAACAATGGTGAAGTGTTGTTTGTTGCAGCTACCATTGGTGACTACAAAGTCATGGCAGAAGATATGCAAGAATTGAAAAGGTATATCAAACAACTTGGAGAAGTTGTAATCTATTATCGTAATGTGACAATGCCTAACGGAGAGAAAGGAGTAGGTGTTGGTGTGAAAAAGAATGACAAAACCGATTAACGAAACACCCTTTAGTCCTATGGTAGGAACTTCGGTTCCTATCTTTCCTATTTCATTGTATAGGGCTACAATCAATTTAAATCATGACCTTGTTGCACAATTTTGTCGAGACATAGTTAAACCTATTGCAAGACAAGACAATAATCTAAAAACACAATACACAACTTATTTCTCTAAAAAAGCACAAGAATATACTGAACAGAGAGAATGGTTTAAGGACTTTTCTGATATAATCAAAGATTCATATGTGGATTGGTTAACAGGTGAAATGAATTATGATTTCTCGACACTGAGTAGAAATGATATTCACCTATTTTCATGGATAAATGTTTATAATCAACCACACCAACATGATTCTCACAATCACCCCGATTCATTAATAAGTGGAACATATTATGTCAAAGTGGATAAAGAATCTACACCTATAAAATTCTATAATCCTAATCCTGCCTCTGCATGTTTCCCTATGGGAAGAGACCAACAATATGATGGTCAAGATAATATGAATGGTATGGTCATAAGTGGGTTCGGACACCACCAACATGAAGTGTTTGTTCACCCAGTTAAAGGTGAAGTGTTAATGTGGCCTTCATATCTAAATCATATGGTTCCACAATATGAAGGTGAACAAGAAGAGGATTATGAGAGAATAACAATATCATTTAATCTATATCATAATAGACCAATTACAAATAATACAACAGGACGTGATTTAGACTATAAATTTTTGAGGAAATAATGAGTAAAGTATTTGCATGGGATAATCTACTAAAACAATCAGAGAATTGGGATATATCCTATGACGGATTTGCATTGACTATTGATAACTTTTATGAACAACCTGATGCAATATATGAATATCTTATGAAAAAAGATTTCCCATTGTGGAAATACTCAACAGAACGAAATAGTAAGAATGGTATTGAATACAATGATTGTAGAGTTGTAGATACGATAGGACACCCTACAAGAATCTACTACAATGACATGGAGAGAATTCTAAATGTTTGCAGAAAACATTGGTGGAAATTTAATTACAATTGGTCACAAAATTTCGAAGTAAATTGTTTTCAAACAATAGACCAATTTGACACTACACTTCAACACTACCCACATATAGATTCTGCATTCAATACTCCCGACCATTTATCAACACTCAATATGTTGGTTTATTTGGATAAGGAAGAGGACGGGGGAACTGCAGTTTATGAAGGAACATGGATTACAAATAATGAACAGGAATCATTACTCTATCCAGTAGAAGAGGATTTCAAAATAGAACGTGTAATAGAACATAAATTCAATAGGTGTGTCATATTCCCAGGCAACAGATTGCATGGTGCATATATAAATGACTATAACAAATATAAAGACGATAAGTGGAGATTCACTCAAGTGACTTTCTTTCACCCACAACAAAATGCCAGAACGTAAGAATCCAAATCACATAGTCAGTGATACTGAAGTTTATGTTGACCCCTTAGATTCGGGAAGAATACAAGTTGTAAGACCAGTAGGATATCAACAGAGAGAGGTTGCACCTTTAATCATGATATCAGACGAAGCATTACCCGAAATGGATTGTAATATCATATTGAATGAATTTAGAAAACCTAAATTTATAGAGGTTGATATAGACGAGAACAATTCAGTGATTCCAAAGAATAATCCCGAATTATTAGAAGGTGGTCAAGTTTGGAAATACAGGTCAGACAATGGTTTAGGTATTGCAGTCATTCCACAAGATACACAAGCCTTTAACACTATTATGGAAGTCATTGACCCATTCTTACCAAAGAATGAAGATTATACAGGTGTCAACTATATGACCATACAGGAATATCCTCAAGACACATATTTTGCAACACATAAGGACGATTCAGACGGGAAAGATACAGGAACAGTCATATTCTTTTTGAATGAAGATTTCAAGGGTGGTAATTTATTAGTGAATGGTCATACTATAATGGGTAGGACTGGAACTATGGTTGCATTTAATAATAACACTAGAACATATCATAGTGTCGAACCAATATATGGTGGAACTAGATACACACTTTGTATTTGGTTTGGAATGTTCGAAACGGAGATTCAAGATGACGATGCACCCGAGCAAAGTTAAGTGTTGGATTTGTAGAAAAGAACTACCTATTGAAGAAGTGAAATACCATACTGCAATCAACGAAGAAAGACCCGTAAAGGTTTTTTGTGGTGCTGAATGTAGTTTAAAATATTATGAGGAGAAAAACAATGCCAGTTAAATTTGGTAAAACCAGTAAACAGGTCGACAGAAATACTAAAAAGGTTTCTGTAGTCCACGAGTATATGAAGTGTAAATCAGTCCAAGAATTGATTGACGCATATAATAAACCAGTCATTCCTAAATTACGTCAAAAGGTCAAGAATGAAATTGTCCGAAGAAATAAATTAGGATTGACTAATGTGATATTTAAAAGTGAGGAGAAAAGTAATGAGCTTTTGGGATAAATTTACGACTTTCTTAGGTTTTGAATGGGTTCGTGCAAGAGACGAGAAAGGTCGTTTTGTTGCAGATGACAAATCAACACCTAATGTAGACGAGTCGAAAAAGAAAGTCTACAAATCACGTTCTAAGAAAACGAAGAAGTAATAAGGAGTATATTATGAAAAATGTGATTACATTAATGTTAGGCTTGTTCCTAACAACTTCTGCATATGCAGATATAACAGGAAATATTGGTTATCAAAATGACTTTGTTTTCCGTGGTGTCAATCAGACACAAAGTGGTGGTTCATTATCTACACAAGTAGTGTTAGATTCTAATGGATTTTATGGTGGTGTATCTGCCTCTCAAGTTGATTTCGGTGACGAGATTGATTCTGATTGGAGAGGTTTATTAAATGGTGGATTTGCATTTGCATTTAATGAGAATATTGCAATCGACCTAGGTGTTTTATCACACCATTTTGATAATGACGCATTTGAACAGATGGACGAGATATACGCAGGTGTATCAGTTGGTTCATTCAGTGGATATGTGTTTCAAAATGTAGACAATGACGACAACTTTGCAGAGTTGTGTTATGATTTCTATTTTGGAAATGGAACACTTCAACTAGTGTATGGTTATCATGACGAGAATGTGGATTACTTCCAAGTGAGAGGTAATAAAACATTCGGTAATTTTACCATATTCACCACAATAGGTTATGCAGACCAAGACTCAGTATTGGGTGACTTGGGTCAATCAGAACTATTTGAAAATGTATCTGTAGGATTCAGATATAACTTTTAACATACTGGGGCTGTAGCTCAGTTGGGAGAGCACCTGCTTTGCAAGCAGGGGGTCGTGGGTTCGATTCCCTCCAGCTCCACCAGTATTATGATTAGAAAACTACAAAGAAAAGACGTTCCAGTTTGTCATAGACTGCAAAACCAACATCATTTTCATAGTGATAGGGGTGTATGGTCTATAGAAAAGTGGTATCACCTATGGGAATTCTTAACAGACTCATGGGTATACGTTGACGAAAATGACGTTCCAATTGGTTATATGGTTGGTCGTATTGAACATGCAGAGATTTTAGATGGTGAACTTGCATATAACAATATGGATATTTGTGTTTCTGATTCAGTAAAGGGTAAAGGTGTTGCACACGAACTTCAGATGTTCATGCAACGAAAATACCCTTTATGTTGGGGAATTGTTCATGTAGACAATGAACCAATGTTAAAATATTGTTATAAACATGGTTGGGAAGATTTACTTGACGAAAATGGTAATACTAGAGTTTTTGAAAAGTATTATTCAGATGGTAAAGATGCAATCATTATGACAGTTCAGTTGGAGAGGTGGCAGAGCGGTTGAATGCACTGGTCTTGAAAACCAGCATACGTGAAAACGTATCGAGGGTTCGAATCCCTCCCTCTCCGCCAGATATGCTAGTGTAGCTCAGTTGGTAGAGCAGTTGATTTGTAATCATCAGGTCGTAGGTTCGACTCCTATCACTAGCTCCATATTATAGAAAAGAGGGTTGACAATGACCCTCTTTTTTTATTATAATAAGAGTATGGAAAAACAATTAACAATTATCTTTGACGTTGACGGGACTATTGCAGACGTTGAACATAGAAGACACCTTGTCAATGGTGATAAAGGGTTTAAACCCGATTGGAATGCATTTAGACAAGCTACTGCAGACGATACTCCAGTAGAACATGTTTGTGACATTGCAAAAAGATTCATTGCAAAAGGTGATAATGTTGCGTTCTTTAGTGCAAGAAACGAATCAGAAAGAGAAATTACAGAACAACAAATCAACGAGTGGATTGGTGAAGGTCATAAAGGATTATTCCTTAGACCTAATGGTGACTATAGACCTGATGAAGAATTCAAGTCTGACCTTGCAGACCAATTCGAAGAATTAGGTGGTAAAATCGACCTTGTATTTGACGACAGAAACAAAGTTGTTGATATGTGGAGAAAGAGAGGAACCACTTGTGTTCAAGTTGCAGAAGGTGATTTCTAACCTAACATTTCAATTGTTATAAATACTATTGTGTCACATAAATGACACATAACTGAAACAATTAAGACACAAGAGTAAGTAGAGAAATCGAAGTCCAGCTGTCGGATAGTTTCAAACATAACAGGAGATAGATATGCTTAAATATGCATTAGTGTCTGCCTTGTTTTTAGTCGGATTCGCACAGGCAGACCAACACATAGATAAATCCGATGTGAATAAAGTGTATGTAATGAAAGATAATTCACTTATCTTTGAACTCAAAGACGAATCATATTACAAAGGTGATATCATAACACCCGATTGTCTTCGAGGTAGAATATACTTCCAAGAAGAAATTCATAATACTTTCAGAATAGAAAACACTTCAGGCTTTAAAACTTGTAGGTTCTCACAACTAGAGAGGATTGCATAATGAAATACTTGCACAAAATAATGAAAGCAGGTAGACTGCAAAACGTTTGGAGATTATTTACTTAAAATCACTTGACAGAACCCATATAGCTGTAGTATTATAGTTATATGGGTTTTTTAAATCTAAGTTCTAGTATTCGATACGGGCCTCATGGGAAGAAACGTAAAACGAATGCATTTACCAAGTCAAAAAAATCCACTAAATATAAACAACTGATTGCAGAACAACAACGTATATACGACAAAGTTCTACAAGAGGTTGAGGAACGTATCCCTTCACTTGATACAGGTATTACAGGTAATATAACACCTAGAATAGAACCTATGCAATATACAGGGGAACGAAAATTATTAGGAATCGCAACCATGCACAAATCGAATATGGTTCCTATCTTTGAAGAGGATAAAGAACATGCAATCGATATTGCTAGAATGCGAAGAAGTTGACATATAGCATTAACAGGAGAAATATATTATGCCTATGGAATTAGTAGTTGTCAAAACAAAAGACAATGGTGTTGAAACAGAGGACGTAAAAAGATTTTGGAAATCAGTTCAAAGACAAAGAATTACACGTCCAAATGAAGACGGAATCAGACTTGCACGTCTGAATATATTTACAGACGACCCCGAAGGTTTACCTACAGGTGACGGAACAAGGATAGTCCCTTTCTTTCCCGATAGTAAAGTGACTGACCCTGCGTATCATAAACTTACCCTTTTTGAAAATGAACTATTCGGTGGTGGAACTAAAACTATGGTGTTAGACCCACGTTTGAGTATTCGTGATTTCTCCCTTATGGAAATCGCAGGTGGTCTACCCGACGCAGGAACCACTGAAGAAACCAGTTTTACTTTTACAGACGAAGAGAAAAGTTCGATTGCAGAAAATATGACTGTATTCACCCAACAAGCCCCTAACTGGTGGAGTGGTGCAACTACTTCAGAATATCACCATTCATACCTTGGTTTTGTGCAAGGGGGTTGGTCATTCCTCAAAGAAGAGTGGGAAACCAATAGTGCAAGTATCCAAGAACAATACCCAGGCGAGGGTGGTTTCCAAAGTTGGATAGAATCTTTTATTGACTCAAATAAAGTCATGGTTCTCCCTATGGAAATAGGAATATTAAGTCCGTATGCAATTAATAATCAAGTGCAAAATACACTCTATAATGACGAATTCGAAGAAATTGTCAGACCTCATATCGACAATACGGAAACACCATGGCGAGGACTTGGTGGTGAACAAGAAGCAAAACTATTCGAATTTGACCATGAATATAGAACTGTATCAAAACAAGTGTCATTCTTATACCTAGAAGGGACAGATAAACCCGAATCTGACACGTGGTTAGACTTGTGGGTTTTGTAGATACACGTTTTCTATATACACACGCGACGTTTTTAAGTGAACCCGAATGTGACTATCTATGTGAGTTAATTCACACCATAGAACCGCACATACTGAATAATACACCAAGTGCAGACAATAGTTATTATTCGGGTTTAACTTCTCGTCATGGACAATACAATTTCTTTCAAATCTGCAAAGACGACCTCAGTATAGACATAGGCACGCGACTACGGGATTTAATATATACAGAATTCGGTGAACAACCTATATGGATTAAGAGCTGGTGTAATTCCCTACACCACTTAGAGGAAATCAAACCTCATATACACGGGAACGACCCACAAACCGACCCAATACCCTTTCTCACAGGAAACATATTCCTATCCCAACCCGACCCCCAATTCTATACAAACTACGCGACCTACGGGCGTATCATGAATCAACGTGGAGACTTATCATTAATATCCTCATACTTAGAGCATTCCGTAAAACCAAACCCCTATATGCATAAACCAAGGTATTCATGTGCATTTGACGTATACT
>Ga0181576_10000959_pt1 | contig 21926 bp, 15 predicted proteins | sample 101ome_22_FD_132464 | JGI IMG/M metagenome (GOLD analysis project Ga0181576, IMG submission 132464) | Coastal salt marsh microbial communities from the Groves Creek Marsh, Skidaway Island, Georgia - 101412BT metaG (megahit assembly) | ecosystem: Environmental > Aquatic > Marine > Intertidal... | reverse complement strand
TGTTGTTTATGGGCGGCGAGTTCGGTCAGTCGGGAGAATGGTCGCACGATCGCCAGCTGGATTGGTGGCTGCTTGACTATCCTTTGCATCAGGGGGTCTCGGCCTTGGTTGCAGATCTGAATGCGGTTTACCGTGATTTGCCGGCGCTGCATCAACTCGATTGCTCCCCCGATGGTTTCAGGTGGCTCGAAGGTGCCGACGCCGAGAACTCGGTGTTTGCCTATGCACGTTTTGATGAAAACCGCGGTATGGCGATCGTTCTGGTCAACATGACGCCGGTTCCGCGTAACGCCTACCGTATTGGTGTCCCGCAAGCCGGTGAATATCGAGAACGCATCAACACCGATAGTGCGGTGTATGGCGGAACGAATCTTGGTAATGGTGGTGGAGTCACCACTGAGCCGGTTTCTTCTCATGGTTATGATCAATCTCTGGTGCTGTGTTTGCCGCCATTGGCGACGCTTGTTTTCGAGTTCATGATCTGATGAAAAGAAGCTATGCGGTGACGCGTGGTGAACGCTACCCGCTAGGCGCACATTGTGTTGATGGTGGCGTCAACTTTGCGTTGTTCAGTGCGAATGCCGAGCGCGTTGAGGTCTGCTTATACGATCCGTCCGGCTCCACAGAGGTGGCGCGCCTGCCGCTGATCTGCGAGGGCGGTGAAGTCTGGAGTGGTTTTGTCCCAGGCCTAAGCGCAGGTACTTTGTACGGGTATCGTGTGCATGGGCCGTGGAATCCGGCGGAAGGCCATCGGTTCAACCCGTTCAAACTGCTACTTGATCCCTATGCGCGACAGCTCAGCGGTGACTATCAGGTCAGGCCTTTGGATCTGGCCTACGCGGATGAAGCACAGCGTGTTATTGATAGTCGGGATAACGGCGCCGGTATGGTTAAGTGCGTCGTGACCGCGCCAGGCCTGACCGCACCACCACCGGTTCGTCATCGCGGCACGTTGATTTACGAGCTTAACGTGCGCGGTTTCACCATGCGCATGGACGGTATTGATCCGCAGCAGCGCGGTACCTTTGCAGGACTCTCCCAGCCAAAAGCCATCGAATACTTAAAGTCGCTGGGGATTCGATGTGTTGAATTAATGCCGGTGCATTACTTTCTCGATGAGCAGCACTTGCTCGATCTCGGGTTGAAGAATTATTGGGGCTATAACTCGATTAATTTTTTTGCACCTGCAAATCGATATTCTGTGAACGCAGGACCCGGAGAATTTCGCGATATGGTCGCGCGTTTTCGCGATGCGGGGATCGCTGTGCTGCTCGACGTGGTGTACAACCACACCGCCGAAGGTGATCATCGTGGGCCGAGCCTCAGTTTCAGGGGCATCGATAACGCGGCTTATTACCGGCTCGATCCGCAGGATAAAAGCCGCTACATCAATGACACGGGGTGCGGCAATACACTGAACATGAGTCATCACCGTGTTCTGCAGATGGTGATGGACAGCCTCCGGTATTGGGTTACCGAGATGGGCGTCTCCGGATTTCGTTTTGATCTTGCAACAACGCTTGCGCGAGAGCTGCATGGCTTCGAGCCCAATGGGCGATTCCTGAGTTGTGTCCAGCAAGACCCTATCCTCGCGACCACCCGTCTGATTGCGGAGCCATGGGATGTGGGTCCGGGCGGTTATCAATTGGGTCGTTTCCCGATCGGATGGAGCGAATGGAACGATCATTACCGCGACACGGTGAGACGTTTTTGGCGCGGTGATGCCGGTCAACTGCCGGCTCTGGCCAGCTGCCTTCACGGCTCGAGTGAGCGCTTTGAGCATAATCGGCGCACCTCGCGGGCAAGTATCAACTTCATAGCGTCGCACGATGGCTTTACCTTGCATGATCTGGTCAGTTACTGCGAGCGCCATAACGAGGCTAACGGTGAAGGCAATCGTGACGGGCATCATTCGAATTTGAGCACCAACCACGGCATCGAGGGCCCGTCGATGGATCCTGCGGTCACAGTGGCGCGAGACCGGCATAAGCGCAACTTGCTGGCCACGTTGATGTTGTCGCAAGGTGTGCCGATGCTGCTGGCGGGTGATGAGTTTGGCCGCACCCAGATGGGCAACAATAACGCCTACTGTCAGGACAATGAGATCAACTGGATAGATTGGTCGCTACTGGATTCAAGGGCGGGTGCCGGATTAAAAGCATTTTTCCGCTATCTGGTTGAGTTGCGCGACACTTGGCCCCTGCTGCACTGGCATTTGTTTTTCCATGATCACGGCGACGGTGAATATTCAACGCGTTGCCTGTGGTTAAATGCGTCCGGTCGGCAGATGAGCGCCGCAGATTGGCAGAATCCCGGTCTCAGTGGGTTTGCAATGCACCTGCTGGGCCCCGCAGCAATCGACGATGATCAGCGCGAACAAATGCTGGCGCTGTTCAACGCCGATGCGCGTGCGCTAAATTTTGTTATGCCGGGTCGTGAGAGAAAAGGCCGTTGGCAGCGACTTTTGTGCACCGATAGCGAAGACTACGCGTCCGATGTTCCCGACTTGAGAGGGGGTGTTGGTTACCGGGCCTCACCACAATCGGTGGCCCTATTTAGATTTATTTCCATGGAGTATCAACATGAGCAGTAACCTTGATACCGAAAGCCTTGCCAAAGATATACGTCACCATATCGATGTGACGCTAGGACAGGTTGGTCGTAACGAGTCAGCACATGCTGCGTTCAAAGCGCTGTGCTACACGCTGCGCGATCGTCTGTTTCAGGACGCGATCAAGACGCGTCAGAAAGTGGCCGACGCTGGCGTTAAGCGGACGCACTACCTATCGCTTGAATTTCTGATGGGACGACTGTTGACCAATGCTGTCAGCAACATGCATCTCGAGACAGAAGTGGCCGATGCCATGCGTGCTCTGGGCTATCGTCTTGAAGACATCGTCGAGGAGGAAACTGATCCTGGCCTTGGAAATGGTGGTCTCGGCCGTCTTGCTGCCTGTTTTCTTGACAGTTGCGCATCGTTGAAGCTGCCGGTTACCGGTCACGGTATTCGCTACCGTTACGGTATGTTTGAGCAGAATATCGAAAACGGTTATCAAACCGAAATGCCTGATATGTGGTTGCAGAAGGGTTTTCCATGGGAGATGAAGCGTCCGGAGCGTGCACGCCGAATCCGGTTCCATGGACACGTTGAGCACATCTACGACGATAGTGGTCGGGTGCATGTGAAGCTGCACAACAGTGAAGATGTCATCGCTGTTCCCTACGATATTCCGGTGCCGGGATACCGCAACGATCACGTCAATGTCCTGCGTCTTTGGAGCGCGAAAGCGCCGGAAGGCTTTGATCTCAACGCGTTTAATGCGGGCGATTATCAGTTCTCGGTTGTTGCTAAAAACCAGGCTGAAGAAATCAGTATGGTTTTGTATCCGAATGACAGCACCGAGGCTGGCAAGCTATTGCGACTGCGTCAGCAGTACTTCCTGTCCTCTGCGAGCTTGCAGGATGTGATCGAGGCATGGATCGCCAAGCATGGTGAGAATTTTGATGGCTTCGCAGAGGGCAATTGCTTCCAGCTGAACGACACGCATCCTATCTGTGCGATTCCTGAGTTGATGCGCTTGCTGATGGATGAGTACGGGCTCGAATGGGATAAAGCCTGGAGTATCACGCGTCGATCAATGGCCTATACCAACCATACGCTACTACCCGAGGCGCTCGAACAATGGCCGGTGAAGATGTTTGAGTATCTGCTTCCCCGCGTCATGGAGATCGTGCGCGAAATCGATCGTCGGTTCCGACTCGAGCTCGAAGCCCACTATCCCGGCAATCTTGATCGAATAGAGCATTTGGCCATTATCCCGCGTGGCGACAATTCCCAGATCCGGATGGCGCACCTTGGTGTCGTAGGATCATTCTCGGTCAATGGTGTTGCCGAATTGCATTCGATGTTGTTGCGCCGCGAGCTCTTCAGCGATTTCAATCAGCTATACCCCAATCGAATCAACAACAAGACCAACGGCGTGACGCATCGGCGCTGGTTGTTACAGTGCAATCCGTCGTTGTCAGCGCTGATTACAGACACCATTGGCGAGGGGTGGGTCGATGACACCACGCAACTTGCCCAGCTGGCGCCTTACGCAGATGATGCCGCATTCAGACAGCGCTGGTTCGATGCCCGAATGGGTAATAAGCAGCAGCTTGCTGCGCTCGTTCAGAAGCGTTGTGGCGTAGAGTTTGATCCAGCGTGGCTGGTGGATATTCAGGTTAAGCGCATCCACGAGTACAAGCGCCAGTTACTCAATGTGCTGCATATTATTCATCTGTACGACAGATTGCTGCGCGGTGATACCGACGGGATGACGCCTCGTTTCGTTCTCATCGGAGGCAAAGCGGCGTCGGGTTACTGGATTGCGAAGCTGATCATCAAATTGATTAATAACGTCGCTGGCACGGTCAATGGAAACCCGATCGCGTCCAAGTGGTTGCGCGTGGCATGTTTTCCGAACTACGGCGTTTCGTCGATGGAGCGGATCTGTCCGGCAGCGGATCTTTCTGAGCAAATTTCCACGGCAGGCAAAGAAGCATCCGGCACCGGTAACATGAAATTTATGATGAACGGCGCGTTGACCATCGGTACGATGGATGGCGCCAATATTGAAATTCATGAAGCCGTGGGCGACGAACATTTTTTCCGGTTCGGATTGGATACACCGGGCGTCAAGCAGATGCGCGAGCAGTATGATCCGGCGAGTATCGTCACAGCGGATGCCGATCTGTCCCGCGTCATAGAGCTACTTGGTACGGATCACTTCAGTGCCAGTGAGCCGGGCCTGTTCCGTCCCCTGATTGATGGGATCATGAGCCCGACCGATCCGTGGATGACGGTTGCCGATTTTGCCTCGTACTGTGAAGCACAACGCAAGGTGTCAGCTTATTTCCTGGATCAGGATAGCTGGTTGCGCTCGAGCATTCTGAACAGCGCTCACAGTGGCCGCTTCTCAAGCGATCGAACGATCCGTGAGTACGCTGACGATATCTGGAAAATCAAACCCTGCGATTGATAAAAGGGCGTCGCCTGGAGCGTCGCCAACATCGTCGCCGAGATTGTCGAGGGGCGCCTTAAATCGCCCCTCGATAGAGGTTTGCCGCGCCATGCATCGCAACATGATCAGCGTTGATCATGTATACCGGAATCTGTTCCAGGTACGACTGCATCGGCCCTTTGGCGCAAAAGCGTTCACTGAACGCGCTCTCGCTCAGCATCGGTTTAAGCCTGGGCAGAATGCCTCCGCCGATAAACACGCCGCCCAAGGCGCCGTGCACGAGCGCGAAATCTCCCGCAGCCGATGCCAGTATTTGCAGAAATAGTCGTACCGCCTCTGCACAGGTCTCATCGGTGCCCGCAATAGCTGCTGAGCTGACTTCCGCGGGATCGAGGCCGCGCATCCCATTGCCCGAGGTCGCAACCAGAAAGTCATTTATGCGTGCCAGACCGCGACCACACAGTACCGTTTCAATCGATACATGTCCGAGCCCCGGCTGCAGGTAATCACGCAGCGCTTTCTCGCGATCGGTCACCGGAGCGAACGATTGATGTCCACCCTCGGTGCTCACGGTTATGAAGTCATCTGCCGTTGGAACGACGATGGATACGCCAAGGCCGGTGCCCGGGCCAATCACGCTAACCGCAGCACCCGCAACCGCAGTGCCGTGTTTTATGGTCACCAGCGAGGACTCGGGTAAGCGCGGCGCCATACAGGCAAGCGCAGCAAAATCGTTGGCGAAGCTTACACCCTTGAGGCCAAAGCGCTGTTCCAGCGCACTGGCATCCGCGATCCAGTCCAGATTCGTAATGTGGCCGCTGCGGCCGTTGTTGGGGCCGGCAATGGCCAGACACACATACATCGGCACTTCGCCCGCAAGCTCATCGATGTAGCGTTCTAATAAGGCCTCAAGGCTGTTAACACTGGCACACGGGATGTTGCTCATCTGCGAGAGCGTTGTGCTGTGATCAGGCTGACGCGTAGCAATGGCAAAACGACCATTGGTGGCGCCAATGTCCGCGACGATCAAACGAGACGGTAGTGCAGGTGTCATCGATGTTATCCGGTATTGCGCATGCCCGCTGCAATGCCCGCGATGGTAACCATAACAGCTTCCTCAATGTAGGGCTGTTCCCGTTCGCGATTGCGTCGCAGCAATTCAGCCTGAAGATAATTCAGTGGATCAGTGTACACGTTTCTCAGTCGAACCGACTCCTTGAGCCATGGATCGTCTGCCATCAACTGATCGTTTCCGATAATCGATTTTACCGTGGCGATGTCGGCTTTGAGCTGTTCGCGCAAGCGCTCGCCCAGCCCCGCCAGCCCCGAGGGTACAAGCGTCGCATCGTAGTATGCGGACAAGCCAATGTCTGACTTGGTGAAGACCATCTCCAGCATCGATATGCGGGTTGCGAAAAATGGCCAGTCACGACGCATCTCGGCGATCAGATCCGCATGCTCCGTTAGCGCCTCGGATAGTGCTGCCCCGGCACCCAGCCAGGCCGGCAGCATCAGACGGTTTTGCATCCACGCGAAAATCCATGGAATGGCGCGCAGACTGCTGATGCCGCCGCCACTTTTGCGCCGTGCCGGGCGTGATCCCAGCGGTAGCTTTGCCAATTCCTGCTCAGGCGTTGCGTAGCGAAAGTAACGCACAAAATCCGGCTCGCGCTGAACGATGTCCCGATAGTGGTTGCAAGATGCATCGGCAATCTCGTCCATCAGCGCTCGCCACTGCGGCTTTGGCTCGGGCGGGGTCATCAAGTTGGCCGTGCATATGGCACCGGCATAGAGTGTCAGTGTGTTGACGGCAAGCGAGCTTAAACCAAGCTTGGTGCGAATCATTTCGCCTTGTTCGGTCACCCGTAAACCATGTTTTAGTGATCCGGGAGGCTGTGACAGCAAGGCAGCGCGCGCAGGTGCGCCGCCGCGGCCGATGGTTCCGCCGCGACCATGAAATAGCTGCAGCCCAACTCCGTGTTGCGCACAGAGCGCAAGCAACGCTTCCTGCGCCCGATACTGCGCCCACGAAGCGGCCATTACGCCGGCGTCTTTGGATGAGTCGGAGTAGCCGATCATCACCATGATCTGCTCGCGCTGCTGCTCTCGAAACCACTCGTTCTCGAGCAGGGCGGCAATCACCTTTGGTGCGTTTTCAAGATCGTTGAGCGTTTCAAACAATGGTGCGACCGGCAGCGGCACGCGGGTACCGTTTGCTTTGAGCAGCAAATGGACCGCGAGTATGTCGGATAGATTACCCGCCATGGATATGACATACGCGCCAAGTGCTTCGGCGCTTTGTTGTGCGATCAGTGCAAAGGTTGCGAGCACCTCAGCCGTTTCCGGTGAGGGGGTCCAGGCTGCCGGGATCAGCGGTCGCCTGCTCTTCAATTCCCGGGTCAAAAATTCGCAGCGCGTACTCTCATCCCACTCGGCGTAGTCGCCTAATTGGAGCCATGACGTGAGTTCGCTGAGCGCTTGCGTGTGCCGTCCGCTTTCCTGACGGATATCGTGTCTGACCAGATGTGCGCCGAAACAGCGTGCTCGATGGATGAGATCGAGCAGCGCGCCATCTGCGATAACGCGCATCCGGCATTGCGTAAGCGAGTCGTAGCAGGCTTCGAGCGGCTCGAGCAATTGCGATCTGTGCGTCAGGATGTCGTGATTCGGAGCGTCCTGCCCATCCAGCTCTGCTGTTAGTGTTTGCAGCGTGCGCTCGAGCAAATCCCGCAGCGAGCGAAGCACGGCCCGATAAGGCTCGTGGGCGTCACCCGCCCGTTGACGCAGGGCATCAGTGCAGGCGGTCATGGACAGCTCGGCGATGAGTTGATTCACATCGCGAAGGTAAAGATCCGCGGCCTGCCAGCGGGACAGTCGAAGAACCCTCTCGCTGACCTGCGCAGTGACATTGGGGTTTCCATCACGATCGCTGCCGATCCATGAACTGAACCTGACAGGTGCAATGTTCATCGGCAGCGGTTGTCCGCAGGCGCCTTGGTAGGCCTTGTGCAGGCCACGAATAAACACTGGCACCGCGTTCCAGATGGAGTCTTCAAGCACTGCGAAGCCCCACCGCGCTTCATCAACAGGGCTTGGTCGTTGCTGGCGAAAGTCGTGGGTGTACCAGATCTGCGCGAGCAGTTCGCGTAGTCGCTGCTCAATATCTTGGCTTTCTTCGTCCCGAATATCGGTGCGCTCAAGATCGGCCAGACAACGGTTAATTTCACGGTGCTTGTGAATCAGTGATCGGCGCGTAATTTCGGTTGGGTGTGCCGTCAGCACGAGTTCGATGGACAGTTCTTGCACTGCTGCATCTAACTGCGCAGTTGTGCAACCAGCATCCAGAGCGTCTTGGAAACTCTGCTGTAAGTTGGCTGCTGCCGTCGAATTGGCGGCTTGTTCGCGCGAGACTGTATGAAACTGCTCAGCGATATTGGCGAGATTAAGGAACTGGCTGAAGGAGCGCGCCACCGGAACAAGTTTGTCATCGGGGAGGTTATGCAGCAGTTCGATCAATTGAGCCTGTTCAGTCTGCCCGCCGTGGCGAGCAGACTTGGACAGCTGGCGAATCTGTTCAATGAGTTCCAGACACGCCTCGCCTTCTGCGCCTGCTACGGTTTCACCGAGCAGGCGCCCGAGCAGACGCACGTTGCCGCGAAGCGACGCGTGTTCCTCGGCTATGGCGGTATTCATCGATCAAGACCACGCTGATAGCCGGCCCAACAGGTCGCATACCCTGCTGGAGTAGCCAAATTCATTGTCATACCAATTCAGCGCTCGCAAGTAACAGCCTCCGGTTACGTTGCTGAAGCCTGCATCGTAAATCGATGAGTGGGTATTGCCAATGATGTCTGAAGAGACAATCGGCGTCTTGCTGTATTGCAGGATACCCTTTAGCTTGTCTGATTCCGATGCCGCGTACACGACGTTGTTCACGTCCTCTACGCTTACCGTCTTCGATAGTTTTACAAATAGATCGACCACTGATCCGTCCGGAACCGGAACGCGCGCTGCAATCCCATGCAGACGTCCTTTCAGCGATGGCAGAACTTCGCCCACCGCTTTGGCAGCGCCGGTAGAAGTCGGGATGATGTTTTCAGCCGCAGCGCGTGAGCGGCGCCAATCGGAGTGTGGCACATCAGCCAGGCGTTGATCATTGGTGTAGGCGTGCACCGTATTGATAATGCCTTCAACAATGCCGAATTCGCGATCAAGCACACTTGCCATTGGCGCCAGACAGTTGGTTGTGCACGATGCATTCGAAACAATGCGGTGCTCTTCCTTCAAGCCCTCGTCGTTGACACCGAGTACAACGGTGAAATCGATCGGCTCGGCTGCCGGTACCGTCAGAACCACACGCTTGGCTCCCGCCTGCAGATGGGTTTCCAGCTGTGCGCGCTTGCGAAATACGCCGGTAGACTCGACAACCGCGTCAATACCGAGTTCGGCCCATGGCAGTTTCGCCGGATCTTTCTCGGCGAAGAGTCGCGCGCGGCTCTTTGGCGTAACCATGTAGTTGTTTTCAATCTGCAGGCTCTTGCCAAATCCGCCCATGATGGTGTCGTAGTTCAGCAAATATCGCAGCGCATGGGGGTCGAAGAGGTCGTTGATCGCAACAACATCGATTCCTGGCGTGTTTTCAAGAATTCTGAAGACCGCGCGTCCGATGCGGCCAAAACCATTGATGGCGACTTTCATGCTCGGTCCTCCCCAAGTTGCGCATATAAACGGGCAACATCCAGCAGACGCGCTGCGTGCCCGAGATTCTCATACCAGGCCAAGGCCTTGATGATGCTTGAGCCGGCTTTGATGGTGCCGGGAATATCGAAGAGGAGGGAGTGCGAGTTGTCGATGACGTCAGACGACACGATCGGATCTTCGCAGACATCGACGATGCCCGGGTATGCGTTTTTCGCATCACGCATGACCTGGTTGATTTGCTCGGCTGTCACCGTCTCGTCTTGCATCACCAAATTAACGTCGAGCAGGGAGCCGCGCTGGATTGGTACATTGAGTGCTGAACTGATCACACGGTTGTCAAAGCTCGGCAGCACCCGGTTGATCCACTGCGCAGCTTCATGCGTGTTGGGAATAATGTTTTCTGCCGCCGAACGGCTGCGGCGAAAATCGCTGCCGGCATAATCCTGCACCGGCTGATCACTTGAGTACGCATGTACCGATGTCATGCTCGCGTACTCAACGGCGAAGGAGCCAGACACAATATTCAACAACAGGCACAGCGCATTGAAGGTCGCCGAGCCGCCAGACACCATTTTGTCGTCTGCGCTTGCGTCGGCGTCATTGACGCCCTTGACAATAATCCGGTCGACATCATCGATCGGAAGCGTTCTGAGTAACACGCGCTGGGCGCCATTGCGCAGCAGCTGCTCCATGTGCTGACGTCCGCGGAACTTGCCAGTCGCTTCAATGACGATATCAACACCGAACGCATCCCACGGGACCTCCTGCGGCGTATCAATCTGCAACATCCGCGTACTGAAGCGCGGGTTACTCAAGAGATTGCCGTCGAGGATGGTGCGGGTGCGATCGTCGCTATCAGCCTGCAGCAAATAATGAAGGATCTCGGGCGATCCCAAATCGGTCGCAACGACGATCTCTACATCGTTGCTGCGAGCGGCATGCTCATAAATCATTCGACCAATCTGGCCGAATCCCATGAGCCCAACCCGGATGGGTCTGTCTAATGCCATATGTTTATCCTCGTCGGTGATTCATACAAACTGCCTGGAGCGGCCGCATACCTGACGTGCTGCTCGAATTTTTGAAAGTTTACAACATTTGCGATGGGGTCTGTCCAGCGAGAATTGAGTTAAAACCCGTCCGAAATCTCCTTTATTAGAATGAAATCGTATTCATAGTAATATTCAGGGCGGAACAGAGGCATGACTTGAAATCGGTATATTTTGTAAGTAACTTTCACTTTTTGATTTTGGTGATACTTTTAGTCAATGCAACTGATTGCAAGCCTCAGAGACCCCCAAGTTCGCAGAAGCAAGTCTGCGCAGCGTATTGCTGAGATCGTGCTCAGCAACCCGCGCGCGGTCGTTGAGATGTCGATTGCAACGCTGGCAATGCTTGCCGGTGTCAGCGAACCATCGGTGAACAGGTTCTGCACCGGTATGGGTTTAAAAGGCTTTCCAGACTTTAAAATCAAGCTGGCCGCGGAATTGGCGCGACGAGAGCCGGCGATTGCCCGCGACGTGCATGTTGACGACAGCATCCATCAGATCAGCGATAAAATTTTCGATGCGACGATAAACACACTGCAATTAACCCGACAGTTGCTTGATGATGTGGATGTCGAGCGAGCGGTCGAGATGCTGAACAGTGCAGGTGCGATTGCCTTGTGCGGAATGGGCGCCTCGGCGTCCGTTGCTGCCGATGCTCAGCATAAGCTGATGATCTTCGGGACACCGCTGAGTTCACATGCCGATCCGATCATGCAACGCATGGCCGTCGAGTCACTCGGGCCGGGTGATTGTTTGGTCTGCATATCCTACACCGGCCGCACCATCGCGATGATTGAGCTAGCCGAGCTGGCTTATAGTCACGGCGTGCCTGTGTTGGGGATCACGACCTTGGGCTCTGCCTTGGCCGAGCGCTGTGATTTGGTGCTGCCGGTTGCCCAAGCAGAAGATACCGATACCTATATGCCGATGAGCTCCAGAATTGCTCAGCTGACGGTGATCGATTTGTTGGCGACCGCGTTGGCGGTCAGACGGGGACCTGAATTCTCAAAACGACTCAGGGCATTGAAGAAAAATGTGATTGCCACGCGTCAGCGTGGAGGTCCGGGCAAGAAGGTTCACTGAACCATTGGAGACCCAGGTGAAAGCTAATCCTGCTGATATCGTTCTTTTTGGTGGCTATGGCGATTTGGCTCGTCGCAAGTTGTGGCCTGCGATATTCAATTTGTCGGTCTCCGGCGAGTTGCCCGAGGGCAGTCGGGTTTTGCTGCTGGGACGAGAGCAGGTCAGTAAAGAAGCCCTGCGCGTGCGCGTCGAGGATGCTATCTGCAATGTTGCACCCAAAGACTGGTCCGAGCATGGCGAGGCGTTTATTCAGTCGTTGGTTCCGGTCACGCTCGAGATGGGCGCCGAGACCGAAGACTGGTCTGAATTGCAGGCGGTGCTGAACGAGCGTCAAGGATGCGCCCGTGTCTATTATCTCGCGCTGCCTCCTTCATTGTTCCAGAAAGCTTGCGACGGGCTCGCGGCAGCCGGTCTGGTCTGCGATCGTGCGAGGCTCGTTATCGAAAAACCGATTGGTTCGGATCGCGACTCTGCGCTGTCCATCATGGACGGTATTGCGCAGTACTTCAGCGAAGAGCAGGTGTATCGGATTGACCATTACCTCGGTAAGGAGGCGGTGCAGAACCTCATGGTGCTGCGTTTTGCCAACACATTTTTTGAAAGCCTGTGGTCGAATCAGAGTGTTGAAAGCGTTCAGATTTCGCTCGCAGAAACGGTTGGACTTGAAGGTCGTGTCAGCTTCTACGATGGTTCTGGTGCGATGCGCGACATGGTGCAGAACCACCTTTTGCAGATCCTGGCCCTCGTTTGTATGTCGCCACCCAATCGCATGGATGCCGAATCTATTCGCCAGGAAAAGGTCAAGGTGCTCAAAGCGCTGCGCCCGCTCACAGGCTCGGATGTCGGCGCTAACGTCGTCCGTGGGCAGTATCAAGGCGGCGTATCCGGCGGCGTGCCAGTGCAGGGCTACAGCGATGAGCTTGGCGATAAAAGCTCGACCGAAACCTACGTCGCCATCAGAGCGCACGTTGATAACTGGCGCTGGGCAGGCGTGCCGTTTTATTTGCGAACGGGTAAGCGCCTGAAGCATCGATTCGGCGAGATTGTGGTGCAGTTTCGGCCGGTCCCTCATGACGTTTTTGGAGGCAGTGCTGGTGCAATGCGGCCCAATCGACTGGTTATCGCACTGCAGCCGGACGAAGGAATACACATGACCCTGATGGTCAAGCGCCCAGGGCGTGGCGGTATCCGGGTTGAGCCGATGACCATGGAGCTTGATCTTCCCGAGGCTCAAAACGTAGGCAGCGGGTATCAGCGCTTGATGCTGGACGTGATTAACGGTGATCAAACGTTGTTCGTGCATCGCGGTGAAATCGACGCTGCCTGGAGCTGGGTTGATCCGATTATCGCCAGCTGGCAACGTCAGGAATTGAACCCAATGCCATACGAGGCCGGAAGCTGGGGGCCGCGCGAAGCCGATTTTCTGTTGGCACGCGATGGTCACAGTTGGGATGAGCCCTACGGGCTGGATTGACCAATATGAAGCGCACAGATTTCAGCGATCGTAACGACCTTGTTGCGACGCTTAAAAAGCACTTGGTTGATGTCATCCGCAACGCGATTGCCGAGCGCGGTCAAGCGACGCTTGCGCTGTCTGGCGGCAGTACGCCGCTGCCACTGTATGCCGAGCTCGCCAATGAATCGTTGGACTGGGAGCGCGTGTGCGTTGCGTTGGTCGATGAGCGCTGGGTCAACGCGGATCATCCTGCAAGTAACGAAACCGCAATCCGTTCAGCTTTGGCACCGGCGCTTGCTGCGGGTGCGACCTTGATCGGTATGAAAAACGCCTCGACCAGCGCGAGTGCTGGATTACCCGACTGTCTGCAGGCCTACGATGCGCTTCGCTTACCGTTTGACCTTGTGCTCTTGGGCATGGGTGAAGATGGTCATACCGCTTCCTGGTTTCCTCATGCCGCTGGTCTTGATGAGGCACTGGCGAAGGACGCGCCGCGTTGCGCTGCAGTGATTGCACAACAGAGTGCGGTTACTGGCGCAAATACAGAGCGCATGACGTTGACACTGCCCGCCATTGCAAGTGCGCGTGACATTGTTCTTTTGATCACCGGCGACAGCAAGCAGCGGGTTCTCGAAAGCGCTATTGCTCGGCCGCAGGCGGTCGCCGACATGCCGGTGCGCGCCTTATTGGCTTACGAATCTGCCCCACTTGATGTGTGGTGGTCACCCTGACGGAGTAACTGATGAAACAACAGATTCTTGATATCACCGCGCGCATTATCGAACGCAGTGCGGTGCATCGGGCGGCCTACCTTGAGCAGATCGAGCGCCGACGTCGACGCGGCCCGCGCCGCAGTGCACTGTCCTGCGGTAATCTGGCCCACGTCAGTGCACCGTGCTCCGCAGCCGACAAACAACGACTTCATGGAGAGCAATCGCTCAACATCGGCATCGTGACGGCATACAACGATATGTTGTCTGCGCACCAGCCGTATAAAGATGTACCCGATTTGCTCAAGCAAACGCTGGCTGAGTTCGGCGCGACAGCACAAGTGGCTGGCGGTGTTCCGGCAATGTGTGATGGCATAACGCAGGGGCGCGGCGGTATGGAGCTGTCCTTGTTCAGTCGCGAAGTCATCGCTATGTCTACGGCGGTTGCTCTCTCGCACGATGCCTTTGATGGCGTGATGCTGCTCGGCATCTGCGACAAGATTGTGCCGGGATTGATGATTGGTGCCTTACGCTTCGGTCACTTACCGGCGATTTTCGTGCCGTCCGGGCCGATGCCAAGTGGACTACCCAATCAGGAGAAAGCGCGTGTTCGTCAGGCCTTTGCCGCCGGGCAGATCGGTCGTGATGACTTGCTCGCTGCCGAGAGCGCTTCGTACCACTCTCCCGGAACCTGCACCTTCTACGGGACGGCCAACAGCAATCAGTTGTTGATGGAGTTGATGGGGGTGCATCTCCCCGGGGCTTCGTTCGTCTGCCCCGGGACTGAGTTAAGAACGGCATTTCATCGCGAGGCAGCAGCGAGCATCGCAAGGCTTTCCGCCGAGGCTGATGGTCAGCACATGCTTGCCAATATCGTCAATGAAAAGGCGATCGTGAATGCAATGGTTGGCTTGCTCGCGACAGGCGGCTCAACCAATCACACCTTGCATATCCCGGCGATGGCGGCCGCGGCCGGTATTCGCGTGACGTGGGAAGATTTGTCGGAGCTGTCCTCGATAGTGCCCTCCTTAACGCGCATATATCCAAACGGCACCGCCGACATCAACCACTTTCAAGATGCAGGGGGCATGGCCTACCTGATCGCCCAGTTGCTCGACGGTGGTCTGCTGCATGAGGATGTGCTAACGGTGCACGGCACCGGGCTCGATGCCTATCGATTGTCTCCGATCATCAAGGATGACCGGATTATCTATACAGCCGGTCCAGATCGATCCGGCGATAATTCGGTGTTACGCAGCATCTCGAATCCGTTTGCCCCTGAAGGCGGGCTGGTCGTGCTCAAAGGCAATCTTGGCACCGGTGTGATCAAAGTCTCGGCTGTTAAACAGGAACACTACGTGGTCGATGCGCCAGCGCGCGTCTTCACCGAGCAAGAACAGGTCAAGCAGGCCTTTGAAGCCGGAGAACTGGATCGGGATGTCGTCGTCGTGCTGCGTTTTCAAGGACCGAAGTGCAATGGTATGCCTGAGCTTCACAAGCTGACGCCGGTGCTCGGTGTGCTGCAGGATCGTGGCTACAACGTCGCGCTGGTAACGGACGGGCGGATGTCCGGTGCATCTGGCAAGGTACCTGCGGCCATCCACGTTTCGCCAGAAGCAATGGATGGTGGCCCGATTGCGTACATTTGTGATGGCGACCGAGTGCGTCTTGATGCCAATACAGGGGAATTGACGCTGTTTGTAGACCAGCAGGTGCTGGCACAACGCGAGTTGGCACCGGTTCCCGAGCGCGATGCCGATTGCGGTCAGGAACTGTTCGGTGTGTTTCGCCAGGCAGTGGGCTCTGCAAGCGCCGGTGCGAGTGTGTTTGGGTTTGCTGAGTAGGCACACGGTTCGATCGATATCAATACGCATCAAGTAGAACGGAATCAGAGGGTGTTCAAGCTATGTCCATAGAAGCAATGATTGGCGAAGACCGGATCATTCCGGTGCTGGCCTTTGAGTCAGTTGAAGAGGCGGTCGATGTTAGCCAGATCCTGGTTGACGGTGGTATTCGGTTGTTGGAGATCACCCTGCGAACAAAGGCGGCTCTGGATGCAATACGGGTCGTTTCGAACGCAATTCCCGATGCCATCGTCGGCGTCGGGACGGTGCTCGATCCAAAGAATCTCGAGGATGCGATGAACGCCGGCGCCCGCTTTGGTGTCTCGCCGGGGTTAACACCGGCCTTGGCCAATGCCATTGCCGCGAATGATTTTCCGTTTATTCCCGGCGTCGGAACTGTGTCCGAAATGCTTGCAGCGCGTGACCGCGGTCACCACGTTTTGAAATTGTTTCCCGCCGAAGTCCTTGGCGGAGTGAAGTTGCTAAAATCGTTGGTGGATGTGGTTCAGGATGTCAGCTTCTGTACCACCGGCGGTATCAATCCCGGCAATGCCCGCGATTATCTTGCAACGCCTAACGTGCGTGCCATTGGTGGAAGCTGGATGATTAAGCGCACCGATGACAAAAAAATTGATCTCGAAGCGACTCAAAAAGCAGTAGAGGCTTGTCATGCTTTACTTGAATAGGTAAGACTGAGCACTCAACCTGGAGCAAAAGTACATGCCCGATAATAATCCACGTTATGTGAGTCTGTTGACTAAAGATACGTTGGCACTTGTGCTGGCCGGAGGGCGTGGTTCGCGCTTGTATGAATTGACCGATTGGCGAGCCAAGCCTGCGCTGTATTTCGGTGGTAAGTACCGGATCATCGACTTTCCGCTGTCAAATTGTATTAATTCAGGCATTCGTCGCGTAGGCGTGCTGACCCAGTACAAAGCGCACTCATTGGTGCGACATTTGGTGCGGGGTTGGAGTCATTTCAAACGCGAACTCGGCGAGAGTGTCGAGATTCTGCCTGCCTCACAACGCTACTCGGACGATTGGTATCAAGGCACAGCTGACGCGATCTATCAGAACCTGGATATTATTCGCGGTGAAAAGCCGAAGTACGTCATGGTGCTCTCAGGCGACCATATTTACACCCAAGATTACGGCACCATGCTGGTCGATCATGTTGAGAAACAAGCCGACATGACGGTGTCGTGCCTTGAAGTACCAGTCGAAGAAGCTGCTGGCGCCTACGGTGTGATGGCCGTTAACGAGGATCGTCGCGTGATCCGCTTCGAGGAAAAACCAGCAGAACCCACGCCCATTCCCGGGCAACCGGGTCTGACGCTGGCGTCGATGGGTAACTACATCTTCAATACCGGTTTCCTGTTGGAGCAAATCGTCAAAGACGCGTTGGAGCCTAAGTCGTCGCATGATTTTGGTAATGACATCATCCCCTCAGTCGTCAAAAACTATCGGATCAACGCGTATCCGTTTCGTGATGAGAATGGCGACAGGGCATATTGGCGCGATGTGGGTACGCTGGATTCCTTCTGGCTGGCGAACATGGAGCTGGTGAGCACTGCGCCGCCGCTCAATATCTACAACGAGAGTTGGCCGCTATGGACCTATCAGGAACAACTGCCGCCAGCTAAATTTGTATTTGATGAGCAGGACCGCCGCGGTATGGCCCTTGAGTCGATGGTGTCCGGTGGCTGTATTGTATCGGGCGCGGTGCTGCGAAAGTCTGTGTTGTTCAGTAAGGTCAAGGTTAAGGAACACTCGGAAATTGTCGAGTCGATCATTCTTCCGGAAGTGGTTATTGAGCCTGGATGCACGATCAATAAGGCCATTATTGATCGAGGTTGTGTGATACCCGCCGGCACCAAGATCGGTGTTGATCACGAGCAGGATAAGGCCAATGGTTTCCGCGTCACCTCCAAGGGCGTGGTGCTGGTGACGCGCGGTATGCTCGGCCAGCAAGAAGGGTATATGTAATTCACCACTGTTTGTATAAGGATCTATCTTTGGATATCAAACGTGTAGAGACGCGCCCGTTTGAGGGGCAAAAACCAGGCACATCGGGCCTGCGAAAAAAGGTCGGTGAATTCCTTCAGCCTAATTATCTCGAAAACTTTGTGCAGTCGGTGTTCAACACGATTGGCGACTGTAAGGGTAAAACACTGGTCGTGGGCGGCGATGGACGCTATCACAACCGTGCTGCGGCGCAGACGATTGTCCGTATGGCTGCAGCCAATGGGTTTGGACGGGTGTTGCTTGGGCAGGGCGGTTTATTGTCGACGCCAGCCGTTTCCTGTGTGATCCGCAAATACAAGGCATGCGGGGGTATTGTCCTGTCGGCAAGTCATAATCCCGGCGGCCCTGATGGAGACTTCGGCATCAAATTCAATGGCCAGAATGGTGGTCCTGCAACCGAAAAGGTTACGGACTCTATTTATGCGCACACCACCCGCATTGACCACTATCTGACACTGGATAGCGCAGATATCGAAATCGATGTAATCGCGCAGACCCAATTGGCTGGAATGACGGTTGAGGTGATCGATCCGGTCGACGATTACGCTGATTTGATGGAGTCGATTTTTAATTTTGATCGTATCGAGGAGCTGGTCAGCAACGCGCGTTTCAATATGCGCTTCGATGCGATGCATGCGATTACCGGACCGTATGCAACCCGGATTCTCGAGCGACGTCTTGGCGCCAAAGCCGGAACCGTTATGAACGCCACGCCCCTCGAGGATTTTGGCGGAGGACACCCGGATCCTAATCTCGTTCATGCGAGCGAACTCGTGGCGCTGATGAACAGCGATGCGCCGCTCGCCTTTGGTGCCGCGTCGGATGGCGATGGCGATCGAAATATGGTGTTTGGCAGCGGCTTTTACATCAATCCCTGCGATTCTTTGGCGGTGTTGACCGCAAATGCCCAACTCGTGCCGGCCTATCGAGAGGGTCTTGCGGGCGTTGCGCGCTCCATGCCAACCAGTCGCGCGGTGGATCGAGTCGCTGACTCGCTCGATATCGATTGCTACGAAGTGCCGACCGGATGGAAGTTCTTCGGCAACCTGATGGATGCCAATCGGATTACGCTATGCGGCGAAGAGAGCTTTGGCACGGGTTCTAACCATGTTCGCGAGAAGGACGGATTGTGGGCGGTGCTGTTCTGGCTGAACGTCGTCGCCTCGCGCGGGCAGCCAGCGCGCTCAATCGTGCGCGACCACTGGCAACGCTATGGGCGAGACTATTTCTCGCGTCATGACTTTGAGGACGTCGATACCGATAAAGCCGTTGCGATGATTGCTTCGGTGCGTGATCGCCTCGGAAAACTTGCCGGGCAGAAATTTGGCGATCTCTCGGTCGAATCGGCCGATGAGTTTGAATATACCGATCCGGTGGACGGATCTGTTAGCACGTCGCAGGGGTTGCGCGTGCACTTTGATAACGGGGCTCGCGCGGTGATGCGCCTCTCGGGGACGGGGACCTCGGGTGCGACTTTGCGCGTTTATTACGACGGTTATCAGGGTGACCCGTCGATGCTCGGCCAAAATCCGCAGCGAGCACTGGCGCCGGTCATCGAGGCCACCGAGCTACTGGCAGGTATCAAAGCCGCAACCGGGCGCACCGTGCCGGATGTGATTACCTGATTACGAGTGCTGCGTATAGAGGCCGGCAAAGCTGAGTCTGAGTTCGTGTTTTTGTACTTTGCCGGTCGCGGTCATGGGCAGTTGATCGACGAAGATGATCCGTTTGGGTTTTTCATAGGGCGCGAGTTGCTCTGAACACCAATCGAGCAATTCGCGTTCTTCTATTTCACCGGGGTTAGTTTGCTTTACGATGGCAGTGACTGCTTCTCCCCAGCGTGGGTGCTCCAGCCCGATAACGGCGCAGTTCTCAACACCCGGAAAGCTCAGTATGGTGCGCTCGACATGCACGGACGACACGTTCTCGCCGCCGGTCTTTACGATATCCTTTTTTCGATCCACGAACAGGACCTGGCCATCTTCATCGACGTAGCCAAGGTCTCCCGAGTGATGCCAGCCGTACGCCCGCGCCTCTGCTGAGGCTTTTTGATTGTCGTAGTACCCGAGCATGATTTGGGGGCTGCGCCAGCAAATCTCGCCGACCTCGCCGACCCCGAGTTGCTGCCCATGATCATCGAGGATCGCCATATCCGTGAGCAAAGCGGCTTCGCCCCAATAATTCCCCTGTTTGATACCGCTCCACTTACCGTAGAGGATTGTCGAGACGGCTGTGCTTTCGGTCTGTCCTGAACCGAGGCAGAACTTGCAGCCAAATGTACTTTCGAGTTTTGCCAGCGTCGGCGCGTCCATCGGCGCCATCGCATAGATGGCACTGCGCAGCGAACTGTAGTCATGCTGGTTAATGGACGGGCAGGCGAGTAGCGCCTTCCACATCATTGGCAGCAGCACCAAACCATTCACGCGCTCCTTTTCAATCAGCCTTAACACAACTTCGGCGTCAAAACCTCTCATCAGCACCGTTTTGCTGCCAAGGTGCATATTTGTCAGGAAGCCTGTTTCTGCTGTTATGTGAAACAGTGGCAGCAGCGTGAGTCCATTCGAATGCCCGTAGCCAAGGCCAAGCGTCAAACCGCCACTAAGCGTGGCAAGCACTACGTTTTTGTGTGAGGTCATCACGCCTTTGGGTTTGGCGGTCGTACCGCTGGTGTACATGATCTGCGCGAGATCATCATCATTGATCTCGATATCTTCGACTTCGGTGTCGGGCTGACTTTCGTAACGCTCGGTAAACGGCATGAAATCGGTGTGCTCCGAGGACTCGTTTGATGCGACCAATTCGGTCAGAACAAAGTTGTCATCCGCCTTGATAATGCCTCTGACCATCGGTTGCAGCGTGGCATCGGCAAAGATGGCGTTGGCACCGCAATGACGAATCGTGTATTCGACAATATCCGGGCTTTGCAGATAGTTGATGGGCACGGCGACAAAACCACCTTTGAAACAGGCCATCAATGCAATCAGAAACTGTTCCGAATTGGCCCCAAGCAAGGCGACGCGATCATGCTGCTTTAGTCCGCTTTCGCGCAAACCGTAAACGAGTTGGTTAACGCGACGATTCATTTCACCGAATGTCAGTGCCCTGCGTTCGCCCTCGCGATAATCAACCAGCACTTCAGCATCGGTATGTGTCAGCGCCCTGCGGCGGAGCATATCGCCGACTGCGATGCGTCGAATCAGGTTAAGTGCAAGTGAATCATTCATTGTTGTTATTCCTGCGATTTTGCCTTGGGGCTGAAAATAGCATAGTTGCCGTCCGCGCTGGCAACCAATTCGTCGTTACAAAAAACCTCCGACCGCAGGTTTGCAACGCGCTTGCCGCGATTGACCAGTTTGGTTTCGCAACGGACCTCGCCCTGCGTTACCGCCTTGAAGTAAGTCATGCTGATTTGAATGGTTGCGCAGATCTCGCCCTTTGCCAGAGTGGGATACAGTGCAGATCCCATTCCTGTGTCAGCCATGGCGTAAAGCACAGCGCCATGAGCAACATGATGAGGGTTCATATGGTGGTCTGTCAGTGCCAGGTGACAGCTGCTGTGGCCTGCAGCTTGGTGTGAGAACCTCAGGCCAATAAGGTCGGCGAACGGATGCTTCATAAAACGGACCTGCAATACTAGGCTCGATTAAAAAAATGTAGCGCCTGACAGGAGGTCTGCTGCATGTTCTCGAGGCGCAAATGGGTTGCAGCGCAGAGTGCCATGCTGTCTGATGCTTCGCAATCCCAGATACGGAGAATCAGCGCGTTCTTGTGTGCCCGATAACCACGCGGCTCTAACTGGTCTGACTTTCAGCCAAACCGACCGGTTTGGTAAGCAGTTTTTGAACAATCTGCAATCGTTTGCAAATCAACCATGCAAACGATTGCATTAGATTGCAATCGGTTACATCGGCTTGTAAGTTGAGTCCCTAATCTGATCAAAGCAGTTTCAGGTTTAACAAAAATCATTGCTCGCGTCATCTTGAGGGAAAGAAATATGAACAAAGTGCGAGGGTTTAAGCCCACCGTTCTTTCGATTGCAGTCGCATCTGCGATCT
>Ga0181576_10000953_pt1 | contig 21980 bp, 20 predicted proteins | sample 101ome_22_FD_132464 | JGI IMG/M metagenome (GOLD analysis project Ga0181576, IMG submission 132464) | Coastal salt marsh microbial communities from the Groves Creek Marsh, Skidaway Island, Georgia - 101412BT metaG (megahit assembly) | ecosystem: Environmental > Aquatic > Marine > Intertidal... | reverse complement strand
CGCCGATGCGCAAAGAATTTGACTCCGAAGGCTGGGTCAATGAACACTTTGACTGGCAGGATTATCATCCCGACTGGCTTAATGAGATTGAAGAGCAGGGCGGTGGTATTGCGATTCGGCCGGAAGAGCAGCGTTTTAGTCGGACTAAAGGTGAGTAACCCGGATGCGCCCTGAAAACTACCAACCTAAACAACACCCCGCTAGTACCGAATATGAATTGAACTTTGGTCCGAATCATCCGGGTATCGAAGGTAACTATGCTTTTAAAGTCAAATTGCATGGTGACAAAGTTGTAGAGGCCAAAGCCGATGGCGGTTATCTGCATCGCGGTTTTGAGAAACTGATGGAACAGCGACTGTGGATTCAAAACATTGCGCTGGTACCTCGAATCTGTGTGCCTGATCCATCGCCGATGGAGGTCGCATACTCAATGGCGGTTGAGGATTTGTGCGGTATACAGGTCCCTGAACGGGCTCAATGGTTGCGTGTCATGCAACTGGAGATGTCGCGTATTACCGCACACTTGTTTTACTTTGGCGGACATGCCGCGACAACCGGCATGTATAGTCCGATGTTCTGGGGTGTGGCGGACCGTGATCTGGTGCTGGACCTGTTTGAAGAACTGACCGGTGGCCGGGTTTACTGTATTTACAATATGCCTGGCGGTGTGCGTCGGGATATTCCGGAAGGTTTTCTGCAACGTCTTAGTCAATTGCTGGATTATCTGGAATCTCGTCTGCCTGAATATGATGATTTGTTTTTCAGCAATCATGTGCTGGCCAAACGTGCCAAGGGTACCGGTGCAATGACTCAGCAACAGGCTCTCGAATGGGCGGTAACAGGGCCTAATTTGCGTGCTACGGGACTCGCATTTGACGTCAGAAAAAATGATCCCTATCTGGTTTATGACCAGCTGGAGTTTGATATTCCAACGGAAAAAGCCGGTGATGCCTATGCCCGTACACTCGTTCGCCGTAATGAGATGGTGCAGTCTATCCGTATTCTGCGGCAGGTGATTGAAAAACTGCCTGCTATCGAAGGCCCGATTCGAGCGCCTATTCCTAATCCGCTCGCCTGGAATGTGCCTGCCGGCGATACCTATGTGAGACTGGAGTCGTCTAAAGGTGAACTCTCCTGGTATGTGGTCTCCGATGGCGGTCAGAAACCTTACCGTGTGCATGTTCGCGGTCCATCCGCTATGCATGCGGTACAGGTTCTGGAAAATCTGGCAGTCGGTGCGCGGCTTGAAGATATAGCCCAGATTATGTTTTCTCTGGATGCCTGTCCGCCTGAAGTTGACCGTTAAACAAAGATGATGCTGTTATGAAAAAGTCCCGTGATATCCATTATGACGATAGCGGTTCGGTACTTAATCCACTTAAGTCACTGGCCTTTTTTGCGCGTAAACCGGTTACCGAACCTTTGGAACCACGTCCAGCCGCAGAACGCTATCGCGGTTTCCATCTCAATGACTGGGAAAAATGTGTAGGTTGTTCAACCTGTCAGAAAGTCTGTGACAATGCCGCTATCACCATGGTCAAGGTACCTTCGGTCAAAGACGACCCGGTCAAGGGAATTCGCAACCTGCGTCCGGCAATAGACTATGGTCGATGCTGCTGGTGTGCTTTGTGTGTTGATCTGTGCCCGACGGGCTCTTTGTCACTGTCGCGCGAATATGTGCATACCTGCTATGACGAGCAACTTGACAGTTATTTCATCCTGCCTGACCCGAATGGCATGCACCAGGCCGGCTTTGCGCAAGGCTGGAACAAGACCGATGAAAACGATCTGGTGGATCATCAGCGCCAGCCGATGGCGGAAAAAACACCACAGCTGCGTCAGGACAATTTTGATGAGATTGTTGATGGTTTTACTCCGCAGCAGGCTTTGCTGGAAGCTTCACGCTGTGTGCAATGTGGCATGTGTCATGATGCCTGTCCAACACATATGCATGCACCGGAATATATTCGTGCTATCTGGCAGGGTGATGTTGAAGAAGCAGTAAAGCAGATTTATCGCACTAATCCATTTGCCCATACTTGCGGCAGAGTCTGTACCCATCGTTGTGAAACCGCCTGTTCACTTGGACATCGCGGTCAGCCGATTGCGATTCGCTGGCTCAAGCGTTATGCCGTTGATGCCTTAGGTGATGAACGTGTGCGTGAGATTGTCAGTCAGGACAAGGTCGCGTCATCATCGGGTCGCAAGGTGGCTATTATCGGTGCCGGCCCTGCAGGGCTGACGGCGGCTTTTGATCTGGCTAAAATGGGTCATCAGGTCACCGTTTACGAGGGGCTTTCTCAACCCGGCGGCATGCCACGTTATGGGATCCCATATTATCGCTTGCCGGCAGACAGGCTCGATGCAGACATCGATGTCATTCAATCGATGGGCGTCGAGATTGTCTGTAACACCTGGATTGGCAAAGACATCACGCTTGAGCAGTTACATCAGGATAATGACGCAGTGTTGTTATCATTAGGCCTGCAGTTAGGTCGTTCTACCCGTATTCCGGGTGCCGGGCATAAGCATGTGCATAAAGCAGTCTCGTTATTACGTAAGATTGCACATGGTGAGGATTTTGATGTGCCAAAAGCTGCTGTGATTATCGGTGGCGGTAATGTGGCAATGGATATCGCGCGTTCGCTTGCGCGTCTGCAACGGCGTCAATTCGGTCAGGTCGATGTGACGGTGACAGCGATGGAGAGTTTTGAACATTTCCTTGCAGATCCCGAGGAAGTTAAGGAAGCGCAGGAAGAGGGAGTTGTTATACTACAAAGTCGCGGTCCGCGTGAGTGTGTCATGCAGGACGACAAGCTGACTGGTCTGCGTAGCTGGGGAGTTTTGTCGATTTTCGATGATAAAGGCCGCTTTGCACCGCATTTTGATGAAGATGATGAAACTGTGCATGTTTGCGAGATGGTGGTGGAAGCGATCGGTCAGATGACGGATGTCGAACTGCTGGGCGAAGCCTTGACTGAGCAGCTTGAATGGCAGCGTGGACGTTTACAGGTGGATGATCATTGTCGAACGGCTGTTGACTGGTTATGGGCGGCCGGCGACATGGTCAAAGGACCTGATGTCGTGCATGCAGTTGCCGACGGTCATCTGGTTGCGAACAGTATGCAGGCATATTTTGAAACACTACCCAAACTGGTTTCCCGGGGAGATTGATCATGATTCAACAGGCTGAAGGTTTTGCACAGGCCGCTGAAAAGCTGGCTAACATGCAGTCTCTGGAAGATATCCTGCATACGGCATCTTCTTTTGAACAGACTGCCAGAGATTTCTATCAATCGATGATTCCTCGTGTCAGTAAACGTATCCGCTGGCTGGTAGAAGAACTCGCTGAAGAAGAACAGCGTCATTATGATTTGCTGCAAAGTTTGATCAATCGTGAAGACCTTAAACAGCAGGTAAAAAGCAAAATACAGACACCCGAATCGGACGGTCGTTTTACCGATGGGCTGCATATGCCGGTTATGCCCGAAAAACCCGATGATCAGGAAATCATGCTTTATGCGCTAGGTCGTGAACAGGCTGCCATGGAACAGTATCGCGCACTTGCCAAAAATACCGAATCGGGCGATATTTACGAATTATTCGCTTTTTTGGCGAACGAAGAAACTCAGCATAAAGCTGAACTTGAAAAACTTTACTACGAAATTGTTCACTCCGGGGGCGTTTGAAGGATCAAGGCTTTCGAGGTCTTGATAATATAACCGGTTTCTGTTTTGGCGAATAAATCACTTTCCATTAAATCTTTTTTAATTCGTCAGGCGCTGCTGATTTTAATTCCGGTTATTACCATCGGCTGTGTCGCTTTGTTCGCCTCTGAACGTATTCATCGACTCGATCAGATTGTGGCAGAGACTGGAGAGTTGGGTCGGCATTTTCATGCCTATTTCCGTCTGATTGATGAAGCAGCGCTGCATAATATCAATCATCATTTTAATGTTAAAACCATAACCACCTTAAAAACACATATCGATGCATCGATTAACACGTTGATGGACTCCTGTGGTTTATATCCTAAGCAGTGTTATCTGATTAAATCCATTCAGGCGCGCTGGCTGACATGGCTTGAAGATGATGTCTTATCGACTGCTATCGATGATGCATCCGGACGCCTGGTGTTAAAAGCTGTAGATAAAACTTATCAAGAGATAAGAGCGAGTCATCAGGGGGTATTCATTGCGCTGGATACCTTTATTGTTCAGATCGAACAAATGTCAGAACAAACCAAGCTTTATACCAACATCTTTGTGATCGGGCTGATTCTGGTACTGATTGCTATCATTGTTTTTCATTTTAGACAAATGTATCAGGCAGTGGCTAAACCTTTGCACAGTCTTGTCGAGACGCTTGCGCAGGTGACTTCTGATAAAGAACATCTGGAATTTTCACTGCAACAGTTTCTACAGCTTGATAGTGAATGGTTTGCACGCGCAGCCCGGAAAAACAATATCGAAGTTGATGAATTGATTAAAGTCTTCCGTTTAATGACAAATATGTTGCTGGATCTGATTAACGAGCAGCGCGAAACAGGGTTTGAGCTCGCCAAGGCCAGAGATATTGCAGAGCAGGCCTCTATGACTAAAAGTCTGTTTCTTGCCAATATGTCTCATGAAATTCGCACACCAATGAATGCCATTATCGGTATGTCACATATTGTTCTCGAGTCGAAACTTGATGACATGCAAACTAATTTTCTGGAAAAGATCAATCAGAGTGCAACGCGTCTGTTAGGTATCCTTAATGACATTCTTGATTATTCCCGCATTGAGTCAGGGCGTCTGAGAATCGAGTACAGTGATTTTCGCCTCGAAGATGTCATGCGACTGGTGATGATGAATCTACGAAAACCTGCCGAACTTAAAAATCAGAATATCAACATTCACATTGACGATGAGATTGGAAGTGCTTTTATTGGTGATTCTTTAAGACTGGTAAAAATTTTGACTAACCTCGGTGATAATGCAGTCAAATTTACCCCGCCCGAAGGCACCGTGACTATCGATGTAAGTTTACAGGAAGAGACCGCCCGTACAGCTATTTTGTTATTTAGTGTTGAGGATAACGGTCTCGGAATGTCCATGGAACAACGTGAAGAACTGTTTAAACCTTTTAACCAGTTGGATGCCGGATCCACCCGTCGTTTTGGCGGCACAGGTTTAGGTCTGGTTATTGCCAAGACACTTGTTGAGATGATGAACGGTGAAATCTGGTTTGATAGTGAGTTTGGTAAAGGCAGTAAATTTTACTTTTCTGTTGAACTGACCAAACAACTTGGAAACCCCAGTGAGCATAGAGTTTTTGTTGAAAATAACGAAGAGGTTTTTGGCGAAATTTCGGCCTTAAAAGATAAGCATATTCTGTTGGTCGAAGATAATGAAACTTTTGCTGATCAGTTAAAAAATATGCTGAGTGTCAATGGTATTCGCGTCAGGATTGTCTGTTCTTCAGCAGATGCTTTTGAAATATTGCAAAAACAGCATTTTGATGCGGTTTTGATGGATTGCGAATTACCCGATCTTGATGGATTCAGTGCAACAGAAAAAATTCGACGGGAGCTGGGGCTGGTGGCGATTCCTATAATTGGCATGAGCTCGGCCATACTTGAAAGTCAAAAACAACGCATTAAAGACTCAGGCATGTCTGACTGTCTCTGCAAACCGGTTAATCTGGATGAAATTTTCGAAAAACTTTATCAGCAGATTATCCCCGATCATGCTAAGCATGTAGAACAATTCCAGTTTAATAGTCTGGATGATCCTTTTTATAAATTGCGTAGTTTCAATATTGAAAAAGCGCTACAGAGAGCCAAAGATAATCCTCAGCTTTACCGGCGCCAGCTCGAAAAATTTTATGAAAAGTACCTGGATTTCGAAGTCGAATTTAAAGCAGCTTTGCGAGTTGCTGATGAAGTTTTGGCAGAGAAACTGGCTCATGAGTTGATGAGCAATGCTGCTGATCTGGGCATTGACCGACTGAAAAAGTCTGCTGTGTTACTTGAACAGACGATTAGAGAAACGGCTTTGATGAAAGTAGACATGCCATTGAGTGACACGCTGCGCCATCTGAATTCTGCCTTGCTTGAGATTAGCGAGTTTCGCGATGCCTTCGAAAAGCCCGAATCATTTGAAGAAATGGCAAGCGATGTCGATCTGACGCCGATGCTCATAGAGTTACACGGTCTTCTTGAAAACGATAACACCAAGTCGGTTGAACTTGCGCAAAAAATTGCTTCTTTAAACGGGCAGGCAGCTAACCGGAAAATCTGGCAAAGTCTGTTAAGGCATATTAAGGCTTATGAATTTGATGACGCATTACTCGATTTGAACGCTATTCTGCTCGAAGAGAGTGTCGAGATACCTATGGATGGTAATGCGCATTGACTCTTTGACATCCATTGATTTTTAGTTAGACTTTTATTGCAACTATTTAGTTGTGTCCGGGCCAGGAAGGTCCTGAATATTATGTTTATGCGTTTCATGGAGGAAACCAATGACAAATTTACATACTGCGTTTGCGCAGAAATCTACCAGTTTATTCGCTCTTGGCCGTTTGTTAATCAGTCAGGGTAGTCGGCGACTGTTTAACGGCAAAATCTACGAACTTATCGAGTTGATCGGTCGACATCATAGTGGTGACTGGGGTTTGATTTCGGATGAGGATTGGCAGTCCAATGATCTGGCTATGCGGCGGGGCTGGCGCATTCTGTCGGTTTATCGTGCCGCCGGCGAACTGGTCTGGATTATTACCGAGGGCGATCGTTCAGCGACCACGGTTTTGTTACCGGATGAGTACTAGTTGTAAGACAATTCTTACAAAACTTTAGGCATTGTCCTACAGACAGGAATTCATCTATCTCATATAATTAATTCAGTTGCTAGGGAGCAGGAAGCAAGACGACATGGAATCAGGGACTAAGGATTAACGGATTTCCAACCGGACAGTGATGTCTTAAAAAACCTCAACAGGATGTTGAGGTTTTTTTTTGTCCGCAACTGAATGACTGAGTCGTCGTGCCCAGATTGACGCATGGAAAAAACCCGATTTTTATATGTCTATTTTTATTCAATGTAGACTTTTTTTTTGATTGCTATAGCTCTCAGGTGTGTTTATTCTCGTAACAAAATTGCAGTAATTGTAGTGTTTTTTCTCAAATTACTGCTCATATATTAAAGAATCCGAAAGAGATTCTGATAATCACTGGAGCGAGAAGAAAGATGTCTGAAGAACAATCTGTTCAAAAGGAAAATATCCCTTATTTTCCAACTATTCAGGATGTGCCGATGGAAAGGCCGTTAGTTTGGCTTAAAAAAGGCTGGCAGGATATCAAAGCCTGTCCCCTGGGTAGTATGTTTTATGGTCTGTGTTTTGTTATCGGCGGCTGGTTGATGATTTTGTCATTGCGCGATGCTCCTGAGTATATTGCTGCGGTGATAACCGGTTTTGTGATTCTCGGACCGTTCCTGGCGCTGGGGCTTTATGACTTAAGTTTTCAGCGTGAAAAAGGTATTGATTGTGAACTCAAGCCTTCATTGCGAGCCTGTCAGAAGAATGTCGGCAATATGGCGGTTTTTGCGATTTTACTGCTGGTGGTTTATCTGGTCTGGGCGCGTGCCTCAGTCGTAGTGTTTGCGGTCTTTTATGATGGTGAATTGCCGTCGATGGGTGATTTTTTTACACATGTGATAATGACTGAACATGTTGATTTTCTGATTGCCTATTTTTCCGTCGGTGCTCTTTTTGGTTTGATTATTTTCAGTATCAGTATTATTTCCATACCGTTAATCAAGGATAAACAGATGGATGCAATCACTGCTGCGATTGCCAGTATTCGTGCAACCATGATGAATCCAATGTCTATGATTGTCTGGTCGGGCATCATCGCGGTGCTGTCTATGATAGGATTGGCGACTTTTCTGGTTGGAACGCTGATTATCGGCCCCTTGCTAGGACATGCTACCTGGCATGCCTATCGGGACCTTACCGGTACCACAGCGGAAGAATCTTTGGGGTAAACATGGCAAAGCAGGCATTGATGGCGGTTACTCTTAACGGTGTTGCGCAGTTAGAATATGACCGCAACAAGCCGCTAAGCGATTATCAGCAGGATTATCTGCGTAACATGGACAGCAAAATGGACTCGGGTATTCAGGTAGGTGATCAAGTGATTGACGAGCCTGATGTGGTTGAACGGGTCAAGTTTGTTGCAGCTAATCTCATTCATGCGATGAAAGGCAATGATGAAGCTACCAGCGCTGCCTTTTGTGCCTATATTGCGACTCGTATGCCGGATTTGAAACAAGTCCAGTTCTCGGATGTTAATGATGAAATTTCTATAGAGCTGGTGTTTGATAAAGAATATCGCCCTGCGGTCAACATACCTGTTTCAATGCTAAACAGCTAAAAGATTCGAAACTCATTTCCTAAGTCTTTAGTCACAAATCATAAGATTGAAATTCTCGCCGGTTGCAAGCCTAAAAAAAAGCCCCGTTAATACGGGGCAAATCTATGGAGGGGAATGAGATAATTCCAAGGAACATTCTTACGACTCTGTTTCCTTCTAAGAGTTCAAAAATTCCTGAATGATTATTTTTAAAATGATTTTTTTCAGGCTCATCCTTTGAGCTTCACTATCGCTAACCTTAAGGCATGATCAAAAACGACTTTGAGGAAACAGACATGCCGCGTAAATACCGTATTGAAAATCTTTTCATTTCACTTTCATTAGTTTCTGTTATGACTCTAACAATTATTACCGCTTTAGAGCTTAATAAACTGATGCAATGGGTTTGATCGGGATCTGCCATGGTTAATGAAATGCGAATTATGTCATTGATTTAAAAATAATTATTCAGTCAGATAAGAAAATTATTCATAAATATTAAGGATAAATACAATTTATTGATGATTTAGATTATCAGAATATGCTAAAGTATAAGAAATTCTTTCTATTGCTGTTTACTCAGTGAGAGTTTCATTATGCGGGAACCGGAACAAATATCTGATAAAGACCTTGGTAATCAAGAGGTTAAAGAAACTACCTGCTACATGTGCGCATGTCGCTGCGGGATTCGAGTCACGATGCGTGATGGTGAGGTTCGTCATATCGAAGGCAACCCGAATCATCCCCATAACCAGGGCGTGATCTGCGCCAAAGGCTCGTCCGGCATAATGAAGCAGTATTCGCCGGCGCGTCTGACCAAGCCATTATTGCGCAAGCAGGGCGCCGAACGCGGAGATTCTGAATTTGAAGAAATCTCCTGGGAACAGGCGTTTTCGATCATGGAAGAACGTCTTGGCAGAATCCGTGCTGAAGATCCCAAAAAATTCGCTTTATGTACCGGTCGTGACCAGATGCAGGCACTTACCGGTATGTTTGCCAAACAGTTCGGTACACCTAATTATTCAGCTCATGGTGGTTTTTGCTCGGTAAACATGGCTGCCGGTATGATCTACTCGATTGGTGGTTCATTCTGGGAGTTTGGTGGCCCTGATCTGGATCGTGCCAAGCTGTTTGTCATGATCGGCACCGCCGAAGACCATGATTCGAACCCGCTGAAAATTCATATTTCCAAATTCAAACGTCGTGGTGGTAAGTTTATTTCCATCAACCCGATTCGTAGTGGTTATTCCGCGATTGCGGACGAGTGGGTGGCTATCAAGCCGGGAACCGATGGTGCGCTGATTCTTGCACTGATTCATCAGTTGATTAAATCCGGCCTTTACGACCGGGAATTCCTGGTCAAGTACACCAACTCCGCTGAACTGGTTATTGATGATATTAACCACGATGAGCATGGCCTGTTTAAACGTTTTGAAACCCATATTGAGGAAGGCTGTTTCGATCCGGAAAACAAACTCTGGTGGGATATCGAACTGGATCGTGAGATCTCCACACATACACCCGGTTCTGATCCTCGACTACTGGGTAGTTTCAAACTCGAAGACGGCACCCGGGTTAAACCGGCTTTTCAATTACTGAAAGAACGTGTCGAAGATTACACGCCTGAATGGGCAGAGGGTATTACCGGTATTCCGGCACAGACCATTGTGCGTCTGGCCAATGAGATGGGTGTAACGGCACGGGATCAGCAGATCGAACTGCCTATCCAGTGGGTTGACTGTTGGGATAATGAGCATGAATCGGTTAAAGGCAACCCTGTTGCTTTCCATGCGATGCGTGGTCTGGCTGCGCATTCGAATGGTTTTCAGTCGATCAGGGCGCTGAGTATTTTAATGACGCTGCTGGGTACCATTGATCGTCCAGGTGGTTTCCGGCACAAGGCGCCATTTCCTCGTCCAATCCCACCTTGCCCCAAGCCACCTAATTCACCTGAAGGTGTGCAACCAAATACCCCGCTAGATGGCATGCCATTAGGCTGGCCGGCTAAACCGGAAGATTTGTTTGTTGATGAAAAAGGTGAAGCGGTTCGCCTTGATAAAGCCTTTAGCTGGGAATATCCGTTGTCGGTGCACGGTCTGATGCATAATGTCATCACCAATGCCTGGCGCGGAGATCCGTACCGTATTGATACGCTGTTATTGTTCATGGCGAATATGGCCTGGAACTCATCGATGAATACGGTCAGTGTCCGTGATATGCTCAAAGACAAGGATGATAACGGCGAATACAAAATTCCGTTTATCATTGTCTGTGATGCGTTTCATTCTGAAACCGTTGCCTTTGCTGACCTGGTGTTACCGGATACCACTTATCTGGAACGTCATGATGCATTATCGATGCTTGATCGTCCGATATCCGAATTCGATGGCCCGGTCGATTCCGTGCGTATACCTGTCATGCCGCCTACCGGAGATTGTAAGCCGTTCCAGGAAGTGCTGATTGAAATGGGCAGCAGACTGGGCTTGCCGGCTTTTGTCAAAGAAGACGGTGCCCGCAAGTACCGGGATTATCCGGATTTTATTACGAATTATGAAACCTCGCCGGGTTCCGGAATTGGTTTTCTGGCCGGTTGGCGTGGTAAAGGTGGTGAAAAATTCCTCAAAGGTGAACCGAACCCGCGTCAATGGGAAATGTATCAGCAAAATGGCTGTGTCTATCATCATGAACTGCCAAAGTCTTATCAGTACATGCGTAACTGGAACAAAGGTTATCTGCAGTGGGCGCGTGCTCATGGTATGACTCGATATGCCGAGCCGATTACCATTCATCTTTACTCCGAGGTTTTGCAGAAGTTCCGTCGTGCTGCTCAGGGCAAAGGTACACGCGTACCGCCACAGCGACTTCGCAGTCGTCTGGAGACTCATTTTGATCCATTGCCGTTCTACAGTGAGCCTCTTCTGTCGAATTTGACTGACACACGTGAGTATCCATTGAATGCCTTAACCCAGCGTCCAATGGCGATGTATCACTCATGGGACTCGCTTAACACCTGGTTACGCCAGATTCATACTCACAATTATCTGTTTGTTAATCCGCAGACCGCGTCAGTCAAAGGCATTAAAGACGGTGACTGGGTCTGGGTTGAATCACCGACTGACAAAGTCCGCTGTATGTGTCGTTTCACAGAAGCCGTTGAACCGGGCACGGTCTGGACCTGGAATGCTATCGGTAAAGCTCCCGGAGCCTGGGGTCTTTCAAATAAAGCCAATGAATCCACTAAAGGGTTCCTGCTGAACCATGTGATTCCGGAAGAATTGCCTTGTTGTGAGGCTGGTGATCATTTATCCAACTCTGACCCGGTTACCGGCCAGGCAGCCTGGTTCGATGTCAGAGTTAAAATTTACAAAGCGGACGCTAAAGAACCGGCTATAACGGCACCACGTTTTGATATGCAGAAAAATCTGCCTGGTCAGACCGTCCGTAAACCACGCTGGCAGTCATATTTTGCCGGTACCTTTCGTAAAAAAATGGGGATCAAATAATGACACAGTTAGCTCTTGTTATTGATCTGAATGTCTGTGTGGGATGTCACGCTTGTGTGACCAGTTGTAAATCCTGGAATACATCAGGCTGGGCTGGACCTATGCCGGATAAAAACCCTTACGACGAAGATCCTTCCGGTGTGTTTTTTAACCGTGTGCAGACTTATGAAGTCGGCACCTATCCAAATACAGAGACGGTTCATTTCCCTAAATCCTGTCTGCACTGTGAAGATCCTCCATGTGTGCCGGTGTGTCCTACAGGCGCCAGTTACAAACGTAAAGATAATGGTGTTGTACTGGTTGACTACGATAAATGTATCGGTTGTAAATATTGCTCATGGGCCTGCCCATACGGTGCTCGTGAATTTGATGAAAATAACAAAGTCATGAAAAAATGTACTTTGTGTATTGATCGCATTACTGACCTGACTTTACCTGAATCAGAGCGCAAACCGTCCTGCGTATTAGCCTGTCCGACCAGCGCACGTATCTTTGGTGATGTGCATGATCCTGATTCAGAAGCCTCTGTTGCTATTCGTGAGCTCGGTGGTTATCCGCTTCAGCCTGAATGGGGGACTAAACCCGCTAATCATTACCTGCCGCGTCGTAAGCAGAAGATTCATATCTCTGAAGACGAGTTGGTACGCGCAGATAATCCATTGCGTAAAGAAGATGAATTACCTTATGACCCGGGTGAAACACTCGACGATGTAGCCTGGTAAAAAGAGAGAAATACTATGCATCCCGCGTTTTCCGTTATTTTCCTGACGACTCTGATTGGTGTTGGACAGGGACTTTTTTTAGCTTTGTTTACCGGCCAGATTTACAGTCTTGCTCATTTATTACCTGACCAAAGCAGTGAAACATTTTATGGTGTCGGCAGTGCGCTGGCCTTGCTGTTTCTCATAGCCGGCTTAGGTGCGTCTTTTTTTCATTTAGGCCATCCTGAAAGAGCCTGGCGTGCAGCGACGATGTGGCGTACATCCTGGTTATCACGCGAAGTGATTGTATTGCCGATCTTTATGGCACTGGTATTTTTCTATGGTCTGGCTCATTACATGCAGTGGTCGCAGCCGATCCTTGTGGTCAGTGATACCATGCCGGTAGACTGGACTCTGTTACTCGGTGTTGCCGGCAGTGTTGTTGCTTTTGTTTTGTTTGTTTGCACAGCAATGATCTATGCCAGCCTTAAATTTCTGGAAGAGTGGCACACTTATCTTACGGTGGTTAATTACACACTCTTAGGTTTAGCTTCAGGTTTCATGTTGGCTGCCGCTTTTTCTGCATTTATGCAGATTGATCTGGTGGCGTTTTACGGAACCTGGGCTGTGATTTTTACTTTAATCGCGACGGTCACGCGTTCTGCATCTTTGATCAGAAATAAAAACCTGCGCCATAAACACAGCATGGCTTCTGCGATTGGTGTGCGTCATCAGACTATTCGCCAGATTGCCCAGGGATTTATGGGCGGTTCATTTAATACCCGTGAATTTTTTCATCATAGATCGCCATTTTTTATTCGTATGGTCAAAGTCACTTTTCTTTTCTTTACCTTTCCGTTGCCGATCGCTTTGATTATAGCCGGCTATATGGGTGAGTCTTCGGTTTTGCCTATAGCGGCATTCGTGGTGCAGTATCTCGGCTTGATTGCAGAGCGCTGGTATTTCTTTGCAGAAGCCAAGCATCCGCAGAATCTTTATTATCAAAATATGGCCTGATGGTTTTGAGTTGTCGTATTCACGGTTAAACTTGTTGTTCATTTAACCGTAATACGGCAGATCAGGCTTTTGCAAAACGCTATATCTCAATTCAATATTCAGTACATTCCACTCGAAGATCGTTTGATTTTCAGTATTCTTGCCGGTGATAAAAGCGAGATTAAGCTCTGGTTTACACGCCGTTACAGTAAACTTTTATTAAAAGTATTTGATAAGGTGCTGGAAAAAGAGCCATCGGATCTGAGCTCTCCACATGCCAGGGATATTCAGCAATTTGAGCATGATCAGGAAATAGCCGATATTGATTTTCAGGCAGAATATCAGGGTGGTAAAAGCGTCGATAACCCTGATCAGCCGGTTCTGGTCTCAAAAGTCAGCTACAGGTTTCTCGACAATGGTAATTTGAGCTTATCCTTTGCCCAGGAAATTGCCGATGGTATTTCTGTGTCTTTGGTACTGGATAAAAAACTCAAGCATGCGTTTCTTGAAATGCTTCTGAAAGTCAATGAAGCTGCCGGCTGGGATATTGATCTGCAATCCTATCAATCCGCTTTGCTGGATAACTCGCAGTCTGCGAGCAAAGTTCACTAAAGGTCTTTACGATTCATTTCTGGTTTATGAAAGCGGTCAGATTATGAAAACGTTTGACTGCGACAAATGTGACATTTATTATTTATCTAAAAAAAATATCGATTTTATTAAGAATATATTGAATGAAATTGCCTTATTCTATATAGCATTATAGTTATACATTGATGTACCTTTTAGCAAACTTTAACGGAATTAATCCTATGCAATCCAAACATATTCTTATTGTTGATGATGAACCTGTTTATCTTTCAGTGCTTGAAAACGTACTTAAAGGATACGGTGAATTAAAAACTGTCGAAAGTGCTGCAGAGGCAATCAGGGAACTGAATAAAAACCCTCAATATGACATGATCATCTGTGATTATCATATGCCGGATATGAACGGATTTGATTTATGTCAGCATATCAAGGGGTCGCGTAGAATCAGCAATATTCCCGTTTTGATTTGCTCTTCATTTATTGAGGGAGATGCTATTGAATTTGCCGAGATGCATGGCGCTGATGGTTTTATCCCTAAACCCCTGGTAAAACATGATATAGAGCTCCAGGTTAAAAAATTCTTTAACAATTAGCCTTCAGGATACGGTTAGTTTTAGTACCAGATCTTTAAGTTCCTGATATTTCCATGGCTTTTTCAAAAAACCATCAATCAGTTTCTCATTGAGAAGTCCGATAATATCGTTGATATCTGCAACACCACTTAAAACAATGCAGGCACACTCCGGTTGTTTGAATTTGATATTAGTGAACAGTTGTTTGCCTTTAATTTTAGGCATACTGAAATCAGCGACGACAACATCGACATAATGATCATCAAGAAACTTTAAAGCATCTTCAGGGTGATTAAAGAAATGCATTTCAAAAACGTCATGCTCGAACGATTTTCTTAACAGTTCAAGAATGAAGGTGTCATCATCAATAAAAAGAATATTTTTTTTGGACATGATTCGCTACAACTTTAAGATGGCAGATTACTGATAATGTTGCTTTTCAAAGGATACATTTGCAGTTGTTGATTAGCCTGCTCGAGCAACTTTTCAACAGTCAGAAAAAAATCGTTAAATTCAACAATAGCAAAGTGAAAATTAATCTTTCGACCAATTTTGAATATGTGGTTATTGAGTGTTTCGGCCAGTTCTGTGATCAGTATCAGCGCCTGTTTTTCGTTGGTATGAGACAGAATCAAACTGAACCTGGCATTGCCGCTTCTTGAGAGCATATCGAGAATCCTGATACGGGTCGAAACAATCCGGGCGATCTCCTGCAAAAGAGTGGCTAACTCTTTGGAAGTCATTTGCCGTTCAAGTTCGTTGTAATCATCAACTTCAAAAACACTTAAGCAAAAAGGCTGTTTATAACGTCGAAAACTTTCTATTTGTGCAATGGTATATTCAATCAGCTTGGTTTTGGAGACTGTGCCGGTCAGTTCATCTATTCCGGTTTGAGCCTGCATGGAACGTAGTTGCTGATGTAACAGGTTATGCTGATTAACATCATGCCGTTTCTTTTTTACCAGATGCACAACTTTTTCTATCAGTTCCTTTTTTTTCCAGGGTTTCTGCATAAAGGCATCGATGTGAACCTGATTGATGAGTGTTGCAATATCTTCGATACCGGCTTTACCGCTAAGGACTACTTTGAGGCAGTCAGGGTAACCTTCATCAATATAGTGCATGAGCTCTATACCATTCATGCGGGGCATGTCGAGGTCGGCAACGACTATTTCAATGGGATGTTTTTCCATGACATGCAGCGCAAGCAGTCCGGTATGCGCAAGATGAACATTGAAAGGCCCATTGGAAAACTCACGCTTTAGTGCAGTAAGAATTGGTACCTCATCATCGATAAAGAGAATATTGATATCCATTTCGGCAAACAGTGGCCCTGTGACACAGGGCCATGGAGCTGTCAGACAATATAATCAGCGATAGTAGGGGTAATAACCATAGTAAGGATTATTGTAGTAGTTATTGTAAAAGCCGCCCTGGCCCTGACGGTACTGTTGCATATTGCCGCTACCGTTAAAGCGACGTTTTTGACTGGTATTGCCTTTCATTTTGCCATTCATTTTAAATTCCATTTCGCCGAGCATATCGCCAAACATGTCGCCTTTTGCATCGCCGTTGGCACGATTATCCTGCTGTCCGTAACCGTACATATTGCCATAGTGATTGTTGTAGCTACGATTATTATTGCCCCAGAAAGCCTGAGACTGGGTGCTGGCAAGTATCAGTGCAGTTAAGATTATTTTTTTCATCGTTTTATTGTCCTTATTTCTTTTTTCCACAGTTGCTGTGGATAACTATGTGAATAATCGCTTGATAAAGCGATAAGATGCTCAGGTTAAAGCATTCTTGTTAAATTGTCTAAAAATTAAACAAAATCATAAAATTCTATATAAATCAATAATTTAAATAGTTATTTTAATGCCTGATTTACGTTATGTTTTGTAAGTGTGCCTTTTTGACTGCATATAATCTGGATGTGAATAAATCTTTACTCAAAACGCAGTGACTGATCATAAAAATCGACAAAAACCTTCGATTGCTTGATTAATTGCACAAATGTGCCTCTTGCTAGAATGCGACCCTGTTGCAGATAAATGACCTCATCAAAAGCTGCCAGCGATAACAGATTGTGCGTGACAATGATTAATGAACGTCCCTTTAACTGAGTCAGCAGATTTTGCATGATTTTATTGGCTGTCTGATTGTCCAGATTTTCAAAAGGTTCATCCAGCATCAGCAGTTTATGCGGTTTTATCAAGGTGCGGGCGATCGCCAGACGCTTAGCCTGACCACCGGATAACTGTGAACCGCTTTCTCCGATCCAACTGTTCAAACCATCCGGCAAAGTCTTGATCAGATCATCTAACTGCGCTGTTTGTAGCGCAGCAGATAAAGTCTGATCGTCTGCATCGGGATTACCGAGCAACAGGTTGTCTTTAATAGACGCATTAAACAGCCGGGGCTGCTGATGCATCAAAGCGATATGCTGATATAAACTTTCACTGTCAAAGGCATTAAGTGGCTGCCCGCCAAGCAATAGCTCACCGGCAGAGGGCTGTAACTGTCGGCTGATGAGACTGAGCACCGAACTTTTGCCGGAACCATTGGCACCGACTATAGCGATTGTTTTGCCGGCATGGATCTGCAAATTAAAGTCCAGCAGTGCAGGTGTCCGGGCGTTTTCATAAAGCAGATCGATATTATTTAGCGAAAGATTAAATTCATCCGGTATTAACTGAGGGCTCACGGGTTCAACAAAGGCCGGTTTTTCATCGATCAGTGCAAATAATCTTTGAGCGGCAGCATGGATTTGACCAAATAAACGAAAGGCTTCCGGCAGCGGCATGACGGCTTCAAAAGCGGCAATGCTGAATAATACCAGCATCGCAAGTTCAGCTGCTTCGATCGTACCGGACCGTAACAGCGGTATGCTGATGATAAGTACCAGCCACATGGTCAAACCGCTTGCCAGCAGCAAAAAAGCCGAGGAGCTGCCGTTAAGAACTGCTAGCCGGCGCTGCTGCTTTAACAGCTCGGTTGAAGCCTGTTCAATGCGATCTTGCTGCTTGTGATCGGCAGCAGAAATCATCAGTTCATCCAGCCCGCTAATGCCGTCAATCACTTCACTACGCAGGTGATTTTTGCATTGCAGTTGTTTTTGCGATGGCTTATAGCCTAGTTTGGCGATCAGCAAGGGTAGCAAAATGCCGGTCATGCTCAAGCCGCTTAGCAACAGCCAGGCTAGTGTGGAAGAATAGCTGGCGGCAAACAAAGTACAGATAATGATACTCAAAATGGCGACACTGACAGGCACCAGAAAACGCAAATAAAAATCGTTCAGGCTGTCGATATCAGATTGTAAACGGTTAAACAGGTCATTACTGCGGTACTTGAAGAGCACAGCGGGTACCAGCGGTTGCACGGCATCAAAAAACCAGCTTCTTATGGCGGACAGTAATCTGAAGGTGGCTTCATGGGTGACCAGTCTTTCGGCATAACGGCCGGCCGTACGGACAATGGCTGAGGCTCTGATAATCGCAGCAGGGCTGAAATAATTCATGCTGACACCGGCTGCACCGGCGATGGCCATAGCAGCAATGAACCAGCCGGATACCGCCATCAATGTGATGTTGGCTAATATCGACAGCAGAGACAACAGGATGCCTAGCAGCATCCAGCCGCTATAGGGCTTTAATACTTTTAACAGTCGGAGGATTTCTTTCATGGGCTTAATCCCTGACTATGCTGCAACATTTGCCAGTAGACTCCCTGTTGCTCCAGCAGGGTTTGATGATTACCGCTTTCAACGATTTGACCATCCTGAATGACCAGAATGCGGTCGGCTTTTCTGACTGTCGCTAGTCTATGCGCAATAATCAGTGTGGTTCGATCCTGACTCAGACGTTCAATAGCCTCACTGATTAATTGCTCGTTATGGGAATCGAGACTTGCTGTCGCCTCATCCAGAATCAGTAGCCGGCTATTGCGGTAAAAAGCTCGAGCCATTAACAGGCGTTGCTGTTGTCCACCCGAAAGTTGTCTGCCGGTTTCGCCAAGCAGCGTGTCAAATCCATCGTTAAGCTGTTCAATAAATTCCAGCGCATTGGCCTGTCTGCTAGCCTCTATAAGCCGCTCGTGATTAATGTTGTTGTCACCTAAAGCAATGTTTTCAGCCACACTGGCATGCAACAGTTTGCTGTTTTGCGGTACCCAGCTGAGTTGTTGGTGCCAGCGCTGTCTATCTAACTCTGCAAGGTCCTGACCGTTAACCAAAATATTGCCTTCATCAGGTGTGCAAAAGCCCATGATCAAATGGGCAATTGTGGTTTTACCCGCTCCGCTGGGACCGACCAGTGCAAGGGTTTGTCCGGCTTGCAGACTGAAAGTAAGTCCTTTGATAACCGCCTGATCCGGCTGGTAGGAGAACGTAACATTGTGAAACTCAATGCTGATACTGTCGCTATTTTGCAAAATTGCCTTGCCGGCAATCATGCTCGATTGGTTGTGCAGCAAAGAAAGGATTTTTTCGGTCGCGGCTATGGCGTTGAGTCTGGCATGATAGTGCGTGCCAAGTGCCCGTAAGGGTAAATAAAATTCAGGCGCCAGCAGCAGTACAAAAAATGCACTGTGAAAATCAATTTCAGCAAATAACAGACGAAAACCGATCAGCACTGCGACAATGGCGATAGATACTGTTGCAAAAAATTCCAGCGCCAGTGCCGATAAAAACGCCAGTCTTAATACCTTCATGGTCATCAGGCGATATTGCTCACTCATCTGTGAGATCAGCCGCGCTTCACGGCGACTGGCATTGAACAGTTTTAATGTTGTCAGTCCATGGATGGCATCGAGAAAACGGCCACCCATACGTTGTAGTTGTTGCCATTGCTGCTGATTGAGCTTTTCTGCGCCTTTGCCAATCAGGATCATGAAAAACGGGATCAGTGGCGCGGTGATCAGTAACACGACAGCGGACTGCCAATCGACAGGCAAGACAAAAATTAATATTGCCAGCGGTATATAGACTGCCAGCGACATCGCAGGCAGATAACGCGCATAGTAAGCTTCTAAAGCATCTACTCCATCGGTAATGCTGGTCGCTAATTCGCCGCTTTGTTCCGCGCCTAATGCAATAGGGCCGGTCTGACGTAATTTTTGATAGAGTTGTGTGCGCAGTTGTTGTTTGATCTGTGCGGCTGCCTCAAATGAGAATTTCTCAGCCAGAAAAACACATAGACTGCGAAATATCAGCAGCGCCGGAATCGCTAGTAACCAGGGCAAAACATCAGCCAGGCCCTGTTGTCTGAAAATCGCGGCATCAATGACATGTGCCAGACACCAGGCCTGCACAATTAATAGCATGCCGTTTAATGAACCTAGCGCAACAGATAACGAGATAAAACGTCTTACCTGATGTTTATAGGAACGTAGGAATTGAATACTATCAGCGATAGACATGCATCAGCAGGGGAGTGGTACGACGTCCCTGTCGTAATGAATTAACGTTTTTTGGCAGCGTTACAGCTCATCCTGGTCATCACCGAGGCATTGCTCGGCTTCGTACCACATAACATTGATAACACCAAAAGCGAGTGCCAGAAGCACACCAAGAATCCAGGTAAAGTACCACATGTCGGTTCTCCTTAATAAGCCGCAAAGCGGTCTTTCATTTCTTCAACAGATAACTTGCCCCACATTTTGCGATAGTTCCAAATGGTGTAACTGATCACGATAGGCAGGAAGAAAACGGTTGCCCAGAACATCACTGTCAATGTCAGATGACTCGAGCTGGCATCCCAAATTGTGAAGCTGTGGTTAGGATTTGAGCTTGAGGGCATGACAAAAGGAAACATCGAAGCACCGGCAGTCATGATCACACCGGTGATGCCCAGACCACTGGTAATGAAACCCAGACCCGGACGATTGGCACGTGACAAAACAATGGTCATGGCCATGCCGGCAAAACCAAGTAACGGCAAAATCATGGTCACCGGATAAGTTTGATAATTACTTAACCAGGCACCGGCAGTGACTTCAACCGTTTTCTTCAAAGGATTGGGCAATGCATCGGTCGCCGGCATGTCGATAATGCGGTAGCCATCTATGCCCATCATCAACCATAGACCAGCCAACGCAAATGCTGCAATCGCAATAATACCCATCAGGCTGATCCAGTGTTTGGTGCGTTCTGCCAGTTCACCGGTGGTACGCATTTGGATCCAGATGCCTCCATGCATGGTCAACATGGCAAAACTGAGAATGCCGGCCAGCAAGGCAAACGGATTTAATAGCGCAAAAAATGAACCGGTATAAAACGGACGCAGCAGATCATCAAGATGAAAGGGTACGCCTAGAATCAGATTGCCAAAAGCCACCCCGAAAACCAGTGACGGTACTGCACCACCTACAAACAGCCCCCAGTCCCAGGCATTACGCCAGCGCGCGTCACCGAGTTTACTGCGATAATCAAATCCGACCGGACGGAAAAACAACGCAAACAACACCAGTAACATGGCAAAGTAAAAACCTGAAAAGGCAGCGGCATAGACTGCAGGCCAGGCAGCAAATATGGCACCACCGGCGGTGATTAACCAGACCTGATTTCCATCCCAGTGCGGACCGACGGTATTAATCATGACGCGCCGTTCATCGTCGGTTTTACCGACAAAGGGCAACAGATTACCGACACCCATATCCATGCCATCGGTGATCGCAAAGCCGATCAGCAGAATGCCGACAAACAGCCACCAGATCATTTTCAAACTTTCATAATCAAAAATCATTGTTTGTCTCCATTAAGCTTTGGCGGTGGCGTCTTGTTGTTCAAAATGATAGCGACCCGTATGTAACGAACTGGGGCCTTTACGGGCGAAGTGGAACATCAGCCACATTTCGATCACCAGCAGGAAGGTATAGAAAGTCACAAAGCCGATAATGCTCGTCCATAAATCAGATACCGTTAGCGAAGAGGTAGCCAGAAAAGTAGGCAATACCTCACCGATAGCCCAGGGTTGACGACCAAATTCAGCTACAAACCAACCGGTCTCGATAGCAATCCAGGGCAATGGAATGCCATACAGGGCAGCTCTAAGTAACCAGCGTTTTTCGGCTGCAACACGTTTGGCGCAAAAGTAAAAAGCTAACGCGAAGATCAGTAACATGGCGAAACCGGACGCGACCATAATGCGGAAGGCCCAGAAAAGCGGCGCAATCTGCGGAATTGAGTCTTTCGCTGCCATTTTGATCTGTTCTTCTGTAGCGT
>Ga0181576_10000947_pt1 | contig 22030 bp, 17 predicted proteins | sample 101ome_22_FD_132464 | JGI IMG/M metagenome (GOLD analysis project Ga0181576, IMG submission 132464) | Coastal salt marsh microbial communities from the Groves Creek Marsh, Skidaway Island, Georgia - 101412BT metaG (megahit assembly) | ecosystem: Environmental > Aquatic > Marine > Intertidal... | reverse complement strand
GTCATCGGAATTGTTGCGCGAAAACCATGTTGCGAACCATGGGCGGCGCAGAGCAAATTGTTCGGACCCGGCGTGAAACACATTGGCACAATGAAAACTAGCAATGCAACGAAATCAGCTTCGTTCAAGACTACGCCTCAAGCTAGTGTTGCCAAGTGTTGTTCTGTTTCTGCGAGTGCAGATGAAATGTCATTCCAGAGATCTTCAACGTCCTCGATTCCAACACTCATTCTCACGAAGCCGGGCACAATTCCTGCTTGATTTCTAACGTCTTCAGGAACGAACATATGACTCGAATTGAATGGGCATTCAACCAAGCTCTCAACTCCGCCTAGGCTTGTTGCTTCGAAAATAATCTCTAGACTCCTCATGAATTTCAAAGCCGCTTCATCACCGCCTTTCACGACGAATGAAATCATCCCTGTTCCTTTTGGAACGATTCTCTGAGCCACTTCATAATCCGGACTACTTGGAAGGCTAGGGTGATTGACGTGTTCAATCATATCGTGTGCCTCCAGGCGTTTGGCGAGTTCTGAAGAATTTGATGTGTGAATTGGCATTCTCGCATGAAGGGTTCTCATACCTCTTTCGAGTAAGTAGCACATGTGTGGATCAGCAGCTCCTCCGAAGTGCACCTTTCGAGGGAATATCTCCGCAACGAGGTCCTTCCTTCCAACGACTAGTCCTGCGATTAAATCCGAATGGCCTCCAAGATATTTAGTTCCAGAATGAATTACCAAATCAAATCCTAAATCGATTGGATTACAAGCCCAAGGTGTTGCAAAAGTATTGTCCACTATGCAAATCAGATTGTGCTTCTTTGCTAAGGATGCCATGGCTTCTAAGTCACAGACTTTGATTACTGGATTGGTAATGGTTTCAACATAGAGAATCTTGGTATTCTCTTGAATTGCTGCCTCATAAGATGCCGGGTCTCTCATATCGGCCATTGTAACTTCGATACCAAATCTAGGCAAATCCTCGGTCATCAGGCCGTAAGAGCCGCCATAACAGTCTGCACTTGCTACCATGTGATCTCCACTAGATAGCAATGACATGAGGGTCGTCGATATTGCAGACATTCCGCTTGCGAACGTCTCTCCGTCCTCGGCTCCTTCAAGTTGAGCGACCTTCATTGCAACTCCCTCGGAGTTGATACTGGAGAGTCGGGAGTAAAGTGCGGTGTGCTGGGCTCCTGCAGCCCAACCTGCATATCGCTCGTCTGTTAGTTGATATGTCGCCGTATTGAAAATCGGCGTTACTGCTGCCCCCTCGATATTCTGAGTGCCTGACCATACTGCTCGTGTAGCGAACTCCTTGTCCGAGTGTTTCTCGTTCATGGCCGTCGGAGATAGGGGGGGCAAATCAAGTGAACCCAAAGGGTTCGCAGAAATAGAGGTCTAATTTTGTTCAACCCATTCTGCATAATCAGGAGATGTTGAGGCCTCGAAGGAAATTACCATTGGTAAATCATAGGGGTGTGTTGCTTGAATTTCATCTATCAGAAATTGTTTCTTAGATGCGCTTGTTTTACAACGAATATGCCATTCAGTATCGCTTTGAACGGCGCCCTCCCAACGATAGGTCGAGGTTGTTTTTGTCTGGTGAGCGCATGCCACAAGGCCGGAGTCTATTAGCTTGAAGCACCACTCTCCAACCATGGGCTCTGACCAATCTCCTGGTAGTGTGGTTTCGACCACCCAGACTGAGGATTTCATGTGCCTCGGTACGGGGTGAAGGCAATCAACTAGATGGTGAAGTTTGAATGCCCGACGACCTTACGGGGTGCCGAGGGGACTGTATGCTGGACTACAAACAACCTATCGAGACTGGTCCTATCCCTGCGGACGGAGCCGATTTTGATGTCATTGTAGTTGGAGGTGGACCAGGTGGTTCAGCCGCTGCTGCATTCAATGCGCTAAATGGTTGTAAAGTCCTCCTAATCGAAAAAGGCGTGTGGCCTAGAGACAAGACTTGTGGCGATGCGGTTGGAGGAAAATCACTGTCGCATGCCAAAGAATTGGGTGTACTAGATCTAATTGATGAATCGCCACATTACGTCGTTGACTCGATTGTTTTTGGAAGTGCAAACGGCGCTGAAGTTCGGGTTATGTTGCCAAAAGAGGCATATGAAAAACAAGGCTTGCAATCCGGGTACGCATTGCCTAGAGAGCAATTTGACTACCTCATGTTCCACAAATGTCAAGAAATCGTTCGAGAGAATGGTGGTTCTGTAATTCAAGGCTTCACGGTAACGGAAGTTAATGTCGAAGGCGAGGGGGCAAACGCTTCTGTTAAAGGAGTCAAAGGAAATTTTGGAAGAGACTCTCCTGAGGAATTAGAATTCAATTCACCGCTTACCATTGGAGCCGGTGGATACAATTGTCCCGTGTCTAGAACAATAACTCTCGAAGTATTTGATGAGCCTCATAGAGACGATGACCACTTTTGTGGCGGTTATCGAGAATATTGGAATAACGTAGAAGGGCTCGAAGGAAATGAAGGGCAAATAGAAATCCACTTTGTCGACGAAGTAATTCCTGGGTATTTTTGGCTATTTCCAGTAGGTGATGGGGTAGTCAATGTAGGAATTGGTATGCTGATTTCTGAAGAAAGGAAAGCCAAAAAGAAAGGTGGATGGAGGGGGTTAAAGAAAACCCAAGAATGGTTAATTCGAGAGCATCCTCGTTTCAAAGAGAGATTTGCAAATGCAACAATGATATCCGGCTCTGCCAAAGGTTGGCAGTTGCCCTTTGGTTCACCGAGGAAAAATCCTCCTTCTCATCAACCTCGAAGAGGAGCTATGGCAGGAGCAATGACTGTTGGAGATGCGGCCAGCCTCGTTGATCCATTTAGTGGAGAAGGTATCGGAAATGCTTTGCTTTCTGCTAAACTGACAAGCAAACATTTCGATAAAGATCTGCATTCAAACGGCTTCCCCTCAGAAGCCGCTGATGCTTACATGGAAGAGTTGTGGGCAATACTAGGTAAAGAGCTCACAAATTCAAAAACTCTCCAGAAAATGATGAAGTGGAAGAGGCTTACAAACTGGTTCATCAATAAGGCCAATCGAAAGAAGGAAATTGGTACAATAATGTCTGAAATGATCGCAAGTAAAGAGGCTCAAACTGAGCTTTGGAATCCTTGGTTCTTGTTCAAAACAATTGTACTCCCTTGAAGTGATACCATGGCTCTAGACAATACTCTAGCCGGAATCAAAGCAATTTTCCTAGATCTAGATGGGACCATATATCTTGGAGATAATTTGATTGAAGGCTCGTTAGAATTTCTCTCACGGCTTGATGATGCGGGAATCAAGAGGTATTTCCTATCAAATAATTCAAGCCGTTCTGTAAAGCAATATGTCACAAAATTGCATGCAATGAACATTCCAGCAACAGAGGATGATGTGTTACTATCCACTCATGATTTACTTTCTTGGCTAGCGAATGAAGAAGTGAATGAAACCTATCTTGTTGGAACAGAGGGTATGCGAGAAATGATGGAAGATGCCGGTATAGAAACTAGGTCAACCGACCCTCAGTACGTCGTTCTTGGATATGATACAGAGATAAATTATGAGAAACTAAGCACTGCTAGTGTACTAATGCATCGTGGCGTTCCTTTGGTCGTTAGTCACCCTGACATGGTTTGTCCTTCGCCAGAAGGAGGATTGCCTGATACTGGAGCGTACATGGCCTTGTTTGAGGCGACTACTGGTAAATCTGCTACCCATGTTGCCGGAAAACCAAATGCCGGAATGATCCTTCACAAAGTGAAGGAACTCGGACTCTCCCCGGAAGAGTGTGCTATGGTTGGAGATAGATTGTACACAGATATGGAAATGGCCGATAGAGCAGGAGTTCATGGAATACTAGTTCTGTCTGGTGAAGCTACTCGTGAAGACTTGGTTGCGGCTCCCCAGAACCCTAGTTTAGTAGTCGGCTCAGTTGCGGAACTTTGCTATCGAACTTGTTAGTTAAATCCGCGATGTCAAAAGGGTGCAAAATGATGCTATTGAGTATCGTCTAGGCGTGGGTTTCAATAGAGTAAGTAGCAGAACTGCACAGCGTGGAGAGGGATTGGAACGTCCAGGACGGTTCGGACTGCGACCTGAATACGCTTCCGATTGTCAGAACATGGCCAAGTTTAGCACCCCATGCTGAAGCTGTTGAACGCCTAGTTCTTATGGGAGCAATAGAAGATGATGAGTTGCGGGATGTTCTCTTACGCACACCGCGCGGAATACACGCGCTACCATTGGAGATAGGGCATGATGGCGATAATATCGAAGGAAGTGCTCTACGGATGCCTTGGTGGTCTGATGTTGATGCCGCTAACTCATTACTGCCGGGAATTTACGAAACTGCACAAGTTATTCAGATGTTAGAAATACAGCGCGGCGACTCTGTGATGGTAATAGCGCCGCGAGGGAATTGGTGGACTGAGATATTGATGCAATTGGGTGTATCAAGATTGAGGGTAGTAGAAATCGATGACAGTCGTCGAGTTGAACTACAAAGGCGTTGGAATGAATTACGTCTTGATATCGTGGCGGATGCTTGTGGTTGTCAGATTGAATGGTGTGGAGTGGAAGACATCTACAAAGGAACTCCGGAGGATGGATGGGACAAGATATTGGTAACTGGGGGTTTACCGAGAGTGCCCGTTGGATTATTGATGAGGCTATCTTTCGATGGCATTGCTGTGGCGGCTATTGGTGAAAGCACAGGTACTGTTTTACAGACAATTACGAGGCAAACAGAAGGGGAGTTTCAGGCCCAATGGTTGGCTATTTGGAATGTTGATATGATTCAGGATGAGGTCGCACAGTCCCTTTGTGATCTTGCACCATTTGTCGAACTACCGGAACAAGAAGAGCCGAAGACGACCTCGATCAAGACTGCTTGGATGCATGCCAATGATGAGCCTACAAGAGATAGGTTGGGGCCTGCGGGATTGTTAGACATGATTGAAGAGGTATGGAGCGAAGTGGAAGCCACCACTGAAAGTGAAGGGATAGGAGTAAGCTTGCGCGAAGTCTTAGCTCAAGATTTGTTCAAGATGGGGAATGTTCTGCAAAGATTGGGAATACTTCGAGTAGCCGCGGAACATCATGGAAGTTCGTTCCAACTAAGTCCATCCCCAGAGGCGGCTTGTTTCCTTGGAATGACTTTCTCGGATGATGAGGAAGACGGCCTGGCTTGGCAGCGTCTAGCAATTGAGACGAATCCGAATTATGGTGGCTCTTGGAATGAGATAGGCGAGGCTTTGCTACAAAGAGGGCAACCCGAGATGGCAATCAAATGGTTCCGAGGAGCGATTAATTCTGTCAATTATTGCGAAAGGGGCGCTGCTTGGGCAAATCTCGCTAGAGCGCACCTAGAGATGAGGCGAAATACCTCGGCGTTATTCGCAGCTCAAGAGGCGGCTGCATTGATGCCAGATGAAGAAGAACTGGATGAATTACTTGAACAATTAACTGATGGTTTGGCCTGAGTTAGTATTGAAGACAGGGGGCTTATCCCAGTCCGATGGTAACTGTAGTCACCGGTGCTTCGGGATACATCGGTAGCCACGTGGTAGCCAATTTGCTAGCTCGTGGTGAGAAGGTCAGGGCTACAGTCCGAGATGTTGCTGACCCTGAACGTGTGGACCATTTACGCAATCTACCAATCGCAGATGGAGGTGAATTGGAAGTCATCGGGATGGACCTATTCAATCCCGATTCTGTTGATGCTGCAATCGCAGGGTGTAGTGACTTAATCCATACAGCGGCGACCGTGGTGGTTAGGTCAAAGGACCCACAGAGAAAAATTGTCGACCCTAGCGTTATTGGTACTCAAAATGTGATTTCGGCAGTTGAGAAATCGGGTACAATCAAGCGAATTGTGCACACATCGTCGACGGCTGCAATCAGACCAATGGATTGGAAGGATGGTACTGTACTAACCACTGAGACTTGGGCCGATGATGCAACCCTCGAAGAGAATCCGTACGGCTTAGCAAAGGTTAGTGCTGAGCGCTTGATTAGAGATTGGCATTCCTCTCTGGATGAAGAAACTCGGCCGAGATTAGTTACTATTCATCCATGTATGGTGTTCGGCCCGCCTATGTCTCCACGGCATCTGCGAGGCTCTCTTGCGATTCTAATGGCGATTGTTCGAAGAGAAGTCCCTCTCAATCTGCCGATGCAAATCAATATCGTTGACGTTAGAGATGTTGCAGAAGCTCATGTCAGAGCCTTGACCGAAGGTGAAGATATGGGGCGCTACCTAACTGTCTCTGGTGAGATGATGATGAATGATATTGCAAAATCTCTCAAGGTTGCTCATCCTGAAAGAAAGTGGACTACTTGGGAAGCCCCGTACTGGCTCGCGATTATTGCATCATTTTTCCACCCCAAAATCGATGTGGCGTGGGCTAAGAGGCATCTTCGAAAGAAACTCTACTGGGATGCGACTCCGGCAGAGGAAGATTTGCGGATGGAATGGCGGGAACCTATAGATTCCATTCTAGATACGACACCACCAATCCTTCAGAATAACTGGGATTAATCTCTTGTTTAGCCTTCAAGTTCTGCTTCAATAACTTCTTCGGATTTATTCCGGAGCCATAGGGTCGTTGCTACGATTGCGATTACAATAGAGGTAAATGATACTCCGATAAGCAAATTGGACAATGATGATTCTTTAGAGGTAGATGGTTTTTCACTGTTAAATTGTGGTATCTTACTTTCATCATAAACCGGCCTTACCATAACCAAATCAAAAGAGGAGTCTTCATCGAAGAAGTCAGAGGGTGGTGCTGGATCCAAATCCGAATAACCGTCGAACCGTAATGGCACTTCGAATATTCTTTCTTCGCTTACGTCAAGAGTCAATAGAACGTCAAAGGTGTACGGAACCCTTGGTTCCATGAATTCTGAGCCTGTTAATATCCCTGAAATCGGCAGGGATATTGCTGTGCCTGTGACATCGAATTCTGTCCAAGCATTCCAATGCTCGGGCTGTACATCCAATACAATGTAAATGGTGTCTCCAACTAGTGTGCCTTGGCCTTGTGCGTCATCATTTCCATCGGAGCCGAGGTCAACATTTGGCCTGATTTGGGCTATTTGGGCTGTATTGGTATCCCAATCTAAAGAACTGAATGCAATTTGCATCTCGTATGTTCCATTAGGGACCCAAACATAATGTCGATCGTCCGTGGCATATGTCCCAAAAGTGCTGGTAGGGCCGTTGTTGAAATGGCTCCACTCTCCTTTCCAAGCATGTCTGAGCTGATCTGTGCTGAGATTCAAACCTCTAGTGTCCATAATAGCTTCAAAATGCTCGTAGGCGTCCCAAACTGTGGCTTCTGGATAGTCTAGAAATCCGTCTTCGTCTGGGTCTCTCATCACCTGGAGAGTTCTGGCAAGTGCCAACGCCCTATCTGTGTCAACGAGTCCGTGCCCCACTCTCCAATCATGACATCTATTTGTGTTCTGGGAGATGTAGCAATCTTCTGGAATGTCGTCACAAGTATCGTCGTCATTTCCTTCCTCACACGAATTCCTTAGTTTGTCGTAGTGAGAAGTAAGTTCCAATATTAATTCGATTTCGTGCACTCTCGATTCATTCCTAGTTTCCCAGTCTTCGAATTGTAGCCCTTTGGCAGGCTCATCGAAATATGAGCTATTTCCTTCATCATGATCATCGATTTGATAATCGGCTGCTCCTAATGAAGGAGCAGCGGCTAGTAGAAGGGTGGCAATGCCTCCAATATGGGGTGTCGCCATACTAGTCCCGGATATCGCCATGTAGTATAGATCGCCTTGAGTGCGAGTAGAGGCGTCGATAGCTGTAGCTCTCGGGGCTGTTGCCCAAATATTTCTTCCAGGAGCACCCACATCCGGCCATGTGTGCTGTTGAGTTTTCCAACCTCTACTCGAGAAAGAAGTTACAGAATTGCCGTCATGTGTGAGCGCGGCTACGGAAATTGCTGAGGGGGTATTTGCATAGACGTTTGTCCTCAAATCGCTTTCAGATTCGTCTCCATTACCTCCACTATTTGAAGCCGCGAAGATGACTGCTACGTCGTTATCATAAGTCAACATATCAGTCAGAATTGTGACAGTGTTGGAAGGGTTGTAATCTCCATTAGTGCCCCATGAATTCGACACCACTCTGATGTTGTAGTCATTCAATCCTGGCCTACTGTGTTCGTAAGTCCATTCTAGACCCTCAACTGCAGCGAAGATAGAGGCTCCATCTCCCGTCCCAAGTGCAACTATTGTGGCTCCTTTTGCAGTACCCAGCCTTCTTCCTCCTGAGGCATCGCCATTTCCTGCTATGGTGCCTCCAACGTGTGTTCCATGCCCACTAGATGTGTCGGAGTTGCAATTCGGAGCATCCACCCAAGCAAGCCCTGTCCATTTTGCCGACCAAATTAATTTCTCTCCAGTCCATGGTTCTCCACAATCAAAATCTGGATGTTCTCCGTCAATTCCGGTATCAAGATCTACAGCGGTTGCACCTTCGCCGTCGTACTCTTTCAAGGAAAGATCTGGTTCAGTTTTGAGGACACCATCGGTTCCAATAATGGCCCGATGCCAAGCAAGACTAGCATTTACCCACCTTACTGTTTCATGCATCATTGATTCTGTATCGTCTTGGTCCCCTGGGAGATAGAAGTGTTCTATCGGGACATTAAGTTCCATGTGTTTTACGATTGAAAAGCTGGATAATCTGGATATTTCTTTGGCAGTCCCTACAATGAGGCCGCCATTTAGGACTGACATTTCCGAAATCATGTCTATTCCCATAGATTCCAATGACTTCCAAACAGAATTATCCTGCTCGCCTGTGAATTGGACAATTACTTCCAATTCCTCTAATGAGCTCAGTTCTGAAACTAACTCATTGCTCATTTTAGACATATCTGGTTGGTCAGTAATGTTAGTGTAGGCTAATGAGCCAGACATTGATGCAACCAGCGCAACCATGAATACGGCAAGTCGCATATCAATGCCGGAATAGTAGTTAGATTTCAACAAACCCCAAAGACGAGTGCGAACATGAGTACCGTTCAAATCAAGTATGGATGGGATGTGGATTACGTCATGCGCACCAAAGCAATCGCCTTGGTGGTAATGTTCCTTGCTTCTGCTCTTTCGGGCTGTTTCGGAGGGGGTGATATGGCTCCAGAGGAGCCAGATGGTGTGTTTGATACCCTGTGCCCGGACGGAATAGCACGAAATGTATGGTATCATTTTGCAAACGCGACTGACGCTGTAAATACCTCAAGTATCTTCAACGGGAGTGATGCATTGGTCGAGGACAATCTTCCTCTGTGTACAGTAGGAAGTTACTATGGAATAGGTATGTCGACCTTCGAGCCAACTATTGGAATTACATCCGAAGACAATCTTTACATCACAAGTTGGGGGAATGGAGATTCCGGATCAACCGCTATTGTCCAATGTTCTAGTTTAATCGGAATGATTGGTTCTGTTGAGTATGAATGTGTAGATGTTTACAATCCACCCACTATTCCTGTTGCAAACTCAAACGATCCTTATGTCTACGTCGACCCATGGACTGATCGTATAATGAAATTCGATATGCACGCTCTCTTGGGGATGACTGTTGAATGGTCTGATAATGAAGGACAGAGTTGGAGTCCGCCAACTGTAGCCACTGGAACATCGATTCAGGACCACCAGACAATTGCTTCTTCCCCTTATCCTGCAGCATTACATCCAACAACTTGGGTATTCTGTATCAATGGTAATTGGCAATCGCCTCTCTGCTCGTCGAGTTTTGATGGCGGCCTTACTTGGACTCAACAAGTTCCGGGTTCCCCTCTAAATTGCAATAGTGGTGGATTGACCGGGCATATGATTGGTGCAAACGATGGAAATTTGTATCGTGGAAACCCAGGATGTGATGGAGAAGGATATTCGATTTATCGAACTACAGATGGTGGTATAACTTGGACTGAGCATCCTCTTCCTACAGAGGCCACTGGTACTGCAGATACTTGGAACTTCGAGGAAGCACAAGTCCATCCAGATGAAGAAAACAATCTACATGCAATGTGGATGGGGCTCGATAATATGCCATATTACTCATACTCAAGAGACGAAGGCGATACTTGGTCAGATCCTATGATGATAGCCCCGCCAACCCAGTTAGAGGGTACTGGTTTTCCAGCAATTGCAGCTGGTGGAGAAGGTAGGGTTGCATTGGCTTATCTCGGGGACTCGGGTAACGATACTTGGAATGGTTATATTTCGATGATTACCGATGCTTTCTCAGATAATCCACTTATCACCACTGTTCAAGTCAACGAATTTGGAGACCCGTTGGATGTATCGGCCGACTGTGGTTACAACCGATGTGGTGGTTTTGGGGATTTTATCGATATTTTGATTGATCAACATGGAAGGCCTTGGTTCGGACTTTCACACAACATCGTAGATGAGGGGATTTTTGGTACGATTACAATAGGTCCGAGTCTACGTGGCTCTCTAACTCCTCTCCCTGAGATGCCAATGGGCGGGCCAACTACACTGCTTAGCAACCCTACTGGTGGAAACTCCACCGTCTAGTCATTCAGAGCATTCCGGTCTCTTGTAGAAGTCCATATGCTTGCATTGCATAGTATAGCGAAAAGGCAATCATTACTATGCCACAAATAGCCAACAATCTTCCATACACGATTGTTGAAATATTTCCGCTTGCTCTATGAATCCCATAGGCGATTGCCGCTTTTGTTAGCATTATTGTCACTAGGAATGTTATCGCATAGGCGATTGGGGCTAGAATTTCTTCGTCGGCCGCTGAGGCCATTAACGGCCCTCCGATTAGGAACCAGAAAACATACACATTTGGATTCAATAGATTCGTGATTACCCCTCTAAGAAATGAACCAGTGGGGGGTGGTGCGTCTTCATCCATATTGGGGGGTTCCAAACCGAAGCATTCGTAGCCCATTTGAGCCAGAAATATCGCTCCTGCAAGCGTGATTACCAATAAGGCAGAAGGGTTTGTTGCTATCCATGCTGCAGCAAATAGGCTGAAGATTACTAGGGGCCCATCTGTGAAAATTGGGGCTGCTGCAGTCCACAAACCAGCTCGAAGACCACCGGATAGCGTTTCACGGATTACCATAGTTAGGAGTGGTCCGGGTTTGATTCCCTCTACTATCCCTAATGTGGCTCCAGCAATTGTTAGGCCTAGGATCAAATCAGTTTCCAAATAACTCACCACTACCTACTAGCTGCAATTATTGCTAGTAAGCGCAGTATCTCTACGTAAAGCCAAATTAGAGTTACCATCAAGCCAAATGCGGCTCGCCATTCGAGTTCTTTTGGAGAGCCTGAAAGGACTCCCCTTTCGATGAAATCAAAATCCGCCGCAAGGCAGAAAGAGGCAATTCCTACCACGAATAAACTGAATGCAATACCCCATGGGCCGGGCTGCATGAAAGGTAATGAAAATCCGACAAATGACCCAATTATCGAGATGATATAAATTACAAAGATCCCAATAATTGCTGAAGTCAATGCAATTTGAGTATTTCTGTCCCAGTGAATCAGCCCCATTCTGTATATCGTCAGCATTACACCGAGAATCGAGAATGTTAGTAGAGCAGATATTATGCCAATACCTGGGAAAGCTAACTCGTAAAACCAAGTTAACCCGCCCAATGCCATTCCTTCGAATACCGCATACAGACAGATTAGGACTGGATTTGTGGAACGGGAAAAAATTACTACCATTGCTGTAATGAAGCCTCCAAGAAACCCTAGTATCATCAATGGAGCTGATGTCGGCATCGAGAATGCTGTGAATAGGGCTGTTAGAATTGTAATTCCTAGTAAAATCCCGGTTTTTTCGGCTGTTCCTTCAATGGACATTGTTGTAGACTCATCTGTAAGGTCAAAACCATCCCACCACGGTTTATCTTGATAGCTTGAGGAAGAGAATGTGTCATCGCTTAGCGCTGGATTGCCTGAACGCATCATAAGATTCGCGAATGTTTGGTCATTCAAAAGACCAATGCCGGAAATCGGGCTGTTTTGTTGTATGTAGGCTTTTTACCACACTCCCATAACCTCTGGTCATGGAACTGAGTGCGATTATGGGTGAGTCAGAGAGCATCAAAGACTGGATTATCGACATAAGAAGGGAATTACATAGATTTCCTGAACTAATGTATGAAGAACATCGAACAAATGCCTTAGTTCGAGAAAAATTAGATGAATTAGGGATTGAATATCAGTTCCCTATCGCTGAAACTGGAGTTCTTGCTTCAATCGGTAATGGAGATGGGCCATGTATTGCATTGAGAGCAGATATGGATGCTTTACCAATCCACGAAACCGCCGATGTTGATTTCAAGAGTGAAATAGACGGTAAAATGCATGCCTGTGGGCATGATTGTCATACTGCTATGTTGTTAGGGGCTGCTAAAATACTCAGTAAAAAAGAGATTCAAGGGACTGTAAAATTCCTATTCCAGCCTGCCGAAGAAGGCGGGGCTGGAGGGCAAAAAATGACCAATGAAGGCGCGTTAGAAAATCCAGAGGTTGAGCGTATATTCGGATTGCATGTTTGGCCTAGAATGCCTACAGGGCAAGTGGGTTCTAGAGCCGGTTCGTTCCTGGCAGCTGCTAGCTTCATGGATATTGAAGTGAAGGGTGTCGGTGGTCACGCCGCTTCTCCTCATTTTTGCGTTGATCCTGTTCTAGCTTCCTCTAGAATTGTAGATTCTCTCCAAAGTATTGTATCGAGAGAGACGGATCCTTTGGAGTCTGCAGTAGTAAGTGTGACTGCAGTAAATGGAGGTGATGCGCATAACGTCATTCCGGAATCTGTCGCAATAAAAGGGACTGTGCGATCATTGACAATGGATGGTTTGAGGCGTTTGCAGAAAAGAGTATCAGAAATCTGCGATTTAGTTGGTCGAGCGAATGGTTGTGAAGTAAGTGTTGAGTTTCCAGGTAACGATTATCCTCCAACCTACAATGATCCAGAAACTTGGGGTTTTGCAAAGGGTGTAGCTGAATCCTTGATTGGTGAAGAAAACGTCAACGAATTAGCGCCTGTTATGGGGGGAGAAGACTTTGCTTTCTATACTCAAAAAACAAATGGGTGTTTTGTTGTTCTTGGAGTAAATAATCCAGATAAGGGTTGTATATACAATGTACATACTCCTCAATTCAAGGTTGACGAGGATGCTTTGCCTTTGGGTACTGCATTGCATGTCTCGTTTGCTCTAGAGTCGTTAAATGGCGCTTAGACTAGTTCTTGCAGGTGCTTTCCAGTAAAGCTCGCCTTACTATTTGCTACCTGTTGAGGCGTTCCCTCAGCTACGATTGCGCCACCGCGTTCCCCACCTTCTGGACCCAAGTCTAGTACCCAATCTGCACACTTTACCACATCCAAATGATGCTCGATAACTATGACAGTATGTCCATTTCTTCGCAATCTAAGAAGGACATCGATCAATTGGTGAACGTCTGACATTGCCAATCCGGTTGTCGGTTCGTCGAGGATATACACTGTATGTTTCCTAGCTGGCCGGTGAAGTTCCGTTGCGAGTTTTACTCTCTGCGCTTCGCCGCCAGATAGGGTGGTTGCTGGTTGCCCGAGCCGAATATACCCCAAACCTACATCCTCAAGAGTAGAGAGTATTCTGTGGATTTTCTTTTGATTTTCAAAGAATTTTGTGGCCTCTTCAACAGGCATCTCAAGAATATCAAAAATTGTCTTGCCCCGCCATTTTACTTCTAACGTCTCTCGAGTGTAACGTTTTCCTTTACAGATATCACAAGTGACCCAAACATCAGGTAGGAAGTTCATTTCTAATTTCATTGAGCCTGCGCCTTTGCACGCCTCGCATCTACCTCCTTTTACATTGAAAGAGAAATGGCCGGGGCCGTATCCTCTCTCTCGGGATAGTTTGGTCTCAGCGAATAACTCTCGGATTGGAGTAAATGCTCCAGTGTATGTTGCCGCATTAGAACGAGGGGTTCTACCAATTGGAGATTGGTCGATGACTATTGTTTTGTCAATATGCTCCGTACCTTCAAGCCGATCATAACTTCCTGGAGATACATCGGCGCCGTGCAATTCTCGCAACAGGGCAGGGGCAAGGGTTCCGGTTACTAGCGACGATTTACCGGAGCCAGATACACCTGTTACCGCAATCATACATCCAAGTGGAATCTCGACGTCTAAATCTCTCAAGTTGTTTTGTCTAGCCCCTCGAATCGTAAGCATTCTTTTGGCATCAGGGCTAGCCGAATCTTCTGGTAGTGGTATGGACTTTCTTCCTGAAAGATAGGCCGCAGTCATGCTTTCTTTGGAAGAAAGTAAGGATTTGAGATCGCCATTAGCGACTACTTCTCCTCCTTCCTTTCCTGCGCCTACTCCGATATCGACTAGCCAATCTGCCTGTCTTAGGGTCGCTTCGTCGTGTTCGACCACCAAGAGGGTGTTGCCTAGATCTGTGAGTTCTCTAAGAGTCTCCAATAGCCGATCATTATCTCTTGGATGGAGTCCAATAGAGGGTTCATCGAGTACATACATCACCCCTGTCAGTCTAGTGCCGATTTGCGTTGCTAGGCGTATTCTTTGTGATTCCCCGCCAGAGAGTGTGTTTGCCTTTCGATCTAAAGTTAGGTAATCCAATCCAACGAGGGCGAGGAATCTCAATCGTGCTTCAATCTCCTTGATGATTTCTTTACCGATGAATAAATTTCTCTCATCGAGATGCTTTACTTGATTCACGATTTCGGTATTGGGTACGTCTCGCTCCAATTTTTCCCAAGTTTCGTCAGTTTCGCCAATTCGCCAATTTTGAACTACGGCGAGTGCTTCAATCACACTGCAAGATGAAAAATTGGGAAGAGTGACGTCTCCTACTGTGACTCCACTGACGGCTTTGTTTAGTTTTCTTCCATTGCAGTCCGTGCAGTGCTCATCGGTCATGTAGGAAGCTAGGCGTGAGCGGGTTCGGTCAGAAGAGGTCTCAGTGTATGTTCGCCTTATTCTCGCAAAAACACCCTCCCAGGGTCTTGTCATATTGTATGATGAGCCTTTATCAGAAGTAAATTGGAAATTGATGGCTGTACTTCCACTGCCATGCAGAAGTATGTCTTTTGCATCATCGTCTAATTCCCCAAAGGGAATGAATGGTGATATACCATAATGTTCGCAAACTTGAGTCATTTGAGAGCGGTACCAACCTGACATCATTGAGGTTCTGAAAGGGCGTATGCATCCTTCCTCAACTGTCGCTAGTCTATCAATCACCAAGTCGGCAGAAAATTCTCTCTGAACTCCCAGACCCTGGCATGAGGGACATGCCCCTAATGGGTTGTTGAATGAGAATACGCGCGGGCTCATTTCCGGGAGGAACGAACCATGCTCCGGGCAGGCAAATTCCTCTGTGTATGATATTGTCTCGCCGATTTGAGTTTGGAATCTCTGGTCTTTCGCATTATCCTCTGGAGTTGCTAATGGCGCTTCCAGGCTCTCAACAGCGACTGCTCCGCCTCCGATTCTCATACCCTCAGATATTGCCTCGGTCAATCTCTGCTTTGACGCCCTAGATAGCCGAAGCCTGTCCACCCTTACGTCTATGTCATGTCGAAGATTCTTCTCCAAAGTTGGTGGGTCTTCGAACTCTGCATCTCTACCGTTTACTCTCCCGTGAAGGTAGCCTTGTTCCACTAGTGCGTTGAATAAATCTGCATGAGTTCCTTTTCTGGCACGAATTGCGGGAGACCAAATTGAGATTGCGTGGCCCTCGAACCTCCATAGAACATCGTCTACTATTTCCTGGACTGTTCTTCTAGCCACCTCTTTGCCACATTCCGGGCAATGGGGTAGGCCTATTCTAGCCCATAGAAGTCTCAGATAATCCATGATTTCTGTTACCGTTGCTACAGTTGATCTTGGGTTATGGCTGCCTTGTTTTTGATCGATGCTAATTGCGGGAGAAAGCCCCTCAATACTGTCACAGTCGGGTTTTTTCATTTGTCCTAGGAATTGTCTAGCATAGGATGACAAGGACTCAACATATCTTCGCTGGCCCTCTGCATAGAGTGTGTCGAATGCGAGGCTTGACTTTCCAGAGCCAGAAACGCCAGATATAACGACGAATTTACCACGAGGTATCTCTACATCAATATCTCTGAGATTATGAGTGCGAGCTCCTCGAACGACTATCCAACCGTCGTTAGAAGTTCCGTTCTTACTACCCCTCGCCAAGTCTTGCACCCCTTATGGTAGGTCCTCCGTGAGAGAGATTGTCCTTGAAGTCATGTATATGAAATCTGTAAATTCGAATAATTACTATTTGATCTCATCATTGAGTAATTGAAAATTGTATTTTTTGTAAAAATTCAAGATTAAATGTGATAGTTTTCGGGAATATGGCATGAAAACTGCAATTGAAAGGGGTTTTCAATCCACGATGGGGGATGAGTCTGACGATATTGTTAGACGTGGTGCGATAGCATTCGCCATCATCGGATTCCTTACACATCTGGCTTTGTGGGCACTTCACAGCTCTGGAAGAATAGAGATTTTGGGGGACTCTGTGGAATTAGTTCAATCACCACTTTCTGCTCTTTACACACCGTTCTCGATATTGCTTGTCTACGAAGTTTATCAACTGATTCGAACGATTCCAGATTCATTTTCTTCATCTGTTGGAAAGCAATACGAAATCGCCACTCTACTTGTTGTCCGAGATATACTCAAGCGGCTCTCTGAGGTTAGTAAATCCGAAGGATGGGAAATCAGTGATGATGTTGGCTTCCTCTTAATTGAATGTGCGGCATTCATCGCTTTGTTTTACACATCATTGACCTATCACAAAATCAGTACAAAGAGTGATGATGATGAAATTCTGAGTGACGATGTAACGACTTTCATAACTACAAAAATGGCTGTTGCTAATGTCATGCTGATTGTATTCATTGCGATTGGAGGATTCTCACTGTACAGTTGGATTGGCGCAGTTCAAGACGGAGGGGGTTCGGTTGATCGTGCAATATTCTTCCTTGACTTCTTCACTTTCCTGATACTGGCAGATATCCTGATTTTGTTAATTTCTTATTGGTTCTATACCGACTTCGGTAATCTAGCCCGTAACACAGGATTTGTGCTCTCAACTGTCATTATCCGCGTGGCAATATCGTCTGAAGGAGTCTCTTCGATGATTCTCTTCACTCTAAGTGGTGTTCTCGGGATTGCAATCTTGAGGATGTTCTCTAGAGGAGCCATAGTGCGTCTATGACTTTGCCCGCTTCACCATCAGTATCGGGAGGGAGGAGTGTGAGTCCGTTGTGGGCTACCATGCTGTGCATGTTTCCACTGCCCTGATGTGTGTGGGTTGTGGCGAGTAATTGCCCATTTTCAGATCTAATTTGGATTCGCCTTAGGCATAGTTTACCAGGCGCTCCTGAAATGCCTTCTTCGAGTTTAACTGAAACTTTGTGGCTTAGTCTTGGACCCATCTCTTCATGATACCCAAGTGATTTTGCAACCCATGGAGCAACTAGAACGTGGAATACAACGAGGCTGCTCACAGGGTTTCCTGGAAGGCCGAACAAAGGTGTTCCTTTCCATGTTCCAAACAATGGCGGGCCCCCTGGTCTGAGCTTCATCCTCCAGAATGATATGTTACCTTCTTCTTCCATAATTTTCCGAACAAGATCCCATTCTCCCATGCTAACTCCTCCGCTTGTGAGGATTGCGTCGCAAGTGGAAAGTGAGTCCAATGTTGTTCTCAATTCATCCATTGAATCGTTCGCTGATTCGTGTCTTACTGCTTCGCAACCCATCGATTCAACCAATGAGGCGAGAGCGTGAGAATTGGATTCGTATATTTGTCCCGGTTCAAGTTCTGTTCCTGGTTGAACTAACTCGTCTCCTGTGGACAGGATAGCAATTCTTGGTTTCCTGATTACTTCGACTTCTCCGTGCCCCATTGTGCCAGCTAATGCAATACTCGCAGAAGAAAGGAGAGTTCCTGCAGGTAGTGCTTCTTGTCCTATGGAAAGATTCTCTGCTCTTCTTCGGATGTATCCTGTTCTTGCTGGCCCATTGATAATTACTTGCTCTTGGTTCGCTTCGGTGTCTTCGACCATTACAATTGCATCCGCTCCTTCTGGGAGCGGAGCTCCTGTCATGATTCTACATGCTTGGCCTGAGTTTATCGACGAGGGAGTTTCTCCTCCTGTCTGGCTTGTTCCAATAATAGTCAATTCTGCACCAGGTCTTTGGCAATCTGAGGATATTACTGCAAACCCGTCCATTGCTGAGTTATCGAATCGAGGATCGTCTACTTTCGATACCAGTGCCGATGCTAAGATCCTCCCTCTTGCTGCATCTAATGAGATAATCTCGGTGTGTTTTGGCAATGGATATTGTAGGGCTAATTCAATTGCTCGCTCGAGAGGGACGCCCTTCTCCATGGTTGGCCAGACACCGCCTCGTTGAAGTGTTATTCCCACCTCCTGAGTGCGTGCTGGGTACTGAGGAAGTGCTGATTGCGTTTGCTTTGCTGGTAGTTGCAGCCATGTATTCCTCTGTTGGTCATGGAGGGGCCTCGGGATATTTGGCAGTTCTTTCCTTGACCTCGTTTGCAACGATGGAAGAGGTTTGGTTGAAGCAACACGCATGGAGTCTGAATCTAATTGTGGCTGCTATTGCCTTCTATCATTACCAAAGATCTGGCCACCATATTCCTAGAATTACTACTGTTTTCGTTTTAGCAAGTATTCCTATGGCATTTGCCGGTGGTTATTTCTTGATTGAGGGGGCCATTTACGATGTATTACTTTCGATTACTCTAATCTGGGCATCGGTTCGATTATTCAGAGTTGACTCTAATTTCGATGAAGAATCAGTAGAGAATTTACCCCTATCTCAAGCGGTACCTGCTGGAGCTGGTATTGGCCTTTTGAGTGGGATTATTGGAGTGGGAGGAGGTATTTTTCTTTCTCCACTTCTCCTCTTAAAGCGTTGGGCTACCCCGAAGACTGCGGCTGCAACTGCGGCCTTGTTCATCTGGTTGAATTCTGCAGCCGCCCTAACTGGATCATACCTTTCAGGAGAGTGGTTAGTCGAAATTGATACTATTGCACCCTTCGGTTCAGCAGTGCTAATTGGTGGATTTATAGGTTCAAAATTGGGTGCAGATTTAATCCCGCAGAGAGCAGTCAGGATTGTTCTTGTTGTAGTATTGATGCTCGCTGCGGCTCGCAGGGTGTTACTACTTGTTTGACTCAAGCGCCAATCATATCTGCGTGCCCGCATTCGGGGTATGCGCATTGTACCTTGTATCGGTCACGCTTTGGTTTTGGGATTTGTAAAATCGAACCGCACATCGAACATTGGTGAGTGATGATCTCTGGTTCTTTAGGCCGAGTATCTTCCAAATCATCCAAGACTGTTCCTGCTGATGTCCAACCAACTTCGTCCTCATATCTATCTCCATCATCTGAAATTTCGGATTCTCTAAGCCCCAATTTAATTCGCAGGCGGCGGCGCTTTTTCTTCTTCGGGGCTGGGTGAGATTTTGGTTTACCTTTCGGTCTCTTTGAAGGAGGTGTTTTCGGTGCGCCCTTCGGAGGTGGTCCGCGTTTTACTGGAGGTTTTTTGCGGCCTTTTGGGACTGGTTTCTTTCCTTCGGGCGCTGGTCTCTTACGCTTTTTTGGAGGTGGTGTGGCACTGCCCTTCTTTGGCGGAGGAGGTGCTTTCCTTTTCGTTGGAGGGGGGCCTGGCGGAGGAGGGGCTTGCTTCTTTGGCGGAGGTGGTGGTGCTGACTTCTCGGCCATGATAATCCTCCTAAGGCAAAGCCGGTGATGCTATGAAAGAATCGGGGCGTTGATGCCGATTTAGGCTGGGAAGTCCAATAGTGAAATGCTAGGTACGGGTGATATCGCTCCCTTACCATCCAAACCGTCAAGCTCAATCAAAAATAAGGCTCCGACTACTTCTGCACCTGCTTTTTGGCAGAGTTCAACACAAGCATTTACCGTCCCTCCTGTTGCCAGAAGGTCGTCAACAATTACTGCCCTTTCTCCTTGCTTCAATGCGTCATCATGCATCTCTAATGAGTTAGTTCCGTATTCTAGAGAGTAGTCGACTCTCATCTTTGATGCTGGAAGTTTGCCAGGTTTTCGAACTGGAACAAATGAGATTCCGAGTTCGGCGGCGAGTAGAGCGCCGAAAATGAATCCTCTGGCTTCTGGGCCTACTATTGCGTCGGGTTTCCAACCAGCTTGATTCATTCTCTCGATGAATAGATCTGTTGTGGTAGAGAGGAGGGTGCCGTCGGACAGGACAGGTGTGATGTCCCGGAACATGATTCCTTCAATCGGAAAATCCGGCACCGTCCGAACGGCGTCCCTCAACTTTTGCGTCATATCATCAGACATGCTAATCGCTCCTAATAGGGGCGTTCCTTTCTATATTTTGAAAGGGGTTCTGTATCTAATCAAGTACTACGTTTCCATAGAATAGGATCATTGCGATAGCTAGACCCCACATGACCATACTGATGTCTTTGTGCTTGCCAGATAGCCCGTTGATTGCAACATATGTCACGATACCCCATGCAATACCTGCTGCAATTGAGTAGGTAAATGGCATCATGACCATTGTTATGAATGCTGGAATCGCGATTGTGTTTTCTGACCAATTGATGTCGGCCGCTTGCCTCATCATCATAGCACCTACAATCACCAAAGCCGGGGCTGCTGCGAATGTTGGGATCTGCTTGAATAGACCTGCCATCAGTAGACCAGATAGCATTAGTACTCCAACAGTTACTGCCACCAATCCTGTCTTTCCGCCCTCTTCGATACCCGCTGCGGATTCGATGTAGGTGGTTGTGGTGCTGGTACCGAATACGGCACCAACCACCGTTGCGCCAGCGTCTGACATGAATGCTTCATCGGAATTGTGGAGTTCGTCGTTCTCATCCACATATCCTGCTTGGCGTCCAACAGAGTATAGTGTGCCAGCGGTGTCAAAAATATCCACGAATAAGAATGCGAGCATTACCATGGCAAAGTCGGCCCATGAAACTCCATCACCAACATCTCCCATTCCTGCATCCCCGAAGGCTGCCATGAAAGATTCCTCAGGGAATTCTGCAACGTCCCAGAGAGCTGATGTAGAGAATGCGACCTCTTCGACTCCATTGTATGGGTCAGAAGCACCGACGGCCCAACCGATTACGCTTGTTCCGAGGATTCCGTATACAATTGCTCCTTTCCAACCACGAGCCATCATTGCTGCAATACCAATCAAACAAACCATTGCCCAAAGTTCTCCGTCAGTGTATGTGATTCCTTCGAGTTCGTGAGTTAGTTGAACTAGTGTAGCTGGGTCATCGGTGATCCAGCCCATCTCCCTAAGGCCGATGATTGACAGGAACATTCCAATACCTGCTCCTGTAGCTATCTTCAAGTCTGTCGGGATTGAGTTGATCATTGCTGTTCTTGCGCCTACTTGAGGTAGAGATAGTATGAGGAATAAAATTCCTTCTAGGAATACTGCAAATAGTGCAATTTCCCAACCTATGCCGTTCTCAGGCAATACAACACTGAATGCAAAATATGCATTAAGGCCCATTCCTGGCGCAAGGGCGAACGGTAAATTCGCCCATAATCCCATGATCACACAACCCACAAAAGCGGCGACCGCTGTTGCGAATAATGCATCATCGAAGGGTATTCCTGTACCCTCAGGCATGAAGCCCAAGGAGAGCATGTCTGGGTTCACGAACAGAATGTACGCCATTGTCAAGAATGTCGTGAGTCCTGCTCGTAATTCCCCCTCTAAGGAACTGCCCTTTTCTGTATATCCAAAGTAGTCATCTAATTGTTTTACTTCCATTTTTTCACCTGTCTTTCTTACTGTAGCCCATAGGCTACTTAGTCGTTGAACTTGCTGTTCGGCTTATGAAAAATGCCCTTGAAACGTCACTTTTGCAGTACCAGGGGTGTTCCGTT
>Ga0181576_10000943_pt1 | contig 22084 bp, 18 predicted proteins | sample 101ome_22_FD_132464 | JGI IMG/M metagenome (GOLD analysis project Ga0181576, IMG submission 132464) | Coastal salt marsh microbial communities from the Groves Creek Marsh, Skidaway Island, Georgia - 101412BT metaG (megahit assembly) | ecosystem: Environmental > Aquatic > Marine > Intertidal... | reverse complement strand
GATGAAAAGATCCAAAAGAGACATGTCCAAGCGAGCCTTTGAAAAAGGCTATCAAACCGGTCTCGCTGGCAGATCCAGCGATATCTGCCCCCACAGCGAGGGGCCCCAACGTTTAAGCTGGCTCCAGGGCTGGCGAGAGGGTCGAACGGACCAATGGGACGGATTGAATGGAGTAACCGGCTGTCACAAGCTCTCGGGATTCTGAAGTCTCCGCCATCTAAAAGAGCACCAAATCCCGCCATTTATCGAACCTTTTGGGGTTGTTTTTGTCATAGAAGGCACCATAGAGTCCCTGTACCAAAAAAAGAGTGTGTTCTGTGACAACGACTCCCCTGATGCAACTAGAGCGATGGCTCGAAGGCCAGATTATTGGCCAAAAAGACCTTATCCATAAACTGTTGATTGCCCTCCTCGCCGACGGCCATTTGTTGGTGGAGGGAGCGCCCGGACTTGCAAAAACCCGCGCGATCAAACAGATGTCAGAGGGGATAGAGGGTAGCTTCCACCGGATTCAGTTCACCCCAGATCTGTTGCCCGGGGATGTTACCGGAACCGATATTTTTAGACCCCAGCAGGGCGTGTTCGAATTCCAGCAGGGCCCCATTTTTAACAACCTTATTCTCGCGGATGAAATCAATCGTGCGCCCGCCAAAGTACAGTCTGCTCTGCTCGAGGCCATGGCGGAACGCCAAGTCAGCATAGGCACGAGGACCTATCCGCTGCCCCCACTATTTTTGGTCATGGCGACCCAAAACCCAATTGAGCAGGAGGGAACGTATCCTCTCCCTGAAGCACAACTCGACCGCTTTCTGATGCAGGTCAACGTGACCTACCCTGACGCCGCAGCCGAGACTCAAATACTGCGCCTTGCACGTAATGAGGCGACCGGGACGGCGCCACCGGCGCCAGCCCGCATCAGCGAAGCCGCTATTGAAGGAGCACGCAAAGAAGTCCTTGCATTACACATGGCTCCCGCGGTGGAGGAATACATCGTGCAACTTGTCATGGCGACACGCTCTCCCACTAGCTACGACAGTGAACTCGCTCAGTGGCTGGAGTTTGGCGCCAGCCCCCGAGCGACGATCGCGCTCGATCGCTGCGCAAGAGCCAACGCTTTTCTTCACGGTAGAGATTACGTCAGCCCCGATGACGTGCAGGCAGTGGCCACTGACTGTTTAAAGCACCGACTGATTATCTCTTTCGAGGCCGAGGCTGCCGGCGTTACCAGCGAACAGGTCATTGAACGACTGCTCAGTATTGTGCCGGTGGGTTAAGCCCGGTGGTCCCCCATGCTCAGATTCCTAGAGGCGTCAGCGCTGAGGTAGGCAGCCTCATAGCGACGCGGTTTTCGGCTCGGTATCTCGATGTCACCAAGACAACGCGAGCGCTAGCACACCTCGCAGGTGCGAAGCGGTCCCATCGGCGCGGACGCGGCGTCGAATTTGATGAGGTCCGACAATACACGGCTGGTGATGACGTAAGGGCCATCGATTGGCGAGTGACCGCGAGATCCGGCACTCCCCACACCAAACTTTTTCACGAAGAACGCGAGCGACCGGTGCTCGTTGCCCTCGATCTGCGCCGTGGCATGCACTTTGGCTCCAAAAATTGCTTCAAGTCGGTTCTGGCCGCGCATACTGGCAGCTTGCTGCTGTGGTCAGCCCTCGACCGTGGTGAACGGGTGGGCGGAATGATTGTGAAACAACAGCAGATTACCGACTTTCGGCCTGCCCGCTCCCGCCACACCGTGCTATCACTGATCGGCGAAATGGCAACGGGAGACCCAAACCACAGCGATGGCCCCGAGCTGTCCCTTGCCGAACAACTGGAACAACTTCGACGGATAGCGCGGCCGGGCAGTTCAGTCTTCCTGATTAGTGATTTCCACGACGGTCTTGAAGAAGGAGCTCTCGAATCCCTTCGGAAGCTGGTGAGACATGTCCAGATAACCGCCGTTGCCGTTCATGACCCGTTGGAACGTGAGTTGCCCCAAGCGGGCCACTATGTGGTTGCCGACGACATAGGTCGCAGTGCACTTGATACGGGAGACCCTCGCCTTCGAAATCGTTATGAGATCGCGTTTGATGAACACTTCAGTGCCTTAACCACGGCCTTTCAGGGGTTACGAATTCCTATCATACGCATGAGTACGGATGAAGCGCCTCTCGCAACCCTGCAACGCTACTTCCCCTCTCGCCAGGCAGGCAAATAGGGGCGGACCATGGACCCCCAAGCCTTACTCGCTCAATTGGAACCACTCCGGGAGCCTCCTGCCATCGGCTGGTGGCCCCTCGCACCGGGCTGGTGGTTACTTGCGGCAGCGGTCCTGGCAGCCCTCCTCTATGCCGTCGCATGGAGTCGACAAAAATGGCTGTCCAACCGCTATCGTCGCCTCGCCCATGCGGAGTTGACCCGCTGGCGTGATCAGCATCAGAGAGTGACTCTTGAGCAACTTAATCAACTGCTAAAAGTCACCGCGTTACAGGCCTGGCCCAGTGCTGATGTGGCGGCACTTCACGGTGCCGAATGGGTCATCTTTCTGTCAGACACCGCCCATCGACAGAACAACGCCGATTTCTCTCCATTGCTGGAGGCTTACAAATCTCCAACTGAGCTTGCCACGGAACCACTTATCGACAGCTCACTGCAATGGATCAAACGTCATAACGTCTCCGCCCAACCAAAGATGAACCCCAATCAAGCCTTGGAAGGACAGCACTCACATGCTTGAGTTCGCCTATCCGTGGTTCGCGCTCCTGGCCCCACTTCCCCTGCTGGTTTGGTTTTTACCCCGAGTGACAAGCCAGAATCAGCCCGCTATTCGAGCACCGTTCAGTGCGCGTTGGAGAGCACTTTCCAACACCCAAACAGGCACTTTTAACAGATCTTGGGTAAGCCAACTGGTACTCGCGCTGATCTGGTGCTGCCTGCTGATTGCTACGACACGACCTCAGTGGGTGGGAGAACCCATCGAACTACCCAACTCGGGCAGAGATCTGATGCTTGCTATCGACTTGTCAGGCAGTATGCAGATTGAGGATATGCAGGTGGGAAACAGCCTCGTCTCGCGGATAACCGCCGTCAAAGCCATTGCCGCGGACTTCGCTGCCAGACGCACTGGAGACAGACTGGGATTAATCCTATTTGGCACCAAAGCCTATGTGCAGGCGCCGCTTACCTTCGACACCAAAACGGTTCGTCAATTTATAGAGGAATCGCAGCTGGGCTTTGCGGGTGAGGACACTGCAATTGGCGACGCGCTTGGTTTGGCTATCAAAAGGCTGAGGGAACGACCCGCGGAATCAAGGGTACTCATCCTTCTCACCGACGGTCAGGATACGGCGAGCACGGTGGATCCAATGGAAGCCGCGTCGCTCGCGGCCGAAATGGGAGTAAAAATTTATACTATCGGCATAAGCCGTCGTCTTGGCACCGGCCGCAACACCTCAGGCGAAGTCGATGAGGCGTTAATGACCGCGATCGCCACCTCAACCGGGGGCCGCTACTTCAGGGCTCGCAGTCCTGCCGAGTTACAAGAGGTCTACGCAGTGCTCGACCAGTTAGAGCCTGTCGAGCAAGCGACATCCACCTTCCGACCCATTCAAGCGCTAAGTTGGCTTCCTATGCTGGCAGCTTTCGCTCTGGCATTGCTCTTGCTCTTTGGTCGAGCGTTGTCGCAACTTTGGCCAATCGACCCTGCGAGAATCGGCAGTAAAGCTGTATGAGCGTGTCAGATGCCACACTCCTGCGACCGGAAGCCCTGTGGCTGATCCTGACAGTGCTACCTGTCACCTGGCTGGTTATGAAAAAAGTGAGAGCCAGTGGCGACTGGTCCCGCGTGATCGATGCAGAACTCCTACCCCACCTGCTCAAAGGCGGTGTAACAAAGCAGGCACGCAAAAATCACTGGCTCGTGCCTGTCGGGCTCTCTATCGCGATCCTCGGTATTGCCGGGCCGAGCTTTGAAAAGATAGATGTCCCAGTATTCCAGCGTGCTGATGCGTTAGTCATTGTGCTGGATCTCAGTGCCTCAATGAGTGCTGCCGATATCCAGCCGAGTCGTGTACAGCGGGCTCGTCAGAAAATTATGGATATTTTGAATCGTCGCTCCGAGGGAGTCACCGGGCTGGTCGTCTACGCGGGTGACGCTCATGTCGTGGCACCTCTCACAGACGATCAGCGCACGATCGAAAATTTGTTACCGGCTCTCGATCCCGCGATTATGCCGCTGCCGGGATCAAATCCCAAGGCGGCCCTAGAGGCCGCCACCGGACTTCTCGCGGCGGGTGGTCTCGCCAGTGGGCGACTTCTCCTCATTACCGATGGCATGCCCGCCTTCGACGCTGATGCCATTGCCCCGATGCTAGAGATTGCCAACGCCGAACTCGCCGTTCTGGCAGTGGGCACAGTAGCCGGCGCGCCTATCCCTCGCGCAGATGGCGGATTCCTTCGCGCCGACGATGGAGAGATCGTCATCCCGACACTCGACAGCGCAGAGTTGCAAAACATTGCCCGTCGATTAGGCGGTCGTTATGCGGAAGTCGCTCTGGATAATCGAGATATCGACTACTTATTGACCGAGACAGCCTTTGATGATCAAGGCGAAGTGCAGCTGGACAGAAAGACTGACACCTGGCTGGACCAGGGCAACTGGATTGCCCTCCTGCTTGCGTTGGGACTGCTTCCCCTCTTTCGTAGGGGCGCTTTATCAGTGCTCCTCACAGCCCCTCTTCTCTGGAGCGCACCGGCGGAGGCTCAACTGGCGCAACATCTCTGGCAGACACCTGATCAACAGGGGGCACAAGCTGCCGCAGAAGGTAATCACGAAAAAGCGGCAACACTGTTCGAGAACCCCGCTTGGCGGGGTGTTTCTCAGTACAGAGCCGGTCAATGGACGGAAGCAACAAAATCATTTGAGGCCAACGATACAGCCAATAGTTGGTACAACAGGGGCAATTCATTGGCGCAGGCGGGACAGTACGAGAACGCCATTGCTGCCTACGATCAGTCGCTGAACTTACAGCCGGATCAGGCTGACGCCCTGAAAAATCGCGATATCGTAAGACAACTGCTAGAGCAACAAAATCAGGAATCCGAACAGGACCAGCAGAGTGAGAATGGAAGCGACAATCAGGAACAGCAATCAGACCAACAGAATAAACAGAGCGGCGACTCCGAAGCATCCGATGACCAAAATGATCAGCAGTCGCCCGAGGATTCGAATTCATCGGAAGACTCCAACGGCTCACCGGATTCTTCTGATTCCCCTCAAGAAAATAGTCAGTCAGGAGAGCCCTCAGAACAGGAGCAACAGGGCGATGAGGCGCCGACAGAACTAAGCGATGAACAGCGCGAGCGGCTGGCAGAGCAAACCCGGCAACAAATGGGTAAATTTGACGAAGGACTTGAAAAGCAGCAAGCGCTGGAACAGTGGATGCGTAGGGTGCCTGATGATCCCGGAGGCCTCCTACAGCGCAAATTCAGGTATGAAACGATTCAACGACTACGACAAGGAGAGGAGCCTGACAATGAAGTGCGCTGGTAAATCTCTGCAACTATGCCTGCTGCTGCTTTGCACGGTGACCATGCCCTTGGTTGCTAGAGGGGCAATCTTCACCGAGGTAGATCGAACCGAGGTGGCACTGGGTGAGACACTCCGGCTCACCATACGTGCCGATGCCGGGGAACAACCGAACGAGCTTGATTTATCCGGGATCGAGCGGGATTTTGAAATCCTGCAGCGCTCCAGCTCTACCAGTGCGCGACTCGTGGGCGGCGAGCAGAGTGTCACGCGCACCCTGGAGCTTGATCTTTCACCCCGCCGGGATGGGGTTATGACGATTCCGTCTTTGACCGCTGGGGGCAGACGAACAACCCCCATTGCCATCAAAGTTTCCCCACAACCGGAAGTCATGCCAGGCGATGAACTGGTGGCCTTTGACACCAAAGTTGATCAAACCGATGTCTATGTTCAGGCTCAGCTCATCCTCACCGTAACTCTGCAACAAGCTATCAACCTTGATAACCGTACGATTACCGAGCTGGATATTCCGGATGTATACGTTGAACCTCTTGAGCAAAAGAGTTTTCAGCGACGAATTTCCGGCAGGTTGTGGCAAGTTACCGAACTCCGCTACGCGCTATTCCCACAGAAGTCAGAAGACTTTGAGATACCTGCGCTGGCGTTTTCGGGTCGAGAGCTGCTGCCCGGTCGGTCACTGTTGGGGGCTCGTTTGGGTCGACGTATTACACTCGAATCGGAACCCATAAAAGTCGAGGTAAAAGCGGTGCCGGCCTCCTTCCCCGGGGAGACTTGGCTCCCAGCAAGTCGCCTTGAGCTCACAAGCCAATGGAGTGCACCACCCGCAGCGCTTGTCACCGGTGATTCGACCACCAGAACCATAGAGATAGTTGCCGAGGGTTTACAGGGTAGCCAGCTCCCGCCAATAACAAGCTTGGGCGGCTCCAGTGGGCTTGACGGCCTACGTTTTTATCCAGACAAGGAGACGATCGATCAGAGAGAAGTGCAATCCGGTCTGGAGGGATATCGGCTGCAGAGTGAAGCTCTTGTCGCCAGTCGCGCCGGTGACTGGGAGCTGCCTCCGCTGTCAATTCCCTGGTGGAACACCGAGACCGACTCGCTTGAATATGCCAAGTTGCCAAGAGAAGAAATCCTTGTGGAAGGCGCCTCGGTTGTTGAAGCACTCGGAACAGGATCGACAGATGCGGAAACCGTAGAAAGACCTCAAGTTCAGTCGTTGGGCACTCGATTGTGGCAAGGGGCCGCTGTAATTGGTTGGTTACTGACGGCTGTATTTGCCGGGCTCTGGCTGTGGCAGCGCCAAACGACCAAAGAGCCAGTCACCCCCAACCAAGGCCCCAGGCGAGACGGTGTCAAACCGCTGGTGTCACTGCGACTCGCATGCTCCTCTAATAATCCCGAGGCCGCAAGGGCGGCTGTCATTGAATGGGGCAAACTCCGCCTTTCCCCGGGCGCGACTGTGACCCTCCAGGAAATCAGGGCAGTTGTCGGTGAAGCATTGAGCGCTGAGCTAAAGACGCTTGACGAGGCGCTATATCAACGCTCGGGAGGAATGTGGAATGGTGATCGGTTGTTCGCCCTCATTCAAAGCGAAGACTCGGCGCCTGAGCAACCGGAAACCGGCAAAATGCCGGCCCTGTATCCCACTGGCTAACTAAAGGTTGTCGACTCGAAGGACTATGGCGACTGCCCAGAGGAGACTGACGCCAGCTAAAAATGGGGCTACCGTTGCTAGGACAGCATTCAGTTAGCCAGCAAGGGCGCGTTCAACCACCTCGAACACGTCCCTTGACAGATCTTCGACCCGAGCGATGCGCCCTAACTCAGCGCGCATGTTCTCTTGCCCAATCGCGTATCGACGGTATCGGGTCAAGGGGGTACAGAGTCTCGCTGCGATCTGCGGATTATCCGCTTGCAACTTGATGATGGCGTCAGCCAGGAGCCGGTAACCTGCACCATCCGCCCGGTGAAATCCGACAAGGTTCGCGCTAGCAAACGCGCCGATAAGCGCCCTCACTTTATTCGGATTGCGCCAGTCGAAAGCCTCATGCCCGGCAAGCCGCTCTACTTCCTCTACCGCCTCCGAGGCGGGACGAGTCGCCTGCATGCTAAACCACTGATTGACCACCAGGGCTTCATCTCGCCACGCCTGTAAAAACCCGTCCAGCACGGAGTCTCTGGTTTTGGCGGAGCCATGTTTAATCACAGATCTTATCCCGGCGAGGCGGTCAGTGAGATTATCGGCTGACTCAAACAGCTGGACAGCCAGTGCTACAGCCGAATCGTCGACATAGGAGAGGTAGTCCAGCGCCACATGACGCAGAGAGCGCTGGCCTATTTGCTCGCCGTAGGCCTCATAGTCCCCGGCTCTCTCCTCGGCCCGAAAAATTCTACGCCATGCCTCACCAAATCGGAGCCCAAGCGCGTGTTTGACTGTCTCTCTCGCTTGATACAGCGCGAGCGGATCGACCGGGTCGCGCTGGGAAAATAAATCAAGCAGGTAATCCTCGGAGGGAAGCGTCAGTAGCAAAGCCTTCATGGCGGGATCCATCGGGGTATCAATGACACGCTCGAAAGCCGAAAAAAACGACTCCGAGATAGCTTCCCCAGACATCGCTTGCTCTATGACGCGGCTCGCGAATCGCTGAGCTGAATCCCAACGAACGAAATCGTCATCATCACCAGCTATCAACGTCGCTAGATCATGCTCATCGGTGTCAACCTCCAAACGCACGGGCGCCGAAAACCCTCTCAACACCGACAGAACCGGCTTTTCGGGAACGCCGTCAATAACAAACTGTTGCTCACGGTCGGTGACTTCTAAGAGCATGGTGGTGTTACCAGTATCGAAGGTGATGGGCTTTCCAGAAATCAGCAACCCGACCGCCAATGGAATGTGTAAAGGGGGTGCGTTCACGCCACCCGCCTTGGTGTTGGTCTGATTGACCCATAACTCGACACGCTGTTGCGCTGCATCGTAAGTGCTCTTGATCGCCAGCTCCGGCGTACCCGGTTGCTGGTACCATCGCCTGAATTGCGACAGATCGCGCCCTGAAACGTGTTGCATCGAGTCAACAAAATCATCGCAGGTAACAGCCCGCCCATCAAAAGTTTCAAAATAATGGCGGGCGCCTGCAATGAAGGCATCATGACCAAGCAGCGTATGCATCATCCTAATGACTTCTGAGCCCTTCTCGTAAACGGTGAGGGTGTAGAAGTTGGATATCTCAATGAAGCTATCGGGTCTGATCGGATGTGCCATCGGCCCCGCATCTTCAGCGAACTGGTTAGTCCTGAGGAAAGCCACGTCCTCCACTCGCTTAACGCCACGAGAATTCATATCTGCGGAAAATTCGGCATCCCGAAAAACCGTAAAGCCCTCCTTGAGTGTTAGCTGAAACCAATCGCGGCAAGTCACGCGGTTTCCCGAGTAATTATGGAAATATTCGTGGGCGACGATCCCCTCGATACGTTGGTAGCCAGCGTCGGTGGTGATGTTGGGTGCGGCCAGGACACAGGAGGTATTAAAGATGTTCAGGCTCTTGTTCTCCATAGCGCCCATGTTGAAGTCATCCACGGCAACGATATTGAAAAGATCAAGATCGTATTCAAGACCGTAGACCTGCTCATCCCAGGCCATAGAGCGCTGCAGGGAGGTCATTGCGTGCGCGCAATAGTCGGCATCCTTCGCTTCGACATAGATCCGGAGATCTACCTTCCTACCTGAACCAGTAACAAATTCCCCCTCAACGCAAACCAAGTCGCCTGCCACGAGAGCAAACAGGTGCGCCGATTTAGGCCAAGGGTCATGCCATGTCGCCTGATGACGGCCATTCGGTAGCTCTCGGACAGCGATCAAATTACCGTTGCTCAAAAGAATCGGGCAACTTTCCTTGTCGGCCTCAATCGTAACTTCAAAGACTGCAAGCACATCGGGGCGATCAGGATAGAAGGTGATTTTACGAAAGCCCTCGGCCTCGCACTGGGTGCAGTAGATCGTTCGGGATCGATAAAGACCTTCAAGAGAGGTATTGCTCTCGGGGCATATGCCTACTCTGCTCGACAGTACAAATTGCGAGGGTACATCAGCAATAGTGAGGGTCTTACCGTCATACACGTAATGCTCATCCGTGATCTCGGTACCGTTGATCGAGATGGACTGCAGACTTAACTCCTCGCCATTGAGAATGAGCGGTGCTGTGCCGTTACCAACTCGGGTCATTTGCAGCTCGGCTTCAACCACTGTCTCACCCGGCCTGATATCTACAAACAGGGATACCGACGACACCTGGAAGGCAGGTGCCTGATAGTCCTTTCTAAAAATAGTTCTCGGCGCGCCATCTCGCATCATGAATCGACCTTCAGTTCCAGGTGGTACCCACCATATTTTCTTACGTTCAGGACGCCGGTATCGAGCATCAAGTATTGGCCCTTGATCCCCAATAGCGTGCCCTCCACCCTCGGCGTTTTATCCAGATTGTGAGCTTTCACTTTGACCGGCCACTCAAGGACTGGATACCTGATAGTCACCTCTGCATCACTGGCATCAGCGTCATCCAACCAGCGAATAGCGTTAAGTCCGTGCTCGGTCTGTAATTGGTCGATCGTCTCCGCGCAAAGGGAGCGCAGCTCAGCCTGTTTCGAGGCCAAATCAATGGCCTCACCGTCCCCTTTCAGCATGGTTTGCCACGCGGTTTTGTCGCCAACATGTTGCCCGAGAGTGATCTCAAGCAAGCCGGAGAGGTGTCGAGTCGACACTATCGCGACTGGCCTAGCCTGAGTGGCACCCTGATCCATCCAGCGAGTGGGCACCTGAGTCCCTCGCGTGATACCAACCTTCACGTTGGAGGTATTGGCAAGATAAACCACGTGATCAATATTACAGTGAGCCTCGCCCCATTCGGGCTCCCGACAGGTGCCGGCGCTGAAATGGCATTTCTCAGGTTTTACAATGCAACTATCGCATTGGGCAAGCCGCTGAAAGCAAGGGTAACAGTATCCTTGGTTGAAGCTCTTCTTGCTGGCGCGACCACAATGAGTACAGTTAATGGTGCCCGAGAAATCAATGGTCAGTTTTTTACCCAGAGCGTCGTCCAGAGACAGAACACCATCCTCCGTCACCCATTCGTATCGAACGATGGATTCAAGATGGTTTTTCATCTTTCTCACACAACCAGCAATATGCCCCACCTTCAACAGTCCCCCTTCCACGAGATAGGTTGGGTGTCATCACAGACCTCCCCCGCCTTTTTGCCCTTATCGATAAACCCCACTCGCTCCTCGGGCGGCAGATGCAACTCCCCCCAAGTGATCACCGCCTGCATCGTATGATCTCGCTGGTCAGTCGAGACAACACGACCGTCTGGCCACTTCCCGGTCTCAAGGGCTTGCAGCATGGCATCGTAAACGTCGCGACTCATGGCGCGAATGGTATCCAGATACAGAGGGTCTCTTGATTCCGTCATAACCTGTCTATCCTCGAGCGCCACCTAGGCGTCGTAGCACTCCAAATAGCGCCCCCATGGCAAGCCCCACCAGAAAGCCACCCACATGAGCGCCGTTCGCGATAGCTCCCGCCCCCAGCATCTCAAGCACGCCAACCATCCCCAGACAAAGCCACACCATCATGAAGCCAAAAATTGCAGGCGGCAGAGATTCCAGCCAGTAGGGAACCACCTTGTTTGCGCCCCAAATAAAGCCCAAAAAACCGTAAACAACCCCAGACATTCCGCCGAATATTGAGGGGCCAGTCACCATATATTGCGTAAGGTTTGAGGCAACGCCCGCCACCACATAGAGGCCAAGCAAATTGAGCGAACCCAGGCGCTTTTCAATGCGACGACCAAACTCCCAAATCCACAGGCTGTTGAAGACCACATGCATCCAACCAAAATGGAGCAGTGTCGGCGTGATGAAGCGCCACCAGTCCTGTCCCACTTCACCGAATTGAGGCCCCACAGGGGAAGCCATAATCGGTACAAAATTAAACCAGGGAACAAACTGTACGATCCCCAGCTCACGAAACAACAGAAATACAACAGCGCTGACGGCAATCAGAGCAAATGTAATGGGTGCCTCGCGAATGCTACTTGACGAGCGCATCTGACCAGCGAAGTTTATCCCTGCAGCTGGCATAAAAACTGTAGCCGGGCGGATGGAGAAGCGTAAGTCGCCCGGTTTTTTTACGCACGAATATGGAATCCCCGGGCAGAGCGGTGATTGAGACTTGCCCGTCACAGGTCACTGGCGGATGAATGTTGCTTCTCGAAACCACGTCGATCCGTATCTCAGAGTCACCCTGTACCACGATAGGCCGACTGGTCAGCGAGTGCGGGAACATGGGAACCAGTACCACCGCATCGAGAGTCGGATAAATAATGGGGCCGCCAGCGGACAAGGAATAAGCGGTTGAGCCAGTGGGTGAAGCGAGGATGAGGCCATCTGCATTAAGCCGATAGACAAACTCTCCATCAATGGCCAGTTCAAACTCCACCATCTGCGCCGAGGTTCCCGAATTAACGACGACATCATTGAGCGCGTGGGCTTCTCCGACCACCTCGTCCCCACGCTTGACCTGCACCTCCAATAAAAATCGAGAGTCGGTGGAGAAGTCTCCCTCTAAAATCGCCACTACCTGTTTGTAAAGTTCATCGGGACTCACATCGGTTAAAAATCCCAGCCTACCCCGGTTGATACCAACAACCGGCGTGTCGTGTTTTACGAGCGTTCTGGCCGCACTTAAAAGCGATCCATCACCGCCGATGACAATGGCAAGATCTACCGTTTTGCCGATGGCATCACGTGACTTGGTTGCGCGCTTCTCAAAGTGAGACAGCGTCGCCAGTCGGTCCTCAAGTGTCGCTTCAATGCCGCGCTCGTCGAGGAGCTCGAGCAGATCTGCAACGATTTGGGCAACACCCGGATGTTCGCGCCGCCCCAACAGGCCCACATGCGTGAACTCGGCTTTCATTTACCCAGCCCCACGTTGTTGCCCTCAAGCACACGCTCAGCGCGATAGCTCGATCGCACGAAGGTACCGGCGACGACTTCCATGAAGCCCCGCTCGAGACCCCACTGCCGGTAGCGCTCGAATTCCTCTGGCTCCACATACCGAGCAATTGGATAGTGGTTTTTGGTTGGCTGTAGATACTGACCCAGCGTCAGGACGTCAACGTCATGCTCTCTGCAATCATCCATGCAGGCCTTAAGCTCATCTCCTGTCTCACCCAAGCCAAGCATGAGCGAGGTCTTGGTAATGACGTCCGGCCGGTAGCGTTTCCCATGGGCCAGGACATTCAAGGTCTGCTGGTATCCCGCTCTGGGGTCACGCACTGGATGGGTCAGGCGCTCGACGGTTTCAATGTTTTGTGCAAACACCTCAATGCCTGAGTCCAGCAAGATCTCCACTGCCCAGAGGTCACCGAGGAAGTCAGGGGTCAATGCCTCTACTGCAGTAGCTGGGTTGAGTGACTTTACTGCCTTCACCACATCCGCGTAACGTTGTGCGCCCCCATCAGGAAGATCATCGCGGTTCACCGAGGTAAGTACCACGTAGCGAAGCCCCATCAACTGAACGGCGCGGGCCGTATTATCGGCCTCATCAGGGTCTAGCCATCCTTTGGGATTGCCCGTGTTGACCGAGCAGAATCGGCAAGCGCGCGTGCAGACATCTCCGAGCAACATGATCGTCGCAGTGCCTGCACTCCAACACTCGCTCATATTCGGGCATTTTGCCTCCTCGCAGACCGTGGCCAAGCGATGTTCATGGACGATGGTCCTGACCGCATCAAACTTCGGACTACTCTGGATGCGCATACGCAGCCAGTCGGGTTTTTTCAACAGTTCGGAAGACTGTTGAGATCGCTTGATCCCATCCTTGATTGCGTGGATGCCTTTGGTATTCACGAACTTCTCCCCGCTGTTTACTTGAACCACAGGGATATGCTCGAGAACCTGGCTGTCGGTGGGCTTGCTCATGGCGTTAATTATAACCCATATGCCAATCCAGACGCCCCGGGCCGCTGCCGGGGCCGGACATGCATTCAGACCCGGCTGACTTGCACGGGAACACCGTTGAGAGCGGCATTACCGCAGAGAGGATCAACGAACCCCGCGTCGGTGATGTCATTGCAACTCACCCCGGGGTTATCGTTAGCCAGTGCCATCCGGGTACCCTCACGAGCGTGCCCGAAACCATGTGGCAAGGACACCACGCCACTTCTAATGTTTGGGGTGATCTCGACATGGGTGATGATCGATCCGACCCGACTTGCAACAGTAACGCGCTCACCTTCCTGCCAACCCTCTCTCTTCGCGTCTTCGGGATTGACCATCAAGGTGCACCGATCCCGGCCCTTCACCAATCGATGAAAATTATGCATCCAGGAATTGCAATCCCTGACATGCCGGCGGCCAATCAAACGATACCCCTCGTCTGCTTCAGGCAACTCCTCGTACACGCGCAACACATCATCAAGAACCTTAGGGACCGCTAAGTTGATTCGCTTGCCAGGAGTCTGGAGGCGATCAGGCAGCTGGGGTTTCAGGGGGCCGAAGTCGATGCCAGACGGGTTGGCCTTGAGCGCATCCAGTGACACCTTGTGCTCACTGTCATCGCCATAAGGTCCCGCCCGCAGTGCGAAATCCATCATGACATCTGGCGGAATCACTGGGGCCGCTTCCAGATCCAGCGCCTTGGCGACGCGCTCTCCCAGAGCAGACAGAATCTCCCAGTCATGCATAGCACCCTCAGGCTTATCAAACACTGGAGGGTTGTAGCGCGCCGTGTTCCGCATCGCGTTGACGTGAAAGGCGAGATCATAATGATCGTGTTCGAGCGGTGATGTGGGTGGCAGGATCACATCCGCATGACGAGTGGTCTCATTAATCCAGGGATCAAGGGACACCATGAAATCCAGGGTTTCAAGGGCATCATCAAGCGCGGCTCCAGAAGGTGTCGATAACACCGGATTACCCGCTCCGGTGAAGAGCGCTCTCACCTGACCTTCACCCGGCGTAAGAATCTCTTCCGCAAGGGTTGCGGCGGGGAGTTCTCGATCAAATTCCGGGAGTTCTCGCACCCGACTATGGTGCCTACCGAATCCGCCCGGACTTGTGCCCAACACCTGATCAACCGCGGGCAGAGTAAACAGACTACCCCCTTCCCGATCGAGATTGCCCGTCATGATGTTGATGACTTGTATCGCCCACTGGCACAGGGCACCGAAACGCTGGGTTGACACTCCCATCCTGCCGTAACAAATGCCCCTCTCGGCGCTGGCCATATCCCGAGCAATGGCTTCAATCGTTGAGGCCGATAATCCGGTTACCTCTGCGGCCCATCCCGGAGTGAACGGACGCACGGCAGAGATGACCTCATCCAGTCCATCAATATAGGCTTCAAGATGACGCAGCTTTATCCAGTCTCTCTGCGACAGCACGTTGATAATGGCAAGCAACAACGCGGCGTCCGATCCCGGGATAATCGCATGATGCTCGCTTGCCACCTCCGCGGTTTCTGTTCGCCTGGGATCGACAACCACCAACTTGCCGCCTCGGGACGTCAAAGCATTAATCCGTTTTTTCACATCGGGCACAGTCCAAATACTGCCGTTAGACGCTAACGGGTTGGCACCAAGCATCAGGAAATAGTCGCAGCGATCGATATCGGGGATGGGGAATAACAACTTGTGCCCAAAGAGCCACAGCGAAATCAGATGGTGCGGCAACTGGTCCACCGAGGTGGCAGAGTAACGATTGCGGGTGCGGATGTGGCGAAACAACGCATTTTGATGGGTCAACATGCCGTAGTTGTGCACTGTGGGGTTACCGAAATAGGCGCCCACCCCATCGACACCATGCTCACGAATGGTTCGTATCAAGCCGTCTGCCGCGAGATCCAAGGCCTCTTCCCAGTCGATCTCCACATGCTGATAACCGCTACCCTCACCGCGAACGCGTTTGACCGGTTTGCGCAAGCGATCTGGATCCACATGAATATCCTGAAGAGCCACTGCTTTTGGGCAGATGTGACCGCGGCTAAGCGGATCATTGGGATCCCCCTTGATGGAGAGGACCTGGTCCCCCGTTGTTTCGATGACTAACCCACAGATTGCCTCGCAGAGGTGACAGGCTCGATAGTGCTGTTTCACTTCGCCAGATGATTGCGTCTGTGTCATAGTGCCGATCTCTTCCTTCAGGTTTAAACGAGCCCTCGTGCTGGATACGAGCCTACCTGCCAACCTCAGCCGACACCAGTGTTTGTGGTGGGACTCTATTGGCGATCTCCTCGCGCTTGCAGACCTCCCCGAGCCCTCACCCAGATTTACGGGAGAAGCCCGCTGTGACGTGAGCATTGTAGGCGGCGGATTGAGCGGCCTGTGGAGCGCAATCTGGCTCAAGACATTGATTCCCGATTTGAGCGTGGTGCTGGTCGAACAATACCAATGTGGATTCGGTGCCTCTGGCCGCAATGGGGGCTGGCTCATGGGCAGTATTGAGGGCATGTCCTCTTGGTCTGACTCCTCGGGCGTTTTATCGGCTGACCTCCGAGAGACCATCACCACCATTATTCCCGAGGTAAAAACCCAGCTGGACCGATTTGGTATCGACTGTGATCTTAGCCATGGCGGGGGCGCCCTTGCAGCTGCTCGCTACCCTCAACAGGCTAGTCGAGCGCAGGGGTTTTTGCGCGACCTTAAACGTTTAGGTTTTACACCAGCTGACTATCACTGGCTCGATGCGACTGCCGCTCGCGCGATGGTGAATGTGCGTGGGTGTGCGGGGGCGATTTATACGCCCCACATAGCTACCATCCACCCGCTAAAACTGGTGCTTGGCTTGAAACGTGCAGCGCTGTCATTGGGGGTGACAATCTATGAAAACAGCCCCGTTTGTGAGGTGAATGCCGGCACGCTGCGAACCAATGCGGGGACGCTGCAAGCAGACACAGTCATTATTGCTACTGAGGGTTACGCCAACGGACTCGATAGAACAGGCGTGACTACGTTACCCGTGCAAAGTGGCATCGTGGCGACTGAACCTCTCACCTCGTCTCAGTGGGCGGAGCTAGGCTTTCAGAGTCGTCCAGTCTTTGCTGACTTCAGCCGCTTCTCAACCTATCTTCAACGCACCGCTGACGATCGCTTGGTTGTTGGGGCCAGAGGCAGCTATCAGTGGGGAGCCAAGCCTTCATTGACTTTCGACTTGAGTGCACGGGAGCAGCATGCGCGGATCAAACTGGCGACCCAGCTTTTTCCGCTGCTGAAAGGAGTCACCTTTACCCATTGCTGGGGCGGGTCGGTCGGAGTGACCCGCGCCATGCGGCCTGAAGTGGTCGCCGATACCCAAGGAAAGCTTATCTGTTTGGGGGGCTATATCGGTGAGGGCGTGGGCGGCAGTTTCCTGATGGCCAGAACCGTGGCTGAGCATCTGGCTGGCCTTGCTACACCCAGAACGAGTGCTCCGTGGCTAAAGATTGGCCCAATGGAGCATCGACTGACCTGGCCACCTGAGCCCCTCCCCTGGCTGGCAATAACGGCGCTGAGAGGGCTGTGGGATCTCGAAGATCAGTGGCTACGATTCCAATATTGGGCTCGATCATGGCCCATTAGACGCCTGAACGAGTAGTGGCAGTCCATTGGCCGGTGCCCTACACTCTCGGCTTGTAACGTGGTTGACCCTCTCTCGGTCGCCCTCAACAACACGCAAACGCTGTCACCAACGCCTGAGTACAACGGGCACAGTGAGGTCACAAGCAGCTCATGAGCAAACGATCACTGGCCAGTTCAATGACGCACTGGTTCACGCGCCATCGAATCAAACCGATCACTGCCCTGCGGGCAGTTAGTCGGCTTTTGAAAGACCCTGACGATACTGGGCAGGTATTCAAAATTATCGAGGCGCTGAAAGGCGACAGCATCTTCGCCGCAGTTGACAGGTTGAAAGCACATCCCAATGGCAGGGGTTTGCTGACAGAGAAACCCGATATCAAGTCTCTGCTCAATGACCGAGAGGCACTCGCCGCAATGCCTGAAGGCAGTATTGGCCGGGCCTATTACAATTTCGTTCACGTCGAGGGACTATCAGCCGATGGGTTGGTGGCGTCCAGTGAAGAAGCACCTCGATACGACTCACTGCTTGGACCTGACGAACGCTGGTTTGCAGACCGACTGAGGGACATTCACGACCTGCAACACGTGATGACCGGCTACGGGCGTGATCCCATCGGAGAAATCAGCCTGCTTTCATTCATGACGACGCAAGTTCACAACCGCGGCATACAGTTCATTATCTTCATGGGGAGTCGAAAATTCCAAAAAGAACATCCCGATTTAGACATCAAGGCATTGATCGCCGAGGGCAAAGCGATTGGTGAGCGAGCCGAATGGATGCCCTCCATTCGCTGGGAAGATCGCCTTCATGAACAGTTGAGCGATGTACGGTTGGAGCTTGGCTTTGAGACTCCCAATCGGTACAAGTCGGTTCAAATGTCGGCTCCTTTTCAGATGGCCGCGGCGTAACCACTCTCACACCCAGAGATGTGTTGGCTTTTCCATAGGCGATATTCCGGGTATCTGAGGACTTCTAAAGCCCAGCAAAAAAAGCTAGGGTGAATTCGAACGGGTGAACCGGGTAAGTGCCATGGCAAAGAAAAATCCTTACCGTCCCTACACCGCTAACGCTGAATTCAAAGAACTGCTGGGAACTTACAACGGCAATAAGGTGAACGGCCTTGGCGAGACCGCTCTCCGACCACCGTCGATGGTGTGGTGGACGCCGGACATGGCTGATGCAGATTTTGGCGAGGCCCAAATGTGGTTTTACCAACAGGAAAAACCAGACGAGGAAATGACCCAACTCCGGCACCAGCGTCATCAAGCCGTAGCAGCCGAATTACCGCCCGTTGCTACCGAGGTTGAGAGCGCTAGTTCAGAGACCCTAGCACAGCAACTTAATGAATTTGTCACCAACGGCGACTGCGAAATGACCGGGGTCACCCGGCTGCGGCCTGAGTGGATTTTCGATCATGAGACCACTGAGCTGACCACGGTGGTCATGCTTGGGGTGCAGCATGACTATGAAGAGCTAAAACACGTACCTGCGCTGCAAGGCGGTAAGGATGTGACTCGCCAGTACTTGCGAGCCGCTGTTGCCTCCAAAAAGGTCGCAGCCTGGCTAAGAGAATGTGGTTACCAGGCCGAAGCTGTTACCGGCCCAATGACGGGAAAGATACTGATGATTCCCCCAGCGCTCGAGTGCGGATTTGGAGAACTGGGCAAGCACGGATCAATCATCAATCCCGAATTTGGTTCCGCCTTCCGGTTATCGGCAGTGCTTACCAATGCACCGCTCGAATCAACACCAGCACGCGAGTTCGGGATCGACGACTTCTGTAGCCGCTGTCGTGTCTGCGAAAATGCCTGCCCTCCCGAAGCGATAGCGCCGGCAAAACAGATGGTCCGGGGCGTCGAAAAGTGGTACGTGGATTTTGATAAGTGCATCCCCTTCTTTGCAGAGACCTCCGGGTGTGCCATTTGCATCGCTGTCTGCCCGTGGTCCTTGCCGGATGTTGGTGAGGGCCTCGCCATCAAGCTGGCGCGGCGGGCGGAGCGATTAAACGGGACAGCGCAACCCGACGTATAACCATTGAGCCGCGCTCGCCAGTCATCTCATTACTGGGCAGGATGATCAGCACGCTCGGCAAATTTAACATTATTGAAGAGGCCACTAAATGAGCTTACAAAGCAAAACACTTTTTATTAGCGGTGCCAGCCGCGGCATCGGTCTGGCGATTGCCAAACGAGCAGCACGAGACGGAGCGAATATTGCGATCGCTGCGAAGACCGCAGAGCCTCATCCCAAACTGCCCGGCACAATTTATACAGCGGCCAATGAAATTGAAGAGGCCGGCGGAAAGGCTCTTCCGATTTTATGCGACATTCGCTTTGAAGATCAGGTCCAGGCAGCGATTAGACAAGCCGTCGATACCTTCGGCGGCATCGATATTTGTATCAACAATGCCAGTGCTATAAGCCCGACGGGGACTCTGGATACCGAGATGAAACGCTACGATCTAATGAATGAGATTAATACCCGTGGCACCTTTCTGGTATCGAAAACCTGCATTCCTTATCTTAAAAAAGGCAGTAACGCCCATATCCTGAATCTCGCCCCCCCACTCGACATGGATGCCAAATGGTTTGCCCCCCATGTGGCATACACGATCGCCAAAATGGGGATGAGCCTTTGTACCCTTGGGATGAGCAAGGAACTCGCCCCGGACAAAGTTGCCGTAAACTCCCTTTGGCCCCTTACTGCTATCGATACCGCAGCGATCCGCAACGTCTTGGGCGATGACGAGATGGTGAAAGGCTGTCGCCTTGACTCAATCATGGCCGATGCCGCCTACGCAATCCTGTGCCGAGACTCGAGCACCTGCACGGGCAACTTTTACATCGATGAGGTCGTTTTGCGTGAGGAGGGCGTGACCGATTTCAATCAGTATGCGGTTGAGCCGGGCGCGGACCTCTTCCGGGATTTCTTCGTGCCCGATGAGATCGCTAGCACTATCCCGACCAAAACACTGAGTGCCTATTAAATTTGCAAAAAAGCAGAACAGTGGGACTGATTGGCTAATGCGGCACGTCTGAAAAAACTCGGAGAGACTATTGGCGTTATCCATAATGTGCCGACCATCAGCAAAGTCTTGGGCTTGCACAAGGGGAGAAGTTATAGGCCTGCGTCTCAGGCCGCTGAATCGGCAATCGTCGTCCGGTGCAAAAGGCGGTCATAACCGTCATACCCACCCGTGGCCGAATGGAGTAAAGACCGGTTGTCCCAGATGACCAGCATGTCCTTTTCCCATTTGTGGCGGTAAACAAACTCATCTTTTGATTGGTGCATGTACAGCTCGCCCAACAGCGCGTCCGACTCTTCCTTTTTCATGCCGACGAAGCCCTGGATGTAAGCAAAAGACGAAAACAACGCCTTCTCTCCCGTTTCTGTATGCGGCTTGACGAGCGGATGCTCCTGCTTCTCTCGGGCTTTTTCACTGGGACGAATCCGCATGCTCCTTTTTTTGGATTCGTCGTTGTCCCCGTAGACCCCATCGGGCGCATAGCCCAATTCAGCGGAATGAATCGCTATTAAATTTTCTGTGCGAGCACGCAGGTCATCAGGCATCTCCTCATAGGCCAGCACCTGATTTGCAAACAGCGTATCGCCCCCTACGGGGGGTATCTTGATGCCGTATAACGCTGTACCCGCCGGAGGTACCTTCATAAAACTCCAATCAGAGTGATAGACCTCCGCAAAAACGGGAGCGGTTTCGTCGGCATTTCGTTGGATGGCACAAACGAATTCGTTTTCATCAATGTGGCCAAAAAAGGGATCCTCCCCCGTTTCGCCGAAGTATCGTGAGACTCGAACAAGGTCGTCATTACTCAGCTTTTGTCGTGGGAATACGAGCACTTTGTGCTTCAGCCAGTGAGCACGGAGCTCGTTAATAACCGATTGATCAAGATTCGTCGTGAGGTCGACACCGGTCACTACTGCTCCACAGGCGGCGTCCGTTGGCGTTACTTGTAATGACATTGTTCCTCCCTCAAATTCAATGCTTTTATTTTTCTCAACCGCGGCGCTTTGACCTCAGCGGCCACATTGCCCTAGCTGCTCTTCCACCCGGTCGAGTCAGTCTTTGCCGAAATCATTTCCTCTCCAACGCTGAACTCTCCTACACCGCCGTCTCGTGATTCCACCAAGCAAGATCACTGAACGCCCTCAGATCAAGCTCGTGAGTCCAGGCGGATCGATGCTGATGAGCAACATGAAAATATGTCTCCGCGATCTGCTCAGGCAATAACAGTCCATCGTGCTCCATCCCCTTGGTCTCACGCAGCTTCTGATAAAGCTCCGGACCGAGCATCTTGCCTAGAGTATCGGGCGCATCCACTGCACCATCAATGAGTATGTGCGCCACGTGCACCCCTTTTGCCGCGTACTCGGCGTTCAATGTCTGGCACAGCATGCGGCGGCCACCCATCGCCGCAGCGTGAGAATGCTGCCCCGCGTTACCACGAACCGCTGCGGTGGCGGAGGTGACCAAAAGAGTCCCCTCACCTCTGTCCGCCATGACTGGGAGGAGCACTCTCGCCACCCGAAACAACCCCATGCAAGCCATCTGCCACCCCAGCTCGAATACCTTGAGAGAGGTATCCTGCAATGACCGACCACCGATCTGAGCTCCAAGATTAAAGAGCACTACTGAAATCGGACCTATCTCTTCTACCTGCGCAATTAATTTCTCGATCGCCCCCTCTTTGACGGCATTCACAAGATAACCGCTGGCTGATCCGCCATTCCCCTTAATTTCATCAACTAATTCATTGAGGCCTTCCTCATCGCTTCGACGGCATAGGGCAGCGTGATAACCCTCTTGGGCAAACTTTTTCCCTACGCTGCCGCCTATTCCTGAGCCGGCCCCGATCACCAGACATACTTTTTTCATCCTGCATCCCCTATCGTTCGAATCAATGAGCAGCG
>Ga0181576_10000941_pt1 | contig 22100 bp, 21 predicted proteins | sample 101ome_22_FD_132464 | JGI IMG/M metagenome (GOLD analysis project Ga0181576, IMG submission 132464) | Coastal salt marsh microbial communities from the Groves Creek Marsh, Skidaway Island, Georgia - 101412BT metaG (megahit assembly) | ecosystem: Environmental > Aquatic > Marine > Intertidal... | reverse complement strand
TTGCACAAAACTTAGATGGTCAGAAAACAGATGGTCTTTCTGTATTTTTTAAAAAATTATTCTAGGCTTTTATTCTGGAGCTGTTTCAAAAAAATGTGAGAGCGGGATAACTAGCAACTGAAGCGGTCGATTTTTTGACCCCCTACCCCTTCTTACAAGCTAATGCAAAAATGATTCCCCCAGCCAAGTGAGGGGCCAAATGGGGGCCAATAAAAGTATTTTCACGTAAGTTATTGTTATCAATAAAATAATAAAGTGTAAGTGGCGGAGACGATGGGATTCGAACCCACGAGACGGTTTCCCGCCTACTCCCTTAGCAGGGGAGCGCCTTCGACCACTCGGCCACGTCTCCGCCGGCGTGTCTATGTTCCGCTCACGGGGAAAACAAGAGGGAAATTGCCGCTTTTTCGATTCTCGATAGCCGCCGCCAAACCACCACTTGTTTCCGGCCTCCTAGCGGGGCGGGCACCACCTCGCTGGGATCAATCCCCGCAGGCTGTTGCCGACCCAGATCGCCCGCGCGGCGTCGAGATCCGCGCAACACAGCAGCGCTTCCTCCCAGCCATCTTGCAGCAGCGCCTCGCGCAGCACGCCAGGCAGCACACCGCTGGTAAGCGGCGGCGTCACCCGCCGACCGTCAGCCCGCTCGACAAAAAGGTTGGTGATCGTGCCCTCGCACAGCTCGTCGCGTTCATTGAGGAACAACACCTCGTCCAGCCCGTCCGGCAAATCCGCCCGCACTCGATCGTAGAGCTGCCTTTGCGTCGATTTCACCTGCAACCACGGGTCATCGGAGGCAAGCCGCTGCGCCGCCAAGCCAACACGCCATTGTTGCGGAGATTCGCCCGCTGGCGCGGTGGTCAACGCCACTTTCCCTTGGGCATCCAGCGTCAGGCGACAGCGCAGCGCACCCCCACCCGCAATCGCCGCAACCGCGCGATCAATCTCTGCTTCCGGCGCGGGAAAACCAAGCCGCGCGGCAGCCGCCAGCAAGCGGGCGCGGTGGCGCGGCCAGCGTGGTGCGCCACCCCCGGGACGCCAACCAAAGGTTTCGATCAGCTGGGTTCCGTCAGGAACGCTTGCACGAAACGGCTCTTCCACAGCGCCTCCTCATATTCCGATTGCGCGGTGCTGTCCCACACGACGCCCCCGCCCACATTCAGCACGCCTCGGCCGTCGTCCTCAAGCATCAATGTCCGGATCGCGACGTTGAAATCCGCCCGCCCGTCCGGTGCCGCCCAACCGATACTGCCGCAATAAGCCTCGCGCGGGAAGAGCTCCAGATCGCGCAGAATCTCCATCGCGCGCAGCTTCGGCGCGCCAGTGATCGAGCCACAGGGATAGAGCGCCGCAAATATCTCGGCGAGCTGCGCATCGGGGCGCAGTTGCGCGGTGATCCGGCTGATCATCTGATGAACAGTGCGGTAGCTCTCTACATGAAAGAGCGCCGGCACCGCGACGCTGCCCGCCTCCGCCACGCGGCTCAGATCATTGCGCAGCAGATCGACGATCATCAGGTTCTCGGCGCGGTTCTTCTCGTCAAAGCGCAGCCACGCGCGGTTTGCCTCATCCTCTTGCGGGGTCGCACCGCGCGGCATCGTGCCCTTCATCGGGCGGGTTTCGATCTGCCCGCCCTCATCAACACAGAAGAACAGCTCCGGCGACCGGCATAGGAGGTCCGGCAGGTCCGGCTGGGTGATCAACGCGCCGTGGCCCACCGGCTGATGTGTCGCCAACGCAGCATAGACCTCAGCCGCGCTGCCCGAGAGGCGCAGATCAATCGGAAAGGTCAGATTGGCCTGATAGATATCGCCCGCGCCAATGTAATCCCGCACGCAATTGAACGCCGCCCCATAACGGGCCGCATCCCAGCGCGGCGTCGCCTCCAGCAGGGCAACAGGCTGTTCAGGCGCAGCAACGGGCGGTGCGGAACGTGGGCCATCATAAACCCCGAACCGCAACAGCGGCAGGCGGCGGTCCTGCGGCATCCGGTCTGCAAGCTTCGGCTCCAGAGCGTAACCAAGCTCATAGCTTGCATATCCCGCCAGCCACTTCCCTTCGGCCCGCGCTGCATCAAGCGCGGCCAGAGCATCCGGCACATCGGCGGGTTCATAAGCCTCGATCAGCCGTGACGGTGCATCAAAAACAACCGGCGCCGCGCCGCGCGTGCGGGCGGCGGGCCTGATCCCCGGTCCTTGATCGAAGCGAATCCTCATTGGTTTACCCCACCGTCACTGATGGCGATGAAATAGGCCGCTTCACCGCGAAACGACAGAAGAATTCCGGCATTTCACCGATTTCCCCGCCATCATCCAAGTTGCCGTTACGCGCCTTGCGTGTAACCTGCCAAAAAAAATGCAAGCGAAGGTAGCAGCAGATGGCAGACATCACAGGCCAGAGACTGCGCGACAGCCGCCTGCTTCTTCTGCTTGTTGCCCTCACCGCATATTCAGTCTTGTTGCTGGCCGCCAAGACCTCTGCTGATCTGATGGCGTCATGGCTGGCGGGGCACTTTCACGCCATTGGCGCGATGGACCAGATCTACCCGCCCGATACCGATATTTTCACCATGCATCCGCCATCCGACTGGGGGCCACTCCTCGCCGCGCGTGGCTATGAGGGCGCGGTGTTCCCATTCATCTACCCGCCGCTTTGGGTGGTTCTCCTGTCATGGATCACGCCGTTTACTACGCTTGAAGGGATGATCTGGCTCGCTTCGCTGCTCAATCCGGCGCTGATGTTCGGCATGGTGATGCTGGTAATGCGCCTAACGAACCTGCCCGCGGAGCAGCGGTTCCTTGCCGCGGTCACAGCCCTGATTGTGTTGTTCTTCTCGGTGGGCGGCACCATCGCCCTGATCCAGAACCAGCCACAAATCCTCATCTCGTTCCTGATCGTGCTGGCCATCGAACGGGACCGCGCCAACCGCCCGCTGGCGGCGGGCACCGCACTGGCTTTTGCCGCCGCGTTGAAACTCTACCCCATCCTCTTCATCGCGCTCTGGGCCGCCGCAGGGCGCTGGCGCTCTGTCCGCTGGGCGCTCGTGATCGGTGGCGGCCTTGGCCTTGCCTCGCTGCTGCTGGCCGGATGGCCACTCCACGCCAGCTTCCTGCAACAAACCCTGCTGATCAGCCGCACGGCGATGATGACACCGCTCAACTACGGCCTCGACTCGCTGATTGGCAATCTCGCCTTTGGCAGCAGCGCGATTCCTATCGAGCAATACACAATAGGCAGCACCAACGGGGTCGACATCGGCTGGCAAATCCTGCCAAAACCCCTCTGGCGGCGGCTCGCCTCGGTCGGGCTGTTGCTCGCAACGGTCGCGCTCCCCGCTTGGCGCATCGCGCAAGGTAAAGGCGACGCGCGATTCCTCTGGCCACTGACAATCGCCGCCTTTGCCTTTTTCAGCCCGTTGAGTTGGACCTACTATTATCTGCCGCTCCTCGCCTTCACACCGCTCCTGTTCGAGAAAATCCCGCCAAGGCACCTGCTCCTCGCGCTCAGCCCGCTGCTCGTTACCTATCTCGTCACCCTGATCCATAGCATCGGCTCACTCAGCGACAATCCGTTGATTCACGGCCTCTTTTTGACCTTGATGACCAACCCCTATGCAGGGGTGATCACTATGTCTTGGCTCTTCGCCCTCTTCGTGTACGCTGCCCGCAAAACCTGATCGCCTCTTCTTTTTGCGGATTCTATGCTAAGGGCCTCTTGCGCCCCGCGTTCCCATCCCTATAACGCACGACAATTTGGGCACCGGTGGGTGCCGCAAACCCGAACATTAGAGGTCAGCGCCATGCCGAAGAGAACCGACATCCAGTCGATCATGATCATCGGAGCGGGGCCCATTGTCATCGGGCAAGCCTGCGAATTCGATTACTCCGGCGCACAAGCCTGTAAGGCACTGCGCGAAGAAGGCTACCGTGTCATTCTGGTGAACTCGAACCCCGCCACGATCATGACCGATCCGGGCCTTGCCGATGCGACATATATCGAGCCGATCACACCTGAGGTCGTCGCCAAGATCATCGAGAAAGAGCGCCCCGACGCGCTGCTGCCCACAATGGGCGGTCAGACCGGCCTCAACACCTCGCTGGCGCTGGCCGATATGGGCGTGTTGGAAAAGTTCAACGTCCAGCTCATCGGCGCCAACCGCGAAGCCATCGAAATGGCCGAAGACCGCAAACTCTTCCGCGAAGCGATGGACCGAATCGGGCTGGAAAACCCCCGCGCCACCATCGTCACCGCCCCAAAGAATGCCAACGGCAACCATGATCTCGATGCAGGCATCGCCCTCGCGCTCGACGCGCTCGAGGATATCGGCCTGCCCGCCATCATCCGCCCTGCCTACACGTTGGGCGGCACCGGCGGCGGCGTTGCTTATAACCGCGAGGAATACATCCACTACTGCCGCTCCGGCATGGATGCCTCCCCCGTCGGCCAGATCCTCGTCGATGAATCGCTCTTGGGCTGGAAAGAATACGAAATGGAAGTCGTCCGCGACAAAGCGGATAACGCCATCATCGTCTGCTCCATCGAAAACGTCGATCCGATGGGCGTGCATACCGGCGACTCGATCACCGTCGCCCCCGCCCTGACCCTGACCGACAAAGAATACCAGATCATGCGCAACGGCTCGATTGCCGTTCTGCGCGAGATCGGCGTCGAAACCGGCGGCTCGAACGTGCAATGGGCGATCAACCCCGCCGATGGCCGCATGGTCGTGATCGAAATGAACCCACGCGTCAGCCGCTCCTCCGCTCTGGCGTCCAAGGCCACCGGCTTCCCGATTGCCAAAATCGCCGCGAAGCTGGCCGTCGGCTACACGCTTGATGAGCTGGACAACGACATCACCAAGGTGACGCCCGCCTCCTTCGAGCCGACCATCGATTACGTTGTCACGAAGATCCCGCGCTTCGCTTTCGAGAAGTTCCCCGGCTCCGAACCCTACCTCACCACCGCGATGAAATCCGTGGGCGAGGCGATGTCGATCGGCCGCACCTTCCACGAGTCGGTGCAAAAGGCGCTCGCTTCGATGGAAACCGGCCTCACCGGCTTTGATGAGGTCGACATCCCCGGCGCGCCGGACAAAGCCGCCATCGTCAAGGCGCTCTCCGTCGCCACCCCCGACCGCCTGCGCACCATCGCGCAAGCCATGCGCCACGGCCTGACCGATGAGGAAATCATCGCCGTCACCTCTTTTGACCCGTGGTTCCTCGCCCGCATCCGCGAGATCATCGACGCCGAAGCCGACATTCGCAAAAACGGCCTCCCCGTGACAGAGGCCGAGCTGCGTGCACTCAAAATGCTGGGTTTCACCGATGCCCGCCTTGCCACCCTCACCGGCCGCAGCGAAGAAAACGTCCGCCGCGCCCGCCAGAACCTCGGCGTCACCGCCGTATTCAAGCGGATCGACACTTGCGCCGCCGAGTTCGAGGCGCAAACCCCCTACATGTATTCCACCTACGAAGTCCCCGCGATGGGCGACGTGGAATGCGAAGCCCGTCCCTCTGACCGCAAGAAGGTCGTCATCCTCGGTGGTGGCCCCAACCGCATCGGTCAGGGCATCGAGTTCGATTATTGCTGCTGTCACGCCTGTTTCGCGCTGACAGATCAGGGCTACGAGACGATCATGGTCAACTGTAACCCCGAAACCGTGTCGACCGACTATGACACCTCCGACCGCCTCTATTTCGAGCCGCTCACCTTCGAACATGTGATGGAAATCCTCCGCGTCGAGCAGGAGAACGGTACGCTGCACGGCGTCATCGTGCAATTCGGCGGCCAGACCCCGCTCAAACTCGCCAACGCTCTCGATGCGGCTGGCATCCCGATCCTCGGCACCTCGCCCGACGCGATCGACCTCGCAGAAGACCGCGAGCGCTTTCAGGATCTCGTCAACCGCCTGAACCTGAAGCAGCCGCATAACGGCATCGCCTCGACCGACCAACAGGCGCTCGATATCGCAGATTCCATCGGCTTCCCGCTGGTGATCCGCCCGTCCTACGTCTTGGGGGGGCGCGCGATGGAAATCGTCCGCGATATGGACCACCTCAAGCGCTACATTAAAGAGGCCGTGGTCGTCTCCGGTGACAGCCCCGTCCTGCTTGACAGCTACCTCTCCGGCGCCGTTGAGGTTGACGTCGACGCGCTCTGCGATGGCAAGAACGTCCACGTTGCAGGCATCATGCAGCATATCGAGGAGGCCGGCGTCCACTCCGGCGATAGCGCCTGCTGCCTGCCGCCGCATTCCCTGCCCGCCGACATCATCACCGAAATCCGCCGCCAGACCGAAGCCCTCGCCCTCGCGCTTCAGGTCAAAGGCCTGATGAACGTGCAATTCGCGGTGAAGGACGGCGATGTGTACCTGATCGAGGTCAACCCCCGCGCCTCGCGCACCGTCCCCTTCGTGGCAAAGGCCACCGACAGCGCCATCGCCTCCATCGCGGCCCGCCTGATGGCTGGCGAGCCGCTCTCCAACTTCCCGCTGCGCCCCGCCTACCCCGAGGCTGATGACCCGATGGACGTGCTGCCGCTCGGCAACCCGTTCACGCTGGCCGATCCCAATACGCCTTGGTTCTCGGTGAAAGAGGCCGTCATGCCCTTCGCCCGCTTCCCCGGTGTCGATACGATCCTCGGGCCGGAAATGCGCTCCACAGGCGAGGTCATGGGCTGGGCTCGTAACTTCGCCCGCGCCTTCCTCAAGGCACAGCTCGGCGCTGGTACCAACCTGCCGACCGAAGGCACTGTGTTCTTCTCCATCAAGGATGCCGACAAAGGCACCGATATGCTCGAAGCCGCAGGTATCGTCCGCGAGCTGGGCATGAAGATCGTCGCCACGCGCGGCACCGCTGGCTGGCTGACCGAAAACGGCATCACCTGCGAGATCGTGAACAAGGTCTACGAAGGCGGCCGCACCGTGGTGGATTGCCTGAAGGATGGCGAAGTGCAGCTGGTGTTCAACTCGACCGAAGGCGCACAAGCCGTCGAAGACAGCCGCGATATCCGCTCCGTGGCGCTCTACGACAAGATCCCCTACTTCACCACCGCCGCCGCCAGCCACGCCGCCGCACTGGCAATGAAAGCCCGCGCCGAAGGCGAGATCCGCGTCCGCAGCTTGCAAGGCTCGTAAGGTTCAAAGCCGCGACAGCGCCCGCCCGCGGGGTGGCCCTGTCGCGCTATTTTTGAGAGTGACCTTCCAAGAACCGTGACAGGAAGTCGATCTCGGCCATCGTCGTTGCATCTGCCAACTGGCTCGACGCCGAATTGACATGGTCCTTGTCGGTTTCATGATGCTCTGCCACGATCCTGCGCCGCATGGCGCACTGGGCTTCAACCATTTCGGTGACGTCCACGCCACTGTCATGCAGCAACATCAGCGCCATCAACGGCGATAGCGAAAGCCCGCCTGCTTCTGCTGCCAACGGATGAATGGCTGCGCGCCCCTGATCGGTGATATTGCTCACACGCCGGTCAGGAAATTGGCCGCCCGCCTGCTCCTCTACTGTGATCCACCCACGCTCTGAAAAACGCGCAAGGATGCTGTAGACCGCAGCGCGCTTCAGCCCCAAACTGTGCAGCGGCCATTTCTCGAAAGCCGCTGCAACTTGGTACCCATGCAAAGGATGCGCGTTCAACAGGCTCAAGACAGCCAGTTCACGCGCCTTTGTCAGGCTCATGCCGGCAGACGTCCGGCTTGAGGTGTCAATTTGAACATCTCGAATGTCTCGATGATTTGTTCCATTTCGCCAGCATCACCATGTTCAGCCTGTCCTTCAGGCGAACTCAGATATGCATCCACCGTCTCCTTGCGGCCAAGCGTGACCCAGACAACGACCGAGTTCTGCTCCCGATCAGCCACCGCGCGCCAGCGTTCATCCCACTTGCCCATTTCCACGCCTGAAGTTAACCAGCGGCATGGCCAAGCTCTACTTCAATTACTCCACGATGAACGCCGGCAAATCGACGGTGCTGCTGCAAGCCTCGCATAACTATATCGAGCGCGGCATGCAGACCTATCTGCTGACCGCCCAGTTCGACAACCGCGCCGGTGAAGGCCGCATCGCCTCCCGCATCGGCATCGGGGCGTCGGCCGATACCTTCGCCCCCGGCGAAGACCTCTTTGCCAAGCTCGCCAAGCGCCTCGCAGACGGCCCCTGCGCCTGCGCCTTCGTGGATGAGGCGCAGTTCCTCACCCCCGAGCAGGTCTGGCAACTCGCCCGCGCGGTGGATGACCTGTCGATCCCGATCATGTGCTACGGGCTTCGGGTTGATTTTCAGGGCAAGCTGTTCCCCGGCTCGGCCGCGCTGCTGGCCCTAGCCGACGAAATGCGCGAAGTCCGCACCATCTGCCACTGCGGCAAGAAGGCCACGATGGTCGTCCGCAAGGATGCCGAGGGCAACGTGCTGACCGATGGCGATCAGGTCGCGATCGGCGGCAACGAGCGCTACGTCTCCCTCTGCCGCCGCCACTGGCGCGAAGCCACGGGCGACTCCGCCTAAACCACCCGCTGCGGCAGGTCGCGCCCTTCCGCATGGGCGATAATGTTATCCAGCGCCATCTGCCCCATCGCCTCGCGTGTTTCCAGCGTCGCCGACCCCAGATGCGGCAACAGCACCGCGTTATCGAGCGCTCTCAACGCCTCTGGCACAAACGGCTCTTGCGCATAAACATCCAATCCCGCTGCGCCGATGCGCTTTTCGGCCAGCGCCGCGATCAGTGCCTCTTCATCCACCACATCACCCCGCGCGATGTTGATGAAGATGCCCTCCGGCTTCATCGCCGCCAGCGCCTCTGCGTCGATCAGATGCCGAGTCTCCGCACCTCCCGGCACAGTCACGACAACGAAATCCGCCTGCGCCATCACCGTGGCCAAGCTCTCTACCTGCCGCGCAGGGAGGCCGGCATCCTTGGCGGAACGGTTGTAATAGATCACCGGCATATCAAACCCGTAATGGCAGCGCTTCGCCACCGCTTGCCCGATCCGGCCCATCCCGATGATGCCCACCGTCTTGCCAGTGACATGCGTGCCCATCATCTGCGTCGGGCCCCAGCCCTTCCAGCCGCCACCGCGCACCAGCCGGTCCCCCAGCGCCGCCTGCCGCGCTGTCGCGAGGAGCAGCGTCATACCGATATCGGCGGTTGCATCGGTCAGCACATCAGGCGTGTTGGTCACTGCCACGCCCGCCGCGGCTGCCGCCGCCGCATCAATATGGTTATACCCCACCCCGAAATTCGCCAGCACCTTACAGCGGATATCGCCCGCCATCTCGAAGGTCCGCGCCGAAAACTGATCGCCCAGCGTCAGCAGGATCGCATCGTAGTCACGCAACGCAACGGCGGCCTCTTCCTCGGTCAGCCCCACGCACGGCTCGTCGCGGAAGGTCACATCAAACCGCGCCTTGGCCGCTTCGACGATCCGCTCGGGGATCTCTCTGGTGATCAGAACTTTCATCAATGCATCCTCTCTCCTGCGGCCACATCCTTGTCAGGGCCGATCAACACGATCCCGCCCTCCGCATCCGCCACGCCCAATACCAAAACCTCCGACATGAACCGCCCGATCTGGCGCGGCGGAAAGTTCACCACAGCCATCACCTGTTTGCCAACCAGCGCTTCCGGCGTGTAATGCGCCGTCACCTGCGCGGAGGTCTTTTTCTCCCCGATCTCGGGGCCGAAATCGATCCACATCTTGATCGCGGGCTTGCGCGCTTCGGGGAACGGCTCGGCGCGGATCACCCGCCCCGCCCTGATGTCCACCTTCAGGAAGTCATCGAACGTAATCTCACCCACGCGACAGCTCCTTTGACCGCTCCGTCGCCGCCGCCACCGCCCGCGTCAACAGCGCGGGGAAGCCATCGGCCTCATTCATCAGCACCTCAAGCGCCGCCTGCGTCGTGCCGTTGGGCGAGGTCACATTGACCCGCAATTGCGCGGGGTCTTCCTCTGCCTGCTCGGCCAGCGCACCCGCCCCCGCGACCGTCGCCTTGGCAAGCTGCATCGCCAGTTCCGGCGCCAGCCCTTGCGCCGCACCCGCCGCCGCGAGCGTTTCGATCAGGTGGAACACATAAGCCGGGCCAGAGCCGCTCACACCCGTCACCGCATCCATCTGCGCCTCGGCCTCCAACCGCACGACCTGCCCCACGGCAGAAAGCAATTCCTCCGCGAGCGCCAGCGCAGCCTCATCAACATGCGCATTGCCGATGATCGCCGTGATCCCACGGCCCACAGCCGCAGGCGTGTTCGGCATCGCGCGGATCACCGGCGTTTCTTGGCCCAAGACCTCCTCGAACCGCGCAATCGGCGTGCCAGCCGCGACCGAGACAAACAGCGTCCCGCCATTGCCCAGCGCCTGCATCGCGGGCAGCGCCTCGCCCATCATCTGCGGCTTCACAGCGATCAGCGCAATCGCCGGATCGGTAGGCAGATCCGCGTTCACATGGCAGCCCTGCGCCTTCACCCAGTCGCTCGGAAACGGGTCGATGATCCAGACCGACGCGGCAGGCAACCCGCCTTTGAGCCAACCCGCCAGCATCGCTGATCCCATCTTGCCACAGCCCAGCAAAACCAGCCCGCGGCGCGCCACATCATCCATATTCATGGGGAACCTCCCTTTGCGTTGCCCAAGTGTTAGGCCGCGCCCGTGGGAGGTTCAAGAGCGCGGCCTGAGCCTGCGTCGCCAAGTGGGTGGCGCGGGCCGCGCGCGGGGAGATAACGCGCGCGTATGCAATCCCTTTGGCCGAACCCTCTGGCGCGGTTTACGCGCGCCCGTAAGCCTCGGCGATAGCAACCTGTAACGCCTCTTGCGGCGTCCTATCGGCCCATGTGACCAGTTGCAGCGCCGGATAGAAGCGCTCGCAGCTCATCACCGCCGCATTGATCATCGTGTCGATCTGCTCTGGGCTGGCGACCTGGTCACCGGCCAGCATCAGCCCGTAGCGGAAGACCATCATCTTCTGTTCGTCCCACCAGGTAAAATTACCCGCCCAGCATTGATCATTAATGCCGTTCAAAGTTTCGTAGAGCGCCGCCATACGCTCGCTGGGCGGCTCCATCTCGAAGGTGCAGATCAGCCGCAATGTTTCGTCATAGCCTGACCATGCCAGCGTAATCGCATATGTGCGCCACTGACCCTCGACCGCCATCGCGATCTGGTCGTCGGCTATGCGGTCAAATTCCCACTCGTGATGTTCGGCGATGGTTTCCACAAGGTCGATCGGATGGATTTCACCGGCGTCGATGAACTGCTCAGACAATGCCATAGCTCGGCCTCATTCGTTATAGCGCTGGGGAAATGGCAGCACCCCAAGCGCTAGGTGCCTGCTCTAGAAGCGGTGGGTGCTCCCTCCGTTCCTACGATATATGGTGGGCCTGAATGGGGCATTCTGTAAAGCAATTTCTTGGGGATAACTTCATTTTTCACACAACCGTCACGTCGCGTCCCCCCTTGCACCTTCCGCGAAGCCCCATCATCTTCGCCGTCAATAAGGAGGCACTTCATGAATATCGATCTACTCAAAAGGCTCTGCGAAACCCCCGGCGTCCCCGGTCACGAGGACCGCGTCCGCGACCTCATCACCGCCGAAATCGAAGGCATGTTCACCGAGGTTAAAACTGATGCGATGGGCTCGCTTCTGTGCCGCCGCGAGGCAACCAGCGCCGACGCGCCCCGCATCATGCTCCTGTGCCACATGGACGAGATCGGCTTCCTCGTCAGCCACATCAGCAAGGAGGGTTTTCTCTACCTCCAGCCGGTCGGCGGCTTCGACCCCCGCAATCTCTTCTCCCGCCGTGTCCGCGTCTGCACCGATACGGGCGATCATATCGGCGTGATGAACCCCGGGGGCAAACCGATCCACATCTCCTCCCCCGAGGATCGCAAGAAAGTGCCAGAACTGGGCGAATTCTTCGTCGATCTCGGCCTGGGGGAGAAAGCCCGCGATCTGGTGAAGGTCGGTGATTTCGTGGTGATGGAAGAACCATTCCTCGAAATGGGCGATAAGGTCGTCTCCAAAGCGCTCGATAACCGCATCGCCTGCTGGCTCGGCATCGAAGCGATCCGCGCCTTAGGCGACAAGGGCCGAGGCGCTGAAATTCACGTTGCCTTCACCTGTCAGGAAGAGGTCGGCCTGCGCGGCGCCCGCACCGCCGCCTACGCGATCAAGCCAGACATCGGCCTTGGCATTGATGTGACACTGTCCTGCGACACACCCGGCGTGCCGGAGAAAGACCGCACCACCAAACAGGGCGACGGCTTCGGCATTCATGTGCGCGACAGCTCCTTCATCGCTGACAAGAAGCTTGTGTCAGAGATCGAGCAACTCGCCATCGCCAAGGATATCCCCTACCAGCGTACCATGCTCGGTGCCGGCGGGCAGGACGGCGCCGCCGCCCAGCAAGCCGCCGCCGGTGCCCGCGCCGTGGGGATCGTGGTCGGCACCCGCTACATCCACACCGTGACCGAAATGGCCGACAAGCGCGACCTCGAAGCCGCGCGCCAGATGCTCACCGAATACCTCGCCTCCTTCACCGGCTAGGCAAAAGCAAACGGGCGGCAGGTACACCCGCCGCCCGTTTAATCAATCTCCAAAGACGGCCAAGCCGCTCAGCCCTTCTGCTGGGCCTCCAGCGCCTCGATCCGCGCCATCAGCGCGGCGTTCTCCTCGCGGGCCTTCTGCGCCATCGCGCGGACCGCATCAAATTCCTCCCGCGTCACCAGATCGCGGCTCGCCAACCAACGGTCAAACATCGACGACATCGCCGTCTCCGCTTCCTGACGCGCGCCCTGCGCCACGCCCATCGCGTTGGTGAAAAGTTGCGACATATCGTCGAGTATCTTGTTGCGGGTCTGCATGTGAGCCTCCGTTTCGCTTGCCCCCTATATGGGCATCATAACCGCGCGGGGCAAGGCGCGATGGCGGTTGACTTCCCCCCGCGCCTTGCTCAGGACTTGTCGCATGTTGGCTGCACTTCCCTTCCCCGATATCGGCCCCGATATCTTTTCGTTCACGCTGTTCGGGCGTGACTTCGCGCTGCGCTGGTACGCCATGGCCTATGTGGTCGGCATTCTCATCGGCTGGCGCATCCTTGTCGCCGCGCTGCGCCGCCCCGCATTGTGGAAGGGTGGCACACCAGCGCTGAGCGAAACGCAACTCGAAGCGCTTCTTACATGGATCATCCTTGGGATCATCGGCGGCGGGCGCTTGGGCTATGTGCTGTTTTACCAACCTGCCTATTTCCTCGCCAATCCCGCCGAAGTGCTGGCCATCTGGCAGGGAGGCATGTCCTTCCACGGCGGCTTTCTCGGCGTGGTGCTGGCAATCCTGATCTTTTCCCGCCGCGAAGGCATTGCGCTCGGCTCACTGGCCGATTCCATCGCGCTGGCCTCGCCGCCGGCATTGCTCCTCGGGCGGATCGCCAATTTCATCAATGGCGAGCTGTGGGGCCGCCCCACCGATCTGCCTTGGGGCGTGATCTTCCCCAGCACCGCCGCGCAAGACTGCGGCGAAGAGCTGCTCCTGCTCTGCGCACGCCACCCCTCGCAGCTCTATGAGGCGGCACTAGAAGGGCTGATCTTGGGCGGTCTGCTGGTCTGGCTGGTGTTCCGCCGCAAGGTTCTGCACCACCCTTGGCGCTTGGCGGCGACCTTCTTCACCGGCTACGGGCTTGCCCGTTTCGCGGTGGAATTCGTCCGCCAGCCTGACGCGCAATTTGTCTCCGAGGGCAACCCGCTCGGCCTCGCGCTGCACATTGGCGGCTACGGCCTGACGATGGGCCAGCTCCTCACCCTGCCGATGATCCTGATCGGGCTTTGGTTGCTCGCACGCACACGAGCCGCCCATGACTGAGGCAACGCTCGACACGCTGACCGATATCCTCGCCGCGCGGATCGCCCGCACCGGCCCGATGACGCTGGCCGATTACATGGCCGAAGCACTCCTCCACCCCGATCACGGCTATTACGCCACTCGCGAGCCCTTCGGCAGCGCCGGTGATTTCGTCACCGCGCCCGAGATCAGCCAGATGTTCGGGGAGATGATCGGCCTCTGCCTCGCCCAATGCTGGATCGACCAAGGCAGCCCCGCGCCCTTCGCGCTGGCCGAGCTTGGCCCCGGTCGCGGTACGCTGATGGCCGATATCCTCCGCGCCACCCGCGCCGTGCCGGGCTTTCACGATGCGCTGGAGCTGCACCTCGTCGAAGCCTCCCCCCGCCTTGAAGCGCTGCAATCCGAAGCGCTCCCCGCCGCCACATGGCATGCACAGGTCCATGACCTGCCGCAAATGCCTCTGTTCCTCGTGGCGAACGAGTTCTTCGATGCCCTGCCAATCCGCCAGTTCCAGCGCGAAGGCGACGGCTGGCGCGAGCGCGTCGTCGGCCTCAACGAAAAAGCCGCGCTCACCTTGGGCCTCACCGCCCCCGCCCCGATCGCCGCGCTCCAGCACCGGCTGGAAGACACCAGCGACGGCGATATCGTCGAGCTTTGCCCCGCCTTGCCCGCGATTGTCGGCGATATCGCCTCCCGCATCGCGGATCATGGCGGCGCGGCATTGATTATCGACTACGGCGATTGGCGCTCACTGGGCGACACGCTTCAGGCGCTCAAATCGCACCAATCTGCCGATCCATTCACCGATCCCGGCAGCGCCGACCTCACCGCCCATGTGGACTTTGAGGCCATCGCCAACGCCACGGCCCCCGCCGCCCATACGCGGCTCGCCACGCAGGGCGTGTTCCTCGAACGGCTCGGCATCACCCAGCGCGCGCAGGCACTCGCCACGCGCCTCAGCGGGGATGCACTCACAAATCACGTCGCCGCACACAGACGCTTGACCCACCCCGCCGAAATGGGCGACCTATTCAAAGTGCTGGGCCTCTATCCCGCCAACATGCTGCCACCACCCGGGCTCGAACCATGACACTCGAAATCCTCACGGCTGATTGCCTCGCGCCCCTACGACACGGGTTCTTTACCCGTCGTGGCGGCGCGTCTTCGGGCGTGTTCGAGGGGCTGAACTGCGGTTTTGGCAGTTCCGACCAGCATGCAGCAGTGTCGATCAACCGTGGCCGCGTCGCCCAAGCGCTCGACGTCGCGGCAGACAGGCTCTGCGGCGTGGTGCAGGTCCATTCCAGCCGCGTCGATACCGTGACTGAGGCGAACCCCGCCCCGCCAGAGGCCGACGCCATCGTCACCGCCACCCCCGGCCTTGCGATCAGCGTGCTGACCGCCGATTGCCAGCCGGTGCTCTTTGCCGATGCGGAAGCAGGCGTCATCGGCGCGGCCCATGCGGGCTGGCAAGGCGCGCTGAACGGCGTGCTCGAAGAAACCGTCACCGCGATGGAGGCACTCGGCGCCACCCGCGAGGACATTTGCGCCGTGATCGGCCCGACAATCAGCCAACGCGCGTATGAGGTCGGCCCCGAATTCATCGAGCGTTTTCTCGATGACGACCCCGACAATGCCCGCTTCTTCGCCAACAGCGAGGGCGACAAATATCAGTTCGATCTGCCTGCCTATGGCCTCTACCGCCTCCGTTCCGCAGGGGTCGGCCATGCGGAGTGGACCCGCCACTGCACCTATTCCGATCCGGCGCGATTCTATTCCTATCGCCGCACCACCCACCGCAAGGAGGTGGATTACGGCAGGTTGATTGCGGCAATCCGGCTCTGATCGCGGCGGGATTGCGACAGCCACCCGTCCGATTTTCGCCTGATTTCCGGAAACAATCGCCATAACCTCTGCTGAACTGTCTACAGATAAGCGGCAAAATATATATTTTTCAGCACCTTATCGAATTTGGCAGGAATGCCCCATTCATTGTTTCCAAGCTGGCAAAAAAGTCTCAAATTGTTTCTTCCGCGCCTAACTGATGCCCCGAACACCCGCCAGATTGGCTTCAACAGGATGCAACACCAAGACGATTTCAAAGGTTGATAAGATGACAAAGACCCAGACCCAGATCAAAACCCGCTGGATGACCGCCATGATCAAGGAAGCCGAGGCCTGCACCACCCAGATGCCTTGGGCCCGTGGCGCCCGCCGCAAAGAGATGATCGCCCGCCGCGCCGCCACTGCTGTGGCCCCGCGCAAGGTCGCGTCTGCCTGATTCCTCACTGTCCGGATTTCCCCTCCGGCATTCCCCGACTGGCCGCGCCTCGTTGCGCGGCCTTTTCTTTACGCAACGCCCGTTTCGGGAAACAATCCAAATCCAACGCCACCTTTGTTGCGAATTGAGCCGCTATTTGCCGCAATTCTTTGACAGAAGCGCCATAACAGCGGCATTTATGAAGGATAGACATGATGCACTCTGACGTTGTCGGTGGGGGCCGACGACAGAAGAAGCACACGGAGAGCATTGCATAAACATACGCCCCCAGACCGCCTCGATCCGCAAAATCCCCGCGCCGTCCGCGCCTGCATCTGCCTCGGCGCAAGAGCCGCTGATTGCCCGCGCCGATTTCCTGTTTCTCAACAATCGCGGCGAGATCGAGGATCGCAACCGCCCGATCCCCCTCCGCGCGCCGTTCCTCGACGCCTGTTCCGCCTTCTCACACGGCACGCTCATGCCCACGCCCTCCGGCCCCGTCGCCGTCGAAGACCTCCTGCCGGGCGATAGCGTGTTGACAGAGAATGGCGGCCCGCAAACCCTCCTTTGGAAAAGCTCTTGGCAAACGACGCCTCACGCTGGCACAGAACTGATCCGCGTTGCCGCCGATGCGTTTGGTGATGGCTTCCCCTCCCGCGATATGATCTTTGGCCCTGCCACGCGGGTCATCCGCCGCCATCCGGCGGTACAGGCTCGGCTCGGAATGGACAAAGTATCCCTCCCGCTCGCTGATCTGATCGACGGTATCGCGGTCGTCGGCATCACCCCGCCGCGCCCGATTACGCTCTGCCACCTTCTGTTCGACAGGCATCATTCGATCCGCGCCTGCGGGCTGGAGGTCGAATCCTACCATCCCGGCCCGCTGCATCGGCTCAGCCTCAGTCAGGAACTTCGCGCGATCTTCCTCGGCATGTTCCCGCATCTCGGCTGCATCAGCGATCTGGACGCCCCGCGTTTCACGCGGTTCAGCAGCGCCGATCTCGAATTGTTGGAAGTGTCCTAAGCGTCCTGCGCCAGCCGCGCTTCCAGCACGTCAAACGGCACACCCGGCTCGTCCTTTGCACCACGGATCACCAGCGATGTCTTGACGCTCGCCACGTTCGGCGCGGCCGTCAGATGCTCGGTGAGGAAGTTCTGGAAGCTCCGCAAATCAGGCGCCACGCATTTGAGGATAAAATCCACCTCGCCGTTCAGCATGTGGCACTCGCGCACCAGCGGCCAGCCCTGACAGCGCTGCTCGAACGCGCTCAGGTCCGCCTCGGCTTGGCTCACCAGCCCGACCATCGCGAAAACCTGCACCTCAAAGCCCAGTTCCCGCGCATCCACATCCGCATGGTAGCCCCGAATGTAGCCCTGCTCCTCCAGCGTGCGGACCCGCCGCAGGCACGGCGGCGCAGAAATGCCCACCCGCTTCGCCAGCTCCACGTTGGTCATCCGGCCATCGGCCTGCAATTCCGCAAGGATCATTCTGTCGATTTCATCCAGCTTCGTGCCTGGCATCGAATCGCTACCTCAAATTATTGAAATTTTGCAAAGGTTACACTGCCCGAGTTTTGTGCGCAATAATATTTCAAACTTCGGCAAGAAACTTGCGGGCGCCTCGCATAACCCCGCCCATACGAGCCTGCAAGCCGGCGATGCACCTGCGGCAAAGCTCCGCTCTTTCAACCCCCGCGCGGGATGGCTATATCAGTTCGGAAACCGCGATGAAAGAGGCCCCCCATGTCCGAATCCCGTCACACCCGCGTTCTTATTATCGGCTCCGGTCCGGCAGGCTATACCGCAGGCGTCTATGCCTCCCGCGCGATGCTAGAACCGGTGCTCGTGCAAGGCATGGAACCGGGCGGCCAGCTCACCACCACCACCGAGGTTGAGAACTGGCCCGGCGATACCGAGGTCCAAGGCCCCGATCTCATGGTCCGCATGGAAGCCCACGCCAAGGCAATGGGCTGCGACGTGGTGATGGACTTGATCACCGATCTCGACCTCTCCAAGCGCCCCTTCACCGCCAAGGGCGACAGCGGCACCACCTACACGGCCGATGCGGTGATCCTCGCCACCGGCGCCCGCGCCAAATGGCTTGGCCTGCCGTCGGAGGAAAAGTTCAAAGGCTTCGGCGTCTCCGCCTGCGCCACCTGTGACGGCTTCTTCTATCGCGGGCAGGAAATCGTCGTTATCGGCGGCGGTAATACGGCCGTTGAGGAAGCCCTCTTCCTCACCAATTTCGCCTCCAAGGTCACGCTGATCCACCGTCGCAACGAATTGCGCGCTGAGAAGATCCTCATCGACCGACTGATGAAAAACCCCAAGATCACCCCGCTCTGGGATCACGAGCTTGAGGAAGTCGTCGGCGGCGAGAACCCGCTCGGCGTCGAAGCGATCCGCGCCAAGCATGTCAAAACCGGCGAAATCACCGAGATTCCGGCCAAAGGCGTGTTCATTGCCATCGGCCACGCCCCCGCCTCCGAGCTTGTTGCCGACCAGCTCGAGCTGCACCACGGCGGTTATGTAAAGGTCAAGCCCGGCTCCACCGAGACGTCGATCCCCGGCGTTTTCGCAGCGGGCGACCTCACCGATCACGTCTACCGTCAGGCCGTTACCTCGGCAGGCATGGGCTGCATGGCCGCGCTCGATGCCGAGCGCTTCCTCGCCGCACAGGAAGACTAAGCCTCAAACCAACGGCGCGTCGCCCTCCGTCGGCGGCGCGACACCCCCCAACACCGCAGGCGTCGGTTCCACCGCGATCCGCGCCCGCCCCAGCCTCGGGTGCAGCGTCCGCGCCAACACCCAGCAGGCAAACAGCCCCGCACCGCCCGCGATAAATATCCCCGATAGCGGCGCCGCCAGCAGCACCAGCCACGCCACCCCCGGCGTCACGATGCCCGAAACATCCCGAAAGCTCGAATAAATCGCTGACATCTCCGTCCGCTCCGAAGGCTTCACCGCCAGCAAAAACGGCAATCCGCCGCAGACATCGAGCAGGATCAAGAACAGCGATCCCGCCATCAGGCAGGCCACCGCCAGCATCGGCACCCCATGCGGCAGCCCCGCCAACAGGAACAAGAGCGCCGACATCAGGAACCCCGTCCGCACTGCCATCCGCACCGAACTGCGCTGCATGAACCACAGCATCACCGGCGAGAGGAATAGCGCGCCATTGGTGATCGACAGCGCCACCCCGCCCAGCGTGTCGCCCAACCCGTTTTGCACCGCGTAAATCGGCAGATACACCACATAGACCCACCAACCACAGGAGCGGATAACCGCGAACATCCACCCCGTCACCAACCGAGGCTGCACGGCAAACCGCCCGAAATAGGCAAACGGATTGGTCGGCGCGCGCTTGCGCCGCGTGATCAGGCGGCCATTGCCCAAACGCATGAACAGGAACACCCCCAGCATCCCGGCCGCTGCCACCGCCGCGATGAGGAACGGCGCAGGCCGCCACCAGCCGTAAAGCACCACGCCCAGCGCTGGCCCCGCCGTCCACCCCGCCGCACTGTAAAACAGCCGCGATGTCTCGAACCGTCCCAATTCGAACTTGGCGACATAATCCAGCACATAGGCGTTGAAGCAGACGAATGTGATGACCACGGCAAATGTGATCAGCGCCAGCCCCGTCACCACCATCGCAGGCGTTTGCAGGATCGTCACCAACGCCCCCGCGACAAACATCATCGCGCCTACGGAATAAAGATACCGGCGCGGAATGTAGCGGATCAGATACGGCACAAACAGCCCGATCATCAGCGAGATCACCCCGATCACGAAATACACGCCCGATACCAGCCGCGCATCGCCCAGCGCCTCGTAAACCACCAGTGGATAAACCGAGATCAGGATCCCCCGCGCCACCGCCTCCGCACCGGCAAGCACAGCAAAGCCCCGCACACTGGGTGCGGGCGCATGGCGCAGCCATTCAGGTATTCGCCGCTCGTGCATGGGGACGGTCCGTTATTCCTGCACCCAGCAAACGGAATCGCCTCTGTGATTGCTGTGCCGGAACCGACCCTGTGTCGTTTTCGCACCAAGCCGCCCTGATTTTCTACCTCAGCGGGTGGATTTTTCCTTCCCAAACGGCCCGTTTTATGAAATGTGTTCACTACTGAACGCATTTGGACCCGCCATGCCCGCCGCGCAGCCCCTCTCCATGCGACCGGAAGATGACCACCTCTTCCGCCTCTTGCGTCAGCTCGATCTGGCGCCGGAAGCCTCGCAACGGGCCACTGCCAGCGCCCTTGGCATCAGCCTTGGGGCGCTGAACACGCAACTCCGCGCCGCTACTGATGCCGGTCTGATCCGCATCGCCCAGCGCCCCGGCCCCGACAGGCGCCAGCGCTTCGCCTATTCGCTCACCACACGCGGCGCGGCCACCAAGGCGCAACTCGCTGACCAGTTCCTCGCCCGTAAACTCGCTGAATATGATGCCCTGCACGCCGAGCTAACCGGCTCCGCCAGTGGCCTCCTCTCGCTCAAGAAAAGGACACCCTTGATGCTTAGCAACCTCTCCCCCATCCCAGAGCTTTATGTCTCCTATGACAGCGCCCAAAAGCTGAAGGTCGAGGCCGCGGACCTCACCAGCCACGATCTCACACCCCGCCAGATCTGCGATCTGGAGCTGCTGATGAACGGCGGTTTCAACCCGCTTAAGGGCTTCCTGTCCGAGGCCGATTACAACGGCGTCGTCGACAACATGCGCCTTGCCGATGGCACGCTCTGGCCGATGCCGATCACGCTCGACGTATCTGAGGCCTTCGCCGACAGCATCGAACTGGGTCAGGACATCGCCCTGCGCGATCAGGAAGGCGTGATCCTCGCCACCATGACCGTGACCGACCGCTGGATTCCCAACAAATCGCACGAGGCCGAAAAGGTCTTCGGCGCCGATGATCTCGCCCATCCGGCGGTCAACTACCTGCACCACACCGCAGGCAAGGTCTATCTTGGCGGCCCGGTCGTCGGCATCCAGCAGCCCGTGCATTACGATTTCCGCGCCCGCCGCGACACGCCGAACGAACTGCGCGCCTATTTCCGCAAGCTCGGCTGGCGCCGCGTAGTCGCCTTCCAGACCCGCAACCCACTGCACCGCGCCCATCAGGAACTGACCTTCCGCGCCGCGAAGGAGGCGCAAGCCAACTTGTTGATCCACCCCGTCGTCGGCATGACGAAACCGGGCGACGTCGATCACTTCACCCGCGTGCGCTGCTACGAGGCGGTTCTGGATAAATATCCCTCCTCCACCACCTCGATGAGCCTGCTGAACCTCGCCATGCGCATGGCCGGCCCGCGCGAAGCCGTCTGGCACGGCATGATCCGCCGCAACCACGGCTGCACCCACATGATCATCGGCCGCGACCACGCCGGACCGGGCAAAAACTCCGCAGGCGAGGATTTCTACGGCCCCTATGACGCGCAGGAACTCTTCCGCGCGCATCAGGAGGAGATCGGCATCGAAATGGTCGATTTTAAACACATGGTCTATGTGCAGGAACGCGCCCAATACGAGCCCGCCGACGAGATCGAAGACCGTGACAACGTCACCATCCTCAACATCTCCGGCACCGAACTGCGCCGCCGCCTGCGCGAAGGGCTGAAAATCCCCGAGTGGTTCTCCTTCCCCGAAGTGGTCCGCGAATTGCGCCGCACCTCGCCGCCGCGCTCGCAGCAGGGCTTTACCGTGTTCTTCACCGGCTTCTCCGGCTCTGGCAAATCCACCATCGCCAACGCGCTGATGGTCAAACTGATGGAGATGGGCGGCCGCCCCGTCACGCTGCTGGATGGCGATATCGTGCGCAAGAACCTCAGCTCCGAGCTGGGCTTCTCTAAAGAGCACCGCGATCTCAACATCCGCCGCATCGGCTATGTGGCGTCCGAGATCACCAAGAACGGCGGCATCGCCATCTGCGCCCCCATCGCGCCCTACGCCGCCACACGCCGCGCGGTGCGCGAAGATGTCGAGCAATTCGGCGCGTTCGTCGAAGTGCATGTCGCC
>Ga0181576_10000939_pt1 | contig 22121 bp, 20 predicted proteins | sample 101ome_22_FD_132464 | JGI IMG/M metagenome (GOLD analysis project Ga0181576, IMG submission 132464) | Coastal salt marsh microbial communities from the Groves Creek Marsh, Skidaway Island, Georgia - 101412BT metaG (megahit assembly) | ecosystem: Environmental > Aquatic > Marine > Intertidal... | reverse complement strand
CGCCTCACGAGCCATCTGTATGATTTGTCCGCAGGTGGTGCCCCTGACAATCGAATCGTCCACCAGGCATACGGTTTTATCCTGAAACTCCAGCGGCACGGGGTTCAGTTTCTGACGAACCGATTTTTTACGTTCACTTTGGCCCGGCATAATAAATGTCCGCCCGATATACCGGTTTTTCATGAAGCCCTCACGAAACTTGACGCCTAACTCGTACGCGAGTGACTGACCTGCCACCCGGCTGGTGTCGGGAATGGGGATCACCACGTCAATATCGTGCTCCGGACGCTCTCTCAGAATTTTCTTTGCGAGCGCAGCACCCTGCCTCATTCGGGTTTTGTAAACCGAGATACTGTCCAACAGAGAGTCCGGCCGCGCGAAGTAAACATGCTCAAAGATACAGGGCATCAGTTTTGGATTCTCTGCGCACTGTTGCCGATGAAGCACCCCCGACTGCGTCACACAGATTGCTTCTCCGGGCAGTACATCGCCAATCAGCTCGTAACCCGCTACATCGAGGGCCACGCTCTCAGACGCCACCATGTATTCGGGCTCGCCGCTCGCCGGGGTGCGCTGACCGACAACAAGCGGACGAATTCCGAACGGATCCCTGAAGGCAACCAACCCAAAACCCGCAATTAATGCTACCGCTGCATAGCCTCCCTCACAGCGCTTATGCAGGGTGCTCACTGCCTGAAAAATATCCGCTGGCTGAGGTTCGAGCTTACCCAGGCGATTCAATTCGTGCGCAAATACGTTAAGCAGCACCTCCGAATCCGAATCGGTATTGAGGTGACGCAGGTCAGACTTGAACAACTCGTCGGAGAGAAACTTTGAGTTAGTTAGATTGCCATTGTGCGCTAGCGCGATGCCATAGGGAGAGTTGACGTAAAAAGGCTGCGCGAGCGCGGTGCCGGAACTGCCTTGGGTGGGGTACCTCACATGACCAATACCAAACCGACCCAGCAATTGCTCCATATGACTGGAGCGAAAGACGTCTCTCACCAACCCCTCGCCTTTGCGCTGCATGAGCTTACCGTCGTCGCACGTCATAATGCCTGCAGCATCCTGACCTCGATGCTGGAGCATGGTCAGCGCATCATAAATATCGGCAGCGACATCTCTGCCAGCCACCATGCCTACGAGTCCGCACATATGTCTTCCCCTGCGTTCACAACATTTCTGTTGCGTCGATGCCGTCTTTTACGGCTTCTGTGGGCTCCGAGTCTATAACTCGGTCAAAATTTGCGCCTATCCATTCCGCGACCACCTCTACCGGCTCCATCAGCACCGCAGTTTCGAGCCATTGCTGGTTGTCACTGGGTAACCAATAGCGCAACAAGATGCTAATACCGGCAATAATAATGATGCCTCGAATTAACCCAAAAACACCGCCGAGCAGCCGATTACCAAGATTAAAACCCGGTTGCCGCATCTGCTCCGAGAGCAATGTGCCAATCGCGCCGAAAGTCAGCAGCACGGCGGTAAACGTTGCCGCCCAAGCCAGCACATACCGAGATGTCGAGTCATCTATTGCGCCATCAAGCAGTGCTGCGACGGGCTGCGCAACAACATTCGCGATAAAGAAGGCGGCAATCCAGCCCAATAACGACACTGCCTCTCTGGCAAAACCCCGGGTCAGGCCATAGCCACAGGAGACCACCCAGACCAGCAGAATTAACCAGTCAAACGCGTTGAACTGCGCCACCAGCGCGCCCACCTCTTCGACCAGTGGGCCCATGCTATTGCACGTATCTCAAAAGCTGTGAATCCACTTGCAAAGCCGTGTCGATTGATTCTTTGATGGAACGCAAATAAGCCTGATCCGAATTTGGGCCCACTTGCACCCTGAAAAGCTCCTGATCAACCCGCATGAAGCGGCTGTAAAATGCCTTGTATCTCCGCTCTCGGAGCGCGGTGACGATCTCTTCGGCGCGGCTCTCCCGTCCTACTGTGGCTACTTGTAGCACCCAGAATATCGGCAATCCGCTGTCGTCAATTAATGGTTGCCCCCCATCGAGATCTTCTCGAATCGGCACCTCTAATGGTGAGGTTTCAGGCTCCAACTCCCGCAATCCATCGCCCTCATCGCCTACAACGGTTCTGTTGTCGGCACTCTCCTGAAGGGCCTCGGGCACCACCTCGACAATGGGCAACTGTGCCGTGATCTGCTCGCTTGGATCAGATGGTGGCTGAATAGGTGACTGATCAATTACCGGTCTCGCTGGCATCTCGCTGAGTACCAACGGGTCACGAATATCCGGCTGGGTAAAGATGAGAGGCCAAAACACAACGCCTAATGCGACCAGCACCGACGCCCCCACCAAGCGCTGTTTCAGGAGGGAATCCAACTACGCGCTCTCCCCAAAGGAAGCCTGGTTCGCCAAAACGGTGTAGCCCTCCGCGACGGTCAGAAAAGATCCAAAAATCACCACCCTGTCACCCGTCCGACTCCGTTTGGCAACGTCAGCCCAAACGTCGACGATCTCGCCACTGCTGACAACTTTTTCGTCGCCAATCATGGCTATAAGGCAGCTCGGCAGCGCAGCCCTCGGAACGTCTTTCAGTTCAACGACATTCCACTCTTTGAACAAGCCCTCACAGGCGCGAAGCATATCATGGATGGGCTTGTCGCCCATGACACCGAAAATCGCTCGCGTCGCCCCCGGCGCCGGATTGGCCTTAAGAAATTCGGCAAGCGCCAAGACAGACTCCGTATTGTGAGCAACGTCGAGGACGACATTGAGCCCACCCACGTCTTGGCTATCTAATCTACCGGGGAGATAAGCGGTCTCGAGCTGACCGAGAACTTCCTCATCCGCGCTGAGCAACCCCGCGACTTCCAGTGACTGCAACGCCGCAGCGATATTTGACGCTCGCAACCCTTTCATTTTCGGCAGCTCGACTGCTCGCTTACCGGCTGTCGTCAGCAAGCCTTTATGAACATGCCAGTCATCGTTAATAAATAGTCCTTTGGCACCCACTGTACGTAATGTGTCAACTAAGGTGGTCGGTGGATCCGCTTCGGCAACAACACAGAACTTGTTCGATCTGGCGATACCTGCTTTTTCAATCGCTATTTGTGCACGGTCGCTGCCCAACCAGTCCATGTGGTCCAGACCGATACTCGTCACCACGCTGACATCCGCGTCAACAATGTTGACCGCATCCAACCGTCCCCCCAAGCCTACTTCGAGGACCTGATGATCAACTGACCATTCTCTGAAAAGCCATAAAGCAGCCAATGTGGAAAATTCGAAGTAAGTCAAGCTGACCGAACCCCGATACCGCTCCACTGCCTCAAAGGCCATTACCAGCTCCGAGTCTTCGGCCTCACGCCCGTTGAGGCAGATTCGCTCATTAAAACGGTGAAAATGCGGTGACGTATACACGCCAACATTAAAACCCGCATGCCGCAGTGCATGGTCCAGCACGCACACCACGCTTCCCTTGCCATTGGTGCCCGCAACGCTAAAGGTGTGAATTTTGTGATCGAGCAACCCCATAGCCCCCGCGACTGCAGAGACGCGCTCAAGGCCTAGATCAATTTCTGTAGGATGCTGCGACTCGAGGCGTTCAAGCCACTCAGGTAGAGAGAGCACAGGCCTGCTCACTTCACAGGCTGCTTCCCGTACCCTGAATCAACTCTCCCTCCAGGGCCCGATCCGGCATATCCGGCAACGCTTGATGAGTCAGCTTCGCTAACACTCGGCCTAGCGTATTCCTCATATCGTTCCGATGAACGATCATATCGATCGCGCCATGCTCTAGCAAAAACTCGCTACGCTGGAAGCCTTTCGGCAACTTCTGACGAATGGTCTGTTCAATGATATTGGGCCCGGCAAATCCCGCCCGGGCATCAGGCTCAGCAATATTGATATCTCCTAGCAGAGCCAAGGACGCCGAAACGCCGCCATAGATCGGATCGGTGAGTACGGAGATATAGGGCGTGCCCTGCACCTTCAAGCGCTCAATGACTGCAGAAGTCTTGGCCATTTGCATAAGGGAGATCAGGGCTTCTTGCATTCGCGCGCCACCTGACGCGGAAAAACAAACCAGCGGAATATTTTCATCAAGGGCAATGGTAGCTGCGCGCGCACATTTCTCCCCTACGGCGTAACCCATCGACCCACCGTGAAAATCGAATTCAAACGCCAATGCCACGACTTTTACAGCACAGATACTGCCCCGCATGGCAACTAGCGCATCTTTTTCTCCCGTACTGCGCTGAGCGGCGGTCAGTCGGTCACGATACTTTCGCTTGTCTTTGAACTTGAGATGATCGACGGGTTCGAGCTCGGAGAACAACTCACTCGCACCGCGATCGAGACACAGCTCCAGGCGGCGTCGGGCTCCGATCCTCATATGGTGATCACATTTCGGACACACCTCGGCATTTCGCTCGAGATCGGGCTTATACAGAATCGCTTCGCACTTGACGCATTTCTTCCAGAGGCCCTCGGGCACACTGGTGCGGTTCGCGCTCTCGTCTTTTGTCACGCCGGAAGGAAGGATCTTGTCAATCCAACTCATCGCAATCTCCATCGGGCAGGTCGGGGAAGTATACGAGCGGATATCGACCCTAGGAACGTGAAGAGTCCACACCCTCGCGAATACTCTGCAGTAGTTTTACCGCCGCCTGATGTATCTGGATCTCATCCAAGGAGGAATCTGTGGAGCCAGCTCGGACCATCTGATCAATGAGCGCGCTACCGACCACCACGGCATCCGCCACGCCCGCAACGGCTCGAGCGCTGTCCGCGTCCTTGATTCCAAACCCCACCGCAATCGGTAGCGCTGTCATGCTTCTAATGAGGGAAACCCTGTCCGCGACTTCTGTCACGTTGAGCTGCCCCGAACCCGTGACACCTTTAACTGCCACGTAGTAAATGAACCCGCTGGCTCGATCAACAATGGTTCGGATGCGGTCTTCGGGAGTCGTGGGTGATATCAGAAAAATATTATCCAGCTCATGTTCGCGCAGAGCCGATTCGAGCCTTTCAACCTCTTCCGGAGGAAGGTCCACTGTGATCAGCCCGTCCACACCCGCCTCAGCTCCCGCAGCGGCAAAACGCTCATAACCAAAGCGCTCAATGGGGTTCGCATAACCCATCATCACAATCGGCGTGCTCTGATCTTGCTCACGAAATTCAGCCACGATCTGCAAAACCCCGCGGAGCGTCATTCCGTTGGCGAGCGCACGCTCATGGCCTTGCTGAATCACAACACCCTCGGACATTGGATCCGAAAAAGGCACACCCACCTCCAGTACATCCGCCCCAGCCGCAACCAACCGATGCAGCAACTCCACAGTTCCCTCCGGACTGGGGTCACCCGCGACAACGTAGGACACCAGCGCTTTTCGCTGGTTGGCCTTCAATTGCGAAAAAACGCCCTCGAGGCGGCTCATAGGCAGCTATACCTCAATACCGTCGAGCGCGGCCACGGTGAGAATATCTTTATCGCCTCTGCCGGAGAGATTCACAATAATGTGTTGTTCTGGTGACATCTGGGCGGCCAGTTGTTCGGCGTATGCCACGGCGTGAGCAGTGTCGAGCGCAGGCATAATTCCCTCTATTCGGGTCAGCCGATGAAAGGCAGCAAGCGTCTCATCGTCATTGACAGCCACATAGTGGACGCGGCCAAGATCCTTCAACCATGCGTGCTCCGGACCGACTCCGGGGTAATCAAGACCCGCAGACACGGAGTGGGTCTCCATGATCTGACCGTCCTCATTCTGCATGAGGTAAGTTCGATTGCCATGCAAGACGCCAGGCGTCCCGACGGACAGTGGTGCGGCGTGTAAACCCGTATCCAGACCTTTACCACCCGCCTCAACACCGTACATGGCCACCTCTGCATCGCCGAGGAACGGATGAAACAAGCCGATTGCGTTGGAGCCTCCGCCAACACAGGCCACCAGCGCATCTGGCAGCTTACCGAACTGCGCCAGCGACTGAGCCCGTGCTTCTCGGCCAATAACGCTCTGAAAATCTCGCACTAACATTGGATAGGGATGAGGCCCTGCGACCGTGCCGATAATGTAAAAAGTATCCTCTACATTGGTTACCCAATCCCTCATGGCCTCGTTCATCGCATCCTTCAGCGTGCGAGATCCAGAGGTGACCGGAACAACCTCAGCCCCCAAGAGCTTCATGCGATAAACGTTAAGTGACTGCCGACGGATATCCTCCTCTCCCATAAATACATGGCATTCCAGACCGAGTCGCGCGGCGACGGTGGCACTCGCGACGCCGTGCTGACCAGCACCGGTCTCGGCAATCACCCGGCGTTTACCCATGTATTTAGCCAGAAGCGCCTGGCCAATCGTGTTATTCACCTTGTGTGCGCCCGTATGATTCAAGTCCTCACGCTTAAGCAGGATTCGGGCCCCTCCAATCTGATCGGACAACCGAGACGCCTCATAGAGAGGCGAAGGACGCCCCACATAGTGGGCCATATCCAAATCAAATTCCCGCTGAAACGCCGCATCCTGCTTCAGCTCGTGATAAAGCTGCTCCAGATCAGCCAACGCAGACATCAGCGTTTCGGCAACAAACTTGCCTCCAAACTGGCCGAACCTTCCATGACGGTCTGGCATGGAAGCAAAAAGTTCCGGGGTTATTTCAACTGTCATCAATTCAATCCTCGAGCGCAGCCCGCGCTGACTCTATAAATGCCCGCATTTTGTCGGGATCTTTTATGCCCTTTGCGCTCTCGACACCGCTACTGACATCAACAGCCGCCGGGCGCACAGACCCTATACCGGCCGCCACGTTATCCGCAGTCAGACCACCCGCCAATATCACTCTGTGGCTGATACGCTGATCCACCCAACTCCAATCAAACGCCTCACCCGAGCCGCCGAACTGCCCGCTCCCATCACTGTCCAACAGCAACGCGCTCGCTCCATCAAACGCTTCGTCAATGGCGACCAAGTCGAGGCCTTGACGCATGGGTATCGCCTTAATAAACGGTCGCGCAAATTGCCTGCAAAATTCGGGCGTTTCGGCACCGTGAAACTGCAGGCAATGCAGCGGCACCGAAGCCAGGACTTGCTCCACCTCTTCTCTGCTCGGATTCACGAATAGGCCCACCAGCATCCCTAACCCCGATACACCGCGGGCCACATCCCTCGCCTGCTCGATCGTCACCGCGCGCGCACTACCCTGGTAAAAAACGCACCCTACTGCGTCTGCACCCAGCGCGATTGCCTGTTCGGCATCGACGCGGCGAGTAATGCCGCAAATTTTGATGCGCACAACCGCCTTCCCGTGTCCAAACGCCAAGTTTAGCAGATCACGGTGTCCCCTCCGCTATAGCCAACCACTGAGTATGCCCGGGCCTGGTGGGGTTTCGGGCAATCCAAACATCGGGGGATAGCACACCTCGGTCAGGTACAGCCCATCGGGCGGAGCAGTTTCGGCCGCCAGCGTGCGATCACGTGCGTCCATCAGTTCAGCGATCCAATCCACCGAGCGCGCGCCTGACCCTACCGCCAATAATGATCCGGCGATGTTCCTCACCATGTGAAGCAAAAAGGCGTTGGCTTCAATTTCAAGGACAACGAAATCCCCCATTCGCTCGACTGAGCAACTCATAACGCAGCGCATGGGGGTGGAAGCCTGGCAACCCGCCGCCCGGAAAGCACTAAAGTCGCGTTCACCCAAAAGCGCGCTCGTGGCTTGGTTCATGTCTGCAACATTCAGGGCGTGCCGATGCCAGGTCACCAACCCGCTCAGCAAACTTGAGCGCACGGGGGTATTTAACACGACATAGCGATACCGACGTGACTGGGCGCTAAAGCGGGCATGGAACTCGTCGACAACAGGCACCGCCCAATGCAACCGTACGGTGTCGGGCAGGTGGCGATTGGCGCCCATCACCCAGGCCTTGGGGCTACGCCCAACGGGGTCTTCAAAGTGGATAATCTGCCCATGACCGTGAACCCCCGTATCAGTGCGCCCCGCGCAAACGGTCGCGACCTGCTCGCAGGCAATTTGGCCCAGCGCTCCTTCAACCGCCCCCTGTACAGTGGGGCATGAGAGTTTGGTTTGTGCTTGCCACCCGTGAAAGTGGCCCCCGTGATACTCCACACGAGCGGCGACTCTCTGACCTGAATGGAAAGGCACGTCTGACAGCATCTTCAGTGCCTCAGTCTGTCTCAAGACGTCCCAATAGTTCGCGCGCTTCGGCCTGCTGAACCGAGCTCCCCTCAGCGATGACCTCCATTAAAACGGGTCGAGCGCCATTTGCATCGCGCATATCGAGATAGGCCCTGGCCAAATCCAGCTTGCTGTCTACGGGGTCTGTCTCCGCTCCATAGATAGATCCTGAACCTTCTGCTTGGCGGCCCGAGGAATCTTCGCCACGTTCATCCACGTAGGTCCCATCTTCCGGCTTCCGCATGCGCCGGGTGAAAAGGAACATCCCCAGAACACCGAGGTTCAGTCCAGCGAGGGCGGCCGCCAGCAACCAGCCAGGACCGCTGAACGGCGTGCTCGCTCCCCTCAGACCGGCATTGCCGACTACCTGCTTTGGTGCCAGGCGTTGACGGTCAAATTCCTCAGCGAGTACTGCTAAGACCCTCTCCTGTTCTAAAAGGCGCACCTCGATCTGCCTGAGACTGGATTCGATCAGCGTCACTTTCTCAATCAGCGGACCCAGCTCCAACGCCAACAAGCCACTCTGAGATCCAGAGTCTGCTGGCACGTCATCTGTGTCCCTCCCGCTGAGTGAATCCCGACCGGCGGCACCTTTCTCAACACCGACATCCCCTTCAGTAGCCCAATCCGACCGATAGCCAGAGCTCTGCGCTTTTCCGGGTTTCGCACTTTCTGCGAAGTCTTCACGACCACGCTGCAACCACACTTGATTTTGCTCAGCCACCGCCAAAAAAGCCGCCGAGACACTGATAACAATATCCTCAAGCCTCGGCAGGACGAGAATATAGCCGGCCTTCAAGCCATTGATATTGGCATCGCTAAACGCGGCGGGATTAAACCTCAGCGTTTCGATCATGAATTGCTCAATCGAGGCGCCCGACGGTCGGCCCTCGGTAGCAATGCGCCAAAGCGTATCCCTCCCCGTCACCAGATACCGGCCTCCGGGCCGGGGTCCGGCATCGTTATCGTATGCTTGCCTCACACCAGAATTCTCAGGCCCACCGAAGAGGGTCGGTTCGGATTCAAGTGGCTCTGCACCATCCTGCATCTGATCCAGAACCGATAGCGGCTCAACGCTCACCACGTACTCTCGGAGCAGCCTCCCCTCGGGCCAGACGACTTCTACCACGAGCCCCAGTTGGGTCGATTGGATGGGTGTGTCGGTCGATATCTGCACGCGCCAGCCCGAAGCATCGGCGCGCAGGGCAAACTCGAAGTCCGAGGGTATGCGATCTCGGTCAATTCCGAATCGAGCAAACTCCGCCTGCGATGCCAGACCAATTCTGAGGTCCTCGACACTTAACTCCCCGACATCCGACAGCATTACCTCAGCGCGAAGCGGCTCTCCAAGGCCCGAGTAAACCGTGAGCGCTTCCAGCCCAACAGACCATGCGGGCAGAGGTAGCGCGAAAGCAAGTGCGAGTAACAGGCTGATAAAGGGCCGCTGTATGAGGGATCGAATGATCGGACTCACTCCAGGCCTTGTTCGCACACTACGGTCCAAGCGCGCCGAACACCGTAATCCACCCCCTAGCCTAAGTGATCGGAAAGTAGCAACTCCGCGATTTGCACGCTGTTCAATGCGGCTCCCTTGCGCACATTGTCCGCTACGATCCATAGATTCAGGCCCCTTGGGTGTGAGATATCGTTGCGGATCCTGCCAACGAATACCGGGTCTGTGCCCGCTGCTTCAGACACGGGGGTAGGATAACCGCCCGGCTCTTGGGCATCCACAACTACCACACCGGGCGCATCCTCCAACAACGCTCTCGCCGCTTCGGCAGAGATAAATTCACGAGTCTCAATATGCACCGCCTCGGCATGCCCATAAAATACGGGGACTCTCACGCAAGTGGGATTGACCTGAATAGACGCATCGCCAAATATCTTCTGCGTCTCCCAAACCATTTTCATCTCTTCACGGGTGTAGCCATTTTCCTGAAAGCTATCAATGTGCGGAATCACATTGAACGCGATTTGGCGCGGATATACCTCGGGTTCCGCCGCTTTACCATTGAGCAAGCGTGCAGTTTGACCAGCCAATTCCTCAATAGCGGCCTTACCCGTGCCACTGACCGCCTGATACGTCGCGACATTGATTCGCTCTATTCCCACCGCGTCGTATATGGGCTTTAAAGCCACCAGCATCTGCATGGTTGAACAATTGGGGTTTGCCACAATGCCGCGTTGACAGAAGTCTTTCAACGCCTCGGGATTCACTTCGGCCACCACAAGAGGAATATCGTCGTCCCGACGAAAGTGGGAGGTATTGTCAATGACGACGCAACCTGCGGCTGCCGCAGCAGGCGCATACTCGGCACTCACGTCGCCACCCGCTGAAAATAGCGCGATGGGCGTCTGGGAAAAATCAAATTCGGCCAAATCCAGAATGCTATGTCGCTTTCCTCTGAATTGGACCGTGCGTCCCGCCGAACGACTCGAAGCCAGCGGGTAAAGCGTGTCTACCGGGAAATCACGCGCCTCGAGGATCTCTATCATCGCCTCACCAACGGCGCCAGTCGCCCCCACCACCGCCACATTTACTGGTTGCATCGCTCCTTCCTCATCATGCTTCATCTAGCGCAGCAATCACCGCATCACCCATTGCCGCAGTACCGAGCGTGGCACCCGTGAAATTCCCGCCAGCAATATCGCCGGTGCGATGACCATGGGATAAAACCGATGCGACGGCTCGCTCAATCTGATCTGCCGCAGCACCGTGCTGCAGCGAATACCGACACAGCATTGCTGCCGACAAAATCGTTGCCAACGGATTGGCGAGGTCCTGCCCCGCAATATCAGGAGCGGACCCGTGAACAGGTTCATACAGGCCCTTTGATTGGGCGTTTAACGAGGCGGAGGGCAACATCCCAATGGAGCCAGTAAGCATGGCAGCGATGTCCGAGAGAATGTCTCCAAAAAGATTACCGGTTACCAACACGTCAAACTGTTTGGGCTCCCTCACCAATTGCATTGCCGCATTGTCGACATACAGATGTGATAACTCGACGTCGGGATAATCCGAGCTGAGATCCTGCATCACCTCTCGCCACAACATGGTTACCTCGAGCACATTGGCTTTGTCTACCGAGCACAGGCGACCATCGCGTTTGCGGGCCGCCTCGAAAGCCAGCTTCCCGATACGCCGGATTTCCGATTCGTCATACCGGTCGGTATTCAGGCCCTCGCGAATGCCATCCTCGCGCACATGAATCCCTCGTGGCTCGCCGAAATAAATGCCTCCTGTCAGCTCGCGGACAATCAATATGTCGAGTCCAGCGACGAGGTGCGAGTGAAGGCTCGATGCACTGGCCAGCTCGGGGAATAAGATCGCAGGCCTGAGATTGCAGAACAAATCCAAGTCGGCGCGAATAGCGAGCAAACCACGCTCGGGTCGATCGCCAGCAGGCAGTCCGTCCCACTGCGGGCCGCCAACCGCGCCCAGTAGCACGGCATCCGCTGCCCGAGCAAGCGCTCTGGTACTCTCCGGGTAGGGCTGCCCTTCCAGGTCAATCGCTTTTCCCCCAATCAGAGCTTCCTCAAAGGCAATATCAAGGCCATGAATGTCGGCTACTCGCGACAGTACCCGCTTGGCCTGCTCTATCACATCGGGGCCGATTCCATCGCCCGGCAACAATAAAACCCGATGGGTCACAACTTGATTTCCTCAAACAGCCAGGGAAATTTTTCCTGATGTCGCGCCTCAAAGGTTTTTATAACTTCTGCTCGCTCGAGCGTAATACCGATATCGTCCAACCCCTTCAAGAGACAATCTCTTCGAAAAGCGTCGATATCAAATGACCACCGCTCGCCCTCGGGTAACGCGATGGTCTTAGCCTCAAGATCGATCAGGAGTCGAAACCCCTCCTCTGCATAGAGACGAGCGAAGAGCGTATTCACTTGATCAGTGGAGAGGGTGATTGGCAGGATGCCGTTTTTCAGCGCATTCGAGCGAAAGATGTCAGCAAAGCTTGGCGCGATAACACAGCGGAACCCGAAATCCTCCATAGCCCAAGCAGCGTGCTCACGGCTGGAGCCACAACCGAAATTCTCTCGGGCAAGTAGTATCGAAGCCCCCTGATAGCGCGGAAAATTCAATGGAAAATCGGGATTAATTGGACGCTGGCTGTTGTCGGCATCCGCCTCGCCCTCATCAAGGTAACGGAGCTCGTCAAACAGATTAGGACCGAAACCAGAGCGCCGGATCGATTTCAAAAACTGCTTTGGTACCATCAGGTCGGTATCGACATTCGCCCGATCCATAGGTGCCACCAGGCCATCGAGCTGAGTAAATGCGCGCATTAGACCGCTCCTTCCAGCACTTCTGTGGATCCCAGAACCTCGTGCACCGCAACAAAGTGTCCTGTCACGGCGGCCGCGGCCGCCATAGCAGGACTCACGAGGTGAGTTCTTCCTCCACTCCCTTGCCTGCCTTCAAAATTGCGGTTTGACGTACTGGCACAGCGCTCTCCCGGTAGCAGCCGGTCTGCATTCATAGCAAGGCACATCGAACAGCCGGGCTCTCGCCACTCCATGCCGGCATCAAGAAAAATCTGATCCAGCCCTTCTGCCTCAGCCTGAGCCTTGACCAGTCCAGATCCGGGAACCACCAGCGCTTTATCGATGCTCGGCGCGATACGTCGACCTCGCAGTACTGCCGCAGCCTCTCTCAAATCCTCGATTCGAGAATTCGTACATGAGCCGATAAAGATCGCGTTGGGGCGGATCTCTCCGATGGGCATCCCCTCACTCAGCCCCATGTAATCCAGTGCTCTGGCCAATCCTTCTCGCGCGGTGCCGTCCGGCATATCGGCAAGTCGCGGCACGTGCCCATCAACCGAGGTCACCATCTCGGGAGAAGTTCCCCATGTCACGTGAGGCAAAATGGCACTGCCGTCAATTTCGATGCTCTCGTCAAAGGCGGCGTCCGCATCGCTTCGGAGGGTTCGCCACCACGCTTCGGCCTGCTCCCACTGTGCTCCTTTCGGTGCCAGAGGCTTGTCGCGAAAGTATTCAATCGTGGTGTCGTCCACGGCAACCAAACCACACCGCGCACCAGCTTCGATCGCCATATTGCAGAGCGTCATGCGCCCTTCCATGGTCAAACCCTCTATGGCGGTACCCATGAACTCCAGCGCGTATCCCGTTCCTCCCGCCGTGCCAATACGACCGATAATCGCCAGCGCCACGTCCTTCGCAGTGACACCCGAGCGAAGCTGCCCATTCACCGCAATTTTGAAGTTCTTCATTTTTCGTTGAATCAGGCACTGCGTCGCCAGTACATGCTCGACCTCTGAGGTTCCTATTCCATGAGCCAGCGCACCAGCAGCCCCATGGGTTGACGTATGCGAATCCCCGCATACTACGGTCATCCCGGGAAGCACTGCCCCCTGCTCCGGACCCATGACATGCACGATCCCTTGCCTGACGTCATTTAATGGGATCTCGGCCACATCGAATGCGAGGCAATTGTCGTCCAAAGCTTGCAATTGAATGCGCGACACCGGATCAGGCAGGGCCGAAAGCCCGCCCTTTCGCTCCGCGGGCAACGTGGACACATTATGGTCAGGTACTGCCAAGTTAGCGCTTTTGCGCCAAAGTGGCCGGTCAGCCAGCTTCAAGCCCTCAAATGCCTGCGCTGAAGTCACCTCATGCAGGAGGTGCCGGTCGATGTAAATGATCGCCGTGCCATCTTCCCGCTCTTCTACAAGGTGGGCGTCCCATAATTTATCGTAGAGGGTTTGAGCCATGAGCATACTTCCTATCCATCTCCGCCGGAGCAGGTTCGCCGTGCTTGCTGGGGAGACAACGCCAAAAAAGGCGCGGAGTATAGCACCGATCATTCCAAAACCGCCCCTCATCGCCCACTGCCAAAGGCCCGATGGCGTTGGTATTGCGCCCTGCCCAATGCACCGTTAAATCAACGATGCTTCAATCGCCAGCAGAGATGGATGGGCGACGGCCGCGAGAAATCGGGTGGAATAGAATCTCTGGTCACATCTACGACGACCCAGCGCTCCGATATCGCCGGGTCAAGCTTGAACCGTCTTCGGTTAGTCGAAAAATACAGTGCCCCCTTCTCATTGAGACGGGCCATTGCCAACGCTAACAACGACGTATGATCTGACTGAATATCGAAATCCGCTTGATCCTTTGAGTTAGAAAAAGACGGTGGATCGAGCATGATCAAGTCATAGAAACGTTTATCAGAGGCCAACCAAGCGCGGACATCGGCTCTCTCGGACCGGTGTTGACGCTCCGATAATCCATTTAGCGCCAAATTGGCTTGAAACCATTTCAGGTACGTCGAAGAGGCATCCACGCTGGTGCTGGTTATTGCCCCACCCAGGGCAGCGTGCAGGGTCGCCACTCCCGTATAGCTGAAAAGGTTTAGAAAATGCCCGCCCTTGGCCTCACGACGAATCCATGTGCGCAGCGGCCGATGATCTAAAAACAATCCGGTATCGAGATAATCATGCAGATTGACCAGCGCCTTTACCGGTCCTTCGTGCACTATCATGCGCTCGCTGAGATCATCAAGGCGACCATATTGGGATTTCCCTTTTTGCCGCTTCCGCTGCTTGAGTGCGATCGCAGAACGATCGCTTATCTCAAAGACTGCTTGCACGGCATCTAACACCACCTCAAGCCGCTCAGCCGCTTTTGCTTCGGGGATTTCGCGCGGCGCCACATACTCTGCAACGTGCACGCTTCCCTCGTAGCAGTCGATGGCTACTGAGTATTCGGGGATATCCGCGTCGTAGACCCGGAAACAGGACACCTGTTCTCTGGCCAACCACGGCTTCAGTTTGCGCAGGTTTTTTCGCAGGCGATTGGCCAGTGTCTGGGCATGAGCAGAGAGCACCGGAGCTGCTAGAGTTGATCCTTGCTCATCACCTTTGACTGCCGCATCACTCGATGGCCTTAACGGCCGGTACTGGTTCGAATCATCTAGCCCAAACTGCAAGCAATGCAGTTCGAGAGGCCCGTTTTGAAACCGATGGCGTTTGTCTGCCCGCAACCCTACCGCCTTCCCGAGCTCAATTTCGGAGGTCAATACCACACCCCTCCAGCCATCGAACTCTCTGCTCATAACGTGGCCTATGGTGGAATACAGGTGCGGTAGCGCCGTTTTCTCCCCCATTCGTTCGCCCCAAGGCGGGTTCATGACCACTAGCCCCGCCGGCATCAGGCGGTGCGTGGGTTTTTTTACATCGGCCAGACTCTTGCATCGAATTCTGACGATGTCCTCAAGTCCCAATCTGGCAATGTTCTCCTGTGCGCGACGGACAGCGCTGATATCGCCATCGTAGCCTCGTATTTCGATCGGAGCGCGCCGCAATTGACCCTTTGACTCGGCGTCACCTCTCACAGCTAACCATTGCTCTGGATTGTGGCCTTTCCAGTGCTCGAAACCGAATCGCTGGCGGTAGCGACCAGGTGCGAGATCCAGCGCCATCATGGCTCCCTCCAACAATAGCGTCGCCGAGCCGCACATGGGATCTACCAGAGACTCACCCTCGCGGCTACGCCAATGCCAACCAGACGCCCAAAGTGCAGCGGCAGCAATATTCTCTTTAAGTGGTGCCAGACCACCATCGAGCCGGTATCCGCGGCGGTGTAAGCTGTCTCCCGACAGATCAATACCAAGGGCCAACTTCCCCTTGGAGAGCCGGGCCACCACCCTGACATCGGGTTGTTTGGTATCTACGGAGGGGCGTCCTAAACCCGCATTTCTGAATGGATCGACAATGCCGTCTTTGACCCGTTGCGCACCAAACTGGGCGTTGCGCATCCAGCTGGCTCGCCCAGAAAAATCGACTGACAGAGAACCTTTAGCTGACATTTGCGCTAACCAGTCTACGGCCCCTACCGCCTCATACAGCGAGTCGGCACTGTCAACCTCACTGCTAGCCAATTGCACCACTAATCGGTTAGCCATGCGGCTCCACAGGCAAACGCGATATGCAACCGCCAAACCACCGGTAAAAGCCACGCCGACCGGGCGCTCAACAATTTGCTGAGCTCCCAGCGCTTGCAATTCCTCCGCCAGGTAAACACCGACGCCGGTGGGACAGGTGGCGAGAAACTCATAGGAACTCATGGCGCATCCCCCTGCTCCAGGGCATAGATTTCCTTGAGTAACCGCCGCCAGGTGGCGTACTGCGCCTCGAGCGTGCCCTCGAGTGTTACAGCTCGATCGACCGCATTGATCACCATTGGGCGGCTCTCACTGTCCAGCGCCTCCGCTAATTCTGTGAGGGCCTGCTCCTGTATGCGATATGAACGATACGCTGCATAGGAAGCCTGCATTCTGGCAAACGCGCCATCACCCGCGTTAGCCCCCCTGCTAGCGACACGCGCCTCGTATCGCTCGAGCCATTCGGCCTGCTCCACCGCCGCCTGTCGCCACAGCTCATAAGTAGGCCCAGTCCGCTCGGCAAGCTCGACGTATTGCTCATCGATGGTATCGCAGAACAAATATTCCTGATTTTTTATCCGCGCCACCCGCCTGAGCATCGGATCATCTTGCGCGGGCAATCTGTTCAGCGTGAGCTGCCCCTGGTCGTAGACCAGATATCCATCAAACGCCTGTGGCGCTAATTGTTGCGCGTATCTCACATCGGCCGCCGCCAACAAGGACTCCCTTTGCCCTGCTGAGCGAGCAGCCCAGCTATCAGACAACATATTGCTGACACCGTTAAATAGCTCCCCCAAGCCGTTGGACGACTCCAGCCCGGCCTTGGGGGAATGAACCAGACGTCGCCGGAACCAAGTGTCCTCCAACGCGTCTTTGGCGCGCACATCGAGAATCAGGTCACGACCGTCAGAATGAACAATCCGCGTCTCGATCGTAATCGGGACCAGCGGAGATCGTTCCGGCAACAGCCTTACCGCTCCCCATTGATTGCTGGCTACCAACGTGTCTCGTAGTTGGCCAGCTAGCAGTTTCGACTCCAATCGTCTCACCGCAGCCGCAGGGCTGGCGTCATCCGGTGCGACGCCCGGATCGAACAGCAAGACCCCTATATCCAATACTGGCAGGCGGGGCGACTCAGCCACCGCGAGGGGCTGCGAGATCAGAATCGCCAGCTCTCTGGATGTATCGGGGGCGACTGGGGAATCCGTTGAGGGAGGGCTCTCTGTGACGCAACCGTGCAACACCACCGCGAGTAGCACCCAGAACCAGGTTCGACTCGACTCTGCGGTCACTGAACCCCCTCGGTTGTACAGACTTTCCCCTTCGAAAGCGTCTCCCGGCAAACATAGCCCCGGCCAGATGGGTCGTAGCGGGAAAATATGCGGCTGATGGTGAAGTCACTTCCACTGCGCGGATTACTCAATCTTGTGCGCTGCGCCAACGACAAGCCGTCATCTGAACGAGAGAACTGATGCTTAATAACGAGACCGTCGGGCAATTCAATCAAAAAATGCCATTGCACACCGTCCCACCAGCAGGTCTCTTGGCCAAGCAGTGAGGCAGCTGGCTGGAACGCTTCAAAGCGACATGTCAGCGCGAAACTATTTTCCCGCTCTATCCAAATAGCGCGATCGTCTTGCTTGACCTCCAGTAAAGCTGGCTCAGTCACCAATTCAGCCATTTTTGCCAAAGCCAATAAGGAATCTACGTCTCCGATGGGGGATCCCGGATAGGGTGCGCCGCGCTCTGCGGCCTCATTTCGTCGCCTCAGCTCCCTTTGAATCTCTCTGAACGTACTGTTGAGCTGGTTGTCCACGCTGTCACTGCGAGCGTAATCCACCTCCCAGTGACCGGAAAAATCAGACGTAGGTCGCGCAGAGTCAACCACCGGTTGAGGCGAGGCTCGACACCCCAGCAGCAACAAGCCAACAAACAAGCAAACAAAGGTACCGAGCGACAGCGCCCTTAAACACTGAATGGCATGGACAGGCGTATCAGAAATCATGGGTAGCACGCGCTATGGCGGTTTGGCGGCGAACGATCAGCGTTGCGCAGTGCCCCACACATTGAATCCCGCAATCCGCGGCGTACCCGGCAAATACATTTGATCCACGGACTGCAACATAAAACCGGACCCCTTGATCCAATCGAGTATCGGTCGGTTCAAATTACATCCACCCAGTAGCCGACGCCAAAGCGGGTTGATCCTGTTTTGCCATTTCACCACCGTGTCATCCGGTGCCTGACCGTGCTCACAAAACACTAGTTGCCCGCCGGGCTTCAGCACGCGGTGGATCTCTGCCAGCGCCGCCTGCGCGTTGGGAATAGTACACAGGCTAAACGTCATCAACACGCTATCAAACTGAGCGTCCTCCAACGGCATATCTTCCGCTGACCCCTCAACAAAATCGAGCGGCACGCCGAGTCCCTGCGCACGGGGCTGTGCCAAACCCCAGCTGGTTCGACACGGATCAATCCCGACTACCGAACTCACTCTTTGCGTATCGTAATAAGGCAGGTTGTGCCCAGCGCCCATTCCGATTTCAAGCACCGCACCAGAGACAAGGGGCACCACTTTTTCTCGCTGTTTGAGTATTGGCTTGGTTCCGCAGGCGCACGTCACCAATCTGGGGACGATTTTTTCACTGTAAAAGCCCATTTATCCTCTTCTCCCCCTCAATACCGATGCTGCGCTGATGTTCAATCTTGAGTCATTCCTATGAATGTTCATCGGTGGCGCCGCCCGCCGCCGAACGTGCGGCAGCAGCCCTGGCTTCCAATGCGGCCTGCAGCGCCGCTTCCTGCTCTGCCGCATCCACTTGGCGCTCAGCAGGCGGGTAGGCCTCCGGATCAATGCGCCTCATTTCGTTCTCGACCCACTCCTCCACTTTTTCCATCAACTCTGCGGCACTCTCACCCGGTTGAGCCGCAATGGGTCGACCTATTGATACCGCAACATGGCCCGGTATAAAAGTGAAGCTCTTTCGAGGCCAACAACGAGCCGAAGCGACCGCAATCGGCACTATCCTAGCCTCTGTCGCAATAGCGAGGCGCGCCGCACCGGTCTTATAGACCCCCTGTTTGCCTCGCTCTGAGCGCGTTCCCTCGGGAAACATGATGACCCACTTACCCGCATCCATCAGTTTCTCGCCCATCGTAGCGACTTTGTTCCAGGCATCTCCCCTAGCGCTACGGTCAATGTGAATCATATTGAGGCAGGCCATAGCCCAACCAAAGAAAGGGATAAGGAGCAACTCTCGCTTGAAGACGTAGGCCAGCGGATGTGGCATGGTGCTCGCGAAAAAAAACGTCTCCCAAGTTGATTGATGTTTAGGACACAGAATGATGCGCTGGTTGTCCTCAAATGCAGGCAGAAATTCCTCTCCCTCAACGCGGTAATCCACTCCGCCAACAAGGCGAGCCGCACCCACTGCCCCACGTAACCAGGGTCTGGCAATGTACCACCAGCGCGCGTCGGGACTGACCAACGGAGACAATAAGATGACCAAAGAGGCGGCTGGAATGACGGTAACCGCCATCCAGAAAAAAACCAGTATCGAGCGAATAGGGCCCATGCGTTCTCGCCTTGCTACCGCCAATTAACCGCCGATAAAACGACCTGACGTCAGCCTTTACCAACAGAAGTGCTCTCTCGAGGGGCGCATTAAACCAGAAACTGCAAGCTGGATCCTCTGATACCTTTTTGCTCTACCCCAGCTCAGCCTATAATGGCGGGCTGGAGAACCATTTTGAAAAAACCGCCCTCCAAGACCGATCTCCGTGAACGCCTGCAAAGACAAACGGCGGACTTTCTCTCGGCGGGAGGGAAGGTACAAGAGGTTCAGTCAGGCGAAACTGCCTATGACCGAAACAGCCCGCCGCCTACGCATGCGCCGCTTTTCGAACCCAGCAAGACAACCCGCACGCCCCTGACTGACGTCATTGCGGCGCTAGAGGCACGCCGGGCAGCCAAGCGGACTCGAACAAAAGTGGTGCGGAAACGGGCCCCCAAACGACGCCGTCAAGTTATCTATGATGATTTCGGGGAACCGCTCAGAGTCACCTGGATAGAAGAATAGGAATTGGCTAACCACCCCATTGAGACGCTACGGCGGTGAACTGAGCAAGCGCAGGATTCGTACGGTTACCGTATTCCAAGGGCATGCATCAATGATATCGCTCAACGAGGTGGTTGAGGTCGAAAGGCCGCTTGAATCCTGTTTTCGATATGTGGCCGACTTCAGAAACACACTGGAGTGGGATCCCACCGTTCTGGCAGCGGTAAAAACAACGGCGGGAGCCATTGCCGCGGGAACGCGATTTTCGGTGACTTGCAAAGCGGGCCCCTCCAAGATTGACCTGCGCTACGAAATCCTCGAGTACACGCCGTGGCAGTGTCTGGTGCTAGAGGGCTCATGCCGCTGGTTCAGTGTCAGGGACACCATTAGCTTTGAGACCCTGCAAAGCGGTGTGACACGCATCCATTATTCGGCGGACTTCAGCTATCGTTTTGGCTTGGAGAAATATGCCCGCCGATACGAAAAGTCTCTGGAAACCATGGGCAGAAACAGCGTCGAGGGCCTCCGGGTGGCTCTGGCGGATAACAACCCTCCTCCAGCCGCTCACGCGGACACCGAAAGAAAGGACCGTAATGTCGCTTCTGCGCTGGCCTGTTTTACCCGCCACGGATATCAAAAGGGTAGGCGTCGCTGGTTGCCAATGAGCACCGACATGACTGGCAAGCACGTCGTGCTGACTGGTGCCAGCTCGGGACTTGGGCTCGCTACCGCGGTGTCTCTTCTGGAGGCTTGCGCCGATCTCACGCTTGTCATCCGCGATGTCACAAAAATCGAGAGCATGCAGGCTGTGCTGGAAAGGGAAACAGGCCGGCGGGCCAATCGTGTCGAGTTGGCTGACTTGAGCTTGTTACGTGACGTGAATGCACTGAGCGAGAAGTTGTTAGCCGAGGGCAGACCCATCGATGTGCTGATCAATAACGCCGGTGCCTTGTTCAATGATTTCGGCGAAACTCAGGAAGGCATCGAGCAAAGCGTGGCGCTGCTGCTTTTATCGCCCTGGCAGTTAACCGAGCAGTTGCATCCGCTACTTCGCGACCACACGACAAAAGCCCGAGTCATTAACGTTGTGTCGGGTGGGATGTATACCCAAAAGCTCAGCGTCAAACACTTGGTGATGAGCGCTGATCATTACAATGGCTCCGTTGCCTATGCCAGAGCGAAACGAGCGCTAACGGTGCTGACTGAACACTGGGCCGAGCGATGGGGGGATGACCGGATTGTCGTAAACAGTATGCACCCGGGGTGGGCGGACACGCCCGGCGTGCAGTCTGCGCTACCGCTGTTCAGACGCATTACCCGCAAAGTGCTGCGCAACGCTGAGGAAGGTGCCGACACTATCGTGTGGCTCGCGCGTGCGCGCGAGGCAGATCAAATGACTGGGAAGCTCTTTCTTGATCGCGAGCCACGCACCACCCATTTGCTAAAGAACACCATCGAATCGCCAGAAGCGCGATCACAGCTCATTCCCTGGCTTGAGCAAACCGTCGCCGGTCTCTCAATAACGCGGGACACTTGAGTGCCCCTCTTTGTCAGAGTAGTGTCTCGCTGCCCCACCAGAGGAAGACAATATGAGCCACCCCATCCTGGCTTTTTCACCCGAGTTCAGCGACTCAGCCATTCAGGACGCGCGCCGCCGACTCAGCGCGACGCGTTATCCCGATGCAGAGACTGTCGACGATTGGCAACAGGGCCTACCGCTTCACTACTGCCAGGAACTCGCGCGCTATTGGCTTGACGACTACGACTGGGCTCGCGTCCCCGAGAGCCTGTCACAGTTTGAAAACTTGACGACGGAAATTGAAGGGCTCAGCGTTCACTTCCTCCATATCAGAAGTCCGCACACGAATGCCCGGCCGCTACTTATTACGCATGGTTGGCCGGGGTCCGTGCTCGAATTCACCGCACTAGTGGGCCCGCTCACCGACCCCACACAACATGGTGGCAGCGCAGCTGATG
>Ga0181576_10000937_pt1 | contig 22126 bp, 16 predicted proteins | sample 101ome_22_FD_132464 | JGI IMG/M metagenome (GOLD analysis project Ga0181576, IMG submission 132464) | Coastal salt marsh microbial communities from the Groves Creek Marsh, Skidaway Island, Georgia - 101412BT metaG (megahit assembly) | ecosystem: Environmental > Aquatic > Marine > Intertidal... | reverse complement strand
AGCCTGCCTCCAGCTTTGGCCTTGCCCCTGGTTGGGTTTTTGCCATGGCCTGCTCTTTGGGTGGCCTCGGCATCGGATTTGGTTTCAGCCTGCTTGGAAAGCTTAGGCTGTGGTTTACGCGAGCGAATGGATTCCACGGACTTGGGGCGACTCCGGGGTTCAAAGATCACTGGGCAACCCTCATAACCAAAGGCCTTCCGCATTTGGCCTGCTAGATACTTGGTGTATTGATCTGAGAAGAGGTCTCGACGATTGAGAAACATGCGGAAGGTCGGCGGTGTTTGCTTGACCTGAGTCGCGTAGTAAAACTTAAGGCGAGACCCTTGCTTGGAAATGGGTTGGCGCTGGTTGACTGCGTCATGCAGTGTACGATTGAGCAATGAAGTGGGCACTTTCTGCTTAAGCTGGTCGGCAACAAAACGAATCGCCTCCAGCAGCCGGTCGAGATGAAAGCCCGATGAGGCACTGGTAAAGATGACTGGGGCGTAGTCCATGAAAAAGAGCTGCTCCTGAACCCACTGACCGAAATCCGAGAGTGAAAGTAGCCATTTACCCGCGCTGCGTTGCTTGTTGACCGAGCTGTTGATTTCGTCCCGAGCCTGACTCACTGATTGCTCGTAGAGATCCCATTTATTGATGACAAGAATGCAGGCTTTTTTGGCCTCGACAATCTTACCCGCAATTTTCTTGTCCTGTACCGTGACCCCACATTGGGCATCCATCACATGAATGGCGATATCACAGCGTTCGATAGAATCCTCCGCTCGCTTGACACTAAAAAACTCGACCGAGTCAGCGACCCTTCTTTTTTTGCGTATACCTGCTGTGTCAATCAGCACATAAGCATGACGCTGTCCTTCGTTTTCGATTTCGATGGGGACATCCACCGAGTCACGGGTTGTTCCAGCGATGGGGCTCACGATCACCCTTTCGGACTGTGCGAAAGCATTGATGATGCTGGATTTACCCACATTAGGCCTTCCGACGATGGCAAGCTTCAACCCTGTATCAGCCTGAGCATCGGAAGTCTCTGCTTCAGCGGGATCAAGGGATGCAGGCAATGCCGCCATAGCCGCCTTCATGAGGGAATCGATGCCGCGACCGTGGATGGCTGAAACAGGAAAAATACGCTCGAATCCCAGGGCATTCAGGGGCTCGGCTTCACTGTCGTATCCGGCATGATCGGCCTTGTTGGCGACTAGCAGGATGGTTTTTCCTGAGGCATGTAGCCGCGATGCCACTTCCTGATCGAGCGGTAGGATACCTTCTTGCACATTGACCACGAAGAGGAGGACTGAGGCCGACTCCAGAGCCAAGCTGACCTGATCCATGGCCGCTGTGGTGATCACATCCTGAGATTTTTCTCCCTGCCTTAATCCAATACCACCTGTATCCACCAGGGTGAAAGGCCGTCCTTGCCATTCGGCCTCGATCAGCATGCGGTCACGGGTCACGCCTGGCTCATCATGGACGATGGCGATACGTTTCCTGACGATGCGATTGAAAAGGGCTGATTTCCCCACATTGGGGCGCCCGACGATGGCAATGACTTGCGACATGCAGTGACTATGTAGGATAGAACTCAAAGGTGGAAAGCAAAACACATCCTTTGAGTAGGATTGAGCCTTGTTTCAGCTCTTGGCAGATCGAGACTGACCGGCGCAGCGGCGCGAACAATATTTTACCTCCTCCCAGTTGCGTTCCCACTTCTTGCGCCATGTAAACGGGCGCTCGCACACAGGGCACAGCTTGGAAGGTAGGTTTTCTTTTTTCATCGCAATCCAAGCCTAGCGTGTTTGCCCGAGATACAGCAAGCTAGCTTACCCTATGGAGTATCTTGAGCCATGCCAGCTGCTGCGAGCCTATTGGCATAGTGTTTTTAATCTTGCGAGGAGATCTCGAGATGTTCCCAAATGCCGACGCGATGAACCCTGAGATAACCCTGAGTGACAAGTGGGTCTGATTTTTCCAGCCAGCCGGGTTTGCGCCGGGTGACATTGGCAAAACAACGGATGGCCCCTCCATCCTGGTAAATGGACCGAACGTTGATGGGCGCGACTTCGAAACCCAATGAGGTGTAAAGATCCCGTGCGTGCTCATCCAGGCAAGGGATGCCGTAGTGAGGCAGGATGACGATGGAGCGATTCTCTCTAAAATCCATCAGCACATTGTTGTAGGTGAGGAACCATTGTTGCTCAGGGTTGGGGATGCCAGCAACGCGCGTCACCCGATAGCCTAAGCGGCCGAGTTGTTGCGCGATCTCATCAAGCATCACCTCGGTTTTAGGATTCAGCATGATACTTTGAACCAGTTCCATAGAAGATGCCTGATTGAGTTTGGAGGCATCCATAAGACTTTTTGCCAGGGCATGACTGGCTACCATGGCTCGCTTGCCAGGCAAAACAGTGAAAAACATGTCCAGATGACTCCAGGGAACTTTACCTCCGGATCCGTGAACAAAAAACACCGGCCTTCCAAGAAAATGCCCCAGCATTTCCTTTAACTCTGAGGCATTGGACTTGCGCAACCCGTGCATCTCCAGGTGATTGCCGCCGATAAAGACTCGATCCTCGTCGCTGACCATATTCCCTCCATCCAGGAAAAATGGGAGGGTTTCATAATCTGGGGCCAAATCTAACTGGTGCATGATGAAGGGGAGCCGTGTCTCGTCTCTTCGGTCCGCCCCATGCCATGGCTTCGGGGGAGGGATCAGGCTTGATCTGGCTCTTCCGTAAGCATCGGTTCGGGGTATGCGACGATCCCTTGCCCAGGGGGTGAGTTTCAGGCCGCTCAAAACGATGTCACTATGGCGTCGCTTTGGATCGAACAGCCAACGGCAATCATTCATGAAGCCATCAAGATAAGTGTCATCCGTGCAGCAGACCTTGACGCTCACATCAGAGGGTAGCAGACGTAGCAGTTGTTCCAACACCGGGAGTGTCTCCTGAGAAAGATCAGATGGCAGGTTGATGACCACTTCCTCTATTTTCCCGGATGTGTCGGCCAGAGTATGGGGACGCAGGTCCAGCGTCGTTTTTTCTTCGCTTAGCGAATGAGTATAAAGCAGCAGGCCCATGCCCACAGACAGCAAGCAAACCAGGCCCAGCTGATACCATTTTCTATTCAAGCGCTGCTTCCTTTGCCTTAATTTTGGTCTGCTGTCAGCAAAAAACAGGCCATCAATGAAACAGTGAACAGGGAAGAGGCATGATTTGCTCAAAACAGGCAGGATAATCTCAAAGGAGGAGTCAGGTTTTAGGGGGAATCCGAGCCAATCCGAGGAGTTCAGAGGCCTAGCAACCATTCCATATTGGAGCTGGTTGTGAGTGACCCATTTTCAGAGTCCCCAAAAGGATCGAATTGGTTTCATCACCTTAATAATCCACAAGGATAGACTGCATGAGCCATACCAATCGACAATGCCGAGGTACCCTCATCTCCTTTCTGCTTGCCCATCGATGGACAATCCGTTACCAATCCCATCCCTTTGGGCGGCTATGGCGGAATTGGCAGACGCGCTACGTTGAGGTCGTAGTGGGAGATAATCCCGTGAAGGTTCGAATCCTTTTAGCCGCACCATACTTTCCTGGTCTCACTAGACCCTTGAGACAAGCATTCAGGGTGTGGCATTCATCCCATCTATCTGGGATAACAATCTCCTCCTCTTTAAGGGTGGCTTAGTTCTTAAAATAGCCTGTTCAACTGAAAGCGAATCTTTTGGGGGAGTTGTTTCAGATCCTTGAATATCTCAGAGAACTGGCCTGATCCAAAATTGACTTCCAATCCTTGCGCTGGTTTATGGAAGATTTTCTCGGGAGGATGAATCTCAGAATCGATGCTTCCGCATCACCCTATGTTGCTTGGATTGTGTGAACTACGAAATACCCCCCAAAAACCGAAGCGAAGCCATCAGGGTCATCCTCCTTTTGCTTACTGTGGTATCGATCGAGGTGACTCAAAGACCTCTGCAAACCGGCCTTTGAGTCCCAGGCGATGCAGTTCAGATTTGGCATGGTAGCGTTGGGCTACCCTTACTTGTTTGAGGGCATGGCAGCCCCTGAAGGTTTCTGGTCCAAGATGGACTTCCAGGTTGGGGATGGTCACGGCCTCTAATCGAGAGCAATTCATGAAGGCAGCCCCTCCAATCGAAGTGGTCGTTTGAGGGAAAGCGATCGATTTGAGTGAGGGGCAAGCCATGAAGGCGCCTTCCCCGACCCGAACCACGCCTTCAGGAATGGTGATTTGGGTCAATTGGGTGCAGGCATTGAAAGCGCCATCCCAAATTTGTGTGACGGGGTATCCATCAAGGTTGGACGGGATTTCAACTTCCTTGGCGTCGCGCTCACACATCGTGATCATGACCTCAGTGTCACCATTGCGGGTGGTGAGGGCGTAGGATAGGGGACCATGCCTTGACTCCTTGCAGCCCGAAGAGCCCCAGAGCAGCAAACATAGCAACCACCAGCAATGTTGACTTACTTGACAACCCACCGAAGTGCTTTGACGGAAAGTCGCTGGAGAATCAAGGTTCATTGCAGTGAAGGTTTGGATTGCATTGGTTCCACGAGAAGGATCATCACAGCCCATTGACATCCTGGTGCTGCAGGGAATGAGACAAAGTCCGGCCAGACAAAACCCCCACCAGCTTAAGCTGATGGGGGATCGTTTTCTCCATCAAAGCACAATACGAGTATCGTGCAGGGAGCGGAAACTAGAAGGGGATCGGGCTAGCGTCAACCCAAAACACGACTGCTGGGCCTGGGTAAACCAAGGGTTACCGATTCAAGCAAATGAGCAAGCAGTCAATAGGAACGCTTCATTGCGTTGGGTGGATTTAAGCCTTCATTAAATTGTTTTTTGAACCGATAACCATAAAAAGGCCAGCTTAGCCTTCTATGCTTCTAGCTGGGCCGCCACCTGATGCTTCATGAAAAATACCTGGTTGGTTTTCCGCTATGTCTTGACCCTCTGGACGCTGAGCGCCCGGGGTGATGTCAGCATGTCTGCGCCGAGCTCGCCCAACCGAGTTGTGGCTGAGTCCGGGGCGCAAGGGCCAGAACTCTCCCCCGAGATCCGGCAGCTCCTCCGCCAAGCAAGTGAGGGTGGGGCAGCGGCTCAGGTCAAGGCAGGAGACGCCTATCGTCTGGGCAAAGGGGTGACGCCCAATTTGGATGAAGCCCTCAAATGGTATCGATCGGCTGCTGCCCAACAGGAGCCGGCGGCTTTACACGCTCTGGGGGTGCTTCATGCCAATGGTGACGGGTTGGAGCAGGACGTTCCCCAGGCAGTCTTGTTGTTTCACCAGGCCTCGGATTTGGGTTGGGCCGCTTCAAGTGAAGCGCTGGCATTTTTGGCCATGCATGGAATCTGGCAAGAGCAGGATCCCATCGCGAGTCATCAGTGGTTTCTCAAGGCGGCTGAACAGGGCAGCCCCGGTGCCATGTTCGGTTTGGCGTCTCAATTTGAGCAGGGCGAGGGGGTTGCCAAAGATTTGAAACAGGCCTTCAGCTATTATCAAGCAGCCGCAGAAAAGGGGCACCCCAAGGCTCAGCACAAAATCGGTTTTTTCTACTACCTAGGTAAAGGAGCTGCCAAGGATGCGGTGTTGGCTTTCACTTGGCTGCATCTGGCAGCGGAAAATCTGGCTGAAGGGGCAGCTGAAGCTCGTGATATGGTGGGTAAAACCCTCAACCAACAAGAGGTGATGCTGGCTTGGGAAAAGTTACAAAGCATTCGGCAACGCATCGATGCAATGGGCTCATTGGATCGGGGCGGTGACACAAGCCTTTCACCGGGTTCTTGAAAGCGGGCGTCCCTCAAGGCTGGCGGTCCAGTGCCCTGGCTTCCAACCATAGCCAATCACTCATGCGATTGAGATAAACCATGATCAGGGGATTTTCGATTGGAGCGGTATGATGCAGGGCACACAGGCTTCTCTCTGCTCGCCTGCAGATGGCTCGTGCCCAGTCAGCTAGTGAACCTAGCTCAGTATCCCCAGGGAGGCTCCAGGTTGTAAAGGGCCCCAGCTGTGCTTCCAATGCTTGAATCCGAGTCTCGATAAACAGTAGGTCTTCCTCCTTGATGCACTGGTAGCCCGACTCCTTGTATTTAGCCATCAGCTCCGGTGGGGTGGAAACCTCTCCCATCAAGCCAATGAGCTGTTTTTGGACTGTCAGGATGCGTTCCTTGAGATCGGGCGCAGTCTCGGCTTTGCCACGTAGCATGCCCATGGCAGTGCTCAGCTCATCGACAGCCCCATAGGCATCCACTCTGGGGTCCTCTTTGGGGACTTCCCGATTGAACATCAGACGCGTGTTGCCTTGGTCGCCGACTTTCGTGACAATACTCATGCCTCCACCATACTGCTGGAAGGTGGCAAGACAAGGATTGGACCACAAAAAAACCGGATGAACGTCAAACGCTCATCCGGCTCATGGGAGTCTGTGGTTTGCCCTAAGGCGTGTAGGTGATGGTCAGGGTATCTCCTTGAACCGATATTGAATCGATTGAAAAGGTTCCTGCCGAGGAAGCTGGAACCAAGATTTTGAAAAACTGCATGGATGCTGTGGCAGGAACTGTGATTTTACCTGGTTCAAAGATGGCCCCTTCGACTGCGGTATAATCACCGTTCACCGTGGATGAGCCAGCGATGTCTAGAGTGGCTTCCTGAGGCACTTCTTCCTCGGTGGCTGGCACAAAAAGGAGGTAATTCAGGGAGGTCGTGTTGTTGACTCGGTTATCGTCCTCTGTCCCGATGGAAAGACGCATGGTCTGTTTGCCATTGAGATTGAGCTGGATGCGGTTTCCATCTTCCCCTGTGAGCGCGACAAACTGGTAGTTGGACTTGATCCCCATGTTGGGCATTAGGAAAGCCCCCAGGCGATCGGTTGACTGGTTGGTGCCCGAGGTGTTGCCACTGACCTGGTCCAGATAAATGGACTGGGTGGCTCGAGAAGCCGCTCGCAAATAAACGTGGTAGACCCCTTCAGGAAATTCCCGAGTGTAATTGAGCCATTCCCCTCCACGGGTCCCGGTGACCTGATATTCGGGCAAGCCCACGTCAAGAGATGCCTTGCGTGTGGTGTCGTTGACTGCGGGATCGTTTCCGCCAGGCTGGGCGACATTGGCCGTCTCTGAGGATCCTGCTTGAGTATTGACTGGGTCCCAGGCTCGGTAGATGGCAAGGGCTTCTTCCCCGGCTACATCGCTGTAATCAAAGAAGTCCACATCCGGAATCCCTTCTCGGTCCAGGTAAGCCTGGTCGCCACTATTCACACTTTGTCCCGAGTCCTTAAAGCCTGAAGGTAAGGGGCGGTTGATGTAAGAGCCCCCATTGAAATTGTAATCCTCTGCTTCGATCACCATGACTTCGTTTGAGGCCAGGAAGTCTGATTCGAAGGTGTCGAAAGTCCATTCGGTGCGCCCCACATTCTTATTGTTTGGTAATTCCAAGACGGCATTGTAAACCCGATTGGCTTCGAGACCTTGATAGGCAACTTTCAGGAGATTGCCTTCAGTAACCTGGGTGGTCTGAGGAGTGCGATCAATGCCATTGAGGGTCAGGGTGACCGCTGCGGTGGTGGTTCCGGTAGGCAGGAGGATGTGGGCGTGCAGGCCGTCGGCTGCTGATTGGTAAGCCGACCGGTTGGAGGGGCTCAGCGCCACGGCATACGGCTCACCCGAGAAGCCGTAGTAGGCTTCACCGGCAATGGTGGCAGGCGTTTGGGCTGAGCTGTAGTAGTTGTCGAAGGTGGAGTCAGCGATGCCTATATCGCTGTCGGTGGCCTCCCCACCTCGATAGTAGTTGAAGAGCCCCGCAATGCCCTGGCTGTAGGTTTCGTCGACACCACTGTAGGTCACCACAGGTTGGGTCAGATCAAGGTGATCATACACTTTTCCTGTGAATGTGTTGCCAGCCACTTCAACCACAATGCGGTAGTCATGACCCGTTTGCAGGGTGATATCCGCAGCCCCGATAGTTTCCACTGCAGCCTCTCCGGTGACGGAATTGAAGTGGATCTGACCGCGGTTCCCTGAAGCTTGCTGGGGATCATAATTCAGCACATACCCAGTAGTCTGCCCCAAACCAATGTTGTCGGCACGCAGGACAAAGCCAAAGGCTTGATCGACTTCATTCACCCAGTCCAGGACATCGACTGCGACATAGAAGTCTTCGTAGACAGGGCTTTGGAAGGAGAATGAACGCCCTGGTCCAGCGTCAGGCACGGGTGGAGCTGGGCTGAGTATCCGGTAGCCTTTGTTGCCCTCACCGACCTCAGGAAAGGTGAACACCGAGCTTGCACCAACAATGTCCAGAGGGCTGAAACGCTCCCATCCTTGGTCGTTTCCATCGTTGAAATCATCGAAAACTTCCTGGGCTGAGCCGGTAGGGTAGAAAGTGAATAACGCTGAGCAAAGTGCCAAGCTTGCCCCGCGACGAATCATGTGTGTTGAGTCTTTCATGTGAGCTGAGTTCATGAGATCAGAATCCCCCCTAATCACAAGCCCAAAAACAATGTTGGCATCGGCTCCGGCCAAGCAGTATTTTGAGGGCCATGGCAGGTATGTGGAAAGACTATCTCAAGCGGCATCACGACCGATTTCTGGAGGAGCTCATGGCGTATCTGCGCATTCCCAGTGTGTCGGCTCAGTCAGGGCACCGTCAGGACGTGCGGCGGTGCGCTCAATGGCTGAAGGAACATTGCGAATCCATCGGCCTGAAAGCGCGCCTGATTCCCACCCAAGGTCATCCTATCGTGCTGGCGCGAACCCCACGCCGTGCACGTTCCAAAAAACCTCATTTCATGGTTTATGGCCATTACGATGTGCAGCCGCCTGAGCCGTTTGAGTTATGGACCAGTCCTCCTTTTGAACCGAGGATCCAAGGTGACAACCTATTTGCCAGAGGCTCGACAGACAACAAGGGACAACATTTTGTGCATCTCAAGGCCGTCGAGGCTTATCTCAAAACGGGTCAGGAGTTACCCTGTGACATAAGCTTCCTGATTGAGGGAGAGGAAGAGGTGGGTAGTGAGTGCCTGACCCCGGCCCTGCAAAAGCTCAAACCTGAACTTGATGTGGCTGCTGTTGTGGTTTCGGACAACGGCATGCCCAGTTTGAAGCACCCCGCTTTGACCTATGGGTTGCGTGGGGTCACTGCCTGCGAGCTCACCTTGATAGGTCCTAATCGAGACCTTCACTCTGGTATCTATGGGGGTGCAGTGGATAACCCAGCCATGGTGCTCTGCCAGATGCTGGCTCAGCTAAGGGATGCTCAAGGCAGGGTCAAGGTGCCCGGATTTTACGATGATGTGCAGCCCCTCTCTCGCCTTGAGCGAGCTCAGGCTCGAAAGTTTCCGCTTAAAGATTCGGTCATGGCCCGAGCCTTAGGGGTGCGCAGCCTCTTTGGCGAAAAAGGGTTTTTAACTGTTGAACAGCGGGCGGCCCGTCCCACATTGGAAATCAATGGCCTGACCTCTGGTTACCAAGGTGAAGGAAGTAAAACCATCATCCCATCCAAGGCCTCGGCAAAGATTACCTGCCGCTTGGTCCCCAACCAGGATCCCAAAAAAATCCTCCGCTTGCTCAAAAAACACCTTCAATCGATCTGCCCCAAGACGATGCGGCTCCATTTTGAAGCCGGCCACAGTGGCAAAGCTTATTTGACGGCGCCTGATGGACCCTTTGCCAAGGCAGCTCTGGATGCTCTTGAAATGGCATTTGGTCATCAACCCATCTTAATGCGCGAGGGCGGATCCATTCCCATCGTCAATGAATTCAAGCAAGTATTGGGTGTGGACACCCTCCTGCTTGGGCTTGGATTGCCTGATGACAATGCTCATTCGCCGAATGAAAAAATGAGTCTCACGGCCTTCACCAAGGGTATGCACATGAGTGCCGAGCTCTGGCAAAACCTGGCTGCCAATTCATGAGTGAGGGTTTAGTCCAGAAAGCAACCCTGTTGGTTCATGAAATTTACCTGAGCATTCAGGGTGAAAGCACTTATGCTGGCCTCCCTTGTATTTTTATCCGACTAACGGGTTGTGATCTGCGCTGTTCCTACTGCGACACGGCTTATGCCTTCAAAGGGGGAAAGCGGATGAGCCTTGATGAGGTGTTAGCCGCAGTCAACGCCATGGCTGAGGCTTATGGTCATCGCACGGCCCACGATGGATGTCGACTTCCCTTGGTTGAACTCACAGGGGGAGAGCCTTTATTGCAACGCCATGCCCCTGAGCTCATGGCTCAGCTCTGCGATGCGGGCTATCGTGTTCTTCTTGAAACCAGTGGAGCCCATGATATTTCCCGGGTGGATGCCAGGGTATCGCGCGTCGTGGACCTTAAATGCCCAAGTAGCGGTGAGTCGCAGCGTATGCACTGGGAAAACCTGGAGCATTTATGTGCCAGGGATGAATTGAAAATGGTGATTGCCACCCATGAGGATTACCGATGGTGTCGAGAGCAGGTCCTGGAGCGCCAACTGGCAAAAATATGCCCTGTTCTGGTATCTTGGTGCGCACCCCTGAGTGGTAGCCAACAGGATGAAGCCCTGCATCCGGGACCCTCACCCGAGGAGCTTATTTCACGTAAGGAACTTGTTGAACAATTAGTCAGTGATGCGTTGCCGGTGCGCTTTCAGGCCCAATTGCACAAGATTATCTGGCCAGCAGATCAGCAAGGTGTGTGATCAATCCAGAGATGCAGACCCAACCATCCAGCGCCACACTTTCTGCCCTCCTTCGTCACGAATCGCCCAATGTGACCTACCTGGACCCTGATGGCACTTGGCCCATCGTTTGGCAAAAAGCAAAGGGCATGCATGTGTGGGACGAAAGTGGGCGGCGTTACTTGGATCTGACCGCAGCCTTCGGGGTGGCGGCTTGCGGGCACGCTCCTCGAGAGGTGGTGCGGGCAGGGCAGCAGCAAATGGGCTGCCTGATGCACGCGATGGGGGATGTACACCCTCATGCCCTGAAGGGACGCTTGCTTGCCGAACTAAGTCGATGGACCTTTGAACGATGGGCACGGAGGGATGCCCGAAGAGGAGGAGTCCAGGTTGGGAAAGTCGCCAAAAGCATCCTTTGCAATTCCGGTTTTGAGGCTGTCGAGGCATCACTCAAGACGGCACACCTTGCCACCGGTCGCTCCGGGGTGATTGCGTTCTCAGGGGCTTATCATGGCCTGGGCTATGGGGCCCTAACCGTCACCCATCGATCTCATTTTCGTCGTCCTTTCCAGAGTCAGCTCAAAAAATTCAGTCATTTTTTGAAGTATCCATCTGACGCTGTGGCCATGAGGCAAGGTTTTGATCAGCTGGAGCGCTTGCTCAAGAAGGGCGTTGTGGGTGCTGTCATTGTCGAGGCGATTCAATCGCGAGCAGGTCTTAGAATCCCGCCTCAGGGTTTCCTGCTTGGATTGCAAGAGCGTTGCCATGCACACGGAGCCTTACTCATTCTGGATGAAATTTACACTGGTTTTGGCCGGACTGGCATGTGGTTTGCCTGCGAGCATGAATCGGTGACCCCGGACTTGATCTGCGTCGGTAAGGCGCTCACTGGCGGCTTCCCGCTTTCTGCTTGTGTGGGACACAGTGAGCTCATGGATCAGGCGTGGCCTCGCTCCAGCGGGGAAGCCATGCATACCAGCACATTTCTGGGGCATCCTGTGGGATGTGCCATGGCTTTGGCGCAATTGGAGCTACTTAAAAGTCGTGACCTGGCGCGCGCATCCTCGCGTCAAGGGAAGTGTTGGATCCAACAACTCAGCCAGCATTTTCAAGCCATGAGTGATCGTGTTAAAGTGCGTGGTCGCGGCCTGATGATTGGTCTTGAGCTGATCGATGCCAAGGGGAGCCCAGATGGATTGCAGGTGGTTGAGTGGGCCAAGCGTTTGCTCAAGGAAGGGGTGATTGTTTTGCCTTCTGGCGAGAGAGGGGAGGTCTTGAGTCTTTCGCCACCCCTGATTATTGGCGAAAGTCACATGAAGCAGGCCACAAATAAGCTTCTAAAAACCTATCATCAACTGATCAAATCGTGACACGCAGCGAGATCAAGGCAATGTTGGCGCAGCACGGGATCATGTTGACCAAATCCCTGGGACAGAATTTTCTCCACGATCAAAACCAGGTTCAGCGCATTGCAGAGGCTGCCCAACTCAAATCAGGGGATCGGGTGCTGGAAATCGGTCCCGGTCTTGGACCTTTGACCCGAGCCCTGCTCGCGAAAGGTGCAAGGGTGACGGCCGTTGAAATCGATCGAAGGCTGCATGCCTCACTGGAGCAGACATTCCAAGCTGAAAGCTCACTGACTCTGATCCATGCTGATGCCCTCAAGTGGTTGAGGCAAGGTCCTCAAGATTGGTCACAATGGAAGCTGGTATCCAATCTGCCTTATTCGGTGGGTTCGCCGATTGTCATCGAACTGGCACTTTTACCCAAGGGGCCATCGGATATGGTCGTCACGCTACAACAAGAAGTCATTGATCGCATGATGGCCACACCCGATTCCAAGACCTATGGCGTGATGAGTTTGTTGATACAACTCAGGTATCGGATTGGTCAGCGCTTTCGTATTCCTGCCGGATGCTTTTTCCCCGAACCTGATGTCGAATCTTCATGCCTGGCCTTGCATCGTCGTCACACGCCTCTTCTTACCGAAGACCAATGCAGGACTTTTGTGCAACTGGTAAAACTGGGTTTTTCTCAGCGCCGCAAGGTCATGTGGAAACTACTCAAGCAACGCTGGCATGCCGATTTGTTGGAGACAGCACGCCAGCAACTCGAGCTGGATCCAATGATTCGAGCTCAGGCCCTAGGCCTGGATACCTTTGTCGCCCTGACTCAACGGCTCCATCCTACTTCTGGGGAAGGATAGCCGGTTTTTAAACCATGAATGCTCTCGGCTTTATAGATGCTTTGGGTTTGATTCCCATCAGGAGGCAAGGATCCTGGGCTCCAAGTATCTGGTGGATCCTGTGCCTCCTCTTCGCTCATGGGGTGTGCCAAGCCGAGCGTTTTCGCCCATTTATTGCCTCCCCTTGGTGGCGGATTGCTTCCAACCCTCAACTTGGGGATTGGACCAGTCCGAAGCAGGAACCAGTTGATTTTGCCATTTGGCAGGCTGCCGACGGGTCATGGCAGTGCTGGGCCTGCATCCGGAATACGAGGCATCCAGGCAAGACCCGCATCTTCCATCGTTGGGAAGGGAATTCTCTTCTGGCCCCTGACTGGGAACCCAAGGGAATCACCTTCACCGGTGATGGGCGCATTGGTGAGACTATTGGTGGGATGCAGGCGCCTTATGTGATTGTTAAGGATGGGGAATATCGCATGTATTACGGGGACTATCGGCACATTTGTCTGGCAATCAGTAAAGATGGGAAAATATTTGAAAAAAAGCTCATCGCACACGGGATGAGTGGGCTTTTTGGTGAAGGGCCAACCGCCATGGCCAGGGATCCTATGTTACTGCGTGTTGGGGATTTATGGCATTGTTACTATGCGGCTCATCCAGCAGGTCGTCATGGAATCTGGCTACGCACCTCAGAGGATTTGGAGCGCTTTGGACCCTCGACTCTCATTATGACAGGAGGTCAAGCTGGGGATCGTTGGTGGCACTTTGAATGCCCTTTTGTAGTCCCATATCAAGGAGCCTTCTACTTGTTTCACACCCAAAATTATGCGGTTGGGCAGCAGCAAACCTCTGTGGTTTGGTCCGAGAATCCAGCCTATTTTGGAGTGGATGAGGATGGCGGTCTCGTGGGGCATCTTGAGGTTGCTGCTCCCGAAATAGTGGCTTTCCAAGGCAAAATGTATTTGGCCGCCTTGCAGCCAGAGCTGGATGGGATTCGCGTGGCTGAGCTGGGCTGGCGCCAAGTGGAATAATCGGTCAGGGTACGACTTCCAGTCGAGAGCAGGCGATGGAGCGGTCTCCTTCCTGAACCCATTCAGGGAAAGCAACTTGGCAGGCATCTGCCGCGTGGGGACAGCGTGGATGAAAGCTGCAGCCACTAGGAGGATGCATCGGTGAAGGAGGATCTCCAGGTAAGAGCATGCGTCGCCGGGTGCGTTCCCTAGAGGGATCTGGGATGGGGACGGCACTTACCAGAGCTTGCGTGTAAGGGTGGCGGGGATGGTCAAAGAGACTTTCTGCCGAGCCCAATTCCACCATTTTTCCCAGATACATCACCGCAATCCGGTCAGCGATGTGCTTGACGACTGACAAGTCATGCGAAATGAAAATCATGGTCAGATTCATTTCCTTGGAGAGGCGAGCCAACAGGTTGATGATTTGCGCTTGGATTGAGACATCCAGAGCGGAGACAGCTTCATCGGCTATCAATAATTTAGGTTCGACGACCAGTGCCCGCGCGATGGCGATACGTTGGCGCTGTCCTCCAGAAAATTCATGTGGGTATTTCTTGATGAAGCGTGGCGAAAGGCCGACTCGATTCATCCACTGGCCCACCCGCTGGGAGAGTTCACTTTTAGGGATGGATTGGTGGGAGAGAAGGGCCTCTGCCAGGGTATCGTAGACCGTCATCCTCGGATTCAGCGACGCATAGGGATCCTGGAAGATCATCTGGAAATCCTTCCGTGATTCTCGCAGCGCTTTTCCTTTGAGTTCTGTCAGGCACCGGCCGTTGAGATGCACACTGCCTTGGGTCGGTTCAATGAGCTGAAGGATGGTCCGTCCCAAAGTGGATTTGCCACAGCCAGATTCGCCGACTAATCCGAGGATTTCTCCCTGGTTCAGGTCCAAATCAATCCCATCGACGGCTTTGACTGTGGCCACGGTCTTGCGCACCAAGAGTCCTTTTTCCACAGGAAAATGGGTTTTGAGCCCGCGAATTTTCAGAAAAGGAGGTGTGGGCATACTCATGGTGCGAGGGTGATTTCGTGTTGCTGCACTCTGAGGCATGCCGACCAGTGGCCTTCATCCACACACTCCAGATGCGGACTGGTTTGACTGCAGGCATGACTTGCGTGCACACAACGTGCTGCGAAGGCGCAGCCGCTCACAGGGCGGGTCAGATCGGGAGGTTGACCTTCAATGGTGAAAAGCTCCTGGCCCTTGGCCTGTAGGGCAGGAATTGATCGCTGCAGTGCCTGGTTGTAAGGGTGGCTAGGGTGAGTGAAAATGGCATCTGTGTGACCCGATTCCACAATTTGCCCTGAATACATCACGTTGACGCGATCGCAGAATCCAGCCACGACTCCCAGGTCATGAGAAATGAAAATGACTGCCATGTTGAGCTGCTGCTGCATGGACTTAATCAGCTCAAGAATCTGGGCCTGGACGGTGACATCCAGGGCTGTGGTCGGCTCATCAGCAATCAATAGATCAGGCTCGGTGATCAGGGCCATGGCGATCATGACCCGCTGGCGCATGCCGCCAGAGAATTCATGCGGATACATGCGTATGCGTCGAGCAGCTCCTGGAATGCCGACTTTTTCCAACATTTCCAGAGCTTTTTTGCGGGCGCCATGCTTGTCTGCCAGCCCATGAAGCAGCAGGGGTTCGATGAGCTGATCCTCAATGCGCAGGTAAGGATTCAACGAGGTCATCGGATCCTGGAAAATCATCGCGATGCGCCGACCGCGTATGCGGTTGAGCTGTGCTTCGGACATTTGCAGGAGATCTTCCCCATCAAAAAGAGCCTGACCCGATTCGATCTTTCCCGGTGGTTTCGGGATGAGCCCCATGAGAGAATAGCAGGCCACAGACTTGCCCGAACCGGATTCCCCGACGATGCCCAGGGTTTCGCCTTTTTCGATTGAGAAGGAAACGCCGTTGACGGCTCGAACCACTCCCGCCCGAGTGTGGAAGAAGGTTTTGAGATCGCTGAGCTTGAGCAGTGCCATGATCAATCTTTCGAAGCGCGTGGATCCAAGGCATCACGCAGCCCATCTCCTAGAAAGTTCAAGGAGAAGAGAGTCATCGCAAAGAGGCTCCCAGGAAAGATCAATAGCCATGGCGCCTCTTCCATGATTTCGGCTCCCTCCTTGATGAGGGATCCCCAGCTGCACATGGGCTCCTGAACCCCGAGACCGAGAAAGCTGAGAAAAGCCTCCAGCAGCATGACCGCCGGAATGGTTAGGGTTGAATAGACAATGACCGGACCTAGCACATTGGGAGCGAGGTGACGCAAGATGATCCGATGCAGGGGTAAACCCAAGGCGATACAAGCCTCGATGAACTCCTGCTTGCGCAGGCTAAGCACCTGACCGCGAACGATGCGGGCCATGGTCAACCATTCCACGGCACCAATGGCCAGGAACATCAAACGGATGTCCCGCCCAAAGAAGACCATCAGCAGGATGACAAAGATGGTAAAGGGAAGTGCATAGAGTATGTCGACTAGCCTCATCATGACCGCGTCAACCTTTCCTCCACAAAAACCCGAAACAGTGCCGTAGAGCAATCCAATGGTGAGGGAAACCGCGGTAGCTACCAGACCAACAGTCAGGCTGATGCGTCCGCCATAAAGCACCCGCGCCAGCAAATCACGGCCCAGTTTGTCGGTCCCAAGCCAATGTTCCGCACTGGGCGGCGATTCTCTCAGCTCCAAATTTTGCTCCTGATAGCCGTGAGTGACCATAGTCGGACCCACCAGTGAGGCCAGTCCCATGACCAGGATGAAAAGGCCACCGAAAACGGCCATGCGATTCTTACGAAGCCGGTGCCAGGCATCCTGCCAGAGCGAATGACCTTGTTCGGCTTCTTCCAGGGAATGGGCCGATTCGGGCCATATCGAGGGCTGGGGTGTTGCTTGATCTGGGCGACTCATGAGAGTTTTAGCTTGGGGTTGAGCCACACCTGAAGGATGTCTACCAGCGTGTTGAAGACCACAATCAACGATGCGAAAAAGAGCACCAAACCCAAAACCATGGTGTAATCGCGATTGAAGGCACTGGTGACAAAATGTTTCCCAAGCCCTGGGACGTTGAAGATAGTCTCGATCACAAAAGAACCAGCTACCAGCCCAGCAAAGGCAGGCCCCATGAAGCTCACCACCGGTAGCAAGCCACCGCGCAAGGCATGGCGCAACACAATCACCCTTGCCGAGGCTCCCTTTGCACGAGCGGTTCGGATAAAGTCCTGGCTTAAGATTTCTCGCATGCCACCTCGTGTGAGACGGGCAATGTAGGCTGCATAATAGGCACCCAGAGTGAGCGAAGGGAGCACCTTGGTGGCGGGTGTATCCCAGCCGGGGTAGGGGAACCACTGTAGTTTGAGAGCAAATACCAGTACTAAGAGGGGCCCTAGCACAAAAGTGGGGAGGCAGATGCCTACCATCGCCATGCTTGAGGGAAGGTAATCAAGCATGGAGTTGGGTTTCAGCGATGCCAGGATGCCGAGCGTCAAGCCCAGGGCCAGTGCGATAGTCATCGAATAAAACCCTAGTTCCATGGAATTGGGGAACGAGTCTCGAATGATTTCGTTCACTGTGCGGCCAGGATACTTGAAGGAGGGTCCCAGATCCCCTTGAACCAAGTTGAGCAGATAATCTCCGTATTGGGCCATCAAGGGTTTGTCCAAACCATAGTGTGCCTGGAGGGTTCGCAGCACCTCAGGGCTGACTTGTCGCTCATCATCAAACGGGCCACCAGGAGCCAGCCGAAGCATGAAAAAAGTGAGGGTGGCCACTGCCCAGAGCACAGGGATCGTTTCCAGGATGCGCCTGAGGATGAAACGGATCATTTCAAAGGTATTTTGGATTGCCTCTGCTGGCTGCTCAGGTGCCTTGCCCGGCTAGGGACCGGCTTCCAGATAGAGATGTTTGTAGGGGTGGTGGTCGAGAATGGTAGGGTTCCATCCCTTGACAGCGGTGCTCAGTAGGTAAACCCGAGTGTAAATGTAGATGGGAAGGATAGGCGCCTGATCCATCAGGATCTCCTCCGCCTTCTGGAAGAGTTCCAGTCGCGCCGCTGGATCACTGGTCAAGCCTGCCTGACGGATGTAATCATCATATTCAGGGGAGGCCCAACCAGTCTGGTTTTGTTGGCTCCAAGAAGTCCACATGTCCAAGAAGGAATTGGGATCGACGTAATCACCAATCCATCCAGCTCGACTGATATTGTATTGAAGGCTGCGTTGGGCATCCAAGTAGACCTTCCATTCCTGATTGTTGAGTTCCACCTCGATGTTGAGGTTTTTACGCCACATTTCCTGGATGGCTGCGGCAATGGAGCGGTGGTTTTCAGAGGTGTTGAAAATGATGGATGCTTTGGGGAATCCCTCACCATTGGGATAACCGGCCTCGGTAAGTAATGCCTTGGCCGCCTCCACATCAGAAGGAATGCGAGCGCGCGTCGTGTAGCCAGCCGTGCTAGGAGGCGTGAAGTAGTTGGCAGGAATCTGCCCTCCTCTCGAGACGTTCTTGACGATGGATTCCCGATCGATAGCCATGGCCAAAGCGCGCCTGACCCTCACGTCGTCGAAGGGTGCTTGGGTGGTATTGTAGCGGTAGAAATAAGAGCCTAGATAGGGGTCCTTGCGAAGGATTTCCGGAGATTCCGCTTCATATTGTTCGATCTTGGCGGGAATCATCTCATATGTGTTGTGGAGTCTGCCTGCCCTGAAAGCACGATCTTGAGTTTCAGCGCTCTCAATGGGGTAAAAGTGGATAGCCTGCAGTCGGACTGTTTGAGCATCCCAGTAATCCGGATTTTTTTCCACTGCTAGCACATCGTTCAAGCGCCACTCCTTCAACTTGAAAGGGCCGTTGCCGACGAAGTTGCCAGGTTTGGTCCATGGGTTGCTTCGATCGTAAAGCCCCCCGTGCTTTTTGATTGTTTCCAGATGGACGGGGTACCAGGTGTAATGATTGAGTAGGGAAAGGAAATAGGGAGCAGGGTTGGATAGGGTGATTTGCAGTTTTTTTGCTGCCAAGGCTTTAGCTCCCACTTGCTCGAAATCCTTCAGGGTTCCCTGATTGTAGGCCTCTGCATTCTCCATTAAAAATAGCATGTAGGCGTATTCGCTGGCCAATTCGGGAGTCAGGATGCGTTGGAATGAACTGACAAAATCCTGAGCAGTCACAGGATCCCCGTTGGTCCATTTTGCTTCCTGGCGAAGCTCAAATGTGTAAACCGTGCCATCCTCGCTGATTGACCAGCTTTCTGCCATGCCAGGCACCGGATGCAAGTCAGTGGGATCCTCAGTGACCAGCCCCTCGGTCAGTGCCGTGATGACATTGTGTTCAGGAACTCCTGTAACAATGTGCGGGTCAATGCTTTCTGGCTCGGTGCCATTGGCTAGGTGCAGCACCTGGGTGCGATTACCCTGTTGAACCCTTGTTTCGGATGGGCCGCAGGCTACCAACCCCAATGCCAGGCTGGCGGTGATGACGGCTCTCAGAGAGGACCTCCAAATTTCCATACAACGTTCCATGATACGTTTGATTATTGGCGAAAGTGCTCTTGGGAGAGTTGGTCAAAGCCACATAAATGTCAACCCGGGGTTCGATTGCTGCATAAACATATCATCATATCCAGATATGATGATTTTATCATTGAACAAACGATCGCATCCACCTAAATACTCTTTCAATGGATTCCTTGTCCGCCATACAAACCCGCATCCAGCGCCAAGAACAGTCACTTAGGGCTAGGCTCAAGGAGCGCATTGTCTTCCTAGATGGTGCCATGGGCACCATGATCCAGCTGCGCAAGTTGGAAGAATCTGACTTCAGGGGAGAGCGTTTTGCCGAATGGGGCAAAGATCTCAAAGGGAATAACGACCTGCTCAATCTGACCCGCCCCGACGTGATTCGGGATATCCACCTAGCCTACCTTGAAGCTGGAGCCGATATCATTGAGACCAACACCTTCAACGCTCAGTCGGTCTCCTTGGCCGATTATGACATGGTGCCTTTGGCTGCTGAGCTGGCCGAGGCAGGTGGGCGGGTAGCTCGCGAGGCGGCTGACACCCACATGCAGCGTCATCCGGGGACGGATGTCTGGGTGGCTGGAGCGATAGGTCCGACGACCAAGACTGCCTCAGTGGCCACCGACAATCATAATCCAGCGGCTCGAGATATCACCTACTCTGAGCTGGTGGAGGCCTACTATGAGCAAGCCAAGGGCTTGGTTATGGGTGGGGTGGATCTCCTCATCGTTGAAACTATTTTTGACACACTCAATGCCAAGGCTGCTTTTTTTGCCATTGAGAAACTGATTGAGGACCTGGGATTTGGCATCCCAGTGATGGCTTCGGTCACTTTCATTCAGGCAGGCAGCGACCGAGGTATGACCGGCCAGACTGTGGAGGCCTTCTGGAATTCGATTTCCCACGTGCCTTTGTTGAGTGTGGGTATGAATTGCGCTCTTGGGCCAGAGGAGATGAGACCTTTGATTCAGGAGCTCGCCAGACTGGCTCCGGTGGCGGTCAGTGTCTACCCCAACGCTGGACTCCCTGATCCACTGTTGCCGACGGGATTTCCCGAAACACCTGTAAGTTTTGCGCCCAAGATCAGGGAATGGGCTTCAGCGGGCTGGTTGAATCTGGTTGGGGGTTGTTGCGGTACCACCCCAGATCATATCAAGGCATTGCGCCAGGCTATTGAGCCTGTGCCTCCCCGCACCATCCCAACCATTGAGCCGCACATGCGCTTGAGTGGCCTGGATGCGCTCACCGTGAATCGTGCCACCAATTTCGTCAATGTGGGTGAGCGCACCAATGTGGCCGGTTCCCCCCGCTTTGCGAAGCTGATCAGGGAAGAGGCATTTGAGGAGGCCCTTTCAGTTGCCCGACAACAAGTGGAAAATGGGGCGCAAATCATCGATGTGAACATGGATGAGGGCATGCTTGATTCTGAAGCATGCATGCGCACCTTTCTCAATTTGGTGGCTGCTGAGTCAGATATTGCCCGAGTGCCCATCATGATCGATAGCTCGAAATGGTCGGTGCTTGAAGCTGGGCTCCAGTGTGTTCAGGGCAAGGGAGTGGTCAATTCAATCAGCCTGAAGGAGGGAGAGAAGCTGTTCCTTGAGCAGGCAAGGCTGGTTCGTCGCTACGGTGCGGCTGTGGTGGTGATGGCATTCGATGAAAAAGGCCAGGCTGATTCGCTGGAGCGTAAGATTGAGGTATGCCAAAGGTCCTATCGCTTACTGACTGAACAAATAGGTTTTCCGCCCGAGGATATCATCTTCGATCCTAACGTGTTGACAGTGGCGACCGGGATGGAGGAGCACAATGACTTCGCCGTGGCCTTCATCGAGGCCACGCGCTGGATCAAACAAAACCTCCCAGGAGCCAAAGTCAGTGGCGGAATAAGCAACATATCCTTCTCTTTCAGGGGCAACAACCCGGTCAGGGAGGCCATGCACGCTGCTTTCCTGTACCACGCGGTCAAGGCGGGTCTGGACATGGGCATTGTCAATGCGGGCCAACTGGCGATTTACGAGGAAATCCCCAAGGATTTGCTGGAGCAGGTCGAAGATGTACTGCTCAATCGCCGATCTGATGCAACCGAGCGACTCATTCAATTTGCGCAAACAGTCAAGGGTGAGAAAAAAACCGAAGCCGAAAAAGCCCAGTGGCGTGAGGGAAGCGTCGAGGAGCGACTTGCCCATGGCCTGATCAAGGGGCTGGTGGATCACATTGAAGCCGACACCGCCGAGGCTTTGGCCAAATATCACAAGCCTTTGTCGGTGATCGAAGGCCCGCTGATGGACGGTATGAACATCGTGGGTGACCTGTTTGGTGAGGGAAAGATGTTCCTGCCTCAGGTGGTCAAGAGTGCGCGCGTGATGAAAAAAGCCGTGGCCTACCTGCTACCCTACCTGGAAGCTGAAAAAGCCAAGAGTCCGCAGAAGGAAGCTGGTCGCGTGTTGATGGCAACGGTCAAGGGTGATGTCCATGATATCGGTAAGAACATCGTGGGCGTTGTGCTCAGCTGCAACGGCTACATTGTGGAGGATATGGGAGTGATGGTGCCTGCCGATAAGATCCTACAGAAGGCTGTTGAATTTGGAGCTGACATGATTGGACTCAGTGGCCTCATTACCCCTTCGCTGGACGAGATGGTGCATGTGGCCAAAGAGATGGATCGCCGCGGCATGGATCTGCCCCTGTTGATAGGGGGAGCCACCACGAGCAAGGCGCACACAGCCGTTAAGATT
>Ga0181576_10000931_pt1 | contig 22185 bp, 16 predicted proteins | sample 101ome_22_FD_132464 | JGI IMG/M metagenome (GOLD analysis project Ga0181576, IMG submission 132464) | Coastal salt marsh microbial communities from the Groves Creek Marsh, Skidaway Island, Georgia - 101412BT metaG (megahit assembly) | ecosystem: Environmental > Aquatic > Marine > Intertidal... | reverse complement strand
GCTTAAATCGCCGAACGACTGATGAAAGAAATGTGTCAACGGGTCACGGGTTTCTGCCTGCAGTGATAAAGAAACAACCAGCAACAATATCAATAAAAATGGAGCGGAACGCAGATTACGAACAGGATGTTTCATCTGACTTACCTCTTGTAAGATTTCATAAAGTTTTCCAGACCACTGGCAGTCACGGTACCAACCTGTCTGGCTACCACCTCACCCTCGGGTGATATTAGAAACGACGTAGGCAAACCCGGCAAGCGGCCAAATGGTGAATCTTTGGAATTTTGCATCATCAATATCGGGTAGGAAATAAATTGATCATCAACAAATTGCCTGAGTTTAGCAGGAGCAATGTTTTCTGCATTGACACCCAGTACCACCGCATCGGTACGAAAATGATTACTATGGAAAATTTCCAGTTCCGGAATTTCTTCCAGACAGGGTGGACACCAGGTAGCCCAGAAATTCACCAGCACCCACTTACCTTTAAAGTCTGATAAACGGTAATTCATACCATCCAGTCCGGGTAATTCAAAATCAGGGGCAGTCATCGCCTGACTGCTTAAAGGCAAAATCAATAAAACAAATAGTAATCGGCGTAGCTTTTTCATGCTAAATATCGGTTCCTATGGCGCAGGGTTAAAAAATTCAAGTCGCATCGCCGCTATAGCCTGCTCCATCTCATCGGTCCAGACCACATCCTGTGCCTGAATATTTTCCTGCAATTGTTGCATGCTGGTTGCACCGATAATAGTACTGGCAACAAACCAGCGGGAGTAAACAAAAGCCAATGCCAGTTGCGCTGGCGACAAGTTAAACTGATCGGCAATCTGCGCATAAGCCTTGACCGCAGGTTGAACAGAAGGTTTCTCATATCGCTGGGCAAAACCGTCAAAAATATTGACTCGTCCCCGGGCATCGGGATCACGTTGATATTTAGCCGATAAATGACCAAACGCCAGTGGCGAATATGGAATCAGACTAATGTTTTCACGGTGACACATCTCCAGCAGGCTGCATTCGTAGGTTCGGTTGATCAGGTTGTAAGCGTTTTGCATAGTTACTACCCGCGGCAGATGATATTGCTCACTGGCTTTGAGAAACTGCATGACACCCCAGGGCCACTCGTTCGACAGCCCGATATAGCGAACCTTGCCTTCATCAACCAGCTCACCGAGGGCCTGCAGGGTTTCCAGAATATCGGTAAATTCCCGTTCTTCGGCCGGGTCATAGGTAAACTTGCCGAACATCGGCGTATTTCGTTCCGGCCAATGTAACTGGTAGAGATCAACATAGTCGGTTCTCAACCGTTTCAGCGAGTTTTCCAGGGCATCACGCAGATTGGCGCGGTTAAAAGCATGATGACCGCCACGAACCCAGGGCATGCCTCGACCGCCGCCGGTTGCTTTAGTGGCGAGCACAATCTGCTCACGTGGTTGATGCTGTAACCAGTTACCCACCATGATTTCTGTAGAATGCACGGTTTCTGCACGTGGCGGCACCGGATACATCTCTGCGGTGTCGATAAAATTGACGCCATGGGCGATGGCATAATCAAGCTGCGCAAACGCATCATCCTGAGTATTTTGCTGACCAAAGGTCATGGTACCGAGACAAATTTTAGAGACTTTCAGTTCGGAACGACCCAGTTGTGTGTATTGCATTGCAGTTGACCAACTTATTTAAGAGATAATTATTTTCAAATTTTAGCGAGATTAACCTGATTTCGCTCAGTGTTTTACCACTATGAGATTGAGGAAAACCAACAGTTACGCTATGTTGCTACGCAATTAACTAATCCTAGAATTCCAGATGACTATTTTAGACACAGAAATTGGTTTGCAGAGCACAATGGGCAATCAGCAACTGCTGGATCGTCTGTTAATCAAATTCCGCGATAACCACAGTAGTTTTATAGACAATTTCAAACTGTCACTGCAACAAAATGATCTTGAAACAGCGACCCGCTCTGCACATTCACTGAAAAGCAATGCCGGTCAATTAGGCGCCATGTCAGTATTCGAAGCCGCCAAGGCGTTGGAAAGCTCATGCCGTCAGGGCCGCACCGAACTGTCCACAGAACTCAACGCTCTGGAAACTGAACTGAATGCAGTACTAGAGCAACTGGAAGCACTCTAAGGTACTTCCAGAACAGGTTGCTTAATGCGACTGCGACAGATGCTGCCAGGTACTGACCACGGTATCCGGGTTCAACGAAATACTGCTGATGCCTCTTTCCAGTAACCAGTCTGCCAGTTCCGGATGATCAGAAGGTCCCTGACCACAGATACCGACATACTTACCCGCTTTGCGACAAGCCGAAATTGCCATATCCAGCATCGCCAGCACTGCCAGATCGCGTTCATCAAAAGAACCGGCTACCAGTGAAGAATCCCTGTCCAGACCCAGTGTCAGTTGCGTCATGTCATTCGAACCGATGGAGAAGCCGTCAAAAAATTCCAGGAACTGATTAGCCAGTACCGCATTAGATGGCAATTCACACATCATAATCAGGCGCAGACCGTTTTTACCGCGCTCAAGGCCATTGTCACGCAAAATATCAATAACACTGGCAGCCTCATTAAGGGTACGTACAAACGGGATCATCAACTCGACATTGTGAAAGCCCATCTCATCACGCACGCGGCGCATAGCCCGACATTCCAGTTCAAAACATTCGCGAAAATCTTTAGAGATATAACGTGAAGCACCACGAAAACCAATCATCGGATTTTCTTCTTCCGGCTCAAATTTTCGTCCACCGACCAGGTTGGCATATTCATTGGATTTAAAATCCGACATACGCACAATCACCGGGTTAGGATAAAAAGATGCGGCAATGGTCGCCACGCCTTCGGCAATCCGGCTGACGTAATATTCAACAGGATCTCCATAAGCCGTTGTGCGCTGATGAATGATTTGTTGCACCTCATCAGCCATGGAATCAACCTGCATCAACGCCTTGGGATGAATGCCAACCATGTTGTTAATAATGAACTCAAGACGCGCAAGACCGACACCGGCATTGGGTAACTGGGCAAAACTAAAGGCCCTGTCAGGATTGCCGACATTCATCATGATCTTGACCGGGATTTCCGGCATCTCATCGAGCGACTGTTCAGTTCGTTCGAAGTCCAGTAATCCTGCATAGATTTTGCCTTCATCACCTTCAGCGCAGGACACCGTGACCTCGGCACCATCACAGATCGTTTCTGTCGCATCTCCACAACCCACCACGGCCGGCACACCCAGTTCACGCGCAATAATAGCGGCATGACAGGTACGGCCACCACGATTGGTAATGATCGCGGATGCTTTTTTCATGATCGGCTCCCAGTCGGGGTCAGTCATATCCGTCAATAAGACATCACCTTCCTGAAACTCATTCATGCGCTCCAGCGAGTTAAAGATCTTGGCTTTACCGCTTCCGATTTTGCTGCCAATGGCACGACCGGTAGATAACACTTTAGCGGTTTCTTTCAGGGTAAATTTTTCGATAGTGTTGCCGCTGCGGCTTTGCACCGTTTCAGGACGTGCCTGTACGATATAGATATTGCCATCAATGCCGTCTTTGGCCCACTCGACGTCCATAGGACGCTGGTAATGCTTTTCGATGGTGACGACCATTTTGGCTAGACTCTCTATTTCCGCATCGTTTATGCAAAAACGGATCTGCTCCTCGGCATCAACATCAACCGTAGATACCGGTGCCGCAGGATCACCCGAATAAACCATTTTAATCGCTTTGCTACCAACAGTGCGACGCAGTACCGCAGGCCGGCCAGCTTCCAGCGTAGCTTTATGCACGTAAAATTCATCCGGGTTGACAGCACCCTGCACCACAGTCTCACCTAAACCGTAACTGCCCGTGATAAACACAACATCGCGAAAACCACTTTCGGTATCCAGCGAGAAAGCGACTCCGGCAGCACCGATATCGGAACGAACCATTTTCTGTATGCCGGCCGACAAAGCGACTTCGGCATGATCGAAGCCCTGATGGTCACGATAGGCAATCGCACGATCATTAAACAAAGAAGCGAATACTTCCCGAATTGATTTTTTAATGTGATCAAGTCCGGCAACATTCAGAAAGGTTTCCTGCTGACCGGCAAAAGAAGCATCAGGCAAATCTTCGGCTGTCGCTGAAGAACGCACTGCCCAACTGACCTGATCGCCGTATTTTTGTTCCAGTTGTGCATAAGCTTCATCAATAGCCGCTTCCATCGCTGGAGGAAAAGATACTTCCATGATCCAGCGACGAATATCCGAACCGGCAGCCTGCAAGGCACTGACATCATCAACATCCAGATTATGCAGACGTTCAGCAATGCGTTTATCGAGACTCTCCTGGGCCAAAAACTCTCGGTAAGCATCGGCTGTCGTGGCAAAACCACCGGGCACTGAAACTCCCAGTGGTGCAAGGTTCTGCAGCATCTCACCCAAGGAAGCGTTTTTACCGCCGACACTCGGGACATCATCCATACCCAGTTTTTCAAGAGGGATTACGTAAGTTGTCATTGCTTCTCCAATTCGTAAAGCTTGGCTAAAAAATATCGTTACTTCAGGGCAGCCAGAGCTGCATCATAGTCAGGTTCATCGGCAATTTCGGGAACCAGTTGGGTATAGGAGACCTTGCCGTTTTCATCAATGACAACAACGGCGCGGGTTGTCAGTCCCTGTAACACACCAGTGGTAATCAGAACGCCATAATCTTTGGCAAAGAACTTGTCTCTCATCAGAGACAGGGTCTCAACGTTTTCAAGACCTTCGGTTGAGCAAAAACGGCTGGAAGCAAACGGCAGGTCAGCCGAGATCACCAGACAACTGACATTGTCCATCGCCGCGGCGCTTTCATTGAATTTGCGTGTGGATACAGCACAGGTCGGAGTATCCAGACTAGGCACAATATTCATCAGGATTTTACGACCGGCATAGTCAGCCAGTGTTTTATCGGCAAGATCCGCCGCGGTCAGTTTAAAATCCGGTGCAGCGCTGCCAACCGCTGGCAGATCACCGATAATATCAACAGAATTGCCTTGAAGAGTGACTGTAGTCATTTGAGCCTCATTGTTAAGTGGTTTGATTGATGGGGTAAATTATTCATAAGTTTTATGAGTATCCGATAAATATAGCAGACATCAACCAATAAACACCCTGCCCTGACATCGTCTTACTGCATTCAAAAAATTCTGTAAGAGAAGGAATTTAAATAGTATTTAGCGGCCTGACAGCTATTGCATCAATAAATTTACTTGAATTTATTTAATTTAATATTTTAATAGTATTTTAAATATCACCAAAAAAAACTTAAGGCTTCAAAAATGGGCAAAGCGCATGGACAGGTTTACTACAAACAAAATCGCTTGAAACAACTGCGGGCGTTTTGCATGGCGGCCAAAACCGGCAGTATCTCCAAAGCCGCTGATGCCCTGTTCCAGAGTCAACCCACTGTGACCCTGCAAATTCAAGCGCTGGAACGCGAAATGAATATCACCGTGTTTGAACGACGCGGCCCGAATATCTCTTTGACACCTGAAGGCATGGTGCTGTTGCAGGTTGCACAACCGCTGGTAGATGGTATCGAAGGTCTGGAAGAAAGCTTTCATGCCCACTTTGGCAGACTTGATCACGGTGTGCTGAATATCGCAGCAGGTGAATCGACGACTTTGTATATTTTGCCTGAATACATCAAACGCTTTACCGAAGCCTATCCCGGCATACAGGTTAAACTGCATAATGTCACCGGCCGCGATGGTATGTCGATGTTACGCGCTGACGAGGCTGATCTGGCTATAGGTTCGATGCTGGATGTGCCTGACGATATTATTTATCAGCCCTCGCTGTTTTACAGTGCGACATTAATTACCTCAAAAAACCATCCACTATCCAAACTGAAAAAAATATCACTGGAAGAAATCGCCAAATACGGTCTGATTTTACCGCCTCGTCATCTTGCCACCTGGCGCATGCTGGAAATGGTCTTTAATCAGAATGGTCTTAAATTTGATGTGGCTCTCGAAGCCGGTGGCTGGGAAATCATTAAACGTTATGTCGAACTCGATATGGGCATATCCATCGTCTCGGGGCTATGTATCACCCAATGCGCCGACATCTTCACCCATTCACTGGATGAATGGATTCCGAAGCGCTCTTATGGCGTCGTAGTCAGACGCGGTAAATTCCTCAGTCCTCAGGCGCAGGCGTTTATCGATATGATTGATACAGCGTTTTTCTCAAAACATAAAAACCTCAAATAGCCCGCATAGGTTGCGGCCATGGTTTATCAGTCTCTGCTTAATTCATCCTGATGACGATTGATGTAACGGTGCAACTGCGTGTCTTCACTGATCATATGCCGCATCAACCAGTACTTGAGATAATGCAGGATTTCCCTGAAATTAGCCGCTGCCGGATTTTCAGCAATCTCGGCACGTCTTTTGGCAATATCTGCTACCAGCCATTTATGTTTTTCCCGATGCACCTGATAACGCGGATAGCCGATGTTAAACATCACACCCTCCTCATGATCAAAATGCTTGATGGCTTCACTGGCCAGCAAATCAATCGTTGCCAGAACATCAACCTGCGAAGGATCGGCTTTATAGGCTTCGGTCAGGTCATTTAACGCATCAACCAGTAGACGATGCTCGTTGTCAACCGAGACAACGTCTGTAGAAAAACTTTTTTTCCATTTGATCAGTTTCAGACCATCTTCATCACGGGATCTTGTTTCACGACTTTCATCATCATCCTCAGCCAAAGGTATTTCTTGAGTCACGCGCTCAATGAAGTCGGCTATCGACATCGGTTTACCAGTCAGGTAACCCTGAAAGAACTCACAGCCGATGCCACGCAGAAACTTCTGTTGGAAAGCTTCTTCAACGCCCTCTGCAATCACCTCCAGACCTAAAACATGTGCCAGCGAAACAATCGAGTTAGCGATTAAACGATCCTCTTCGTTAAACTCCAGATTGGTTACAAACACCCGATCCACCTTGAGACGATCGAGTGGAAAACGCCGCAGATAAGACAGACTGGAATAACCGGTGCCAAAATCATCAATCGCGATTTTGATACCATTTTCAGACAGATAATCCAGATTAGCTAAAACGTTGTCCGGATCGTCAGCGAGAATGCGCTCGGTAATCTCGACTTCAAGCACGCCTGCCGGAATGGCATGTTTTTTCACCATCGACACCAGCATGGCCATCAGCTCGCGATCATTCAGATGCGGTGTTGCCAGATTCAGTGATAACGGTAACCAGTCACCGGTACGCTGTTTAACCAGTTTCAGCGTATCAATGGTTTTCTGAATCGACCATTTGTAAAAGTGATAGGCAAACTCACCTTCTTCGAGAAAGTCGACAAATTGTGAAGGCGGAATAACCGTGCCTTTGGGATTGATCCAGCGTACCAGCAATTCACCGCCTATCGTTTGACCTGTTACAGAACTCACCTGAGGCTGGATATAAAAGTCCAGTTCCTGATTTTCCAGGGCATTAAACAGTTTGCTTATAAAAGAGGCTTTGGTTGATGAAGAGGCGTCTATGGCCAGACTGTCGATTAATTCCGGCGAATTTAACGGCATCATGCTGGCCTTGAGTTCATCCAGTAAACTGTTAACCGTCAAGGTACCGGCCAGCCAGGAAGAATGCGCCATCTCAATCGGAATCCCGGACAGCAGATCGTCATTGCGCAGGGTATCAATCAACTTGTTGAAAACACTCATTTCCAGTGGCGTTTCGGAGCTGTAGGCGAACAAGACTTCAGTTTCCGAATAGCGGCTGAGAATACCCGGTGCATTAATCACCCGAAAATGCGCTGCCACCTGGCGCAGAAAATCATGCATAGGCTGATCTTCGTAGAGCTGATGCACATTGACCAGAAAACAACCCCCACTGCTTCCGCCGAGTTGCATATGTTCAAACTCAAGCAGTCCCTTGCGCCGGTTTAACAGGTCTGTCAGCGCATCATAGTTTTCCACATAATCGAGCCGGTCGATGATACGTCTGACCGCTTCAGGCTCCTGAACAATAAGGGTTTTATAACCAAGTTGCCTGGCTCCGACCGGAATAATCTTGGCTAACACCCAGGATGACGAACCATCCGGACGATTCAGAAGTGCGACCTGAAAGTCGATTCGTGTATCGGTGTTGAAACGTTCATTGTCGACATTGGAAAAAAAATCGGCAAAGTTATGTTTTTTGAGTTCTGCATCATCGAGACCCAATAACAGCTGAAACCTCGAGTTAAAGCCGCGAATCCGGCCTTCCGCGTCGAGTGAAGCAATTGCCTCACTACTAGCTTCCAGAATGGCTGGCAGAGATTCCAGAATTCCTGATGATTCAAGTGACATGTCGATGATCTGGGCGACTAGATTGTTGTATCCATACTAGCAACAGATGATGCATCTTTAGCGGGTACGTGGACACAATTCGTTGTCGTTAAAGAAATAGGCAATCTCCGCTTTCGCGGTATCCGGGCCGTCAGAACCATGCACCGCATTTTCATCAATGCTTTCAGCAAAATCAGCGCGAATAGTGCCGGCGGCTGCATCTTTAGGATTAGTAGCCCCCATCACTTCACGGTTTGTGGCAATCGCATTTTCACCTTCGAGTACTTGCACCATGACCGGGCCGGAAGTCATAAATGCGACCAGCTCACCAAAAAAGGGACGTTCCTTATGCACCGCATAAAATCCCTCAGCCTGCTGCTGGGAGAGATGCAACATTTTAGCCGCAACAATCTTCAGACCGGCTTTTTCAAAACGGCTGTAGATTTCACCGATGACATTTTTGGCAACAGCATCAGGTTTGATAATGGAAATAGTACGTTCAATGGCCATGTGGCTCTCCAGAAAGGTTTATTAAATATTTTTATATGATATGAATTTTTTATTAATTAGCAAATCATTATGCGAGATATCAAAACATTAATTCTTCAGCTCTGATAAACTCCGCGGCTTTTTTGTATCAGACCTGACGGCTATCACTATGTTTCAACTCACCTGCCCCGGCAAAGCCTGCGTAAAAAATGACACTCTCTCCGGACTGACAGTGGCTCTGGCACTGGTACCGGAAGCGGTAGCTTTTGCCTTTGTCGCAGGCGTCGAACCCATCGTCGGGCTCTACGGGGCATTCATGATGGGCTTGATTACCGCCATCATTGGCGGGCGCCCCGGCATGATTTCCGGTGCAACCGGCGCAATGGCCGTGGTCATGGTTTCACTGGTCAGCTCACATGGCGTTGAATACCTGTTCGCCGCCATTGTGTTGACCGGCATCATTCAGATCCTGGCCGGCGTTTTTCGACTGGGTAAATTTATCAGACTGGTGCCTCACCCTGTGATGCTGGGTTTTGTCAATGGTCTGGCCATTGTGATATTTCTGGCACAGTTACAGCATTTCCAGCAAAGCGATGCTCAAGGTGGCATGAGCTGGCTGCAAAACACTGATCTCGCGATTATGCTGGGACTGGTTGTACTAACCATGCTGATCATTCATTTTCTACCCAGACTGACCACTGCTGTTCCGGCTTCTCTGGTTGCCATTGTCAGTGTCACCCTGCTGGTGATCGGTCTGGACCTTGATACCCGCACTGTGCAAGACGTACTCGCCGACATGTCCGGCAAAGCCGATGCGAGTATTTCAGGAACCCTGCCGGAGTTTCATCTGCCCATGGTGCCTCTGACACTCGAAACGCTTGAAATCATTCTGCCATACGCAATTATCCTGGCGGCTGTCGGCTTGATTGAATCTCTGTTAACCCTGACATTGATTGACGAACTGACTGAAACCCGGGGCCGTGGTAACAAAGAATGCGTGGGTCAGGGTGTCGCCAATACGGTCAATGGCTTTTTCGGTGGCATGGGCGGCTGTGCCATGATTGGCCAGTCGATGATCAACATTAACTCCGGTGGCAAAGGCAGACTATCCGGTATTTCAGCGGCGCTGTTTCTAATGATGTTTATTCTGTTTGCTTCGAGTCTGATCGAAATGATTCCTATCGCAGCCCTGGTCGGAGTCATGTTTATTGTGGTGCTGGGGACTTTCGAATGGGCCAGTTTTCGCTTACTTGGCAAAATTCCCGTTGCCGATACCCTGGTTGGCATTCTGGTAGCCGTTGTTACGGTCATCAGTGATCTGGCCATTGCTGTGATAGTCGGGGTGATTGTTTCAGCGCTGGTATTTGCCTGGGAACATGCCAAACAAATGCAGGCAACCTCGCATATCGACGAAAATGGTGTCAAACACTATGAACTGAAAGGCCCTTTATTCTTCGGTTCGATTCATGCCTTTAATCAGTTATTTGACCCGGCTAATGACCCGCAGGACGTTGAAGTGGATTTTTATGACAGCCGTGTTGCCGACCACTCGGGTATCGAAGCTATTGATGCTTTGGCAGAACGATACCAGCGGCATGGTAAAAACCTGCACATCAAACATCTTAGTCAGGATTGCAGAGATTTACTCAAGCGTGCCGGCGATCTGGTTGAAGTCAATATCAAAGAAGATCCGGTATATCATGTGGCTGATGACAAACTGGCCTAGCAGTCTCTGCATCATGCTGAGTTTGCCTTAGTAAATTTTGTCAGGATCTATCCATAACAAAAGGCTTTTAAACATTTCATCAACAATAATCGGTTTGGCAATGTGATCGTTCATACCGGCATCCAGCACTTTTTGCCGGTCACCCTGCATGGTGTTGGCTGTCATCGCCAATATCGGCATATCCCGGTAACGCTCTATATTGCGAATAGCGCGGGTTGCTTCATAACCGTCCATAACAGGCATCTGACAGTCCATTAACACACCATGGTAGTGACCGGTGTTGAGCCGTTGCAAACCCTCTACCCCGTTAGCCGCAATATCGACTTCTATGCCTTTTATCTGCATTAATTCCGCTACCAGCTCCTGATTGATTTCATTATCCTCAACCAGCAGCAGCCGCGTCCCCGCAAGCTTTTGTAACTCGCGGTTAAGATCAATAATGTCCTTTTCACTTTGTGCAGCGGAAGCTGCAGATTGAGCCGCAGTAAACAGCACCGTAAAATAAAAAGTGGAACCAACGCCTTCACGGCTTTCCACCCATATATCACCATGCATCAGATTGACCAGTTTTCGGGAAATCGCCAGACCCAGGCCGGTACCTCCATAATTTCGACTGGTAGAGTTATCGACCTGGGTAAAGGCATCAAAGAGCTTCCCGAGACTGTCTTCGGGGATGCCAATACCATCATCCTGAACAAAAAACTTTAACCGGTATGTAGAGCCTTCCTGTGACTCCATCAGCACACCGAAAATGATCGTACCGTTAGCTTCGGTAAATTTAACCGCGTTATTCACCAGATTCAGTAACACCTGGCCCAGCCTGAGCACATCACCATGTAGTCTTAACGGCACCTCATCAGCAATGCTATAACTGAGATGAATATTCTTTTCCCTGGCTTTGAACTGAACAATTTCGATAATCTGCTTGAATTTCTTTTTCAGATCAAAATCCACATTATCCAGTTCCATGCAGTTGGCTTCAATTTTGGAAAAATCAAGAATATCATTGAGGATATCCAGTAAACCGATAGCGCATTGATTGGTGGATTCTAATTTCTTTGCCTGATCAGGATTTAATTCGGTATTTTTTAACAGATTAGTCATACCGATAATGCCATTCATCGGTGTACGTAATTCGTGACTCATATTGGCAAGAAATTCTGATTTACTGCGATTTGCATCTTCTGCAGCAATTCGAGCTTGCTCGGCCTCCTGTTTAGCCTCCAACAACTCCCTGGTTCGCTCCTCTACCTGTATCTCAAGATTATGGCGTGAATCTCTCAGGAAATTCAGATTTTGTTTAATCTCACCGCGCATTTTTTCAAAAGTCTGGAACAGGTTTTTCAGTTCTCCCTCACCCGATACAGTTAACTGTTGCTCATAATTACCGCTTCCCAGTTGCCTGGCATAACGCTCCAGACGGCTTAAAGGTTTGAGTAAAAAACGTTGAAATTGCATAGTCAACAAAATAACCAGCATCACACCAAGTCCCCAGACGATGGATATTTCCATTAACAGGTCTTGCAGCATAAGCTGTTTATCTTTGGAAAAGTCGTATCGCAAATACATCAGCGCTCGTTGTTTTGAACGTAACTGAAACTGATAACCGGGAATTTTCAACGCCAGAAAAGCATGCATTTGATTATCATCAGCGGATAAAAAAACATGTAAGTTATTGGCTTGTTGCAAAGCGACATCGGCGGTCTGCTTAGGGAAATCAGTAAAGACTTCACTAATGGCACGCGACTTCCAATCGAGGCGACTGGAAAATTTCAAACGATTATGGTTATCGATCAGACCAACAAAAGCCACCTGTTTGTGCAACGCCATAGTCGACAGGTTTCTTTGCACCTCATCATCATTTCCCTGTAACAGATTAGCCTGTTGTGTAGAACGAAAGTTAAACATCATAAAGCTGACAAAATCATGGGTGTGATCATACAGCGCCCGCTGATTAGCCGACCACATTAACAGCGAATAAATGACTAACAGAATGGTCATGCCTGAGATACTGACCAACGGCAACCAGAACGACAAGCGTACTGATTTAATGTTGCTCATATCAATTTTGCTCATAATCAATGCGCATCCAGCAGGCTTGGTTCGAATAATTCGGCTGTATTGACAATTGAATCAATCAAACTGGCACGATTTAAAATATCTGCCAGATGACTGGCGGTTTTTTGCAGTGCGGCGGCATTGTCAGCAAACATCGCCTGATTTTCTTTACGATCAGGAAGTTTCATGCCTTCGAATAAAGACATGACCTCAGTTTCAGCAACGTCCAGACGGTAACGCATTTTTGCAGCAGCAAGCTCCGGCTGCGAGGACAGAATCTGCAACGCTTTAAATTGAGCATTGACCAATTTGACCAGATTGCCTCTGGATGACTCAATAATCTCCGGCTTAACGACCAGAACGTCGACTATCCTGCCTGGTATATCATTACTGTCAAATAATATCTTCGCATCACCTTTGAGTAACTGTGAGGTTCTGGGCTCAAAGGTAATGACGGCATCAATTGCACCGGCATTAAACATACTGACATGTTGGTCCGGGGTAATATGTTTGACTTGAATATCGCTAAGCTGCAGACCGGTTTTTTGCAAAATACCATCCAGCATGACCGCTCCGACTGCCGTTTGCTCCAGACCGATGGTTTTGCCCATTAGCTCTGCAAGACTGATATCCGAGCGGGCAACCACTGCATCTGCCCCGGCAGAAATATCCATCACCAGAAAAACCTTCAGCGCAACACCTTCAGATAACAGGCTAAGCGCTTCGTCGAGTGTCAAAGCAGCAACATCCAGCAATCCTTCCTTGAATGCCGTCATCACGTCACTGGCACTCAGCAGCTCCTGCATTTTAATTTCCTGATCGGAAAAAAATTCAAGATCTCTGGCCAGATACAAAGTTTCATAACCCGGCCAGGTATTAGTGCCAACACGTAACACCTTTTCCTGATTACAGCCGGCAGAAAGTATCATGGTGACAAAAACCACCGTCAGTAATAAATAGTTCAGCCATTTTGAGTTCATGCTTTACCTCATCTTTAACCAGCGGTCTTTTGTAGCCAGTAAGCGAGTGTGGCATAGACCTTATCAGGCTCTACAGGTTTACAGAGAAAATCATCCATACCAGCCTCAACAGTCAGTTCACGGTCTTCCTTCATAACATTAGCGGTCATGGCAATAATCGGCAAATCTTTCCAACGGCCATCTGCGCGGATTTTGCGGGTCGCCTCGAAACCATCCATAACCGGCATCTGACAATCCATCAGCACCAAATCAAAGGTTTCATCAGCGAGCTTATCAAGCGCAACCTGACCATTTTCCGCAATCACAACCTGCATGTTGTATTGCTCCAGTAAAGCCAGCATCATTTCCTGGTTCATATCATTATCTTCAACCAGCAGGACTTTATGAGCATCAAGAATTGCCGCCAGATCTGCCTCTGCAAAATTTTCCAGCTTTACTGTTTCAGCCGGCAAGGATTTTGATTTGTTCAAGACCAGGGTAAAGTGAAAAATCGCTCCTGCACCGGGTTCACTTTCAAACCAGATCTTGCCATTCATCAGGTTCACCAGCTTACGACTGATGGAAAGACCCAGTCCGGTACCGCCATACTTGCGGGTGGTTGACGCATCCGCCTGCTTGAACGCGTCGAAGATAAATGCTTTCTGTTCGGCACCAATGCCTATGCCCTGATCCTGAACACTGAAATGTAAACGACAGGATTTCTCAGTGCGTTGCTCCAGTTCTACAGTGACCAGAATCTGACCTTGATTCGGAGAAAACTTAATCGCATTAGTCACCAGATTGATCAATACCTGGCTGATACGGTGCGGATCGCCATTGAGCAGTTTCGGTATCGCGGGGTCAATCTGGAAATTCCAGTCTATATTTTTCTCCGCAGCCATGTGTCCGAGTATCGTACTGACTTCTTTGATAACTTTTGATAGCTCGAAATCAACTTTTTCAAAGCTCAACTGATTGGCTTCGATTTTGGAGAAGTCCAGAAGATCATTAATCAGACGTAATAAAGCCTGCGCAGCGAGTGCAGCCTTGTTTAAAAAGTTACTCTGTGCATCAGTCAGACTGTCTTTACCGACCAACTCCAGCATCCCCATCATCGCATTCAGCGGCGTTCTGATTTCATGGCTCATATTAGCCAGAAACAGACTTTTAGCCTGACTGGCCGCCTCGGCATCTTCCTTGGCCTGACGGAGTTGTTTTTCGGTTTCCACCCGAATACTGACATCACGCGCAATCGCAATAAACTGTATTTCGTCATCAGCATTAGTGATCATGCTCAAGCTCATTTCAACCGGAATCAACGAACCGTCATCGCGATGAATCAACACGTCCAGACTGCCGGGAGATACACCAGATGAGGAACCCGCCATCATCGCAATAGATTTGAACTGCTGCATCGGCACATTGGAAAATAGCTGCTGAATATTCATGCTGCATAGTTTGGGTATCGAATAACCGGTATTGTCCGCCGCATAACGATTGGCATCGAGCAATTGCCCCTGCACATCAAAGACAAAAATAAAGTCGGCAGCACTGTTGATGATTTGATGAAAGCGTTCTTCGCTGGTTTGCAGTTTACGGTTAGAGCTGGTTTGCAAACGCAGGTAAGCATCTCGCAAAGATGAGACCAGAAACTTTAAAGTCGCTGCCAGATCATCAATCTCATCATGCCTGTCTGATTCAAAAATAATTTCGGCGGTTATGTCGTTGGACAGTTTTTCACTGGCCTTTTGCAGCGCAATAATGCGCGCGGTCTGTCGTTTCACAACAACAAATAATACCGACAGGGATATGGCCAAAACCACAAAGCTGATCATAAAGGTCTGCGACAACAAAGCCTTGATAGATTGATTGATAAATGAATGATCGATGTGCAAATCCAGATGCAACTGACTATATTGACCATCGGGCAATCGAACCGGGCGGGATAATAGCTGCAAAAAATCACGATCGGATGCATTGTCAGAGACCGCCAGATTATCAATCGACAAATCAATTCGACTGACCAGATGCGACTGGCGATCGACAAGTTTGACCATGGAGGTCTGCAGCCAATCGGAAAGCTCGATCTGGTAAATCAACATCCCCTCAGCCAAACCCGTCACCGGGAAGATAATTGGACGATAAAAAACCAGCATCAATCCCTGATCGTCGCTTTTCAGCTCTAATTCCGACTTGTTATTAGCGATTAATGCCTCAACATATTCACGCTCAAAAACAAATTTGTCTAGCGATACGTTCTGAAAAAAAGGCACACCTTCAAAGTCTGTCAGCACAATATCAACATCAAAATCCTGCAAGCGCCTTACGGTCCGCAATAGCTGTTCAAGGTCACTTCCTCTTTGAGTATTATCAACCAAGGCATTAGACATAATGGCATGAGAAGCCGTCTGATGCTGATTCAAACGAATCTGTTTTAATCGATCCTCCAGATCATCGGTCATCAACATGGCTTCAAATTCGAGATCACCTAAAACACTCTGTTGCCACTGTTGTTTGACCTGATAAAAATAGACTGCCGCCATCACTATAACAATCAGTAACGCCATGACGGCATAGGTCAGCAAAATACGACTGGCAAAACTACTGCGTTTATTTTTCGATTTGCTAAACAGGGATATCATGATTGTCTGTGATCAGCGAATTGGGAATATCGTACCGTCTTCACGAAAGCGCGCCATCAGAAGAATATCCGGCGACAGCGCATCATGATTATCGGCTGTAAAGGCCGGCGCATAGTTTTTGATCAAACCATCAAATTCCAGACCGCTCTCCAGTGCATCACGAATATGACTGCGATTGGTGCTACCGGCTTTATTGATTGCCAGAGCGAGTAAATGAATAGCATCGTAGGCATGGGCGGTACCTACAGGCGCAGCGATATCATCAAGACTGTCAATAGAAGAAACTTTCGCGGCTGCATTGAGGAAACGAAGCTGTTTGGCTTCAGGCAGATTATAAAAACTAAAAGTCTGTATCAGAGAAAAATCAAGTTCCGGTAAAGTAGGCCCGCTGCTCTCAACCATATTGCCACCGCTTACGCCCCAGTGCGAGGCGATCGGCAATCGTTTAACCGATGGGTTTTCACCAAGTTCACGAACCAGAATAGATGCCTCGAAATCATTGGCAACCAGTATCACCGAATCAGCTCCGGAGATAAGCAACTTATTATAATGATCCAGCATCTTCTGCGCACCAAACGAATACCAGACGATATCGACTATATCCAGTTCAGGGTTTTGCAATTTGTATTTCTGCAGTGAACGTTCATTACTGCGCCCCCAGCCATTCGATGGCAGGATAAGTCCAATACGCTGATGCCCCGACGAACGCAGATAATTGATCATATGCGGCATCGCCCACTCATCCTTAAGAGAGACACGGAAAGTGTAACTCGGTGAATAATCATGGTCGGTAATACCATCCGCCGCAGCCCAGACGTCAATCATTGGTAGTCCCAATTCATGCAGGTAGGGTAACTGCTGCAATAACACCGTACTGAAACGACCGCCAATAATCGCAACCAGATCACGCATCTGAGCCATTTTCTTCAGGTTTGATAAGCCTCTTGCCGGGACTGAATGATTATCCATTTTAATGAATTTGAGCTGACGGCCGCCTAACACACCACCCGCCTCATTAATCTCATGCAGGGCTGTTTTAATACCGAGTTCAATGCCGGCTGCCGAGGTCGCATTTTTAACACTGTATGCGCCGTCAAAGCCAACTAACACCGGACGATTTTGATGATCGTCGGCAATCACCGGGCTTAGCGAAAAAAGCAATAATAAAATCAAAAAATTACGCATATCAATAACCTTAAAATAGTTTCAGGGAAAAATGCTTCTCAGTCAGCCTGCCATCGATTAGCAATATCCGGCAACTCGCTTGCGAATCCTCAGGGCGGGAAACAAACATTAACTGTTCCTGCCGATTGGCAAGCTCGCTAATTGCAGTCTTAAACCCGGCGGCCTGCGCCTCTTCGGTAAGCCTCTGCAGAGATTGCCCCTGTGTCAGATTGTCACAATAGTCACTCAGCATTTCTGACTCGGCGCGTAAATTCCATATCAGCAGATAATAAATCAAAATATAGACCAACAGTGCCAGTAGCATATAGGCAAAGAACTTTTTCAAGACAACTCCGCAAATTCATTAACAATAGAAATAGTAACGCATATCCGGACAAAAAGACCTCTAAAATAAAGAATATGTTCGATAGAGAATTATCAGAACATTTGTTTTAGACTTATGTTGAATAAAATAACACTTTGTAGCACAAAACCTATATCTACATAACCGAGGAAAACATGATCGAATTCTTTTCAGCAAGTACCCGAATGGTTAACTCCAAACGTGCCATGACAGAATGCATCGAAGCCGCTTTTGGCGAAGGTAACGACACGCAATGCGATGTCATTATGATTCACGCTTCGATTGGACATAACTATCAGGATCTGGCCGCGCAGGCACATGAGCTGGTTCCCGGTGCAACTATTCTAGGAGCATCTTCCTGCGGCGTGATCGGCAGTGAAGGCGTCAGTGAATCAATGAAAGACGTTGCCATCATGGCCATGAAAGGCGGCAGCAATGAAATTTGTACGGCTTATGTGGATAGTATTTACGGTCATGACTCTTTCGAAAAAGCCCGCCAAATGGGCAAATCCCTCAAACAGCAAAATCCTGCTATCAACATGCTATACCTTATGGCATCCGGTATTGATATAGCCGATGATCAATTGATCAAGGGACTCGAAGCTGAACTTGGCTCGCAGGTGACAATTTTTGGCGCTACTTCTGCCGATAATATGAAAGGTATTGTCAGCTATCAAATAGTCAATCAGCAAGTCCTTGAGCATGGCGCATTTGTCATCGGTTTTGCTGATCCGACCTTAAGCGTTCTGACTCGCGCCACTCATGGTTTTGTCGCCAGCGGTGAATCTATGACCGTTACCCGTTCCGAACAAAACCGTATCATCGAACTTGACGGCCGCCCGGCCTGGGATGTATTCACTGAGCGTCTGGGTCTGGATCATTCAGCCAGCTGTGGCGAAACCATTCCAATCGGTGCACTCGCCGAGGAGTTGCCTGATGATCTGAAGCAGGAATATGGTAACAACCACATTCTGCGTGTTGTCACCAAAAAAGACGATAATGGCACCATGCATTATGCGACCCATTGCCCTGTCGGAACCAGACTCTGGCTGACAGCACGAGATGAAGATCTGATTTTCAACGAAGCCGACAAAATGATGGAGTGGTTCAATCAACAAGCTAATGGCAAAAAACCGGTAGCGGTATTCCATGCTGACTGCCTGGCACGTGGCAGATACCTGTTTAATAAAATAATGAAAGAGGAACTGGTTGCTGCCATGCAGGAACCTTTATCTATTAACGGCATAGTACCGCCCTGGATAGGTATGTATGGTTTCGGTGAGTTTGCGCGTCTTGGCGGTAATAACGAATACCATAATTACACCTCAGCCTTATATGCAATCTATCGCGATTTGTAATTAAGGACCGGTCTTTGTCTGTCCAATCACTTTACAGGCGTTTGCACTGACATGCCCCCGCGCAAGATTCATAATCCGATTCTGCCCGGGGAGCGTGGCAGCAACTTTCTGGCTATCGAGCAGAAATATATTCAGGCTGCCTACAAACTGGATCGTGAACTTTCACGTTTTGAGGACCTGTATAACTACAGCAGTGATCTTAATAGCATCACTGATGATGAGGTTTTTTATCAGACTCTGGCAGAAAGCGTCATCGACCTGTTTGACCTCGAAGACAGCGCGCTATGGATGTGTCATGACAGGCAGTTATCAGGCGACTGTCCTGATATCGTTGTCAGTAATGATGCCAATGATTTTAACTGGCAGGAAATCGCTGACTGGCTAAACGAAAACCGTATCTTCGATACTCAGCCGCGCTCCCGGCATCACATCATGATCAATCGCAATCAGGAAAAAAAACTTCAGGGCATTGATCAAATCATCGCGGCACCGGTCTATGGTATCGACAATCAGGTCAAGATGATCATGATTGGTTTTATCAGTGTTAAACGCGCAGCCTTTTACGATATTGACGTTATCGAATCCGAAAGTTCATTCAAAGTTTACAGCCGGATTATCAGCACCCTGATACAGAATCGTGAAAATCAGCAGCAGATCATGCAGCAAATTCAGGAACTCACTGAAGCCAAGGAGGCCGCAGACCACGCGAATCTAGCCAAGTCGCAGTTTCTCTCCAACATGAGCCATGAACTTCGCACTCCACTTAATGCGATACTGGGTTTTTCACAAATTCTGGCTTTAAATCCAGAGCACAGTGAAGATGATCTGGAAAATATCGAGGAAATAACCCGGGCCGGTAATCACCTGCTGAACCTGATCAATGAAATCCTTGATCTGTCAAAAATTGAAGCCGGTAAAATCGACCTGCATTTTGAAAACTTTGCGATCGATCCCTTATTGAACGAATGCGAGTCCCTGATTGGTAACCTGGCGGCTAGATATAATGTCAAGGTCACTCTGCAAAAACAAAGCGGTCTGCAAGTCACGGCAGATTACACCCGCCTTAAACAATGCGTACTTAATCTGCTTTCAAATGCCATCAAATATAATAAACCCGAAGGTAAAGTGAATCTCAGCATCACGCAACCGACTCAAACCATGTTACGCATCAGTGTCAGCGACACGGGTATTGGAATCGCTGAAGAAAACCTCTCACAACTGTTTAAACCTTTCGAACGCCTCAACATGGAGCAAAATGCCATTGAAGGTACCGGCATCGGCTTATCGATCACCCGCCGTATTGTCGAACTTATGCAAGGTGAGATTGGCCTGCAAAGTACTCCCGGTGTTGGCACAACCTTCTGGCTGGATTTCCCCTGTCCGGCGCAACAGCAGCAGAACGCCCTTGAGGATTGCCCGCAACCCGGCAAACAGGTGCTTTATATCGAAGATAATCCGGTCAATATACGCTTGCTCACACGCATTTTTGAGCATCGTGATGATGCTGAACTGACCAGCATTGCCGTGCCTGCCAAAGGCATTCAGTTACTTGAAAGTGAAAAATTTGATCTGATCCTTCTCGATATCAACATGCCCGAATATGACGGCTATGCCATCCTCAAGCACATAAGGAATAATAAAGCCTATGATAAGATTCCGGTTTTAGCTATCACTGCCGAAGCCCGCCCCAGCGAAATTCAGCGAGGACTGGCAGCAGGGTTTTCAGAATATCTGACCAAACCCATTCGCGTTAATGAATTTAATCAGGTGATAGATCGTTACCTGCAAGACTAGCCAACGGGTTTAGCGAATATTCCATAACAGGATCAGCACCGTCTCTTCATAATACGTTAAAAGTCAGGCTGCCTTGTTTGTCAGCGTATCAATGGCCCTTTCTATTTTGGCATTAAGCTCGGTAAAGCAGGTTTTATAATCGCGCTTTTCATTCAGACACAATTCCAGCTCGGCCGCCGCTTTTTGCACTTCATACATGCCAAGATTACCGGCTACACCTTTGATGCTGTGCACATAGATTATTGCATCCGCGTGGCTGTTAGCCATTTGCTGTCGGAAAATTTCAGCAAAACAACGATATTTATCCGGGAACTGATCTAGCAGACGCAGCAATACTTCACGATGCTTCAATAACGGAGAGCTTGTCAGGTCAATACCGGGTAAGCGCAAATTTGCCAGCATGTCGGCACGGTGGCCTTCAATCTGATTCTCTGAATCCTTAAACGCCTTCTGCTCTTGAAGTTTCTGGTCAAGTGAATCCAGCGCTTTGCTGGCCGAGGGAGACTGATAGGACTTCAACACTTCTGTAGATCTGCCATTTCTATCTCTATGTATCCATTTTGCCAGCGAAACAAATAATTTGTCGACATCCAGTGGTTTGGTAATGTGATCGTTCATGCCGGCTTCAAGTACCTTGATGCGATCCTGCTGCATAGCATTAGCGGTTAACGCCAGCACGGGTAATGTAGCCAGTTTTGGCGTCATGCGTATTTTCCGGGTAGCTTCAAAACCATCCATCACAGGCATCTGACAGTCCATCAATACACCATCAACTTTTTCAATGTCGAGTTTATCAAGTGCATCCTGTCCGTTTCGTGCTGTCACCACCTCGATATTTTCCTCTGAGAGTATCGCCTCGGCGACCTCGAGATTAATCTCATCATCATCAACCAGTAACAAGCGAATACCATGAACCTTTTGACGCGCGAAGTTGACGTCTGAATGCTCGTCTGACAGTTGAGTCATACTCTCTTCAGAGCCCAGCTCCAGAATCACTGTAAAGTAAAAACGACTACCGACATCTTTCTGACTTTTAACCCAGATTTCACCTTTCATTAAGTGCGTAAGACGGTTACAGATAGCCAGACCAAGACCGGTACCGCCATATTGACGGGTTGTTGAAGCATCAGCCTGAGTAAATGCCTGGAACAGTTTCTGCTGTTGTTCCTCGGTCAAGCCGATACCTTCATCCTCAACCATAAACTCCAGTTTAAGCCCCAGAGGCGTTAGCTGCAGTTGACGATTGGATATCGTGATCATCGAATCTTTGGGACTGAATTTAATCGCATTACT
>Ga0181576_10000927_pt1 | contig 22249 bp, 15 predicted proteins | sample 101ome_22_FD_132464 | JGI IMG/M metagenome (GOLD analysis project Ga0181576, IMG submission 132464) | Coastal salt marsh microbial communities from the Groves Creek Marsh, Skidaway Island, Georgia - 101412BT metaG (megahit assembly) | ecosystem: Environmental > Aquatic > Marine > Intertidal... | reverse complement strand
TGGTTTTTACACCACTAGCCATAATAACCTCAATACGTTTTCCTAAATCAGTTACGCCAGGCTGTAAACTTTTAGATACATCAAACTTGTTATACTTAGATGTTATTCTATTTCTAAGACTATTGATAGAGGTGAAGTCATTTGGGTTTTGACTCATTTCGTATATCACTGTTCCATCAGGTAAAGTCTTTTGAGCTTTATTTGCTATAGCAACCTTTCCAGTATTAGGGTCTATATATAATCCAGACTTAGTAAAGTTAGAAAACCCTTCTGCTGTTCCCATTAAAAAACCCTCAAGGTCCTGAGACTGTCCATCCTGCATACGCTTCATTTTTTCAGCATATTCAGCATTATATTCTTTAGCTAAATTAAAAGCTTGCTCTGTGCCAGACTTTAGATTTTGTCTAGCCATATTGTAGTCTCTAAGCTTTAGCCTTCCGCTTTTTAGCATTCTATCCTGCATGAGTCGGAACTCTTGAGCGTTGTTAGCAAAGTCTAATGTCCATTCATTAAAATCTCTTGATTCGCCCATTGGCGCATTAGCCAATGTTTCAGCATATTGATTGGTGGCATCCTCTATATCTTGCTTTGCCTTTTCTCTTCTTTTTACTTCATCATTTAAAGTATCAGATATAGATTTACCTATGGCAGACCAATCTACTTGGTTAGCTGCATTACGTTCTGCATATTTATAATACGTTGCCATATTATTGTGTTATAATAAATGGGTTTGTAGGAATTAGCCCTGTGGCTTCTAATCCATATTGAGCCCTAGGCACAACAACCCCTGGGCTTATTCTTCCAGATGGGTCTATAGTTGTTTGCATAGATTGTAAGGTTGGATTAAAAGTTTTTTCTACCTCCTGAAAACTAGCATCTGTAGGGTCGAATGTATCAGCGCCCTTTTGAAACAACGGAGCTAAAGCAGCTCCTTGTTGAATTAAACTTCCAACTCCAGCCATTGCTTGTTGAGTGGCTAATTGTCTTCTTTCTTCTGCATCTTTAGCAGCTAACTGAGCTCCAGCCGCTTCTTGTAATGAAATTTGTCCTTGAACTCCAGCTATTCTCGCTTCTTCTCCAGCAACTAGTTTTTCTAACTGTTGCAATCTTTCAGCTTGAGTCATTGCAATACCTCTCTGAGCTTCTTGTCCAGCCATAACTGCTCTTCCAGTTGTTGCGGCAAGACCTCTAGTTTCAGATTCTTGAGCAGCTTGAATGGCTTGTTGCTGTGATGAGATAATTGCTTCTCTTGCTCTTTCAAAAGGTTCTTTTTGTAAAGAAAGACCTTTGTAATAGTTTACATCTAACTCTTTTTTTGCCTTAGCCAAGGTCATCTCAGCTTCTCGCTCTGCCTTTTGTTGCAATTTCTTCTGCTTACTAGCTTGTGCAAATGAAGCTCCAGTAGTAGCCGCTGTTGCCGCTAAAGAAGCTATGGTTAGCGCTGTGCCTGTTGCTATAGCCATATTATAATACTTTTATCATTTCTTTGTTGTAACTATCTCCCTGTATATAACCAAGAGATTCGTATGTTTTTATAAGACCTTCGTGTTTTATAAGAGCATATGTATATTTATTACCTCCTATTTTTGCAATATGCGTCAATGTATCTATCAATAAAGACAAAGCCGATTTTCTGCCTTCTTTATTGGTGTAGTTTTTATTGGATATAATCCAATCCACCCAAGCTACTTTTGAGTTTGTCATATATATAAATCCTGCACAAACAGGTATATTATCATCATACACTATTAACCCACCTTTACCATCGTCTGGAAGAAAATCTTTTAATGGAGGTTCCCATTTCCAATCTTTCCACCATCCAACCAAAATCTGCTCATAGTCAGACTCTTCTAGTGGTCTTGAATTTAATTTCATTTAGTTACAAAGATACTAATTTTACGGATAGCTTTTCATTACCTCAGACTGTACCACAAATAGTTCCGTAGCAGTAGTATCAGAGTTTGTTGCTGTAAACAAGCAATAATGGCCTAACAAACCATTGGACTCTGCTTGTTGATTTTTAATATACATTATATAAGCGTTTTGAATAGGTATTGCTGATGCTCCAGATGTACTATTGTCAACAACAATATTATTAGTTCCGCTTTGTAAATTTATGTTTATATCAGAAACTTGACCTGCAAGGGCAATAGTATTATAGGGAGGCAAAGAATAATAAGCCATATCACCAATACTTATTTGATTTCCTATAGAAATGCTATCTGAAAAATTAATAGTTGTAGATACTCCAGCCACACTAACAGATGTGCTTTGTCCTATACCACTTACAGAACGCATATCATATTCTTTTTCTGCTGCTGGAACTGTTCCGTTGTTTCTTACATAAGCAAACCACGCTCCTTCTTTTTTCTCAAACCAAGTATTATCAATACTTGCTCCAGTTTGAATGTCACTATCAAGAGTTAATTCCCATGCAGTATCAGATTGAAGTGTTATGGTTTTAAATAGTTTATTCTCTAAAGGTCTTTCATTAAAAACACTACTTATGCTAGAATTATATTGTACCCCATAATAATTATTACGAGTCTCATTAACATTGTGTCTGTATATATTACCTCCTTTAAAAGAATAAAAATAATTATTCATACCTATCATCCATTCAGGAATATAAGAATAGAAAGAAGGAAACCCTTTAGAAGACTCGCTGTATGTTAAAGTATAATTATCAGCCATAGTATTTTCTTAAAGTACAAATTTACGAATTAAATTGCTTTATATTTTAAACGCCTTGTGCCATTTGAAATGCAAGTCATCTAAATTGAAAACCAATTTTTTCTTGTCTTTAATATATTCATATTGATTTCTTTTTTCATAGATAAAAGATTCATCTTCAAATTTCATAAGCACCTTTCCGTCTGGCAATTCCCAAAAATTAGGGTCATATCTCAAATGTCCAGAACGATAATTCAAATCACCATCAAAATATTCTCTATATCCATTCTCTATCACAGATATGTTTTCATCTTTATATAAGTCATACATCCAGCATTCTAAATATTTGAGATTTTTAGCGTAATCATCTATGCTATTTACATCGTTAATCTTACTCAATAAACGCTTATTGATAACATAAAGACTACTATAAAAGCTATTTGGATGAGGATATCTAAAGAACAAGCCCTCTTCACTTCTGTCAAACAATTCTTCTATAGGTTTCTTTAAAACAAAATCATAATTAATAACCAAAGCCTTGTCTTGTTCTACATACTCAAAACCTTTTTTAACTAATTCCAATATAGAATAAGCCGCAAAAGTTTCATATGGAGTATAGGTGTTGTATCCAATGCTATTTTCTATCCTGTGACTTACATGGTTTAAGTTATAAGTTTCATAATCTTTAGGCGTTAAAATAGGATTGCTTTCATTCACAACATAAACATCTGTAATATCAAATATCTCTTTGTGATAAATATGGTCGCTTACTATTACTTTAAACCCTTGCTGTTTAAAAGAATTAATACAGTTAAGCATTAATTTTTTTGTGTAATCATTAGATGTGTGGCCTGTTATTACAACTGAGCGAGCCATTTCTTTGCTTGGTTATAAAATAAATTATCTGGAAAGGTGTTAGTGTCTAATCTAAGGATATTATGTTTGTCAAAAACTGGGTCACAACTATAATGCGCTATATAGTGACTATCCATCAAATGATTTATATTTGGATAATAACAATTGTTTTCATTTAGCATTCTTATCTTGTTATTGTGACACGCAATATTTAATCCATGCATAGCACACCACCAAGAATGTTGATTTCCTTTTTCTTTTTCGGTTACTAGTTTGGAATATAAGATAATATCATCCATTATCGATTTAATGGTTTTAACTCTTCCTATCACATTAAAACCACCATTCATATATCCTTCGTCATTATGCGTAAGATACTCGCTTATAACCCTTCTATTTTGTCCTTCAGGATTAGCTATATGCATATGCCAATCTTCATATGTTGAATCTGCTATAACCACATCATAGCTTATGTGGTCATAAATAGAAGGATGTTTTTTTAAATGAACCAAATCAGCATCTATTATTTCAACAACCTCATCATCAGGCAAGTCTTCTATTATTTGCTTTGCAGCAGTAAATACATTAATTGGTATATGCCATTGTTTATCACTTTTAATGTAGTCATAAACCGAGTCAACCATCTTATACGGCAACTTCATATCCCAATCAACATCCTCTACTTTATTTTCATTAAAATGATTGTATTTTATTATAGGGATAATCGCTTTGTTTTTAGCGTCATCTCCATAAACCTCTAAATGCTGGTATTGAAAAAACAGCACTTGAGGTTTAAAATAATCTACAGCTACAGCAACTGGTATTGTAATCATATTAATTTATAGTGAACAAAAAAGTTTCTAAAATAAGTCCCCTGAAAAGGTTCAATTCTTCCGTGTTCACATACCGCAGATTCATATAGAATCATATCCCCTGGTTGAGCATACACTTTATACCACTCTCCATCATGTCCCTGTATGTCTAAAGGCCAATCATCTCCAAACTCTTTGTTTTGACATCCACATCTCAAATCTTTATCCACTATAATAATAGAAGATATATGATGAGTGTCAACTCTATCCACATGAGGCTTGAGTGTTGCTCCCTTAGTGTAAGAACGTATACCATATATAAAGCTAGGTTCTATTTTTGCTCCACAAAATTCTTCATGAATAGGCTGTAGCTGATTATGTATTAAAGACCTGATAGATGGTATATTGTCAAAAGACAATAATTCACTGTCTCCAGTAGGTATAAATGTATCTTTACTGTCAAACTCTTCACGAACAACTTTATCTTTCAACAGTTCGTATGAATCTTTAATTAAATCCCAAGTCTCCGCTGGGCATTTTACAACCTTAAAACCATTAGTAGTAAACCTTGGTATTTGAGATGCGTCAGTATATACTTTTTTTCTATTTGCATAAGCATCGTAGTCTGCAGCGCCATCCCAAACATTTTCTCTCCACCAAGAAGTAATAATATATTTTTTACCTTTTATTATAGGCATACCCTCGTGCATAGCAGAATCTAAACATTCCCCCTCAGACATATTTTGCCAGGCTACAGCCTTACCCTGCTCTGGTTGTACTGTAATTCCTAGATTAGGAAAATCCGTGCCTCCACCTTCAAAATCATCATTAAGATAAATCATCAAAGTATGTGTTCTATTGCCAGAAGCCAAACAATGTTTATCATAAGCAGGCCCTGAAAAAAAATCTTGATGAGGTTTAAAATATTGACCTTCTTCATATAGTTGTCCTTGAAGATGCTCTCCTTTGGAAATATCTATTCCTAAAAAATTAGCGATTTTTTCATGTATACGCTGAACTATAGGATTATTGTGGTCTAAATTGCAAGTGCTAGAAGTTCTTGATTGAGATATAGTACTTATATCATCACCTCCTTCAACTACTGAAGAAGGCTGATGATTTAAGTCTATCATCTTCATAACTTCTAAGCAATCTTCTTTACTTAGGAAGTTTTTTATTTCATTCATTTTAATTTAATTTAATTCGGATATGTTATTGTACAATCAGCTACCGCAGTTCCGCCAACAGTCAATGTTATTATAGCATCTCTACTCCAACCAGTACTACCATTATAAGATACAGTTACTGATGTTCCTCCAGTAGAAGAACCGCCAGATGGACTTAAGCTAAAGTATGATGCTGCATTTCCTCCTACAGCTATAGTCCAAGTGTCATTTGCTGTAACTGTTATTGTAGTGCTTCCGCTAATCCCTGGTGTAAATGATGATATTGGACATCCAGAGAAGCTACCTGATGGTGGAGCTGTTGGCACAGGTGTCGGCGCAACAGGTACAGGTGTTGGCGCAACAGGTACAGGCGTTGGCGCAACAGGTACAGGTGTCGGTGGAGTCGGTTGTGGTAAACAAGCCGCACAATTTCCATAAGAAGCTGTAAGGTCGTTAGTGTTTGATGGAGCTCCTCCGCCAGTAACTTCATAACAAACGTTTCCGTAAGCACTTATCTTCACAGCTTCTCCAACACTAAATGAACCAGTTGTTCTGAAGAAAACAGTAGAACCTCCCTCACAAGGAGCTGCATAGTAATAATTGTAACTTGGCGGACTCGGTGGAGTCGGAGGACTAGGAGCAGTAGGCGTTGGTGGCGTTGGTGGCGTAGGCGCTACTGGAACAGGCGTAGGCGCTACTGGTACAGGAGTTGGAGGTGTAGGTGCAACACAAGTTGCTTTACTACTTAATACTCCAGTATTGCTAATTACAACACTAAATGAGGGTGTAGTTGTAGATTGGTCTAAACCATAAAAACTATCTCCACCAACAAACGGAGTGGTCAATCCAGTATCAGTATAACCAACATCACCATCGCCTGGAGTTAGTGTATTAAAATATATATTACTTGATGTGGTATCACTACAAGCTAAAGATGCAGAGCCTTTAGCAGTAGTTTTATTAAATGTAAAATAAACACAACTAGGACAAGTTTCAGCTACTTCTAAAACACAATTTACCTGTCTTCTTGTAATTGTTCCGTCAGAATATATACCATCTGCAGCACAAATTGTTAGCGCCTCATCTGTATATACTGAAGTAGCAGTACTAAAGCTTGGTGAATCAAAATAATATGTTCCTGATGTTGCCATTATATTTTATTTTTTTATTAAATACATCCTGCTTGTCCTGTAAATTGTAGCACTTCAACTGGGTTAAAAGGGGTTGTAGTCCCTGGGTTTCCGTCATAAACAAAGTATGAATTACTAGACACTCTATATCTTCTGTCTCCAGTTTGAGCAGGAGGTGTAGATAAAAATACACTTACAGCAGAATAGTTTGGGTCACATGAATTATAAGTATAATACAGTCCTGAAGGGGTAGGCGCTGAAGGCACTGGAGTTGGAGTAGGAGCTGTAGGCACTGGCGTTGGTGCTGTAGGCACTGGCGCAGGTGTCGGAGCTGTAGGTACAGGAGAAGGCGTAGGTGTAGGTGCTGTGGGCACTGGTGTAGGTGTAGGTGCTGGAGCACATCCACAACAAGCGTCTTGCTCATCTAAAGTTGAATAGCAGAGAACTTCTGATGTTGGCTCTCTATAATCCCATATCATATATAGATTATTTCCAGAGCTTGGCATCACAAAGTTTGCTGAATATACATTAGGAGCACCTGATGTATCTATAGGAGTAATTGTTGTTGCAGCCGCCAATAATGAATTTATATCCGAACTGGTGTTTTGATACAGTGTGTTTGTTCTTAAATATTTAAACTTATTATAATTTGGATTAAACACAAAATCATCAGTAGTTTTTTTGTTGCTAAACAATGTAACATTAGCTCCATTCGCTGGAATTACACCAGCTCCTTGAGCTCCAATTACTGTGGTATATTGAGAAACCAAAGGTTGAGAAGTTCCAGATGCAAATGTCACTAAATTAGAATGTAGTGGAGAATTGAATGTTCCATCAGTCCATCTGTATTCATTGTGAATAAATTCACCAGCCTCATTATTACTTGTTACTGCAATATTGTAGATTGTCAAATAGGGAGCAACTGGACATCCCACAGTAACCTCAACAGTATCATCAGATGTGTTTGATGTAGAAACAGAAACAATTGCTTCAGTGACATTTACCACATCTTTAGGGAAGGTAAATGAGCCACTCACAAACACATTCCCTGAGCTATATGTGTTTCCGTTGTAAGTAACCGTTATAACATAAGCAGTACCTGAGAAAGGATTTTCACTAACTATATCAATACCAGTTTCTGTAGTTATATCTTCTAAAGTAACTTCTGTTATTATATTGTCAGTACCTTCAAATGGTATTTCATAACTAACCGTTGCAGTGCCAACTAATTCTGACATATCAACCGTGTATGTTTGAGGACTAGAAGCTGAAACTGTTAAGTTTCTACTTACTCCACAAGATAGAGGAACAATAACAGCAGGTAAATCTATTGTGTTAGAAGACAAAGCATACTCATTCATGTAAGGGTCAAACCCTCCAAGCTTTTGAGTGTTTGGAGCTTCTATAAATAAATCTCTAAACCAAGAGCGCATACCAGCATCTGAAATAACAATAAGCTCTTCATTTTGGTAATTAGCCCCTTGAAGTTGTATTACAGCTCCTCTTTTAGAGTCTGTAAAGAATTTATTGTATCCCCAAGAAGCAAAGCTTTCGGGGTTAAAACTGATACCATAATCTTCTATTCTAGCTATCTGCAATCCTAATACTTCAGGTACTGAAGTTAAAACGCTAGTTCCAGCCGCATCAGATAGTAAATTTTTACCCCTTAATACATAAGATATTTTATCTTCTTGAAGTGTAAGTATATCTGTTTCTCTGGCAAATAATTTTTGTATAGAGCCAAAAGTATCTTCAAGTGGTTTAAAGTTAGCAAGACCAAGGTTAAACTCATTTAGTTTATTTACATTAGTCTCATCATTAAACACACCACTATAAGTAAGGTCTGCAAATCTATGAGCTTCTTTATAATCTATTGAAGACGTTGAAGTAACTCTATTTCCAAGACTTAATGTTTTCCCTCCTATAGAGTCTCTAATCTTATAACTTTCAACACCATTTCCAAAAGCATAACAATTAAAAAATTCAGTATCTATTATTGCTGGCTGACCTGTTGTTAAGTTTTGACTTTGTACATTTCCTGTGTGTGCACCATTAGCTCCTATAGGTAAAGAAAGATTGTTTTCATACCATACATCTGGAAGTGCATCTGAAGGCATTGTTTCAAAAGCAATAGTGCTAGAGTATCTTACAACTTCTATATTTACACTTACAGTTGCTCTTCTTTCTTTATATATTGAAGCGCTTGCACAAGCATCAGGACCTGTAACCATTAAAAACTTTTGTCCTGTAGAGGTATTCTCGTAAAATTGATAATAATTAGTTAAGTCTGACGTTTGAATATCAGATATTGTAGGGTCAGAAGTTCCTGTTGCTAGTGTTGAAAGGTATACATTTGTATATCCTTCAGGACTAGTGATGCTATCATCTACAAGAAAAGTTCCAATATTATCTCCATCCCACCAAGCTTTAAAATCTGAATAAGTTTCAGTAGCAATGAAGTCAGCATTAAACACATTTGAACGCTCTGGACAACTACCTCTCCCTGTTCTTGTTTGGGATATTTCAATTTTAATTCTACTACCAGCTGGTATGGTATAATCTATATAAGAAGTTGCTCCACTTCCTGCTGGATTTACAATGTTTACTGGATAGTTTACTAATGGATTTTCATATCTTACATCAGCAGTATCTTCTCTAGGGCCTGGAATTACAAATGGCCCACCAGTGCTAGTGTCGGTTACTATTGAGAAGTTGTTTGGATTCAACTTCATATATGGCCCAGAAGGAACAAACAAGTTTATAGGGTCTCCAGTGGATGGGTCTGTTTCACCAGTAGGTATAGTTAAAAAACCTTCTTCTTTTACCTCTTTCTCTAAAACAGTGGTATATACACAATTTTGGGTAGGACCGTTAACATCTGATTTAACTATAAGCCTATCTCCGTCTTCAACTTTAGCAGCGCTTTCTCCTTCTAATAAAAAATACGCAGCATTACTTCCTGGGTCTTCAAAATATATATTACTATATATAGTCTCGTAATTTTCTTCATCAGGTTTAATAACAAACTTATAACGAGTAGCCCAAGATGGAGCTCTTTGTGTAGTTGGTATAGTGACCTGTATTGAGTTTTTTAAAGCAGAGTTAGCGCAAGGTATCTGAACAGTGTTATCTGGACTTACAAGAGCTGTAGATGAGCGATTAAACTCATCCATATATACAATACCAATCTCATAACCTCGATTACTATGTAGACTCGATGGGTTTGCTACCTTCTGATAAAATGCTTGAGCAAAATTTATAGAGTAATATTCATAAACATTGTCAATAAAAGCTGGAGCACCTACATTTGGATTGTATGCCATAGACAATACTTGAACTCCTATCTGAGTACTTCCTGGCGTAGCTATTATTGATAAAGGCTGATTCGATGCTGTTATACCGCTTTCATGCTTAGTTAAAGAATCTAAATTTTCAGGTAAAGCACAGTTTAATTGGTCTGTAAATGTTGTACCGCTACAAGAGTTTGCAACAGTTTGTATGTTAGCAGCAGTCCCTATTCTCTGTAAAAAGTCAGTACTTGTAGCTAGTTCATAAACAGAACTATATGAAGTAGGAAGAACATATGTAAATGCCAAATCTACATTTGTGGTTGTTTCCGTAGGCAGAGGTGTTTGTCCGCCAAAAGGTCTAGCAAATTGATTATGTTCTAGTTTTAAATCTAAAGTTATTGCTGCTCCAGCAATTAATTCAACACCATCTAAATCAATGTATACTACAGAATCAGGAACTATAACAGAAGTTGTTTGCGTGTCTGGTATTTCATAATTTCCAGATGATGTGGAATTTTCTAATGTTGTATTACCTATCTCTTGAGTAACTAAATCAGCCGAATATTCAAACTTAACAGGAGCATTGGTATAATCTACCAAGTCATAACCCTCTACATAATTTCCATATATAAGCCTATTACCCATTACTGTTTGAGCTTTAGCTAATAAAGGAACATTATCATAAAGTCTTAATATTTCAGACTCAGGAAGAACAGTAAATATCTTGCTATTACTAAAGGTATATGTATAATCTTGATTGTCAGAATAACCTAAATCGCTTTTATTTAATTTCTCAATAACCTTTATGGTAGAAGTAGTAGATTCCTTAAACAATAAATCTATACCAACAACAAGCGGTCCTCCAGAATTAAATGTAATAATACAAGCATTTGTTGAGTTGGTCATCCCTTCATTTAGATAGCTGTTAAAGCTAAAATCAAAAGGGTTAGGGATAAACGAAGGCTCACTAAATTGTGATGTGGCTGAATACTCCCCATCAGCATATTTATAACGATATGCAAAACTTATGAATCGCTCTTCTAAAAAATCATCTTCTCCAGCTGTAGTTATTGACTGTATAGCAGGAGCACTTACTGGTGGTTTTTTTATAACCAGTATAGATTCATCAGAAAATTGGTCTAAATATGAAGCCATGCTTATGTATTAATTGTATATGTGACATTATTAGTTAATGTCAATCCATTTATAATAATCTCTCCTACAGATTCTGGCTGTAGAGTATCTCCATTGCCATCAGTATACGAGGGTATTCCAGCATCTGAATAATTAACAGACCATGTTCCACTACTGCCATCACTACCTGTTATAGTTCCACTTAAAGTACCAGCCCCTGGATTTCCAATACCCGATACATTTACAAGTCCAATAGATACTCTACCTGCACCTGAATTTCCACTAGCATCTAAACTAAATTGAGTTAGTGCTAATCCACTAACATTACCAGCTCCTTGAATACCAAATCCTTTTGTTGTATCAAAAAAAGCTGACTGATAACAATCTACTCCTGGCAAAGGTATTTGAGTTGTTGTAGGACTAGAACCAACTCCAATAGAAGGTATGCTTGTTGGACAACCCAATAATGTACCTGTGTGGTATCCAGTAAAAAGAGTTCCCCCTATATTTGTTTGACCAGCTGTAAATATCCATCCATTGGAAAATGGAGGAGTAGGTGGTGTTGGTGGTGTAGGTGTTGGAGGAGCAGGAGTTATGTTTATTGGATTAGGATAATTCTTTTTTATATTAATAAATCGAGGCGGATTATAATTGTCTGTAAAAAACAATAAATCACCCACTCTATCCACACCAGTGATTAAATATGATGGATTAAAATTTAAAGTTGTATTCACTCCTGAACCATCATCAAGACTAATTATATGATAGATAGTATCATTTGTTTTTACATTATAAGAAACAATTAAATCTAATTTACCAGTATCCCCTTCAACAAATGTTGGGTCGTGGACAAACCAATAAATAATTTCATTAGAACCATCTTCAAAAGCTCCAATACATCTAGCTCCAGCGCTTAAAGGTATACCCCCTAAAACTTGTAATGAGGTAAGCTTAGAATTTCCTTTAGAATTTTCAACAGAGCCAATTTCAGAAGCTTCTGTAGAACCTAACCTTACGTTTAGTGCGTCTACATATTCGCCATTTGGTACAAGCCTTTCATCAAGGCTTTTATTCATACGGCCTGCAATAAAATTTCTTTGAATATTCGCCATTTTATTTAATCCACTTGTCGCCTCCTCTTAGATTCATAAGTAATCTTCCAGGATGTATATTGCTTAGTCTTATTTTTGCATTTCTTAATAAAGCAGTTTTTCTTTTTCTGACTCTATTTACAATGTACTCTTGAACATTAAACTTACTTGATAGTATAGCGTACTCAATATATGCGTATAAATAATCTTCAAATAATTTATTTACAGAAACCTTAGAGTCGTCTCCTCCTTCCATGCCATCAGAAATGTATTCCAAAATACACTTCTCATTTAACATTGTAGAATCAAAATTTATAACTCCTGCTTTTTTATCTATTCTAAATGTAGGATTTATATTTCCAGTCTCAGTATTTAAACCATACCGAGCGCCAATAGTATAGTCAGCATACCAATTAGCTTGAGTATCTTGTGGAGTTTGGTCTTCAGCATTAACTTGATTCAGATAAATACTTTTTTGATTACCATCCTTTCTATCTATATCTAGCTGTGATTCAGTAGTAATGACGTTTCCATCACTATCAAAACTAAGAGTTCCTCCTGAACCTTGTAAATAAGCTTGAGCTGAATTAACCTGTATATTTTCAGTTAATGGTCTTAGCCAACCATCTTTGTATAAAGATATTCTAATCCAGTTTACATAATCGCTGGGCAAAACAAAAGTTAAGTTGTCAAAAACTTCAAGCTCTAACGCTTTAACTTCTTTAAATGCATCATAGTTTAATTCTTGAATACCACGCTTTGCGTGAAACAATATTTTATATCTCTCTTCGTTATTAACCAAAGAATGATTTCCAGAATACATCAACTGAAAATTATTGACTATATCCTCTAAACTTACATATTGATAAGAACCCCAGTTAGCATTAGTTGGAGCATTCCCTCCGTTCTCATAATATTGGTATTGTGATAAGTATGCCATCTTATTGTTCTTGGTTTTCTTGTTGTTCTATTGCTTGTCCAAATTGAACAGCTGTAATCTCTCTTATTGATAATCCAGCGTACTGTAATATTCTTGCAACTAAATTGTTCACATCATCCTCTGGAAGCTCAAAATCTTGATAATCTGCTTGTGACTGATTAAATACAGGAGCACCTCCGCTAAGCGAAATATATGTCCACTTAGGGTCTTTTGGATATCTTATGTATTGAGAAACAACTCTTCCTACTTCATTTACAGATGAAGGATGTATTGTCAATAAACCTCCTTCTTGTGTATACGCAGGGAATGTTATGTTTGGAGCTGTAAGCATTGATTTGTTTAGCATTGTAATCTTACTGTGATTAACATGCTCTGCTTCATTTTTTAAGTTAGCAGATTTGTAAACACTATAATACAGTCCTGATGTTGTTAAAGAAGCTGTGCTTACAATAAGCTGTGTTTGACTTGTAACAGATTGTACTGTTAAATTAGTAACCACAGAGCCGCTTAATACAATAGATACTGTGTCTCCAGCAGATACACCATCTGTTTGAAATGTAGCGCTAGAATCTATTAAAGCAGTATTTCCTGCTCCTGTTGATGTAGTTACACCAGAGGAGGTTACTGTGCTATATATTAAAACTTTATTTAATAAATAATAATCAGAACCAGTTGTTGCTACTGTAGGAACCTGGTATATGTTGTTAGCGCTTTTAGCTAAACTAGCTGTTACAGAGAAAGTGTCTATAACCTCTTCATATCCTTTTTTGATATCCGCATATTCAGTTCCAGATACACGGGCATTTTCCTTATTAATTACATTGTTGTAACCAATAAAGTATTCGTCAAAAATATCTAACTGTGCTTGCTTTGCAAATAAGTTAAAATCAGATGGCGATAAATAGCCATAATTATTTTTATTAAGGATAGCAAGAACTGTATTTCTAACAGAATTTATCATCGCTTTCTTTTTTACAAAGATAAGGAAAAAAAAAGAGGTCAATTAATTTTGACCTCTCTTCAAATCAGCTACTTAAAGCTACTCTTCAATCATAGCCTCAAGCATTTTCAATGCTTCGAGACCTTCGTCACTTTGTAGATATGATGATACTACATACATGGGGTCCTCGCCAAAAGGTATGGTTAACATTTTCTTTTTATTAGATGCTGTATTATACCATACTTCTTTTTGTTTGTTTCTAAATGACAGTATTCCTTTGTCAAAGAATAACTGAACATTAGATTGTAACTTTAATAGTGGGTCGTTTATGAGCTTCATAAACTCTTCTGGATTGTTTCTTACATAAATAAGAATATCTCTCTTTAATTCAGCCGTGCTCATTTTAGTTACATTATTTCCTAAAACAACTCTTCCAATAGTCTCTAACTGGTCTAAAGTTAGATTTCTAGCCTCTATAAGAGCATCTGCCTCTATATTCATTTTCTCTAATTCAACAGAAGCATCTTTCTCGCTATCCACCTCAACAAATCTTTTTCCATTTAATGGGTGGTAGTGTAAAAATTCTTGTAATACTGGATTGGTTTTAGGAACACGCAAAAATCCATCTTCAAATTCAATAGGAACACGAACAACATTATCATCCTGCTCATCCTCGAATGGAGACTTTTGATTTGCTGAATATCTTAAAACTCTGTTAACCCCCTTTTGTTCATCAAACCACAGTAATGGTTTTCTTCTTGAGCCGCTTGAAGGGATATAAAGAGATAAAGGTGCGGCATCTCTTGTAAGTTTGTAGACTTTGTCTACGGGTGTAATATTTTTTTTCATTATATAAAATTTAATTAGATTTAAAAAAAAGGGAGGCGGTTAAACCTCCCTTAATAAATATACTACTCTTGGAATAAGAAGAAGTTGTTTGCACCTAAAGTACATACAGCTCTTTCTGACAAGAAGTGTACTTCCATCGCATCTAAATCCGATGTTGCAGCACCTCCAGCAGAACCTGTAATCCAAGTTTTGTATCTGCGGTCTTCTGTTTCAGAAGCTCTATAACGAACATGAAGGAATGGTCTCTTCGCGTTTTTACCTAAAATTTGGTCGTATACAGTAGTAGAACCAGCAGGAACAAGTAGTCCGTTTACACGGCCTGAACCGCTTCCAGTTGGTAATCCACCACGCATAGTTGGGTCATTTAAGTATTTCCAGTCAGACTTGTAGAAGTCATATCCTCTACGGAATCCTGTGAATCCTAGGTTTAACGCCATATCTTGGTCGTTATCAAATAAACCATAAGAAGTTCCACCTGCTCCGTAAGAGTTTTGAGCAGCTAACATATCATCGATGTCAAATCCAAAGTCTCTGTCAACGAAAATTACGTTTTCTTCAATAGCTCCTTGCTTATCTAAACGAGAGATAACAGCATCAAAATCTGCAAGAGTAGAAGGATTTCCTCCAGCCCATACATTTCCTCTGTTTTCTACAGCGTAGAAGATACCATCAGAACCTTTGTTTCCTACATCTCCTGTAGTAGCAATTGCTCCAGAACCTGCTTCAGCTGGTACAGCTTCAATCATTGCAGTCTCAAGATAGTCGTCAAAACGAAGTCTTGTTTCGTGCTCTGATTTCAAATACCATAGGTATCCAGAAGCTCCATTTTCTGTAGTAACTTCAACCCATCCGATTTGAGCCATATCAGAACCATTAACAGCATACTTGTCTTTGATGATAATTGGAGAGTTCTCAAAGATTTGGTCATCAGCTTCTAAAGAACCTGACATTCCGCTTGCTCCTTTCTTAAATTCAGAACCATAGATGAATACTGTAAGAGTTTCAGTAGTTCCGAATACTTGTCCTCCAGCTTCGTAGTAAGCAACATCAAAAGTTCCAGCAGCTGTATCAACAGCTGTAACGATACCTTTGTTTAATCCACTTCCTGCGTTGTCAGAGATAACAATTGTTTGTCCCACACGAATTGCAATACTTCCTGTACCAGGTACTAATGTATCAGCAACAGTAATAGTAGCTGTATCAGATGCAGCAGCTGCTCCTGATGAACAGTTTGTATATTTTGTGTGTAATCTTCCTTGCTCTGCCCACTTAATAAGGTCAGAGTTAGAGGGCATTTCTGCACCTACTAAACGTAAAAACGATGCTACAGTACGATTTCCGTAGCGCTCAAACTCCTTTTCATATGTATCAGGTAAATACTGATTCAAGAAATCGAAGTTAGTAATGTAATTGGTAGCCAATGCAACTTGTTCTGCGCTTGGCTGTAAAGCATACCCTGGGGTTGCTTGAACACTTCCTGCCATTTTTTAAATTTTAAAAATTTTACTTTCTATTAACACTTCTAATTTTTAAGCCTCGCCCAGAATCTGGGTTTACAGACTTAACTTGAAATCCTCCCTTGCTTGTAACTTCAGGTGCTTTGCGCTCAGTCATATTTATATTTTTAGTCTTACGCATCACATCTTCCGTAGCACTTGATTTACCTTGCTCATAAAAGAACTTGGCAAACTTGTCAGGATTCATTGCAACTGCTAAAGCTCTGTGATATCCAGCCGCATCTTTAATCAAACCTTTTTCATCAAGGAACTTGTTTACAAAGTTCATCACTGACTCTTGGTTTTTTCTGATTGACTGTGCATCTCCTGGAGCAAAAGTTACTGTCTTGTCGTCAAGTGTGAAATTAAAACCTTTAAAATCACCAGTAAAAACTTTATCAGTTTCTTTAATAAACCAATCTCGTTTTACTTCTGCTTCCTGTTGTTGAGTTTTAACAGATTCTAAGTATTGCTGATAAGCTTGTATTTCTTCTTGAGCTTGAGGATTGGCAGCCGTGCTCGACTCAAGGGGCTGCTTATATAATTCTTTTTGTTCGTTAAAGAATTTTTTTGCTTTAGCAATAGCTTTTTTCTTTGCTATTTTGGTTTTCTTAATTACTGCTTCGTCATCCAGTTCTTCATTATAAGAATATTCTTCCATTAAAGAATCAATATCCTCTGTGTCTAAACCTTCGCCTTCTGTAATTGTCAAATACTCTCGTAGCAAAGCATCAGGATTCATAGAATTAAAGTCTCTTTGTAATTTTACATAGTCCTCAATCCCTCTTCCTGTTTCTTTTTTATACTTAAAGTAGGCTGCAACATCTTCAGGAAGCTGTTCAGCTTCTTCTCTTGCTGCCGCTAACTCTTCTAAAGAGCTAATTTCCCTACCGTATCTTTTTCCAATATATGAAAGAACTTGTTCTTCAGATAACTCAGTTGGTTCTTCAACTGACTCTTCTATTTCAACAGTGTCTTCTACGACACTTTGTTCCTGAGCTTCTTCATTAGATTCCGCAACAGGTTCTTGTGTTTCTACCTCAACATCCTCTGTAGGTTCTGAGGCAGATAATTTTTGTTCATGCTTGTCAAGAAGCTCTTGTTCAACTTCTTGTACAGATTTTTCTTGAGCAGATTCTACCGCTCTTACTTTTAATTCCATTAGATATAATTTAATTTACAAAGTTAATAAAAAATTTAAGCATTATCTTGGCTCAAATTCCGCTAAATCAAAGCCATCTAAGCTGTCTTCATTAGATTCAAAATTCTGAGGTGGTAAGTTATTTTTACGTTGTGAAATAAGTTTACTTTGCTCAGTATTTTGCTGACTAATTCTATCGCTCTTTGCTTTCTCTCTAGAGCTTTCTCTAGACGATAAAGATTGTTCACTCATATTATGAAGCTGCAAGTTGTAATTAAACTCTTGCTGCATTAACTGAGCTTTTAGAGCTGCTTCGTTTTTATTCTTTTCAATTTCAAATGCTACTTCAGCTTGCTTAACTTTCATTTTAGATTCAGTCTCCATTTGAATCTTCTGCATCGCTACCTGAGCCGCAAGCTCTTGAGATTTTAACTGCTGTTGTGCAGTCATGGCTTGTTGTTGCATAGCCATTCTCTCGTCTCTCTCTTGTTTAGATAATCTCTTAACCTTTAAAAGCTGGTTTGCTAGTTTTAGGTTTTTGATTTCTCTAATATCAATAGCATCCTCAAGATTAATATCTCCCTTGGATAATGCCATTTGAATATTCTGCTCAAGCATTGCTTTTTGTTCTTCATCTGGAGAAAGCTCTATAAATATTCCAAAGTCATAAATGTAAAGGTCAGATATCTCTCCGAGAATACTAACATTATATTTTCCTATTTTATTTATAAAGTCTTCCTTAAAGTCAGAGTATTCTAATATATCAGCAACTCTATATGTTAAAGCCTCAGCAAGGCTTTTATAGATATATAAACTAGCGTCTAATATATGTCTTGTTGCTGTATTAGAATTTAACGCAGCTAACTTCTGAACACCAACTAATGCATCTGGAGATGGTGTAGAACCGTCTCTCGCTTCGTTTAAGCCTGTTACAGAGCGTATCATGTCTAAGTAATGGTTATAGTTGGCTATAAGCATTTGTGTCTTAGAAGCTCCTGAATTGCTTGTGAGCTGTTGTATTGGAACTTTACCTTGATTGTACTCTCCTTCTTGAGTATAACTTCTACCTACTACACTACCTGTTTGAAAGTATAGTCTTAGCGCATCTGATGGGTCATATGATGCTCCAGTTCCTAAATCTACCTCATTAAGACCATCTGCATCTATATAAACTCCATCAGGTACAGTTCTAGCTATAACCTGCTGTAGTTTTAAATGTGTCATCTGTATTAAATCAGCAAAAGGAATCATTCGTCTTACTAAAGACTCAATAACTCCTTTATACATTCTTGGTGCTACAGCCACATAATTTGGTAAAGCGTGCTGAGAAGATGACTTTGGTCTAACCATATTCTTGGCAAGCTCCCACTTTAATATAATGTTAGTACCCATGACCATAACGCCATCATACCATACATCAATTGTTTTTTCTATCTTCTCAAAGTTTCCTTCTTCCAGCATTTCATCTGGAGGATTAAAACTATCGTCTTTTTCTATCATCTTAGAGCCTCCGCCCTCTAGTATTCTTTTCTTATAAACCATCTTTTTAGTGGTTTTATAATTAAAATACATAAGGGTACAGGTGTCACGATAAAAAATATCGTTCTCATAAAACTGAGCTACGTTATAATAGTCATACCAACTCTGACTGTATTTAGATATCTCTTCTAAATCTTCACGAGTTATGGTTGGGTCTATCTTTGTAAGCTCTGTTATAGGTAGTGTTTTAATTTCTCCCCAATAAAAACAATCTTTAAAGTGAGGGTCTTCTGTGTAACTGTATACTACATTGGCTGGGTCTACATAAGATATTTGTACACCCGAACCTGGAAGGAACTCATGCTTTGCTACAGCCATACCCACAACTGTAGAGTCATAATCTAATTGTTTACGGATATCATCATAGTGATTCTCCTGGAACATTGTATCAATAGCCTCTTCTTCAGCAATCTCAATTGCTGGTTTATAGTTGAGGTTCATATATAACGACAATTCCTCGTCAGAAGAGGGAAGCTCATCAGGGTCCATTACAAATGGGTCAACCCCTGTTTGTTCTTGAATAGTTGTAAGAATATCTTTGGCAGCCATCTGCCCCTCAATCATATCTTGGTATTTACTACGCTTGGCTTGTGATAATGCATCCTGAGAATATGCCTTAACCTTAAACTCTCGGTCTTGCATACCATTTACAACAATATCAACAAACTTGGGTAAAATAGGAACTGGAGTCCAATCCAAGTTTAGATAAGACAAGTCTCCATCTATTGCTAATTCATTTTTATATTTTGCTATGGATTGTTCTCCTCTAGCATATAATCTTAGTCTATGAAAATCTCTCCACTGATTATAATATCTACATTGATTTCCATCTTTTTTGAACCATTCATATTGAATAGCTTGTCCAATCTGCAAACCAAACTCTTGAGTAGCTTTCTCAGCATCCGAAACAAACTGACTGGGAAAACCTGTAGATGGAATGTCTATCTTAACATCTTTCATCTATGTAATTAATTGACTTAAAGTTCCGTTATTAGTATACCTTGCAAAGTTAAGCTTTATTTTTGATTGTTTTTTTTCTGTTTGATATAGGTGTTTTTGATTTGCCATAATAGCTAATCCAGAACTAATTGTTGCATCGTACTTTGTACGATTATTAATATCAAACTTCGCCCAGTCCTCTAAAGTCCTAGTAAACAACATAGAACCCATCTCGTCTGGGTCTCTAAAAGTCCCTTCAAAATCAAGGCCAATATATTTTTCAATATAAGACTCTATTGCTGCCGCATGAGCCTGCTTAACATCCTCAGAACTATTAGGTATACCTCCTAGCTCTTTTTCTGATTTAGATAGCTTTGAATGATGCTTATCTGGTCTATTCAAACAGTAATGTCTGTATCCTCTATTTTTAAAGTGATACAACAATCTAGGCTTGTTGTTCTCTATAAGTATTGGCATACCATAAAAAACACAAGCCATAAGCACTTCTTCAAAAAATATCTCTGCTGTCTGTGGTCTAGCAATATACTGCAAGAAAAACTCATTCGCAGGAGCTTCTTCCATACTAAACTTAGTCATTCCATGCAATGCTCCATTAGAGCCACCTCCACCCACAGTTCCTGATATATCATAAGAGTCACATCCAAATGCTCCTATATGCTCATTGGCTGGATATTTTTTACCCCCTCTCTCTATGATTCTGTTTTGCAGATTTTTAGAAGGAACCCAGCTAATTAAAAACCTTCCTTTATTGTTAGGGCTAAAAATTACCTTACTATCTTTAATGCCATTCTGCCACTGAAAACTACCTCTTGTGACATGATGCTCCATAATCAAAGAATCATTGTAGTCTATCTGTTGGTATATTTTAGTTAGGTTAAACAAAGAAGCCTTACTTTCATCTCTAAAAGCATGAGACTCACTTCTTGGAAACTGTCTGTAAAATTCATTCAGCGCATCTGCATCTGACTTTAATGACTCTACCTCTGCCTCCCAATAGTCTATTGCTCCATTTGTAATCCATTCCCCATCAACACCTTTAACTTTCTCATTTGGTTTTCTAAGAACAGGCTGTCCATAGACATCTATAAACCCTTCCATATTAAGTTCCATAGGAATAAACAAACTATAAAGTCCACTTTTAGTCTGTCCATTTGCATTTCTTACAGACACATTAGAGTCTTCATAAAGCTTTTTAAAATTATCTCCTCCTTTATCTAATGCATTTGAAGTAGAACCCATAAGACACTTACCTATAATTTTACTACCAAGTCTCAAACAGGTTTTAGTTACCCTCCAGTTGTTTAAAATATTATTTGGTTTTACCCACTTACCACTTTCATCATGTACAAGAAGCAAAAGCTTTTCCCCATCATAAGAGTTGTCATCAGTATTTTTCCAGTCAATAGTTGTATCAAGTCCTGTTAGCTCGTCATCTACAGACTCATACATATTCTTTTTTGTAATCTTTGATGCTGGAATCCTAAAGGCTAGTTCTGTCTTTGGTTTGTCCATACCATCTTGTATGGGTTTAAAAAAGAAAGGAAGTCTATTTGATATAGGCACAACCTTGTCGGTAAACATCTTTTTAGAGTCCGCCCCTGTTTTAGATAGTATACCAACTCTTGCGTCTTTCGCTAGAGTACCCGTGTTGACGCATTCAGAAGACCCCATAAAAGAAAACCCTGAACGTCTTATTTTGAGGTATATCATTCCAAAACTTCTCTTATCTGCCTTTGAGGCTTCCCAAAATAAATAAAAGATTCTATTTGCCTCTCTAAAATCTGGATAACCAACATCTATACTAGACCACTGTAAATACATATAATGAGCTCCTGTAATATATGTGGGAGTTCCATTATTCATAAACCAATGCCCATCTTCTCTCTTGTCAAACTCTAACTCAATATAGTCTATCCATTTGTTTTTAAATTCAGAAGGCATTTCATTCCACTGAAATATAGATTGTATTCTACTAAGAGGCTGTGGCAGTTCTTGTCTTTCCCAATACTGCTCTTCTTTTTTCTTTGAACGAGATTCAATTTCTTTTGGAGGTAAAGGAAGGCCTATGTATAATCCAGATATATTTACTATATCTCCAATTTGACCAGTCTTAGATATACTTACAAAGTCGTACTTCTCATTGTAACCATACTCCCAAGTTTTGCTCCTATTTTTATTTGCTAAAATTGCTTTTGGAATATAGTCCTTGACAACCTCATAAAGTTTATCTTGA
>Ga0181576_10000923_pt1 | contig 22280 bp, 12 predicted proteins | sample 101ome_22_FD_132464 | JGI IMG/M metagenome (GOLD analysis project Ga0181576, IMG submission 132464) | Coastal salt marsh microbial communities from the Groves Creek Marsh, Skidaway Island, Georgia - 101412BT metaG (megahit assembly) | ecosystem: Environmental > Aquatic > Marine > Intertidal... | reverse complement strand
GTTCGACCGCAAGAGTCGTTTGAAGACACCGTGGATAATCGATTGGAAAACGTATATCACCTCGGGTTGATGAAACCCGTCGGGTACGATGGGTACGAGGCTTACGCTGAGGCGACGGCGAATCGTCCCGTCGACGCGTACCCGTCCTTCGCGCGCGCGGTGACGCCGGCGACGCTGCCGACGCCCATGGACGACGACCACGCGCTCGAGGTGGTGGAGACGCCCGAACAGTTGGACGCACTGGCTGAGCACTTGAAGGAGTGTAAAGAGTTTGCGGTGGATCTCGAACATCACTCGTACCGGTCGTTTAAAGGATTTACGTGTTTGATGCAAATCAGCACGCGTGAGCGTGATTTCGTCGTCGACGTCTTGGCGTTGCGGTCGAGAGTGCGAGACGCGCTCGGACGCGCGTTTGCGGATCCGCACACGCTCAAGGTGATGCACGGGGCGGATAACGACGTTCAGTGGTTGCAAAAAGATTTCGGCGTCTTTGTGTCGTGTCTCTTCGACACGGGGCAAGCGGCGCGAGAGCTCGAATTACCGAGCAAAGGATTGGCCTATCTATTGCATCATTACTGCGGCGTCAAGGCGAACAAAAAGTATCAACTCGCGGATTGGCGTCTGCGTCCGCTCACCAAGGAGATGGTGGAGTACGCGCGCGGCGACACGCATCATTTGCTCTACGTCTACGATCGATTAAAGGAAGCGCTGGCGGCGAGAGGCGCCGACTGCATCGACGAGACGCTTCGACGAAGTCGAGACGTGTGTCTGAAACGATACAGCCCGCCGACGTTCGACGAGGGGGCGTATTACGAAGATTTACTCAAATTTGACAATTTAAAAGAGTTGAACGAGCCGCAACTGGCGGTGTACGCGGCGTTGTTTTCGTGGCGAGACGCGACGGCGAGAGACGCCGATGAGAGTTTGGGATACGTTTTACCTCGCACGCTCATGGTGCGCTTGGCCATCGCGTCGCCGTGCACAGAACGCGCGTTGTTGGACGAGTGCAGAGGAGAGGTGCCGCTCGTGGCGACGCGCGCGCGAGAGGTGGCGGATTTGATTTCGCGCGCGCGCGCCGTCGGAGCGCCGAGTTTCAAACCACCGATGGACGCCGCCGAGACGTCTCCGCTCGCGCGCGAACCCGCGGCGACGACCACGACGTCGCGACCGTCGAAAACCGTCGTGGACGACGACGAGGCGACGGATTTAACCAAGGGCGCGAATGCTGTCGCGCCGACGCGTGTCGCGCCGCCCGTCGCGCCGGTGGCGCCGAGGACGAAACGAAAACGCGGTTCCATGGCGGCGTTCATGGGCGGGACGAAAAAACCGGCGTCGACTGACGCGACCTCAGCCTCGGCGTCGGCGGTCGTGCCGATATCTGAGATTTTTGACGTGTGGGGTGCCGACGCCGCGCCCGCGTCGGAGCCTGTCGCGGAAAAAGCGAACGCGCCGGCGTCGGCGTCGGCGCCGGCGCCGGTCACGAAAAGTCCCGCGCGCGTCGAGGAGACGATCGAGCTTCCCGGAGGTATCGTCGTCCCGGCACCGCTTCGTAAGGTGAATAAAGATTTGCCCTTTGTCTTCCCGACAAATGACGACGTCGATCGTCCGGCGTCAAAGGCGGACGAGGCCGCCGCCGCGCGAGACGAGCTCGCAGCGAGACGACGCGAACGCATGCGCGGGTACGACGACAGCGACAGTGACGAAGAGACGCTCGAGGATGAAGTGCGAAAAGAAATGGAGGCGAACGCGAAGATGTTTGATTCGTCCGAGGCGCGCGAAATGTTTACCAAGCGCGCCAAGGAGCTCTTCGGCGCCGCGGGCACGGATCTCTTGTTCAAAGAGGAGAAACAGGAAAAGAAAGGATTCAATCAACGCTTCAAATCGGTGTACGAGGAACCGTTCAAGCCTGAACCGAAGAGTAAGGCGTTCCCGCGCTCGGGTAATAGATACGCGACCTTCAAGGACTAGACGAGTAGGAATAGATGTTCGTAATGTTACAAGATTGTTTGATTTTTTAATATAACTGCACCGACGAGCGCGTGTTGCTCGCGCTAAACGCTTGAAGCTTGGCGACGGATTGAGGAGGTTCGACATCTCTTTCCTGCGCGTCGTGACCGAGGAACTCACGAATGGTTTCCTCCATCTTTTCGCTCACGCAATCCACTGCTGCGCTCGCCAACACGCGCTTGTGCCAGGTGGAGTTGGTTCGCAAATCTTCTTCATAAAACGTCAAACACTCGGCGCCGATGGAATCCCACAATCCGCGAAGAACGCCGAGCATGGCGCGACGTTGTCTCAACTTTTTATCCAGCGACGGTTTGACGTTGTCGATGTACGCCAAGATGGGCGAGACCACCGTCTGCACCTCTTGATTCGGCTTGGCCTTTCGAAGCTTTTCTCGCAGAGACGGCGCGCACCCCTTCAAGCCTTCCACCGCGCGTCGCAGGTACCCGTTGAAGTGCGCGCGCAATTCGCCGAGCGTTTCGGTGAGACCGCGACCGAGCTCTTCGGCGCCCGCGCCGCCACCCTTGGTGGCCCAAGACATCAAACGCTGCCCAACCTTATCCTCCTCGGCTCGACGAATCTCCATCGATTTGAGCGCGTTGAGCGCAGCGGCGAGCGGCGGAGGAATGCCGTAGTGGGTCGAGTCGCCTCGACTCAATCTGCTCGAGAGTTGCTGCGTGCGCTTGGCCACGGTGTTGACGCCCTCCTTCATGCGCGAGATGTTTATCCAATTGTTTTTGCGAGTGCTTTGCTTTTGCGCCTTGCCCTCCGTCTCCTCCTTGGTGGCGATGCCGACGTGCAAATGCTCAACCGTCTCGGCGATTTGCCTGATGAGCAAACGCTCGGCGCCGACGAGAACCTCTTCGAGCGCGAGGGCTTGATCGGGCCATCGCGTGACGATACGCTCAAAGCCGTTCAAGCAATCATTCATAGCAATGTACGCCTCCTCGACGGCGGCGCCAACGACTCCCTTGGCGTTGAACACGGCGACGCATCTCGTCTCGAGTCGTTTCTTTTGGTCGGCGATCCATCCGTCGATGTGCGGTTGGAAAATCGCTCTGGTATCCAACTTGCACGACGCACTCGTTCTCGGCGCTTCTTTTTCCTCCACCGCGACGGAAGCCTGAAGGTTGCACGCGCGATCGATGCAGTCCAGAATATCCGTGGTCGGAGGACCGCGCGGCGGACAGGCAGCCAAGGCGTCTTGAAACGTCGCGGCGACATCCGTCGAGTACACCTCCGCCGTGATGGCGGGTAACGAAAAGTTGCTGGGGAAATCCGACGCGTGCTGAATGGTTCGGTCGATGTCCAACTCGTGACGAAGCGCCACGCACAATTCGCCGATCGCGACGTACAGTTGCGTGACGAGATCCTTGTTGTTCACCGCCAGTTTGCGCTTCTCGCTTACGAGCACCGCGCTATTCTTCTTGAAGCAAGCCTTGGCGGCGCTGGTGATGTTCTTCACGAGAATATCCGTCGAGCTCGCCGCCGTGGGGTCGCGCTGAAGAGCCTTGAACAACTCCAAGGACACCTCGAGCGCCGGCGCCGGAACGATCGGCGGAATGCTCTCCGTGATGCCTTTGAACTGGCTCTCGTCCAACGATTTGTAGTTGGCAAAGCACACGCACACGAGCGTCATGACGGTGACGCGAATGCCGTTAAGCATTTGCGCCTCCGTCGCGCCGAGAGAGCCGTCGGCTTGACGACGAAGCGCCAACTTGAGGTGATCGCGGATCAAAGACAAGCAGTCCGCGGTGGGCGTCGCCACAGCTAACAGATGCTGAATGTACCGAAGCGACGTGTACGATTCGGACACGCCGTGCGTCCTCGAGAGCTCGACGAGGAGATATTTCCACTCGCCGCGAATCGCCAGACGACGTCGCGTAAACGCGAGCGCGCGCAAGGCGGCGCCGAGCGCGAAATCATACGCTCCTTGAGGAGTGAGCACGCGATTTATCTCCGCCCAACCTTGCGAACGACGATCCGGCGCGGTGCCAGCTCCCGGAGGCGCAGACATCAAACCCGCGCCGACGGCGGCTTCGAACACGACGTGAATCTTCACCACGCCCTTTTCGTAGACGCGTTCGTACGCGGGCGCCTGTTCCGTCGCCGGCACGTCGACGGAGAGCAACAACGGAAGTTCCACCACACCACTGTCTGATTGTTTACACAGCTCGTCCAAATCGATCGCCGCTGTCGCGATCTTTGACGCCTTCAACGGCACCTCGATGATGCACTTGGCGTCCCCCGGTCCGAGCTGCAAGCGCTCGGGCGCTTGCTTCACCCTGAGACGCGCGCTCACCTCGGCGCTGCCGGGACCTCCCTCCGTGCGAACGATGACGTTTTGACCACGCGGTTCGTTCGGCTTACCCTTCCACCCGTGTTCGCGAGGATCCCATCCACCCGTGATGCGCTTGAGACCGCGGTCGATGATGTCGACGGCGACGACGGAGACGGTGATGGCGGCCCAACGCACGCCGCCCGCTCCGGCGCCGACGGTGGCCGTCTCCGCGCTCACGTCCTTCTCCGGCGTCGGTCGCGGCTTCATCTCGGGCGTGGCGCACTGTTGACCCGTGGTGCTCACCAAGACATTTTCCAAACCGAACGCCTCGCGAAGCTTGGCACATCGATCGTTGAGAAAAAACAACCACGTGTCGACGTCGAATCGAGATTGTCCGGCGAACGAACCCGTCGATCCGTCCAAGCACGTCTGCACGCACGCCTCGTACGCCAAAAGACGAGCGCGCTCTTCGCCTCGCCATAAACCGAGATAACACTCGCGTTCGGGAGGAATCGGAGGACCCGGACACACGTACGCGCGGCCCTCGGCGGTGTCGGCGCGAAGCGGCGCTCTCGCCGGCGATACGATGGCTGTCGGACTTCCGAAGGCGCGCTGCGGCGACGACGACACCGGCTCCTTGGTCGTCTTCTTCTTCGCCTTGACGACCACCTTTTTCGGCGTCGTCATCGCCGGTTCGGCGTATCGATTCGGACTCGGCGGATGCTCGTCTCTCGCGCGTCGACTCTTTCGCTCGCTCGGCGGCGGCGCCCCCCACGGATCCGCCGTCGCGAACGACGAATCATCCGCGCTCTCCCTCGTCGTCGTCTCTCGCGCGTCCCGCATACCCTTTTCATTCGTTCGCGCCGCCAGAGGTCCGCTCGTTCGCGCATTAATCTTTTCCACCTCTTCCCGCACCGCCACTTTTTTCCCGGGTGTCGGCGTCGCCGGCGCGCGTCGTCGCTTCGCCATGGCGGTCAAAGACGCTTTCTCCGCCTCCTCTCTGAATTTCACAGTCTTGCGCTGCGACCGCGTGTGTCTCATCGGCATCGTCTCCTCTTCTTCCCCTTCACTCGCCGTCATCGCCGCCTCCTCTTCGTCCTCCTCTTCGTCTTCGTCTTCGTCCTCGCGCGGCGTCGACGCGCGTCCATCACCCATTCGCGTCTTTTGCGCCCCTCGTCTCGTCGTCACCCGCGTCGTCCGCGTCATCGACGGATTCAACACCGCGAGCGCGTCCTCCTCGTCGTCATCGCGCACCGCGCGCATGGACGCCCACGGATCGGCGTGCGCGAGCGTCTCCATCCTCGTCGTCGTCTCGCGTCGCGCGAATCAAATCGAATCCACACCGAATGAATACGCGACGACGCGTCGTCGATGCGTCTTCGCGCGGTGGGTCGAAACAAACACGCGGGCTCGGTGAGAAGCGCCCCGCGTGCGCGCGTCGTCGTGCGCGCGTGCGCGTATGACGCGTCACTCGTTCATTCATCCACGTCGCACAAAAACGGTTCTCTTTCCCCTTTGTCTCTAGTCGATGAGTCATGACTCGTCAACTGGGGGACTCGGGGTCCTGGACGGACGCGCTCGCGGGACGAACGCGAACGCGGGACGACGACTCCCGGAAAGAAAGAATGAAAGAATCGACGATTTTTGATACAGGCGAAGAAGAAAGACTACCTACGGTGATGCGTTCGCGGGCTCGCTCGGTTTGGACGACGACGACGCGCGTCGAGCGGCGCGTCTCGCGGCGCCGCGCGCGCGTCGCTTGGCGACGGCGACGACGACGTCCCTGTCGTCGACGACGAAATCCTCCAGCGCGTCCGTCTGCGCGCGACGCACGATGGCGCGGTCGACGGCGTCTCCGACGAGATTGAAATTTCTATTTCTGAACAACTCTTGAAACGGTCGCGCGCCGCCGATGACCATGCGTCTCCAGTTGAATCGTCGACTGATCTCGCCCCCGGCGCCCTTGCACGCGCGACACGTCACGCTTCCGCTCCCTTGACAAAACATGCACGGGAACGTGCCGGCGTCTTGCTCCATGACGTTGACGAAATCACCGCGCGATGCCGGTCGGTGTAACTTACCCGTGGCGTCGCAGTGTTCGCATCGCATGCGCTCGGCGCCGCCGCATCGGTCGCAGGTTCGATGGAGCCAGTGCCCGTGGGCCTCTCGCGCGGCGGCGACGACGGTACCGCAAAAACACACCTGGGAGGCGACGCCCAGGATCCCCTTGATGTCGTCCTCGGCGCCCATGGGCGACGAGCGCGGACGACGCGCGTCGCGGTGTCGAGGAAAGAATGAATGACGCGAAAACCCGAGGAACGCGTCGTCGTCGTCGTCACTCGTCGGCGGGGCGACGATTCGACGGCGATGAGCGCGTATCGTCAACCGTTCAGTCGCGCGGGACGAGGGGCGGGATCGTCGGCGGCGTCGGCGTCGTCGTCGATGGACGCCAAGGCGCGGCGTCGCGTCGAACTCGCGCTCCCGGCGGCGTTGCGGGAAACGATCGAAACGCGCAAAGTGGACATCGAGGCGATGAAACCGTGGATATCGACGCGCGTGACGGAACTGTTGGGGGTGGAGGATGAAGTTTTGATCGGTATGATCGAGGCGTTGCTCGAGGAGGAGCGCGTGCATCGAAGCGGGGCGCGTATGTATGGACAATTGACGTCGTTTTTGGAGAAGAGCGCCGAGAAGTTTTGCGTGGAATTGTGGACGCTGTTGAAGAGCGCGCAGGATAATTACGAAAAGGATGGACCGGGTGTGCGAGGCATTCCGTCGGCATTCGTTCGCGATAAGGCGGCGGAGACGCGTCGGGCGGATGAAGCGTACGCGCGCGTGCGGGCCAAGCACGCGGCGCGAGAAGGCGACCGCGGCGGCGAGTTTCATCGTCGTCGTCAGAAACCGTACGACGATCGACGACCGCGACAGAGGGACGGTTCAAGAGACCGCGGTGATGGCGATCGTCGGCGTCGAGACTCGAGAAGTCCGTCTCGCAGACGTTCGCGGTGGGCGCGGGACGACGCCGAGCGCAGCGACGGTTGACGACACGTCGTTTTTAGAGTCGAAGAGTCGATTTGTAGCAATTGTAGTACCACCGCGTCGCGTCGTCGTAAAAAGAGTCAGTAGTTCAACGTTTTCGTTACACGCGCGGGCGCTCACGCGGCGGCCGTCTTGGGCCATTTTTCGTGAATCCACTCCTTGAAGACGGCGCACGCCTTGAGGAATCCTTGGTCGTTTTCGGCGCTGTCGGCGATGACTTCGTCGCCGTGCACGAAGAGCATGCGCATGTCCAGGTTGACGTCGGCGGAGGTTTTCGCTTCGGCGATAGACTTGTCGTACGCCTCGCGTTCGCTCTTGACGAGATCGTCGACGTTGACGCCGAGCTCCTTGACCCACGCGTCGTGGGAGAGCGGCGCGCCGGTGAGGTTGCGCACCAAACCGAGAAATCCCGGTTTACCGCTGCCCGCGCGCCAGTACTCGGCCTCGAGCTTGGGTCCGACGTTCGGGTTATCGACGATGTACCCCTCGGTGTTAAAGAAGTGCTCTCGCGTTTGGTGCACAGCCATCTCCGCGAAGACGTACCCGTGGTAGTACGCCGACGATTCATCCGCCAAGATGTGCGGGACGCTCATGAGCGGTCGGCCGGAGAAACCACCCTGGATCTTTTCTTCGACCTCGTCCGCGATGCGCAAGATGTTTTCCTTGGTCAACTGATCCTCCGGAAGCTCGTAGAGCGCCTTTTCAAAGTACGGCACGGCGATCATCGCGCGAAGCGTCATCACCTTGTACGGGTGCTTTTCGCGAATGTTGCGTTCGATTAAATCCCATGGAATGACGTTCCCCTTGCGATCCTTGGCGTAGCGCGCTTGCCACGCCGCGTCTTCGCACAGAGCGTCAAGGAACATGGACTGCGTCTCCGCCAGCGCGACCGAGAACGGCGCGCGCTCTTGCGCGAACAGAGGCGAGCCCTGCACGATGTTGGCAAAGTGCGCGGCGTGGCCGCCCTCGTGCATCAACGTCGTCAACGCCGTGTTCCCGCTGCCGACTTCGTCCGGAGTGGCGAGCGAGGTAAAGTTGGATTCGGACGGCACCCACGTGCCGTCGCGTTTCTTAAACGGCGGTGTCGGCCAGTGGCAGAATCCGTTCGGGTACTTGCCCACGCGATCGCACAAATCGAGGCGCATCGTCGTTCCCTTGTACCCGATGTTCATCGCGCCGAAAGAGCGTCCCCAGACTTCCGGGGCATTTTCAAACGGGTAGTACGGATCGATGAGTTGCGTGAGCTCCCCGCTGAGCGCGTACGCCGTGTTCCACGCCTTGGTGGCGTCCTCGCCCTTCTCCGCCTTGAGTCGCTCGCGCGCGGCGAGCATGAGCGGACGCGTCGCCTCCTCCAATCCATCCAACATCTCGAAGCACTTCTTCTTATCGAATCCCTCGGCTTGCGTCACCTTCATGTCGTAAAAGTCTTCGAATCCGAGCGCGCGCGCGAACCGGTTTCGCTCCGCGATGATGGCTGGAAACCCGTTGTCGCACAAAAACGGCCCGCTCGATCGAAGCGTCTCCCAACAACTCTTACGCACGCTCTCATCATCGCTCGAACGAATCTTCGTGCGCAACACCGTGGGCGTCGCCGACACAAAGGTCCCATTCGCGTCCGTGTACCCGAGCTCTTGCTTATTCCTCGCCGCTTGCAATTCATTCTCCTTGGCGATGGCTGACTCTCGAAGCGCCGTCGCCTCGGCGCTCTCGACGATGTAACACTTCAACGTCTTTTCAATCTGTTCCAACACCACTCGCTCCTCGCTCGTCACCTCGCTCGACGCGAGTAATCCCCTCGTCTTTTCCAACGCCTCAGCGTCCCCCATGAACGTCTCCAACGCGTTGAACGATGTCGTCAACGCCTCGGTCGAGTTGCCCTCGAGATTCATCTTCGTCGCCCAAAAGTTATCCTCGTACGTCTTATGCTTGGTGAGATACTCGGCGTTAAACGCATCGATAAACGTCGACGCCGCCGATCGCGCCACCGTCGCCATCGCGCGTCGTCCGTTCACGAAACGCTCGGTCGTCGTCGTCGTCGTCGCGATCCGATGACGTCGAGACACCGATGCCGATGCCGATGATGCCGACGTCCTCGTCCTCGTCCTCGTCGTCGCTCTCGTCGTCGCGCGCGTCACCACACCCCACATCCACCGCGCGCTCGTTCTCGTCGTCACGCGCACGTCGACGCGCGCGCGCGCGTCTGCCGCGTCGTCCACGGATTCGCATCGCATCCGTGGTCGTCGACATCCGTCCACCGACGAGTCATGACTCCTCACGAGTCCCCCCCCCAGAGACCCGGGTCATCCACACTCGTCGCGCGTCGTCGTCCACACTCGTCGCGCGTCGTCGTCGAGCGTGACATGTCGTCGTCGTCGAGGGACGGCTCGACGACGAGTTCGTCGAGTTCGTCCTCGTCGTCGTCGTCGTCGTGGGCGTCGTGGGCGTCAGGGACGAATCGCGGGCGTCGAGTTCGTCGTGCGTGCGCGCGCGAGGCGGCGGCTCGAGGGGGAGACGACGATGCGGGTGATGACGGTGGCGACGACGGTGCCGGACGACGACGACGCGTCGTTCGATCGAGGACGGTGACTGTGGAGGACGCGCGCGCGTGGGGCGTCCGAGGGCGAGGACGGCGGCGGCTCGTGGCGGAGACGAGCGAGCGCGTGGACGACCCGCGTGGACGACGGGACGCGCGCGAAGACGCGGAGGAGGAGATGGAGGAGATGGCGGCGCCGCGTCGGGACGTGTACGATGAAGATGGGAACGTGTTGAGTGATTTCGTCGGGCAGACGACGTGCACGATAGAGACGGATGATGAGAGCGGGATGACGCGGGTGCGGCTGCGGACGTACGACAGAGTCGGACTCATGGCGGATTTGGGAAACGCGTTTAGTTCCATGGCGTTGTCGGTGCGAAGCGCGCACATGACGTCGACGAACGAGGGGTTGGTGGAGTGTTCGTTCGTCGCGTCCACGTTCGCGCTGCGAGCGATGGCGGCGAACGATTACGAGGAATTGAAGACGCGGTTGACGACGAGCGCGTTGCGGCGAGGCAAGTCGCCGCGGTGGGTGGAGCGACAGGCGAGGTTGAAACAGTTGTTTAAACGCATCGATGCGCTCGATTCGGGGTACATTTCGCAACAGGAGGTGAACGCGTACGCGAAATCGTTAAAGATGCCGGCGTCGTTCGTGCACGATTTCGTCGCCGAGGGCGATTCAAACGGCAACGGGTGGATGAATTTTCAAGAGTTTGCCGCCTTTGCGAGATCAAAGGACGCCGCGCTGTCGGACGCGTTTCACTCGTTGGAGCCGAACGAGGACGGGGTCATCTCCGGGAAGCAGTTGAAAAAAGGATTGAGCGATTTAGAGTTTCGATCGGGTCGATACAACACGAGGAAAAAGTTGAGACGGGGCAGCGTCGAGTCGGCGTTGCAATCAGTGCCGGATAACGCGCTGCTCACGGCGGATGATTTCCGAGATTTGCTCGTGTTTTTACCCGTCGACGCGTTCAAGACGGTGCAACCGTATTACATGAAGGTTGGTCTCGACATCGGGCCTCGACGACTTCCCATTCCGGACAAGCGCAAGGACGGGTCGCCGTGGGGGCACTTTGTCGCCGGCGGCATCGCCGGCGTCGTCGCCAAGACGGTGAGTTCGCCGCTCAACGTCGTCGCCATTCGAACCACGGTGGGTGGCGACGCACCGTTGGGACTCGTGCCCATGTTTCAGAAAATCATGCGCGAGGAGGGCGCCAAGGGATTCTTCAAGGGTAACTTGTCCAACTCGCTCTCGAGCGCGCCGGGCAAGGCGTTTGACTTTTTCGCCTACTCGACGTATAAGAATTTGCTCACGCGCGGCGAACCTCGCGAACCGACGAACGGCGAGCGCTTGCTCGCGGGGTCGTTGGCGGGCATGACGTCAGACACGCTGTTGTACCCGCTCGAGGTGATTTCGGCGAGATTATCCATCTCCACGAAGACGTACGCCAATTCCTTCGCCGCGGCGGCGACGGTGGTGCGCAACGTCGGCGTGCGCGGTTTATATTCTGGTTGGGGATCAGCCATGTTGGGCACGATTCCGTACACGGGTTTAAGTTTCGGCACGTACGATATTCTCTCGTCCGCGTACAAGCGCGCGACGAAACAAGAGAGCGCCGGCGCGTTGCCCACGCTCGCGTGCGGCGTCGTCTCCGGTTTCATCGCCTCCACCGCGAGTTATCCAATCTACCGCGTCACCGTCCGCATGCAAACCGGACTCGCGCCGAGTTCATCCATCGCCAAGTGTTTACAGATGACGTTGAAAGACGGCGGCGCCAAGGCTTTATTCCGGGGATGGATTCCGAGTTCGCTCAAAATCGTCCCGCAAGCTGGATTTTCCTTTCTCACGTACGAACTCGTGCGCGGTTTGCTTCAATCCAAGGACGACAAGGATGAAGACGACGACGCCAACGCGCGCGAGTCGTAATCGAGCATAGATCGTTCGCAGACACATATTTCTTTCGCGCCGCCCGCGCCTCCGCCAGACACACGCGTATAATTTCATTTCATTCTCTCCCGCGCGCGCGCGACGACGACGCCTTCGACCGCATCCTTCGTCGCGGCACCACCCGCGCGTTCCGACGCGCGCGCGATGGCGGACACGATGTCGCACTCCAACGAAACCCGGCCGCCGGCGTACCCACCGCCCGAGCGCGTCGACCCCGAGACGGGCGCGTACACGCTCGCCGTCGACGCCGACGCGGTCATGGGCTCGCATTCGCGATGAGCGTGACGCGCGGCGTCGAGTATAAACGGCCGCACATTCCGAGCGAGGACGCGTTGAGAGGATTCAAGTCGCTACCCGTGCGTTCGTCCGAGTGGGTGGGAACCGTGCTCTCGTTCACGCCCGTAGAGGACGCGTACTCGGCGCCCGCGCCCGTCGAGCACCGCTCGTAAGAAGATATTTCTTTCCTTCAAGTTGTAACGGTAGTACATGTACATTCTATTCTCATCGAGACCACATCGTGAACACCTCGCTCGCGTCGTCGTTATCCTTGGTGACTAAACCCGATATCCCCGTCGGACCGATGGATCCTATCATTCCCAAGGTTGAGCCTCGGTGCGGATTTCGAGCGTACCGTCCTCGCAAGACGAATCGAAGCGCGTCGTCCTCCGTGATGAAGACGATGCCTCGCATCTTCGCCTCGCCCAACCCGTCCTCTAAGATGGCGGTGATCTCGTGCGTCTTTCTCTCGCTCGAGCTCGACGCGCCGCCGTCGCCGCTCGTGTCGCCGCTCGCGTCGCCGCTCGCGTCGCCGCGCGCGTCGCCTTTGTTTCCAATGCGCTTGGGCTCGCACGACGGCGGCACGAAGAGTTGAAGCTTGAAGAAGACGCTCCCCTGCGCGTCCAAGTACAGATCGTCTCGCATGCCGAACACTAAGCGCTGAATGTCGCACGGGTATCTAAACCCGACGTACCCTCCGTCGAGCTCGCGAATCGTCGTCGGCTCGCCGACGAAGAGGCGTTCGCGTCGTCTCGCGCTCCCCGTGGGTCGACTTCCTATCGTGAACGGTCCCATACCCACGCGACTGGCCGGAAACAGACGATCGCTCGGCGTGGAGTAGAGCATCAGACTGAGCGGCGCTATGACGTGACACGCCTCGGGCGCGTTGAGATAACTTTTGAGCGACCACATAGCGAATTCCTCGGGTGAAAATCCCTCCCTATCGACGGGTCGCACGTCTTGCGGGTTTCGCTCCATCCCGTACACGTGCGGACCCGGACCCTCGATCAAATTAGAGATGATGGACGTGAACGCCAAGATGAACGGCCCGCGCTCTTTCGGCGACCCCACGAGCATCCACTCAATCTTAGAAAACGGATTCCCGCCGCCGAGAAAGCGCACGACGCGATTGTCGCCCTCCGCGTCGTGTATCCCGAACCCCCTCGTCTTGACGACGACCTCTCTCGCCAACAGCGCCGCGCGCACAGTCGTCGATTGTTTATGTAATTTCCACCCGATTCGTCGATCCGAGAGCGCGTGCGCGAGTTCGCGCACGCCCATGTCGCCGTTTTCTCCGCAATACGAGCGCAACATCGGCGGACACAGTCCCGCCGCCTCGCACTCGGCGAATTCATCCATGTCCTCTTCCGTGTACTCCTCCCCCGGGTAACACCACGTAAACTCGTACGAATCCATCGCCACCGCCCGCTCCATCGCGCACACGACGCCCAGAAGAGCGTCCACCGCCGCGCGTTTCCACACGTCGTCGTCGTCGCCGTCCCGCTTCTCGTCCCGCGTCAGCTCCTCCGTCGCCGCGACGAGACGTATATACGCGCGACGATCGAAAGTCACCGACTTTGGAAACGCCCCCCACCGACGCGCCACTCGTTCACCGTACGCGACGTCGTTCGTCGTCGCATCGCGCCCGTACGTCCCGCTCAGCGACAGCGCGCGAATGCTTCGACAATCGAGAAATCGCAGCACCGTGTCCGCGAACACGTGCGCCGGGAGGTACTCCTCGATGCGCGTCGCCTCGCTCACCGGCACCGTCGTCGGCGCGCGGTCGGGCGTCCCCACCATGTCCCCCGCGCGCGCGTGTCCCGCGTCCGACCGATCGATCGATGCATTGATTTCATTAACCGACTCGTCACACGCCGACGCATCGCGCGCGCGCCGAATGGACATGCGCGTCGACGCCGACAGACTGGCGACGATCGACGACGCGCTTCGTCGGGAGATGCTCGACGCGTGCGAGAAGCGAGGGGCTGAGAAATCGTGCTGACCGAGCGAGATTCCTCGTCGCGTGTGGAGCGGGAAAACGACCAAGAGAGGCACGGTGACGGCGAAGACGCGCGCGGCGATTCGCGGAACGTCGTGGCGAGATTTCATGGAGCGCACGAGAGAGATCGCGCGCGCGTTAGCGCGAGAGGGCGCGATCGAGATCACGAGACGAGGGGAGCGGATGCGTCCCGACGCGCGCGTCGCGGGTCCGATTCGGTTGCGTCTCGCGCGGACGTCGTCGTCGTCGTCGCGAGGCGAGGCGACGGACCAAGGCGCATGGACGGGACGAGACGACGACGAAACGAAAGGGTAGTCGTCGACGGAGAGCGCACACTCTCGAGTCGCGGACGTCGGCGCGAATCGTGTCGTCGGTGGATGGATGGGAAGACGCGGTGACGACGGTGGAGCGAAACGACGCCGACGCTTCGCGGCGCGCTCGACGTCCGATTCGTCTTCCGATCCTATACTAAACACATCACGACGGTGACGAATCAACTCGTCTTCTGTGATTCCATCTTCGTCGTTCCCTCGCGCCACCGTTCGCGTCGTTCGCGTACGAAGACGCGACTTTCGAGCCGTATGTAACCGATAGTGTATCAAAACACCAGACGAATGCGCCCCGCACACGATCGCGCGCGCACCGGACGTCGTGCATCGCGCGCGCGCACCGGACGTCGTCGGCGTCGCGAACGTATGACGACGATGGCGTCGACGCGCGCGCGCGAGACGGGAGCCTCGTCGTCGTCGTCGACGTCGACGTCGTCGTCGTTATTGATGCGGTATCGAAATCACGACGCGGTTCGTTCGCTCCTCGCGGGTGACGTCGACGGGGACGCGGACGACGATTTCGAGAGTCTCGATCGACGCGCGAGAGAGGTGGAGAGCGCGCTCGCGGACGTGGAGCGGCGATCGATCGATGAACACGCGGCTGAGTGCGAAAACTTGATGGAGCTCGGAAAAACGGTGGAGGCGTGCGAGGAGACGTTGGCGGAGATGGAGTTGACCCTGGGCACGTTTCAGCGAGATTTAGGGAGAATATCGAACGATATACGCGAGTTACAGCGCGCGAGCGAGATTTTGCGCGTGCAGAGCGCAAACAGGGCGAACGCCGAGCGAGCGTTGGGGGACGCCATCGAGTCGCTCGCGTTGGAGCCCGAGCTCATACACGCGGTGTTTCGAGCCGACGTCGGCGCGGATGCATTCATGTCGAGTTTGGAGGTTTTAGGAAACAAGTTGGACGCGGTGCGCGAGATGAAATCGCGAAAGGCGTCGTTGGCGGTGAACGAGGTGGCGCCCGAACTGGAGAAGCTTCGCGTCAAAGCGGTGGACAGAACGTGGGCGTTTCTCTACGGCGAGTTTACATCTCTGAAGAAACCGAGGACGAACGTGCAATTGGTGCAAGAGAATACGCTCGCCAAGTACGCGCCGCTCATCGCGTTCCTGCGCGAGCGCGGTCAAGAGGTGTACTGGGAAGTGAAGAGCACGTACGTCGACATCGTGGGCAGAGTGTTAAAGACGAGTCTGTCGTCCTATCTCGAATCGCTCAAGCTTGTGAGTAAACAGCCTCGACCTCGCGTCGCGCTCGCCGCAAAAAAGGCGAAAGCGGCGAGCGCGTCGAGCGCGGGCGACGTCGCGGCGTCGGCGGCGACCGCGTTGGCGGGTATGTTTGCGTCCGCGACGGTGTCGACGCCTGCGTCGAGCGGGGACGGAAACGCCGACTGCGACGGTCTGTTCGTTCTCGGCGACCGCGCGCGCGCGCTTCGCGCGGCGGAGACAGAACCACCGATCGTCGTCCATCGCCAGTCCGACAAGGTGAAACAGGAGTGTTTCGATTACGAGGAACTCTTCCGAAGCGCGCACAGATTACTCATCGACACGGCGACTTTTGAGTATGCGTTTTGCGAAGTTTTCTGGCGAGGCGAACGCGACGTCTTCGAGAGCGTCTTCACCGCGCCGCTCGCGGCGTATAACACATTCGTGGCGCAGGGTGCGTTGCAAGTCGCGCACGACGCCGTCGGTTTACTCGTCGCAATACGAGTGAACAACGCGCACCGGCGTGTCATGAGCCGTCGCCGCGTGCCAGCGCTCGACGCGTACATCGACAACGTCAACATGACGCTCTGGCCGAATTTCAAGAGCGCGTGCGATGTACACATCAAGTCTTTGAACGATATGCAACAATCGTTCGAACCGAGTCCCGAGTCGCCGAGCTTCATCGTTCGAAGGTACGCCAATCTCGTCGGCGCGCTCACCCGAGTGGCACACGCGCGCATCGCTGATTCGAGCGACGAAACCGAGGTAGTAAATCAAGTGGACGTGTTTCTCGATCGATTGCGGCAGTCGTTGTACGAATGCTTGAGCGTCAAGATGTGTGCGTCGTTGAAGGATTCGCCGCGCGCGCGAAGCGCGTACCTGGTGAAATCGTACGATTACATTTGCACGATTCTCAGTTCGCTGACGGATGACGACGACGACGAAGATGATCACGATGACGACGACAACAACGGACGCGCGTCGGCGAATCTGTCGACGAAACTCGCCTCTTTACACTTCTTTGAAGAAAAGCTGGCGACGGAGACGAAATCGTTCATCGCGCACATCACGGTGGATAGATTCGCGCGCCTGATGACGCTCGCGCGGTCGCTCGGCTCGTCGTCGCCGGAGAACGCCACCGACGCAACCGCGGTTCGAGACGCGCTCGCTGAATTTCAAAAGACGTGGCGAGACGCCTTGAAGTCGGTGTACGAAGATTGTTCGTCGTGTTTCACCGCTCGCGATTGGAGAACGAACGATTTATTCAGGCGATGCATGGCTGAGTTACTGTCCGTGTACGGCGGCATCGTTGGCGACGACGAACGCGAGGGCTCCATCGCGACAACGTATGGGAAAGAAGCGCGAGACGCGCTCAACGACGTCGTCGTCACCATTCCGACGTTTTCGCTCGAGGCGAATCGATACTGCGCGAAATCCGCGGGCGGCGCATAATTAGCACTAGAGTTGTATCACAAATCTTGAATACGCAGAACAGAGGGACGAACGCGCGCTCGCACATCTGCGTCTACTTTTTCGTCGCGCACACGGTGCGATGGCGCGGATCGGTTTGTTTCTGCTGCACGTGTTCGAAACCTGCGTCTCTGAGCATTTGTTGCACGTCGATGGTGTAATACTCGTTCGAGTGCGGCTCTGTGGATTTCATCAGCGTGAACAGCGCCGGCGGGAGGTTTTGAATCACCGGGCTCTGAGGATTATTATCCGTCATCACGAACGTTCCGCCCGGCTTGAGCACGCGATGCGCCTCCTTCATGAGCGCCGCTGTCGCGCTCTCCGGACACTCGTGAATGACGAAGGCGAGCGAGACGATGTCAAACGTCTCGTCGGGATACTTGGTGTCCTCGCCCTTTCCGTGTACCCACGTGCGGCGCTCGCACCCGTCGCGTCCTCGGTCGCTCACCGACGCGACGGCGAGCATGTGCGGCGATAAATCCAAACCCACGACGTCGGCGTTCGGAAACGCGTCGCTCACGAAACGCGTCGACATCCCGACCGAACACCCGACGTCGAGAATCTTCGCCGCGTCACCGCTCCCGTGCGTCTCGCGATGTTCCTTGATCGCGTTCGTGTACGAATCTCTCAATCGCTTCTGCGCTGTCTCCGCCGTCACTCGTTCCTTCGGCCACACGCGCAGCGCCATGGAATACGTCGCGCTCTCCGCCTCGGTCGCCGCGAGCCAACACAAATTCCCCTCCGAGTACGCGTGAAACGGTTTTAAATAATATTCTGGGTACTCCATGCCGTCGTCTTTGATCGCCTCGTACGCCTTCTTCACGTCCTCGTCCGCGCTCAATCGTTTGGCCTCCTCGCGCCATCGAATGCCATTCTTCTCCGCCGTGTCGATCAGCGTCCATCGCGCCATGGGTTTCATCACGCGTTCGTACAAGAGTTCGTTCGAGATGGCGGCGTCGACGAGCTTACTCAGCGCGTCGTCCCCGGCCCAATCCGGTTTCGTCTTGTTCGTCTCCGTCGTCTCCATCGACGCGCGCGTCACCACCGACGTGGTCGACCGTCTCGAGTGCTCGCGCGCGCGGGGACACGTTCGACGCGGTCTCGTCGTCGACACCGCGCGCGGACGCGTCGTCGACGTCGCGCGAGAGACGCACGCGACGCGCGCCGAAGCCATGGTTCGCCTCGCGTCTCGCGTCTCGCGTCTCGCGTCGCGCCGTGACGACGACTTCATCGTTCGCCACCCTCTCGTCGCTTATCCGAAAAAACGACGACCGCTGGCGACGGGAGAGCGCGACGCGACGGGAGAGCGCGACGCGACGCGACGCGGGCGTTTGAGCGAACGTCATGCGTGCCGCACGCGCGTCGTCCTCATCCTTGGCGTCGTCGACGGAGTGCGCGCGTCGAGCGACGCGTGGGACTCGTCGACGCGCGCGAGACGGGACGAGGACGGCGTCGACGTCCGGGGACGCGCGGCGGTCGTCGTCGTGGACGGCGCGCGAGCGCACGCAGAGGGACAAAAATCGGGATTATCTCGTCGAGCTCGGGAAGAGCGACACCGGGAACACGAACACGAACGTCGGCGCGAGAGAGGGCGCGGTGGATGACGTCTTTGTGCGAAACGCCACGGGCGAGTTTCAACTCGGCGCGGATTCCGACATCGCGAGCGGGGAGCTGCGGTACCGGTTTCAAGAGGCGAGGAAATTTAACAATCTCGTCGGTGATTATCACTGCCCGGGCGCGTTCATGGAAAAGGTGAGTGGGCACTTGGTGAAGAATTTATTATTCGGCGGCGGCGAGACGACGACGGGGAGGCGAGGCGCGCGAGAGATGCGAAACGCTAACGGGGACGTCGTGCGACCGCCGAACGTGCCGCTGATTTTAGGCGTGTGGGGCGGGAAAGGGTGTGGGAAATCATTCAATCTGGAGCTCGCGTGTAAAGCCATGGGGGTGACGCCCATCGTCACGAGCGCGGGAGAACTCGAAGACGAAAACGCGGGCGAACCGGGACGGTTGATTCGACAGCGATACAAACGCGCGGGTGAAATCATCAAGCGTCAAGGGAACATGAGTTGTTTGATCATCAACGACATCGATGCCGGTATTGGGTGGTTTCGGGACACGCAACAGACGGTGAATAATCAAACCGTGTGCGGCACGCTCATGAATCTGTGCGACCATCCCGAGCTCGTCAGTCTCGGTGAGGCGCGCGCAGACGACGGCGAAAACTTGCGAGCGGCGCGCGTGCCAATCATCGTCACTGGGAACGATTTGTCTACCGTCTACGCGCCTTTACTTCGCGACGGGCGCATGGAGAAGTGGTACTGGAATCCCTCGCGCGAGGATGTGTGCGACATGGTGCACGCGTTATTCAGAGACGAAGCCGAGTGGACGCCCGACGCGACGGCGCGATTGGTGGATGGGTTTCCGAATCAACCCCTAGACTTTTTCGGCGCCGCGCGCGCTAAGGTGTACGACGACGCCATACACGAGTGGATGTGCGAAGAGGACGCGCGCGCGCGGTGCGAATTTCTCGTGCGACGCATGCGGTTGGGCGTCGAGGACGACGTCTTCGGCAACGTCGGCGCGGATTCGTCTCGATGGCACTATCACACGCCTCGCGACGTCGTGCGCGCGGCGACGGTGTCACCGGAGAGCGTCTTCAAGGCGGCGAGCGAATTGGCTCAGCAACAGCAGTACATGATGACGACGAAACTGTCCACCGAGTACATGAAGTGGCAGAAAAATCCCGAAGATTTAACCGACGAGGAACGCGAGGCGATGGAGGCTAAGGATAACTGGCGCAAGACGATGAAGAAGCGCGAGGAGGAGCGTCGCGCGCGCGTGGCAGAGATGCGCGCGACGAAAGCGTCACCCGAGGCGTTGGAAGCGCGCAGACTCCTCATCGAGGCGTCCATGAGACGCGCAAAGGAGAAGCGCGAGCGCGAAGTCGCCGAGAGGGGCGAGTCGTCGACGATGGACGCGGGAGACGCGGCGACGCGGCAACTACCGCCGCCACCTCCGAAGCGTTGGATCACCGTGACCCCGGAGGAGGCGTTCGATGCCTTCAAACAGGGCGAATGCGTCGTCGTGGACGTGCGCGACGTGCGCTCGTTTCGGCGCGAGAGCGTCTCGGGATCGACCAATATGCCACTCGTCAACGTCGACGGACGTCCGCTCGCGTACACCTACGAGACGAACGCGAGCGGATTTTTGGAGGCGTTCACGCAAACGTTCCCGAACAAGGATGCCGCGGTCGTTTTACTCGGAGGCAATCAAGCCGAGACGAATGGGCTGGATGATCCGGAGAGGTGCGGGTGCGTGTCGGCGCTCGTCGATCGCGGATATTCAAACGTCGTCGTCGTCGCCGGTGGGTACGAAGGTTGGGTCAAAGAGTACACACCGGGTGGGAAAAAGAGGTTGAAAGAGTGGACGCTCGACGTCGCCGTCGGTGCCTCGGGCACGAGCTGCGTCGGCGCTGAACTGCCAGTCGTCGGGAGTCTCGCGGAGGAACGTCTCGCCGCGCAAACGGCGCGCCGCCGCGCGCTCGAGGAACAGTTGGTGACGCGTGGAAACTCCGGCGACGCGTGGAAAGTCGCCTTGGATCGCTACGACCGCGTGTACTTTATCAACAACGACACGGGCGAGACGCAGTGGACGGATCCGCGAGCGTACGACGAATCGACCAAGAAGTGGCTCCTCGCCTCGGACGCGCCCGACGCGCTCGAGGCGCCCGAAATCACCGTCGTGGATGCCGTCGCGCGATTGCTCGCGAAGACGGCGACGGTCGTGGACGTGCGCAATCAATACGCCTTTGGCATGGAATCCGTCAACGGGTGCGTGAACGTCCCTCTCCGTCGCGCCGAGGGTTCAAAATTATCGCCGACATACATCGCGTTGAGCCGAGACGCCTTCATCGAGTCGCTCGCCGCGGCGCGTCCCTCACCCGACGGTCCGCTCATTTTCGTCGGAAGCGACGACGTCGACGAACGCGCCGACGTCGCCGCCGCGCACGCGCGCTCCGCCGGTTTCCGAGACGTCGCCGTCGTTCCCGACACCGTCGCCTCGTGGCTCAAACGCTTCACCGCGAGCGGGAAACCCAAAAAAGTGCTCGCCGCCGGCGCGTACAAGACGGATCTCCTCACCGGCGGCGCCTTTAACCCATTCGCGGGCGAATCCTGACGCGCGACGTGGCTCGACGTCGCTCGACGGTCCCATCACGCGTTTGAATGAAAGCGCACCACCGTACCGGTAGATGACTTTTTCATAAACAACTCCGACTTCAATTCAACGGCCAAGTCGTCGTCGTTGGACGAAGGGCAAAGCGTTCTGGTGACTTTACAACACCCCGTGTGTAACACCCCATGTGAATTCGCGCACACTGTTTACCCATATACACTCCTGCGAAGATATTTCTTGTGTTGCCCACATCCACGAATCACGACTCGTCGCGACCCCCCGCCCCCCCTCGCGCCCAACACCATCGACCGATGGGTCGCGCGACCGACCGCGACCGCGGTGGTTGCGTTCGCGCGACGGCGAGGAATGGGACTCTGAACGCGCGCGCCAGTCGACGACGCACTGCGTCGAGCGAGGTCGAGCGAGGTCGAGCGAGCGCGAGCGTTCGGTCGGTCGTCCGTCGTCGGTCGGTCGCCACGGTCGCGCGCGAAAGAAGCGCGCGCGGGATTTCAATTTCCACGTCGACTTGGTTTCGCGCGTGAACACCCATCGTCATCGGACGGCGGTGCACGAGGGGTGATGCGCGGTCGATCGGTGCGTGGCGAGGAAGACGACGTGACGATGCGCAGTCGCCAGACGTCGGAGAAACGTCGACGGGGTGGATGGGGGCGGGTCGAGAGGCGCGCGAGCTGGGTGTTCGCGCTGGCGTGGGTCGTCGCGGCGACGACGGCGCCGCGAGAAGCGAGTGCGGGCGGGGGGAGTCCGCCGCCGCCGCCGAAGATCGATTGCTCGGGAGGATGGATGACTGTGTCGTTCTGTATGAAGCAGTGCGGACCCGAAACGAAAACGGAGCGGTATCAAGTGTACAGTAGTGCGCAGAACGGCGGGAGAGCTTGTGAAGCATCGCAGGATACAGAGAGACATCTCTCGTGTAACCATCCGGCTTGTTCGCCACCGCCCCCGCCGCCGAGTCCTCCGCCGCCGAGTCCGCCGCCGCCGAGTCCGCCGCCGCCGCCGAG
>Ga0181576_10000920_pt1 | contig 22289 bp, 26 predicted proteins | sample 101ome_22_FD_132464 | JGI IMG/M metagenome (GOLD analysis project Ga0181576, IMG submission 132464) | Coastal salt marsh microbial communities from the Groves Creek Marsh, Skidaway Island, Georgia - 101412BT metaG (megahit assembly) | ecosystem: Environmental > Aquatic > Marine > Intertidal... | reverse complement strand
CGGCGTGGAGGTGCCGTGGGCGTTGATATAGCTGACGCCGCGGCCTTCGGGGATGGTTTGCAGCGCGAGGCGCATGGCGCGTTCGCCGCCTTCGCCCGAGGGGGCGACCATATCGTGACCATCGGAGGTGGCGGCGAAGCCCGTCACCTCGGCATAGATTTTTGCGCCGCGCGCGCGGGCGTGTTCAAGCTCTTCGAGCACAACGATGCCGCCGCCGCCTGCGATCACGAACCCGTCGCGCCCTGCGTCGAAGGCACGGGAGGCTTTGGTCGGTGTGTCGTTATACTTGGAGGACATTGCGCCCATCGCATCAAAGAGGCAGGAAAGTGTCCAGTCCAGCTCCTCGCCGCCACCGGCGAACATCACGTCCTGCTTGCCCATCATGATCTGTTCGGCGGCGTTGCCGATGCAATGCAGTGAGGTGGAGCAGGCGGAAGTGATCGAGTAGTTGATACCCTTGATCGAGAAGGCCGTGGAGAGGTTGGCCGAGATCGTGGAGGACATGCATTTCGGCACGGCGAACGGCCCGATCCGCTTGGGCGAGCCGGATTTCAGCACCGTTTGGTGCGCGGCAAACATCGAGGAGGTCGACGGGCCGCCCGAACCAGCCACAAGGCCGGTCCGCGGGTTGATAACGTCACTTTCCTCAAGGCCGGAATCAGCGATGGCTTGCTGCATCGCGATATGGGCATAAGCAGCACCCGGCCCCATGAAGCGCAGGGTGCGTTTATCGACATGCTCTGCGACATCGATCTTCAGCGTGCCGGCGATCTGGCTGCGGAAGCCGTATTCGGCCATCACGTCGCTGGCTTCGATTCCCGATTGGCCTGCACGGAGGGCGGCTTCGACTTCTTCGGCATTGTTCCCGATGGGCGATACGATTCCCAACCCAGTCACGACGACGCGGCGCATATGTAGCTCCCCTTTTTATTCCCAATCTTGTGTATGACAGGGGAGGTGAGGGAGCAAGCGGTTAGAAGCCGTACGGGACGCCTGGCGCGTTTTTGCTGCGGTAATTTGCTATTTGCCGGAGGGGTAGGCGCTTAGCTTTCGCTGAGCGCCACCTTCATATCCTTGACCTGATAGATCACCTCGCCATCGGCTTCGACGATCCCGTCGGCCACGCCCATTGTCAGGCGGCGGGTTTGCACGGCTTTGGTGAAATCGACCTTATAGGTCAGCATCTTACGATCGGGGCGGACCATGCCGGTGAGTTTCACTTCGCCCACGCCGAGCGCATAGCCGCGCCCCAGCCAGCCGCGCCAGCCAAGGTTGAAACCCGTGAGCTGCCAAAGGCCATCGAGCCCGAGGCAGCCGGGCATGATCGGGTTGCCGGGGAAGTGGCAGTCAAAGAACCACAAGTCCGGTGTAATATCGAACTCGGCAACGACATGCCCTTTACCATGCGCACCGCCGTCACCACTGATTTCGGTGATCCGGTCCATCATCAGCATCGGCGGGGCGGGAAGCTGCGCGTTGCCGGGACCGAAGAGCTCGCCTCGGGCGCATTTGAGAAGGTCGTCCTTATCGAAACTGCTCGGGTAATCGGCCATTCGGGTTGGTCCATCCATTTGTCGTTACTGTTCCTTTGCGTCTAGCACCCTGCAGCGCGCGAGAGCAAGTGTGGTGCGCTATGGGGTGCGACTGATTTTCAATTGAAAGATGGGGGTAAAATCCCATATTGATGGGGTGCGAAGGAAAAGGAATCCGGATCGTGGCAGAGATGATGACGCAGACAGCCAGTGAGCGCGGGACAAAATGGCTTGCGGGGGCGGGGCTTCGGCCAACGCGCCAGCGCTTGTCGCTTGCCAAGCTGCTTGTTGGCGATGGTCAGGACCGCCACGTCACGGCAGAGAGCCTTTTCGAGGCGGCATCGGATGCCGATGAGAAAGTTTCGCTGGCCACGGTTTACAATACGCTGCGCGCCTTTTGCGACGCGGGGCTGCTGCGCGAAATCACCGTCGATGGATCGAAAAGTTATTTCGACACGAACACTTCGAACCACCCGCATTTCTATTGGGAAGACAATGCCCGCTTGACCGATGCGCCAAGCGAGCAATTGGAGATCACCCGCTTGCCGAGCGCGCCGGAAGGGGCCGAGGTGGCTGCGGTGGACGTGGTGATCCGGTTGCGCCGCCGCTAGGCCGCGCCGCACACGATCAGAACCACTGACCGGGTTCCATCAAACCGAGATCAAGCAATTGCTGTGAGTGCCATGTAAAGGGCACCGAGTTATACCATGTGAAGGTCGATATATCGTAGGTCGAGCCGGGGTTACGCTTGAGCGCCTTGGCGGTGCGGAACGAGCAGATCGCGGCAGATGTGTTGTTATGCCACGGGCATTGATAGGTGTTCATCTCCGGCTCGCTGAGGGTGAAATCCGGTCTGAGGGTCAGACCGTTTTGCGCGCGGAACAGGCTGATCCTGTCAATCCGGCGGCGGTTGGCAGGGATATGTTCCTCGAACCGCCAACGCAGGCCGCCAAAGAAATCCATTTGCCGTTCGAGCGCGTTGTTCCAGCGGTCGGTGCGGGAGAGAGCGTAATAGCCCGAGCGATCCAGATGCGCGTTCTTCAGATCTACTGCTGAGGGGTGGGCCTGAAGATCACCCGCATAGAGATCGATTACATAGGTCATCACGGCGTCGCGGCGTTCCTCTGTGACGAAGGACACCAGTTCGCCAACGGTGCGGTGTTCGCAGAACGGGAAGAAAAGATATTCGGCGTTATAGCAGTAGTAGCGCCACACACCCGAAGTGGCGGCGGCGATGACGCTGTTGACCGTCTCGAATAGGGCGTTTTGGCGCCTGAAATCGAGTGAAACGGTCCTGACTTCGTCGGCAAATTCGTTGGGTATCTCTATGTGCGCCGGGGCGAATGCGATTACCTTGCCGAACCCGCAATCAATATGATGGCGGAGGGTGGAGGCGATTTCGACCTCGTCTTCGATGAAGATGAGCGCGACCGGTCCCTTGGCCAAGGCGGCAGGTTCGGCTCGCAAGAAACTCTTTAGATTGTCAAAACGCATCGGCCGCCTTCCTCTTGCCCAGAAATTTGGCCAAATCACGCTCCATTGCAAGCAAAGGGGCGAGCGGTTAGGAAGCGCAGAAATCTCCAACCCGCGCGATGGGAGCATGGATCATGGCCGAACCAAAGAAGCTCTATATCAAGACATATGGCTGTCAGATGAATGTATACGACAGCGAACGTATGGCGGAAGCGCTGGGCGGGCAGGGATATGTCGAGACTAAGACCCCCGAAGACGCCGATATGATTCTGCTCAACACCTGCCATATTCGTGAGAAGGCGGCAGAGAAGGTGTATTCGGAGCTTGGGCGGTTCAAGCCATTGAAGGAAGCACGCCCTGACCTGAAGATCGGTGTGGCGGGGTGCGTGGCGCAGGCCGAGGGCGAAGAGATCATCAAGCGCCAGCCGATGGTTGATCTGGTGGTTGGCCCGCAAAGCTACCACCGCCTGCCGCAGATGGAGCAAGCTATTCGGAGCGGAACGCGGGCGCTGGATACGGATTTCCCCGAGGAGGACAAATTCGAGGTACTTAAAGACCGCCCGAAGTCCAAGCGCGGCCCAACGGCGTTCCTTTCAGTGCAGGAGGGATGTGACAAGTTTTGTTCGTTCTGTGTGGTGCCTTACACGCGCGGTGCCGAAGTGAGCCGCCCCGCCGAGCGGGTGCTGGCCGAGGCGCGGGCGCTGGTTGAAGCAGGCGTGCGGGAGATCACGCTATTGGGCCAGAACGTGAATGCCTATCATGGGCATGAGAAGGGGCTGGCGGGGTTGATCTGGGAGCTGGACAAAATGGATGGCCTTGAGCGCATCCGGTTCACCACCTCGCATCCCAACGATATGGATGATGCGCTGGTCGAGGCGCATGGCACTTGTGGCAAGCTGATGCCTTATCTGCATTTGCCCGTGCAGTCCGGCTCGGACCGCATCCTCAAAGCGATGAACCGCAAGCATACGGCTGAAAGCTATCTCAAGCTGATCGCGCGGATCAGGGAGGCGCGGCCGGATCTGCACCTTTCGGGGGATTTCATTGTGGGCTTCCCCGGTGAGACGGATGCCGATTTCGAAGATACGATGAGCATCTTGCGTGAAGCGGGATATGGGACCGCGTTTTCGTTCAAATACTCGCCGCGCCCCGGTACGCCGGCGGCTGAAAAGACCGACAAGATGGTCGATCCAGATGTCGCCTCCGAGCGGCTTTATCGGTTGCAGGAGCAGATCAGCAGCCAGCAAAAGGCGCTGCAAGACAGCATGGTCGGGCGCGAAGTTTCGGTGCTGTTCGAGAAGCGTGGCCGCCTTGACGGGCAGCTTGTCGGCAAGTCCGAATACCTGCACGCGGTGCATGCCATAGCGCCCGAGTCGCTGATTGGTGAGCTCGCACGGGTGCAGATAAAAGAGAGCGGCCCGAACTCGCTTGGCGGTGTGCTGAGCGCCTGACGCGCTTGCGTTGATTGACCTTGCAATGGCAACAATTGGCCCGCCTCGGCGGGACTGTCGCACTATGTGCCGGTAAACGCGACTGAATTATGCTTTTTTGAGGCAAAATAATGGTAACAATCAGAAGGGGTAATGCAGTGGAGTCGGCTCCGCCTCAGGTATAATGGCGCGAACCGGATTCTGTTAGGAGGTTCTGAAATGAGACGAGGGGCAATGTTTGCGCCGTTTTTGGGGGCGGCAGCGGCAATAATAATGACAGCAGGCGCGGCTGTGGCTGACGAGATTTACGAGCCGACGATCTGGATCGACCCTGATGGATGTGAGCATTGGGTTATGGATGACGGGGCCGAGGGCTTCATGTCTCCGCACCGCAACCGCGACGGATCGCCCGTTTGCCATCGCAGCGAGATCTGCGGCGTGGTGCCGACGGACCAACTCTTCGCCACGGACCGCTACGCGATCAACCGCGCTGGCCGTGACCGTCTCACACAGTTCTTCAAGGATGCGGAGGCGTATGGCTTCCTGATCTACGGCCATACGGACAGCCGTGCATCGGACGAATATAACATGCGTCTTTCGGACAACCGCGCCAACGCAGTGGCGGAGGTGGCGCTGGCCGCTGGGGGTAAGGTTGTTGAGGTGAAGGGCTTTGGCGAGCGTATGCCGCGGGCCACGAACAGCACCGCCGAAGGGATGCAGCAGAATCGCCGCGTCGAAATCTATTGCCTGCGCTGAGGAGAATAACCATGAAAACGATCAAGATTTTGGGTCTTCTCGGTGTTGTCACGGTGCTATCTGCCTGTGAAATGGACAACGCGCTGGAAGGCATTGGCATGGACAAGACCACGGACCGTGGGATCAATGCGCACCACCTTTCGACCTTGGTGGCGGGTATTTGGGTTGATCCGAACGGGTGTGACCACTGGATCATCGACGATGGCTTTGAGGGCTATCTAAGTGAGCGCTTGACACCGGATGGCCGCCCTGTCTGCTCTGGCGTTGCCGCGCCGACCACGGCGACCGGCCCATTCAAAGACGGATCACCGATCCCCGACACGCTCTGAGTCGCACAGCTGCGTACCGCTGTTTTGCAACAGGCGCTCCTTTGGGGGCGCCTGTTGTGTTTTTGGCGCGATTTCGCCGTTACGGACACCTGTCTGTTACAATTGCATGCTCCCCCTTGCGCAGGGGCGATCTTCTTGCCACCATCACAAGATATAGTCGTAAAGGAGTCGTGCTTGGCTACCAGTGTCCTGCCCCCGCGGAGTTCTGACATCAGCGAAATCACGCTCGAGTTTCCCGATAATTTCTTGTTGATTGATCTGTGTGGTGAGCACGACAGCAATCTGGCCAAGCTAGAGGACAAACTCGGGCTTCAGATTCTGCGGCGCGGTAATCATCTGGCGCTGATCGGAGAAGCGGATGCCTGTGCCACCGCGCGGGATGTGTTGAACGCCCTCTACACGCGGCTGGAGGCTGGGCGTGCTATCGAGCCTTCCGATCTGGATCGCGAATTGCGGATGGGCAGTTCCGAAACCGGCAGTGCGCCGGAAGCGGGCGACCAGATGGAGATGTTCAAGGGTGGGCCGGTCGAGATCAAGACGCGGCGCAAGCTTGTTGAGCCGCGCACCGATGCGCAGAAGGCTTATGTGCTGAACCTCTTTGAAAACGAGCTGTCATTTGGGATCGGCCCTGCGGGTACGGGGAAGACCTATCTGGCGGTCGCGGTTGGCGTGTCGATGTTCATTGCCGGAAAGGTTGACCGGATTATCCTGTCCCGTCCTGCGGTGGAGGCGGGTGAAAAGCTCGGCTACCTGCCCGGGGATATGAAAGACAAGGTCGATCCCTATATGCAGCCGCTTTATGATGCGCTGAACGATTTCCTACCCGGCAAGCAGACGGCCAAGCTGATCGAAGAAAAGCGGATCGAAATTGCGCCGCTGGCGTTTATGCGCGGGCGGACATTGGCGAATGCCTTCGTCGTTTTGGATGAGGCGCAGAACGCGACGACGATGCAGATGAAGATGTTCCTCACCCGTTTGGGTGAAGGCTCGCGCATGGTGATCACCGGCGACCGCAGCCAGGTGGACCTGCCGCGGGGCGTGCAGTCGGGTCTGCGGGACGCCGAGCGGCTCTTGCAGAATATTCCAAAGATTAGCTTCAATTATTTCACCTCCAAAGATGTGGTGCGCCATCCGTTGGTCGCGGCGATCATCGATGCTTATGACCGTGACAGCGAAAGAGCCGAAGCTGCCAAAGGGCAGGCCGCGCGGGAATGAGCGTTTTCGTCACCATCGAGGACGAGCGGTGGGAAGCGGTTGATCTGGAGGCGCTTGCCGAGCGGGCCTGCGCAGCGGCGCTGGAGCACCTTTCGCTTGATCCGGAGGAATGCGAGATCAGCCTGCTGGGGTGCGATGATGCGCGCATTGCCCTTTTGAATGCTGACTTTCGGCAAAAGGACAAGGCCACAAACGTGCTGTCTTGGCCATCGGCCGAGCGGGGTGCGGCGGAGGATGGGGCGATGCCCGAAGCGCCGGAGCCGGACACATTTGGTGAATGCGAGTTGGGCGACGTTGCAATATCCTATGAGACTTGCGCGCGGGAGGCTGCCGAGGCGGGCAAATCGCTGCCAGATCATGCCACCCATTTACTGGTTCATGGCACGCTGCATTTGCTGGGTTTTGACCATGAGCGTGACCAAGACGCCACCCTCATGGAAGGAATGGAAACGGAGATACTTGGCAAAATGGGTATTGCCGACCCATATAGAGATTAGGAAAAACGGGATAGGCCGCTTTTTGGCATCCCAATGCAGGTAGGAGACGATGGGCGACTCGATAGATGGGCCTTCTAGCGCAGCGCATAGCGCGCAAGATGAAGACACTGAAGGGCAGAGTAAGGGCTTTCTGGGCCGCATATTTGATGCACTAAGCCCATCAGAAGCAGCGGCGAACGGATATGATCTGACGCCAGTTCCTGACACCGCGTATACCTCCACGACACCGGGCATGCTGAACTTGCGCCGCATGCGCGTGGAGGATGTAGCGATCCCGAAAGCGGATATCGTGGCGGTTCCGGTGACGATTTCGAAAGATGATCTGGTGGGTGTGTTCCGTGAAAGCGGGCTCACGCGCTTGCCTGTGTTCGACGGAACGCTGGACACGCCGATCGGGTTCGTGAACCTGAAGGATTTTGCCCTCAAGCACGGGTTCAACGGCGGCTCGGAGCTGGCGCTGCGGGAAATCGTGCGCCGGTTGCTCTATGTGCCGCCTTCGATGCCGATTGGTGTGCTGCTGCAAAAGATGCAGGCCGAGCGGATCCACATGGCGTTGGTGATCGATGAATATGGTGGCACCGACGGGCTGGTGACGATCGAAGATCTGATCGAGCAAGTTGTCGGCGAGATCGAGGACGAACACGACATCGAGGAAGAGGATACTTTCATCGAGGAAACCGCTGGCGTTTGGCTGGCCTTGGCGAAAACACCGCTTGAGGAATTCGAAGCGGAGGTGGGTGTTGACCTTACCGCGCATGAGGAAGTCGATGACGAAGAGGTAGATACGCTGGGGGGGCTTGTTTTCATGCTGTCGGGCCATGTGCCGGCGCGCGGCGAGGTGATCCAGCACCCTGATGGGGCCGAATTCGAAGTTGTCGATGCCGATCCGCGCAGGATCAAGCGGCTGCGGGTGCGATTGCCGCATGCGGTTGCGCGCAGCTGACGTGAGGGTGCAGGTCCAGCGGATGCTTGCGGCGATCCGGCCGCGTCTGCCGCTGGTTTTACTGGGAGCGATTGCCGCACTTGGGCTTGAGCCGTTTGGTTTGGCGCCGGTGACGGTATTGGCCTTGGGTGTTGGCCTGTGGCGGTGCATGCGGGCGGCAAACGTGCGGGCGGTGATGGCTGATGGCGCGGCATTGGCGTCTGGTTACTTTACTGTTGCGATCCATTGGATCGTGTTCCCGTTTCTTGTGGCGCCATTGGCAACCGGCTGGATGGCGCCGTTTGCACTCCTGTTGATGGTGGCGGGGCTGGCGCTGTTTTGGGCGGTTCCGCTCGGGCTTGCGTGGCGCTTGGGGCGCGGTCTGGCGGGGCGAATGGTTTGGGCGGCGCTGTTGCTCACGGTGGCGGATTTGCTGCGGGCGCATGTGCTGACGGGGTTTCCTTGGGCGGTTGTTGGGCAGGTTTGGGCCGGATGGGGCTTGGGGCAGGCGGCAGCGCTTGTTGGTATGCATGGCCTGACGCTCGTTACCTTGTTGGCCGTGGCGCTGGCTGCCGGCTTGGGGCAACGTAAAGGCTGGGTTTTGGGCATTGGTGTGAGCGCCGTGCTGCTTCTGGCGGGAGAAGGTGCCGGGCGTTGGTCTATGGCGCGGCCGCTGGCGGATGCAGGGCCGGTCGTGCGCCTGGTGCAGCCGAATGTACCCCAATCCGAGAAATGGAACCCTGAACGCGGGCGTGAGTTTCTTGACCGTTTGCTGATGCTGACGCGCAGCCCGCTTGGTGCGGAAGGTGATCCGGAGGTTGTGATCTGGCCGGAAACGGCGGTGCAGCCGCTCTTGGGCAATTCCGTCAACACCCGCGCCGTGATTGCCCGCGCGGCAGGGGGCAGGCCAGTGCTGTTGGGGATGAACCGGCGGGAAGGGGCGCGATTCTTTAACGCGATGGTGCTGCTGGACAGCGCGGGTGCGGTCAGCGCGGTATATGATAAGTCCCATCTGGTGCCGTTTGGCGAGTACCTGCCTTTGGGAGAGTGGCTCAAAGCCTTTGGCCTGCACGGATTAGCGGCGAGCGAAGGGGGTGGCTACACCGCTGGACCGGCGGGCGGCAGCCTTGAGGTGCCGGTGCTCGGACGGGCGCGGCCATTGATTTGCTACGAGGGTATTTTCCCCGAAGAAATTAGCGCTTCCAACCTGCGGGCGATGGTGCTGATCACCAATGATGCGTGGTTTGGCCCCTCGGCAGGGCCACGGCAACATCTGGCGCAAGCGCGGCTGCGGGCGATCGAGCAAGGGGTTCCGATGATTCGCGTTGCCAATACCGGCGTGACGGCGATGATTGATCCTTATGGCCGGATCGTTGGCGAGATCGGCATGGGGCAACAGGGGGTGATCGATGTCGCGGTTCCGGCGGCGCTTGGTTGGGTGCCGCCTTATGCCCGATTGGGCGATTGGCTGGTTCTGGCCTTCATTACTGTGGGAATTATACTGCTCCTCGCGGCAAACGCGCGGAAAATGATTGACCAGCGCCGCGAGGCACCCTAGCTGGAGTTTTCAATCACCCGTCACAACGGCTTCCTGGCGTGGCGGTGTTAATGAATGGAGCGTTTCCCATGACAAGACCCGATTACACTTTCACCTCCGAGTCAGTCTCTGAAGGGCATCCCGATAAGGTCTGCGACCGGATTTCGGATGCGGTTCTGGATGCGTTCTTGGCCGAAGAGCCGACAGCGCGTGTGGCCTGCGAAACCTTTGCGACGACGAACCGTGTGGTGATCGGCGGCGAGGTGGGACTATCGGATCAGGCGACGCTGAGCCGGTATATGGAGGCGATCCCAGATATCGCCCGCGCCTGTATCAAGGATATCGGCTACGAGCAGGACAAGTTCCACCACGAGACGGTGGAAATCACCAACCTGTTGCACGAGCAGTCCGCGCATATCGCGCAAGGTGTGACGGGCGAGCGTGGGGACGAAGGCGCTGGCGATCAGGGGATCATGTTCGGCTACGCGACGGACGAGACGCCTGACCTGATGCCGGCACCCATCCAGTACAGCCATGCGATCCTGCGGCGGCTGGCTGAGGTGCGGAAATCCGGTGCGGAGCCAACGCTGGGGCCGGATGCGAAATCGCAGCTTTCGGTGCGTTACGAAAACGGCAAGCCGGTGGGCGTGACGTCCATCGTGTTGTCGACGCAGCATCTGGATGAAAACATGACCAGCGATGATGTGCGCGCGGTGGTGGAGCCATACATCCGTGAAACCCTGCCGGAAGGCTGGATCAGCGCTGAGACAAAATGGTGGGTGAACCCGACCGGCAAGTTTGTGATCGGTGGGCCGGATGGGGATGCGGGCCTGACGGGGCGCAAGATCATCGTCGATACCTATGGCGGCGCGGCCCCGCATGGTGGCGGTGCGTTCTCGGGCAAAGACCCGACAAAGGTGGACCGCTCGGCCGCTTATGCGGCGCGGTATCTCGCGAAGAACGTGGTTGCTGCGGGAATGGCAGAGCGCTGCACGATCCAGTTGTCCTATGCAATTGGCGTGGCTCGGCCGTTGTCGATCTATGCTGATACGCATGGCACCGGCGAAGTGGCGCCCGAGGTGATCGAGCGGGCGGTGGCGCAGGTGATGGACCTGACGCCGCGCGGCATTCGCACCCATCTGGACCTGAACCGCCCGATCTACCAGCGCACGGCCGCCTACGGGCATTTTGGCCGCGCACCGGAAGCCGATGGGGGCTTCAGCTGGGAGCGCACCGATCTGGTGGATGCGCTGAAGGCGGCGGTCTGAGGGGCGCTCCATGCCACATGCAGAGCTGAAATATTCGGCTGATCTCACGCTTGATGCCGGCGCTGTTTTGCGTGGCGTCGAGGCGGTCATAGCGCGGCATGATGCGGGCGCGGGTGTGTGTAAGGGCCGTGCCTACCCGGCGGCGGTCTTTCATCACACACATTGCCTGCTGACGGTGTCGATGTTGCCGAAAGCGCATCGTGACAAGGCGTGGAGCGATGCGCTTCTTGCGCTGTTGGAAGCGGAACTGACCGTGCATTTGCCGGTGCGGTGCTATGTGTCCATCGCGGTTGAGTTCACCGACGAGCGCTATGTGACCACGGAATACGCCCCGTAGCGGTCGAACCGCCCCCGGTTTGGATCGGGGGCGGGGAAGATCAGGCAGCGGCGGCGCGGTTATCGAGTGATATGCGCCCTGCGCCCAGTGCGACGACCATCAGCATGCCACCTGCGATGGAGACGTTTTTCATGAAGTTGATCATTTCACCTTGAGCGGCCATGCCCTCCATCCCGAAGGACGGGGCGAGGTGGAACAGGATGCCGGAGTTAAGGCTGAAACCGGCCAGAAGGAACGCAACAACGCGGGTCTGCCATCCGATAAGCAGAGCGATGCCGCCGCCGAGTTCTGTCAGGATCACGAGGGGAAGAAGCGCGCCGGGAACGCCCATCATTTCCATATTTTGAGCGTTGCCGGAGTAGCCGGTGATCTTTTGCGCGCCAGCCATAATGAAAATGAACGCGAGCAGAAGCCGACCTGCGGGCGCGGCGAGGGATGTAAAGGACTGAGTCATTGGGTTTGCCTTTCGTTTAGAACCTGACGCTGACTTAGGTGGGTTCTTCGAGCGGTTGAATTCGGCAAATTTAGCGGCCTTATGTGCGAAAACGCACATGGAGCCATCCCAGCGGCGCCAATTGCGCGCTAGCGTTGACCCCATTGATCCGTTTGCTTTGCCGCGCTAAGGGCCGCGCATGAATGAGAAGAAAACACACCCCACCGGCGCGCCTTGGCGCAATTTCTACGGTCGTTTGAAGGGCAAGGGCTTGCGGAAATCGCAGGAAGCCTATCTGGATGAAGACCTTGCCGCGTTGTCACCCGGAGCTGTGGGGTGGGACGTGAACCCTGATCGCTTGCCACTTGACTTGGCGACCCGTTTTCCCGAATTCAAGGAGATCTGGCTGGAAATCGGCTTTGGCGGCGGTGAGCATCTGGTGCATATGGCGGCCAACAATCCGCAGGTCGCTATTATCGGCTGTGAGCCTTATATCAACGGCGTTGCCATGCTGCTTGGCAAGATCCGCGATGCGGGTGTGACCAATCTGGCCGTGCATCCCGGCGATGCACGAGATTTGTTTGATGTGTTGCCGGAGGGGGCAATCTCGAAGGCTTTCCTCAACTACCCTGACCCGTGGCCGAAAAAGAAACACCATCGGCGCCGGTTTGTGACGCAAGAGCATTTGCAGCCGCTTCACCGCGTGATGAAAGCGGGTGCGGAGTTCCGCGTGGCGACGGATATCGAAGATTATGTGCGCCAAACGATGCAGGAAGTGCCGAAGGCAGGCTTCATCTGGACGGCAGAATGCGCGGATGACTGGCGCGAGCCTTGGGGAGACTGGCTTTCCACCCGCTATGAGCAAAAGGCGCTGCGCGAGGAGCGGGTGCCGCATTACATGACATTTCTGCGCGGGTGATGCTTCCGGCGTTCTGGTGATGGACGCTGCTTTGATGCTGGTTTATGAGGGCGCTAACAGCAGCTGACGAGGCCCAAATGTCTGGACATGGCACCCCGATCCCGATGACTTCCCGCAAGGTGACTGCGCTCAAGGGCGTGGCCAATGTTCCGGGAGATAAATCAATCTCGCATCGGTCACTGATCTTGGGCGCGATGAGCGTTGGCGAGACGCGGATCACCGGCCTTTTGGAAGGCGAGGATGTTCTGGATACGGCGAAGGCGATGCGGGCTTTCGGGGCCGAAGTGACGGATCATGGCGGTGGCAAATGGTCTGTGTATGGCGTCGGCGTTGGTGGGTTTGCCGAACCTGAGCAGGTGATTGATTGCGGCAATTCCGGCACGGGTGTGCGTTTGATCATGGGGGCGATGGCGACAACGGCGATTACCGCCGCGTTCACCGGCGATGCGTCGCTCAACGGGCGGCCAATGGGGCGGGTGACGAACCCGCTGGCGGAATTTGGAGCGCAGGCTTTCGGGCGTGAAGGCGGCCGGCTGCCGATGACCATCGTGGGCGCGCGGGAGCCGATGCCGGTGCGCTATGTGGTGCCGGTGCCTTCGGCGCAGGTGAAATCGGCTGTGCTGCTCGCGGGCCTGAACGCGCCCGGCAAGACTGTCGTGATCGAGAAGGAAGCGACACGCGACCATACCGAACGGATGCTGCAAGGGTTTGGCGCGGAGCTGACGGTGGATGAAACCGACGAGGGCCGCGTGATCACGCTGACCGGCCAGCCGGAGTTGCAGCCACAAACCATCGTGGTACCGCGCGATCCTTCCTCGGCGGCTTTCCCTGTTTGCGCTGCGATCCTTACGGAAGGATCGGATGTGCTCGTGCCGAATATCGGGCTAAACCCAACGCGCGCGGGGCTATTTACCACGCTGAAGGAAATGGGCGCGGACCTGACCTATGAGAACCTGCGCGAAGAGGGCGGCGAGCCGGTGGCGGATTTGCGGGCGAAATTCTCGCCCGACCTCAAAGGCATCAAAGTGCCACCTGCGCGGGCGGCGAGCATGATCGACGAATATCCGGTGCTGTCTGTTGTTGCGTCGTTTGCTGAAGGCGCGACTGTGATGCGTGGGGTTAAAGAGCTGCGCGTCAAGGAGAGCGACCGGATCGACGCGATGGCGAAGGGTTTGCGGGCTGCTGGTGTGGAGGTTGAAGAGGGTGAGGATTGGTGGATCGTGCACGGGCGCGGCCATGGCAATGTGACCGGCGGCGTGACGGTGGAGAGCCGCCTTGATCACCGGATCGCGATGTCCTTCATGGTAATGGGCATGGCGACCGAGAAGCCGATGACGGTCGATGATGGTGGCCCGATTGCGACGTCGTTCCCGATCTTTGAGCCGTTGATGGCAGGGCTTGGCGCGGCGATTACCCGTTCGCACCAGTGAAGCGGAGCGCCCTTTGGCTGAGCGGCGGGGCGGCTTTGGTCGCCTATGCTGCGTTGATCGGGGTGGCGCAGGTTCTCTTGTTGCCGGAAACGGGGGGACCGTTGCCCTTTGATCTGCGCATTGGCGGCTATGACGCGGTGCAGGCGCAGATACTCATCGACGCCATAAGCGCAGAGGGGCGTGCAGCTTATCTCGGGCCGGTGCGTCTGCTTGATACGGTGTTTCCGGTGGTGTTTGGCGCCTTTTTGAGCCTGCTTTGCCGTGCGGCTTTGCCGAAGGCGGGGTGGCCCGCCGTAGCCAGTTTGCCGATTTTGTATGTGGTCTTGGACCTGTGGGAAAATGCGCGCGTCGGAGCGATGATAGCGCAGAATGATGCGGCGCTTGCTGCGGGAGCGTCCGCTTTGACGCAAGCAAAGTTTATCGTGCTTGCCGTTGTGGCGCTTGTGCTCGGTGCGGTTTGGCTATGGCGGCGCGTGAAGGAGGGAAGTTCGTGAGTTTTACAGTGGCAATCGACGGCCCAGCGGCGGCAGGCAAGGGAACCATTAGCAAGGCGGTGGCGCAGCGCTTTGGCTTTGCGCATCTGGATACCGGTTTGCTCTACCGTGCGGTGGGTGCGCGTGTGGCGGAGGGCGAGGAGCCTGTCGCGGCAGCGCAATCGCTGAATGCCAAAGACCTCGCGCGACAGGATTTGCGCACGCAGGCGGTGGCGGATGCAGCCAGCACGGTGGCAACCAATCAGCAGGTGCGAGAGGCTTTGGTGGAATTTCAAAGAGATTTCGCGGCCAAAGAAGGCGGCGCGGTTCTGGACGGGCGCGACATTGGCACGGTGATTTGCCCTGATGCAGATGTGAAGCTCTTTGTCACGGCGCGTGCCGAAGTGCGGGCGAAGCGGCGGTGGGAAGAGTTGTGCTCTGCCGGAGGGGACGCTGATTATGATACCGTTCTTGCCGAGGTGAAGGCGCGTGATGCCCGTGACGAGGGGCGCAAGGATGCGCCAATGCGGCGGGCGGATGATGCGGTGCTCTTGGATACATCTGATCTGACTATTGAGGAGGCGATTGCCCGTGCGGTCGCCGCGATTGAACAAGCCAGAGGGCAGGGCGCTGGCTGAACGGTTATTTGTAGGCAAAAACCCCTTGTTTGCCGAGGGTAATTCCCCTATACGCGCGCCTGTTGAAGCGGCGGCACAGCCGCGGGCGGAGATGTGGAGCAGGGTCGGAAGCGTCCGGCCCTCTTTGTTTCCGTTCAGCCGAGACCAATTGAAACCCAAAGACCCGCGGAGACAACCGCGCGGCCCGAATAGCAAAACGTAAAGGAACTGAATACGAATGTGCGCTAAAGCAACCATGGAGGAGTTCGAAGCCCTCCTTAACGAAAGCTTCGAAATTGACACGCCGGAAGAAGGTTCGGTTGTCAAAGGCAAAGTCATCGCAGTTGAAGCTGGCTACGCCATCATCGACGTCGGCTACAAGATGGAAGGCCGCGTTGAACTCAAAGAATTCGCAAATCCCGGTGAAGCACCCGACATCAGCGTTGGCGACGAGGTAGAAGTCTTCCTCCGTGCCGCAGAAAACGCCCGTGGCGAAGCCGTGATTTCCCGCGAGATGGCCCGCCGTGAAGAGGCATGGGATCGTCTTGAAAAAGCCTATGCTGACGAAGAGCGCGTTGAAGGCGCGATCTTTGGCCGCGTTAAGGGTGGCTTCACTGTCGATCTCGGCGGTGCTGTTGCGTTCCTTCCGGGCTCGCAGGTTGACGTGCGCCCTGTGCGTGACGCTGGCCCGCTGATGGGCCTCAAGCAGCCGTTCCAGATCCTCAAGATGGACCGTCGCCGTGGCAACATCGTTGTATCGCGCCGTGCGATCCTCGAAGAGTCCCGCGCCGAACAGCGCGCCGAAGTCATCGGCAACCTGTCCGAAGGTCAGGCTGTGGACGGCGTGGTCAAGAACATCACCGAATACGGTGCGTTCGTTGATTTGGGCGGTGTTGACGGCCTGCTGCACGTCACTGACATGGCATGGCGCCGTGTGAACCACCCGTCCGAGATCCTCTCCATCGGTGAGACGATCAAGGTACAGGTCATCAAGATCAACAAAGACACCCACCGCATCAGCCTCGGCATGAAGCAGCTGCAGGATGATCCGTGGGATTCCGTCGAGAGCAAGTACCCGCTGGAAAGCGTGCACAATGGCCGCGTGACGAACATCACCGACTACGGTGCATTCGTCGAGCTGGAAGCTGGCGTCGAAGGTCTGGTTCACGTCTCCGAAATGTCCTGGACCAAGAAGAACGTCCATCCGGGCAAGATCGTCTCTACCTCGCAAGAGGTTGAGGTCATGGTTCTCGAGATCGACAGCGCGAAGCGTCGCGTTTCGCTCGGCCTCAAGCAGACCATGCGCAACCCGTGGGAAGTCTTTGCGGAGTCGCATCCGGAAGGCACCGAGGTCGAGGGCGAGGTCAAGAACATCACCGAGTTCGGTCTGTTCGTTGGTCTGCTGGGCGACATTGACGGTATGGTTCACCTCTCCGACCTGAGCTGGGACGAGCGTGGTGAAGACGCCATCCAGAACTACCGCAAGGGCGACATGGTCAAGGCGAAGGTTTCGGAAGTGGATGTTGAGAAAGAGCGTATCTCGCTCTCGATTAAAGCCATGGACGGCGACCCGTTTGCTGATGCTGTTGGCGGCGTGAAGCGCGGCTCGATCATCACCGTGAACGTCACTGCGATCGAAGATGGCGGCATCGAAGTGGAATATGAAGGCATGAAGTCCTTCATCCGCCGCTCCGACCTCAGCCGTGACCGCGCCGAGCAGCGCCCCGAGCGCTTCGGTGTTGGCGACAAGGTCGATGTCCGCGTCACCAATGTCGACAGCAAGTCGCGCAAGCTGGGCCTTTCGATCAAGGCACGCGAAATCGCGGAAGAGAAAGAAGCTGTTGAGCAGTACGGTTCGTCCGACTCTGGCGCTTCCCTCGGTGATATCCTCGGCGCCGCTCTGAAGGGCGACGAGTAATCAATTAACTGCCCGCAGGGCAGCTTGAGACTGACCCCGCCGACAGGTTCGGCGGGGTCTTTTTATTGCGAATCGGCCTCGCCAAAAGCGGGGTTGGAATGGGTCGAACGGAAAAAAGTCAGGATAAGTGACAAAAAATCTGTGAGTTTAGTCCCATTAAAGCTGGAAATGGCGCTCAACGAGGGACGGGCCTATTTCCCGAACGAAATAAGCTGCTTATAGTCGTCAGAAGAATGCCGAAAATGGCGCGAGCCGACAGCCAGCGGGGGGACGCATGATCAGGTCTGAACTGATCCAGAAGATTGCGGAGGAAAATCCGCACCTATATCAGCGTGACGTCGAAAAGATCGTGAACACGATTTTTGAGGAAATCACCGACGCTATGTCTTCGGGTTCGCGTGTGGAATTACGCGGTTTTGGGGCGTTCTCGGTGAAGAAACGCGACAGTCGCATGGGGCGCAATCCGCGCACTGGCGAGGCTGTTCCGGTCGAGGAGAAACATGTTCCTTTCTTTAAGACCGGAAAGCTGCTGCGTGACCGCCTGAACGGTGACTGACGCCGAGATAACGAGGCATTGATGAAAACGATCCGATACGGGTTCTGGGCTATTGTTGGCTTGGTCCTGATTGTTCTGGGTTTGGCCAATCGGGATATGGTGACACTGCGGGCGATGCCGGAGGCGCTGGCGAAATGGTTTGGGATTTCCCCTGACATTTCGCTGCCGTTGTTTGTCGTCATCTTCCTTGGTGTTGCGATTGGGCTGTTGATCGGTTTCTTGTGGGAATGGCTGCGGGAGCACCGCTTGCGGGCTGACGGACGCGCGAAGGCGCGTGAAGCCGCTGACCTGCGCCGCGAGGTTGACAGGCTGCGCGGTGAAAAGCATGCGGGCAAGGACGAAGTGCTGGCGCTGCTGGAGAGCTCTAACTAGGCGATGACGGATCATGTGCGCGTCAAAATCTGCGGGCTGACGACGCCTGCGCAAGTCGCGGCTGCCGCCGAGGCGGGGGCGGCCTATGTCGGCTTTGTATTTTTCCCGAAATCACCACGCGCCGTAACACCAGCGCAGGCGGCGGAACTGGCGCTTGCCGCGCCGCTCGGGGTGGCGAAGGTGGCTCTGGTGGTCAACGCGACAGACGCGGAGCTGGATGAAATCACGGAAACGGTGCCGCTCGATATTTTGCAACTTCACGGCGCTGAAAGCCCTGAGCGGGTCGCGGAAATTCGTGCGCGTTATGGGCTGCCTGTGATGAAAGCTATAGGCATCGCGGATGAAAGCGATGTGGCGGCGATAGAGGCTTATTCGGACGTAGCCGACCAATTGTTGATCGACGCGAAACCGCCAAAGAATGCTGACTTGCCGGGGGGTAATGGGCTTTCCTTTGACTGGCGGTTGGTGAAGCGAAAATACTGGCGGCGCCCGTGGATGCTGGCGGGGGGATTGACGCCGGAGAATGTGGCGGAAGCCATCGCGATGACTGGCGCGCGGCAGGTGGATGTGTCCTCCGGTGTGGAAGCTGCACCTGGGCAGAAAGATCCAGCCCTAATGAAGCGGTTCCTAGAAGCTGCGCGCAGTACTGACCCAAACTGAGGTTTGCTGCCGCGTTTGGGTCGATTGGCCCGTTTTGCCGTCGAACATTTCGCTGACAAGGGAGCGGGTAAATCTGCGGTAGAGGCGTTGTTGGGAACTTGCGGGTCAACGCGCCGACTGCGGGCAGAAATGCCCTTGAAAACGCGCCTTTCGGCAACATCCATCCTTTACCCAGCAAGTGCATGGCGCTAGTTGATTGGGAAACGGATAGGAGAGGTGGCCATGCCCGAAGATCTCGTCAACAGCTTTATGACTGGACCGGATGAAAACGGCCGGTTCGGCGATTTTGGAGGCCGCTTTGTTTCTGAAACATTGATGCCGCTGATCCTCGAGCTTGAAGCGGAATATGAAAACGCCAAGACGGATGAAACCTTCTGGGCGGAAATGAACGATCTATGGACCCATTATGTGGGCCGCCCGTCGCCTCTCTATTTCGCGGAGCGGCTGACCGAGCATTTGGGTGGGGCAAAGATCTATCTGAAGCGCGATGAGTTGAACCACACCGGCGCACACAAGATCAACAACGTGTTGGGCCAGATCATTCTTGCCCGCCGCATGGGTAAGACGCGGATCATCGCTGAAACCGGCGCGGGGCAACATGGTGTGGCAACGGCCACCGTTTGCGCCAAGTTCGGGCTTAAATGCGTGGTTTATATGGGTGCGCATGACGTTGAGCGGCAGGCGCCGAACGTGTTCCGCATGCGGCTGCTGGGCGCTGAAGTTGTACCTGTTACCAGTGGGCGCGGCACGCTTAAGGATGCGATGAACGATGCGCTGCGCGATTGGGTGACGAACGTGCGCGATACGTTCTACTGCATTGGTACGGTTGCCGGACCGCACCCTTACCCAGCGATGGTGCGCGATTTCCAGTCGATCATCGGCAAGGAAGCCAAAGAGCAGATGCTTGCCGCTGAAGGGCGTCTTCCGGATACGATCATCGCCGCGATTGGCGGCGGATCGAATGCGATGGGCCTGTTCTTCCCCTTCCTTGATGACAAGGATGTAAGGATTATCGGCGTTGAGGCTGGCGGCAAGGGAGTGAATGCCAAGATGGAGCATTGTGCGTCACTGACGGGTGGGCGCCCAGGTGTGTTGCATGGCAACCGGACGTATTTGCTTCAGGATGACGACGGGCAAATCCTTGAAGGCTTCTCGATTTCTGCTGGGCTAGATTATCCCGGGATCGGGCCGGAGCATGCTTGGCTGCATGACATCGGGCGGGCGGAATATGTCTCGATCACCGATAAGGAAGCGCTTGAAGCGTTCCAGCTCAGCTGTGAGCAGGAGGGGATTATCCCCGCGCTGGAGCCAAGCCATGCGCTGGCCCATGTGATGAAAATCGCGCCGGAGCTGCCGAAGGACCACATCATCTGCATGAATATGTGTGGACGTGGCGATAAGGACATCTTTACGGTCGCGAAGCATTTGGGCTTCGATATGTAAGCTGAAACAAGGCTTTACGTTGGAAAGGCGCTCCGTTGGGGCGCCTTTTTCGTTATAAACTGAGGTTTATGGGCCTATTTCAGGGGTTTACGCGGGGCAAACTGTACCCTCAGTTTACAGGCAGGTCGGTCGGAATGTGGAACGCTCCTTCTACCAGCGGCGTTTGAAGGCCGCGTTTACAGGAGTTGAAAATGAAAAATCTGCTTTTTACCACAACCGCGATTATTGGCCTCGCCGCGACATCTGCATTCGCGGATTTACATACGCAGCCGATTAGTGGGCTAGATGTCGACTCGATCAAGGAGGCGTTTTCGGGTGCGACGAAGATCGAGGTCAAGCGCGGCCCGACCCAGACCAAAATTGAAGTGATCTATTCTGATGGGAGCAAGGTCGAGGTGGTTTACGACAATACGAGCCTATCTGCGGTGAAATACGAAGAGTATACCGGGATGATGTCCGATGGGTCGTCGTTCGAGTTCGAAGATGAAAGCGACGATGATGATCATGATGATGACCATGACGACGATGATGACGACGACGATTAAGGTCGTGTCTTAGATCGAAGAAACAGACCCCCGCGCCTTTGGTTGCGGGGGTTGCGGATTGGGATAAATGAAGTCGAAACTCCGAAATAGCGTCGCCGGTCTTTTGCTTGCCGTCTGTCTGCCCGCGATGGCGGCGGCTGATCGGGTGCGCGATGCAATCATTCAGCAATTGGTCGAGCAGGGATATGAGCGTGTCGAGGTTTCGAAGACATGGCTCGGGCGGTATCGGTTCATAGCTTATGGCGGGGACCGGGTGCGTGAAATCGTCTTTAATCCGGCAACGGGTGAGATTTTGCGGGATTATCTGCGCATGTTGGGCGACGATGATGACCGGAGCGCCGGGGTGCTTGGGCAGTTGTTGGACTTGGACGATGACGATGACGACAGGGACCGGGATCGCGACAGAAGCGGCGCGTCGGATGATGATGACGATGATGATGGCGATAAGAAGAGCAGCTCGGGCTCTGGCGGCGACGATGACGACGATGACGAGCGCGATGACGATGACAGCGATAATAGCGGCTCATCCAAAGATCATGACGACGAAGATGATGAAGACGATGAAGACGACGAAAAAGATGAGGAAGATGAATAACTTAGTGCAGGCAGGTTAATGAGGAATTACTGGATCGTTGCGATCCTATCGGCTCAAATAGTGTGTGCGATATTCTTCGTGCTGAATATTCTGTGGTCGATCTTGGGCTTCGCGCCGATCAGCTGGCAGATCAGCGAGTTTATCGAGCTGGGCGCGGCAGTGGGGCTGATGCTGGGGGTTGTCTCCGGCGCTATGATGTTGCGGTGGTGGATGCGGCGGTATCGGGACGTTCAGAACCGGCTGCGCGTGGCCTCGGGCGCGTTTCTTGATCTCATTGACGATCGTTGTACCGATTGCGGGTTAACACCTGCCGAACGCGACGTTGCGATGTTCGTTCTCAAAGGGTTCAGCACCGCCGAGATTGCGGGATTTCGCGGCAAATCGGAGGGCACTGTGAAAGCCCAGACAAATGCTATCTACCGCAAGGCGGGTGTGACGGGGCGGGGTCAGCTTATGAGCCTTTTCGTCGAAGATCTGTTGGGCGAGCCATTGGCACCACGAGCGATGGCCGAGGCGGCAGCCGACTAGCGCAGGGCGTAGCGCTGGAGCACTTCCATCGGGACAATTTCGAGCGCGCGGCGGTGGGTTGCCTTAAGCCGCACGCGAGGCGCGCAACCGTCTTCATGTGCTTGCAGGAAGCGGCCCGCGCAGAGGCACCAGCGATCGCCCGGTTTCAGGCCGGGGAAACCGAATTCCGGCCGTGGCGTGGAGAGGTCGTTGCCAACATATTTCGAGAAGGCGAGGAACTCGGCGGTCATGATTGCGCAAACGGTGTGGCTGCCGTGATCCTCGGCGCAGGTGTCACAAGCGCCGTTGCGGAAGAAGCCGGTCATGGGATCGGTGGAGCAGCTTTCCAGCGTGGTTCCAAGGACGTTCACGGATGTGGCGATTTCTGGCACGGGGACACCTATCGGAATTTATCAGCGAGCTTTTGCAGCGGAGAGCGCTTGTCCTCCTCCTGTGGGGAAGGGGCAGCAGGCGCGGCGGCGGGGCGTGGTGCGGGCGTGGCGTCGCTTTTGGCGGTTGTGGAGG